>OKWZ01000004.1_pt1 | contig 379192 bp, 338 predicted proteins | sample 1607111 | NCBI WGS metagenome assembly OKWZ01 (sample SAMN07501042, study PRJEB24779) | human gut metagenome | reverse complement strand
ATGTACGGAACGCCTACCTGACGACCCAGCAGGATGTGCTCACGAGTCTGCGGCATCGGGCCGTCAGTCGCAGCAACAACCAGGATCGCGCCATCCATCTGAGCAGCACCGGTGATCATGTTTTTAACATAGTCGGCGTGGCCCGGGCAGTCTACGTGCGCGTAGTGGCGAGTCGGGGTGTCATATTCAACGTGGGAAGTGTTGATGGTGATACCACGAGCTTTTTCTTCCGGCGCGTTATCGATCTGGTCGAATGCGCGAGCAGCACCGCCGTAGGTTTTAGCCAGTACGGTGGTGATTGCAGCGGTCAGAGTAGTTTTACCATGGTCAACGTGGCCGATAGTACCAACGTTGACGTGCGGTTTTGTACGTTCAAATTTTTCTTTAGACACGGCTATATTCCTTACTATAGTGCTCTCCCCTCAGGAGAGAGCACGGGACTTAGGTTTTAATCCTGTGGATTATTTACCACGGGCTTCAATAACGGCCTGAGCAACGTTGTTCGGCGCATCATCATACTTCAGGAATTCCATGGTGTATGATGCACGACCTTTGGTCAGAGAACGCAGCTGAGTTGCATATCCGAACATTTCAGACAGCGGAACTTCAGCGTGGATCTTAACGCCAGTTACTTCAGATTCTTGACCGCGCAGCATGCCGCGACGACGGCTCAAGTCACCGATTACGTCACCGGTGTTCTCTTCCGGAGTTTCTACTTCAACCTTCATGATCGGCTCAAGCAGAACTGGTTTCGCTTTCTTAAAGCCTTCTTTAAAGGCGATAGAAGCGGCCAGTTTAAACGCCAGCTCAGAGGAGTCAACGTCGTGGTAAGAACCGAAGTGCAGACGGATACCCATATCAACTACCGGGTAGCCAGCCAGCGGACCAGCTTTCAGCTGTTCCTGGATGCCTTTATCAACGGCCGGGATGTATTCGCCAGGGATTACACCACCTTTAATGTCGTTGATGAACTCGTAACCTTTCGGGTTAGAGCCCGGCTCCAGCGGGTACATGTCGATCACAACGTGACCGTACTGACCACGACCACCAGACTGCTTGGCGTGTTTACCTTCAACATCGGTAACTTTCTGGCGAATCGCTTCGCGGTAAGCAACCTGAGGTTTACCGACGTTCGCTTCAACGTTGAATTCACGCTTCATACGGTCAACGATGATGTCGAGGTGCAGTTCACCCATACCGGCGATGATGGTCTGGTTAGACTCTTCGTCAGTCCATACGCGGAATGACGGGTCTTCTTTAGCCAGACGACCCAGAGCCAGACCCATTTTTTCCTGGTCAGCTTTGGTTTTCGGCTCAACGGCGATGGAGATTACCGGCTCAGGGAATTCCATACGCTCCAGAATGATCGGCGCATCCGGGTCACACAGGGTGTCACCAGTGGTTACGTCTTTCAGACCGATAGCGGCAGCGATATCGCCCGCGCGAACTTCTTTGATCTCTTCACGTTTGTTAGCGTGCATCTGAACGATACGACCGAAACGCTCACGTGCAGCTTTCACGGAGTTCAGTACGGTATCACCAGAGTTAACCACACCGGAGTACACACGGAAGAAGGTCAGGTTACCAACGAACGGGTCGGTAGCGATTTTGAACGCCAGTGCAGAGAACGGCTCGTCGTCGCTTGCGTGACGCTCAGCCGGGGTATCTTTACCGTCGTCCAGGATGCCGTTGATTGCCGGAACATCAACCGGGGATGGCAGGTAATCAATTACCGCATCCAGCATCGCCTGAACACCTTTGTTCTTGAATGCAGAACCACAGGTTACCAGGATGATTTCGTTGTTCAGAACGCGCTGACGCAGAGCTTTTTTGATCTCTTCTTCAGTCAGTTCTTCACCGCCCAGGTATTTTTCCATCAGCTCTTCGGAAGCTTCCGCAGCGGACTCGATCAGGTTCTGGTGCCATTCGTCAGCCAGGTCCTGCATGTCAGCCGGGATATCTTCGTATTCGAAGGTAACGCCCTGGTCTGCATCGTTCCAGTTGATGGCTTTCATTTTCACCAGGTCAACAACACCGGTGAAACCTTCTTCAGCACCAATTGCCAGCTGCAGCGGAACCGGGTTCGCGCCCAGACGGGTTTTGATCTGACCAACAACTTTCAGGAAGTTCGCACCCATGCGGTCCATTTTGTTAACGAACGCAATGCGTGGAACTTTATATTTGTTTGCCTGACGCCATACGGTTTCAGACTGCGGCTGAACACCACCAACTGCGCAGTAAACCATTACCGCACCATCAAGAACACGCATGGAACGTTCTACTTCGATAGTGAAGTCAACGTGCCCCGGGGTGTCGATGATGTTTACACGGTGCGGTTCATACTGTTTAGCCATACCAGACCAGAATGCAGTAGTCGCAGCGGAAGTGATGGTGATACCACGTTCCTGCTCCTGCTCCATCCAGTCCATGGTAGCGGCGCCGTCATGAACTTCACCGATTTTGTGGTTTACACCGGTGTAGAACAGAATACGTTCGGTAGTAGTGGTTTTACCGGCGTCGATGTGCGCACTGATACCGATGTTACGGTAGCGTGCGATGGGTGTTGTACGAGCCATTTGATTCCTCGTTTATTTCTTTAGGCGTTCAGTTAAGTTATCCAGAGCGGGCGACTCATCTGAAACGCCCGCCTGGTGACTATGACTCCGAAGGGATTACCAACGGTAGTGTGCGAACGCCTTGTTGGCTTCGGCCATACGGTGAACGTCTTCACGTTTCTTAACTGCAGTACCTTTGTTGTCTGCAGCGTCAGTGAGTTCGTTCGCCAGGCGCAGAGCCATGGATTTATCACCGCGTTTACGAGCAGCTTCAACGATCCAACGCATTGCCAGGGCATTACGACGAACCGGACGTACTTCAACTGGAACCTGATAAGTAGAACCACCTACGCGGCGGGACTTAACTTCGACAGTCGGGCGCACGTTTTCGAGCGCAACTTCGAAGGCTTCCAGTTCAGTTTTACCAGAGCGCTGAGCCAGGGTCTCCAGCGCGCTGTATACGATAGTTTCTGCAGTAGATTTTTTACCATCTACCATCAGGATATTTACAAATTTAGCCAGCAGTTCTGATCCGAACTTCGGATCCGGCAGAATTTTACGCTGACCAATGACGCGACGACGTGGCATGGAAATACTCCGTTGTTAATTCAGGATTGTCCAAAACTCAAAGAGTTTAGTTTGACATTAATATAAAACGTTTGGCCTTACTTAACGGAGAACCATTAAGCCTTAGGACGCTTCACGCCGTACTTGGAGCGAGCCTGCTTACGGTCTTTAACGCCGGAGCAGTCAAGCGCACCACGAACGGTGTGGTAACGAACACCCGGAAGGTCTTTAACACGACCGCCACGGATCAGGATCACGGAGTGCTCCTGCAGGTTGTGACCTTCACCACCGATGTAGGAGGTGACTTCGAAACCGTTAGTCAGACGCACACGGCAAACTTTACGCAGTGCGGAGTTCGGTTTCTTAGGAGTGGTGGTATATACGCGAGTACATACGCCACGTTTCTGCGGGCAGGCTTCCAGCGCCGGCACGTTGCTCTTTGCAACTTTGCGCGCGCGTGGTTTGCGTACCAGCTGGTTAACTGTTGCCATTAAATAGCTCCTGGTTTTAGCTTTTGCTTCGTAAACACGTAATAAATCGCCTCATATAATATGAGGACGCAGAATTTTAGGGCGGTGCCGAAAAGGTGTCAAGAAATATACAACGATCCCGCCATTACCAGGCCAACTGACCTTCATGTTTGACCGTAAGACTGACGAAATCAGTATAGTCAACCCTGACGACACTGTCCGCAATTTGACCAGCCAGCCCGCGGGCTTCGATATCGTCTTGCAGAGCATGTAGGGTTATGGGGGCGGATTGCAGGATTTCAAGGAAACGGCCGCCGTCAATCGCCGCGACCACGCCATCGGAGAGCAGGAGCAGATCGTCGCCTGGCTTCACCAGACGCAGCATCGCGTCTATATCGACATGCCAGGGAGAGACGCTTAGAGTGTGGAGCATCTGGGCCTCAGAATCGTAAAATCACGTTGAATTCATCAAGCCGGGCGCGCAGCGCTTCTGGCTCGAGGCTTTCGACATCCACCACCCACGGCGTATCGGCGGCCAGGCCGCGCTCGCGGGCAGACGCCGCGCATAACCAACACTGTTCGATGTCATACAGCGATAACAGCTTGAAGGTGGCGATATAATCACGGGCGAGGATTTTTCCTGGCTGCTGGCCAGGGATAATCTGAAACACGCCGTCGCCGACAAAAAAGACGCCGAGGTCGTCGGTAAGCGCCGAGGTCGCCAGTAAGGCGTCCAGCCCTTCCCTGCCGGCTGCGCTGCCGTGCGGCGCGGAAGAAAATACGAAAGCCACGCGTTTCATCAGAACTGCACCATTCTATCGCAGGTTAACGACGCTTCAGCCAGCGCGCCTAGCCCGCTTAAGGTGAATCCCGGCTGCAGATTATGCGCCGGCAAACCAAGCTGCTGCGCTTCGCGTTCATCGCTCACGCCGCGGCGTAGCGCGGCTGCCACGCAAATGTGCAGCGCAACGGCATGTTCATCATGCAGGCGCTGCCAGTGACGCACCAGGTCTATCTCATCGCTGGCGGGGGCCGTCAGCTGATTGGCGTTGTAGACCCCTTCACGATAGAAAAATACGCAGGCCAGTTCATGTCCTGCGTTAATAACCGCCTGCGCAAACTGCCACGCGCTACTGGCCTGCTGAGTACCGTAGGCAGGCCCGGTTACGGTGATGGCAAAACGCATTACTTATCGAGCCCCTGGAAATCACCGCTTTTAAACTGGCGGATGTAGAGGTACACCGTGTGTTTAGAGATATTCAGGCGATCGGCTACCTGGTTAATCGCATCTTTGATATCGAAGATGCCTTTCTCGTATAGATTCAGCACGATTTGGCGGTTTTTCGCGTTATTCGATACGTTGCGATCGGCATTCACCTCTTCAATGGTAAACTCCAGCGTTTGCGCCACCAGATCATCCACCGACGAGGCGAAGTTGACCTGCGAATTGACTTCCGGCGTTTCCGGCGGAATAAAAGTGCTCATAATCTGCGAGAACGGAACATCAAGGTTCATGTTGATACAAAGCAGACCAATCACCCGATGTTCCCGGTTGCGAATGGCGATAGTCACCGATTTCATCAGCACACCGCTTTTCGCGCGGGTAAAATAGCACTTCGATACGCTGCTATCCGCTCCCGTCATATCGTGCAGCATACGTAACGCCAGATCGGTAATCGGCGAGCCAATTTGGCGGCCGGTGTGTTCACCGTTAGCGATACGAATAGCGGAGCATTTTAAATCCTGCAGTGAGTGCAGCACGATTTCACAATGGGAACCAATGAGCATCGCTAACCCGTCCACCACCGCTTCATAGGATTTTAGGATATCGAAGTCGGTCTGGTCGAAAGGACGTTGATCCAGCAGGTCAAGCTCGCTGGTTTCGTTGGTTAAAAGCGACCTGGACATGTAAAAAAGCACTCCTTTTCAGGAGCCTGTCGTTATCGTCAGGGCAGGCTCATCATCATTATTAAGCTATCTAAAGTAATACAGCGCCTGAGGAATTTTCCAGTTTTAATTATATCTGCAGCCAATAAAAAAGCCGCCGCCCCTGAAGGCGGCGGCTTATAGCAGATTACTTCTTAGCGTCTGCAGCCGGTGCTTCGGCAGCGGCTTCTGGCTTAGCATCAGCCTTCGGAGCCGGTTTGATGTCCAGCAGTTCTACATCGAATACCAGCGTAGAGTTAGCCGGGATACCCGGAACGCCAGTTTTGCCGTAGGCCAGATCTGGTGGGATAACCAGCTTGATTTTGCCGCCTTTTTTGATGTTTTTCAGGCCTTCGGTCCAACCAGGAATAACGCCATCGAGACGGAAAGAGAGCGGCTCGCCGCGGGTGTAAGAGTTATCGAACTCTTTACCGTCGATCAGCGTACCTTTGTAGTTCACCACGACGGTATCGCTGTCTTTCGGCGCATCGCCAGTACCGGCTTTCTCGACTTTATACATCAGGCCGGATTTAGAGGTTTTCACGCCCTTCTCTTTAGCGAAGGCGTCACGGAACGCTTTGCCTTTGGCATCGTTCTCGGTCGCATCTTTTTCCATCTTCTGCTGAGCGGCGGTTTTCACGCGGGTCTCAAAGGACTGCAGAGTGGTTTCAATTTCTTTGTCGGACAGTTTGCTCTTATCGGCAAACGCATCCTGCACACCGGCGATCAGCTGGTCTTTATCCAGTTTGATACCCAGCTTCTCTTGTTCTTTCAGGGAGTTTTCCATGTAACGGCCGAGGGATGCACCCAGCGCATAAGCGGATTTTTGATCGTCATTTTTAAATGCCGATTTGCTGTCCGCCGCCGGTGCGGCTTTCGCTGCGGTATCGGCAGCAAAGGTCAGCGGTGCATTCAGGGCAACGGCCATCGTGGTCGCCAGCAGCGTTACTTTAAACAGTGATTTCATCCATTTCTCCAGGGCCGGGGCATCTCACCCCAGGGTTATCATAAAAAGCAAAAAACGTACTATAGAACGTTGCAGAACAAATCTACATACGGACCTACCTGAATATCGCCTCATTTCAGACTATTTTTGTATGAATTAGTTTCCTCTCTGACGTTACGATGCTGCGTTAACGCGGAAACTTGAGTAGAATCCGCCCGCAAACAAGACAGAAGAGGCGACCTATGAACGATAGCACAATGGAGACGCGTCTGGCGGAACTGGAAAGCCGACTGGCGTTTCAGGAGATCACCATCGAGGACCTCAACAAAACCGTCACGGCGCATGAAATAGAAATGGCCAAAATGCGCGAACATATGCGCTTGGTAATCGAAAAATTGAAAGCGACACAGCCGTCGCACATCGCGTCACAGTCTGAAGAGACGCCGCCACCGCATTATTGAGACGTAAAAAAAGCGGGTTTCCCCGCTTTTTTGGCTATTCGCGCGAACGCGACGCCATTAGTGGCAACCGCAACCACCGTTACCGCAACCACCTTTGCCGTGTTCATGGTCGTGACCATGATCGTGGCCGTGGCCGCCGCAGCAACCGTCATGACCGTGGTCATGATCGTGATCGTGGCCATGAGCGCCGTGTACGTGACCGTGCTCCAGCTCTTCTGCAGTGGCTTCGCGCAGGGCGACAACTTCTACGTTGAACTTCAGATTCTGGCCAGCCAGCATGTGGTTGCCGTCAACCACCACGAAATCGTCGCCGACTTCGGTGATTTCTACCGGTACCGGACCCTGGTCGGTTTCAGCCAGGAAGCGCATGCCAACCTGCAGTTCGTCAACGCCCATGAAAACGTCTTTAGGAACGCGCTGAACCAGGTTTTCGTCATACTGGCCGTACGCGTCATTCGCGCCGACTTCGACATCAAATTTGTCGCCCACTTCGTGGCCGTTTAATGCGTTTTCCAGGCCGGAAATCAGGGAACCGTGACCATGCAGGTAGTCCAGCGGCGCACTCACCGGAGACTCATCAACCAACACACCGTCTTCTGTACGTACCTGATAGGCCAGGCTGACCACCAGGTCTTTTGCTACTTTCATGATATCTCCTGAGCATGGGAAGAATAGTGGCGCAGATTGTAGCGGAATTCTGCAGCCGTGTACCCTTTAGCTTAAAAAAAGGCGACAGATAACGCTAGTCCGGATGAAAAATGCCGATCACTTGCTCTTCTTTACGAACGTGCTCGCGGACCTCTTTATCGGCCTCGCGCATCTGATGTCCGCACTTAACGCACTCAACAATATCGACATTATTCTCGCGCCACATCGCCAGTGAATCCTGCGCCTGGCACGCCGGGCATTTTGCGCCGGCAATAAAACGTTTACGTACCGCCATTTTGCTCTACCTTCTATTCAAACTCGTCCCAGCCGTCCAGCTGCCGGCTTTCTTTCTGCATTTCACGCTCAAAAATCTCTTCCAGCTCGCGCCGGGCTTCCCGCACGCGGGATATCTGTACGGTATCAGTATGCACCGGCATTAACTCGCGCAGCATTCGCATATCGAGGCGTCGAAAGTGCAACTGCGCGCGCTGCGCCTGATGCGGATGCATTCCCAGGGTCACCAGCGCCTTGCGCCCCAATTCCAGGGCGCTGGAGAAGGTTTCTCGCGAGAACTGCGTCACGCCGGCCTGTAATAGCTCATGCGCCTCTACGCGCCCCCGCGCACGCGCCAGAATATGGAGGTGGGGAAAATGCTGTTGGCACATCTCCACCAGCTTCATGGTATCTTCCGGCTCGTTGCAGGTAATCACAATAGACTGCGCCTCTTCCGCCCCCGCCGAACGCAGCAGCTCAAGCTGCGTCGCATCGCCGAAATAGACTTTGTAGCCATATTTGCGCATCAGGTTGACCGCGCTGATATCGCGTTCAAGCACGGTAATACGCATTTTATTGGCCATCAGCAGGCGCCCAATCACCTGACCAAAACGCCCGAAGCCGACGATAATCACCTGCGGCTTATCATCCTCGACCCATGGCGCCTCATCGGCATCCTCCGCCGGGTTAAGCCGTCGCGACAGCACTTTATCAATGACCTTCATCAGGAGCGGCGTGGTCATCATCGATAAGGTTACGGTAACTAGTAGCAGCGCCATTTGATCGTTATGGAACAGCTTCTGCGAAGCCGGCATGGAAAAGAAAACAAAGGCGAACTCGCCGCCCTGGCTCAATACTCCGGCGAACTGCGTGCGCTCGGAGCTGCGCAAACCATATAGCCGGGCCAATACATAAAGCACCAACGCTTTAACCGCCACCAGCGCGGCAACGCTCAGCGCGACCCACAACAGATGGGTATATAGCACGCCAAGATTCAGCGCCATGCCGACGGAGATAAAAAACAGCCCCAGCAGCAAGCCTTTAAACGGCTCAATAGCGATTTCCAGCTCGTGGCGATATTCGCTTTCCGCCAGCAGCACGCCAGCGATAAACGTCCCCAGCGCCATTGACAGCCCCAGGGCGTCCATAAACAGCGCGGAACCCAGCACCAGCAGCAGCGTGGCGGCGGTAAATACCTCACGCACGCCGGAACCGGCGATAAAACGGAAAACCGGGCGCAGCAGAAACCGGCCGCCAATCAGCATGCCGGCGAAAGCCAGCACCTTCATCCCCACCGACATCCAGTTGAAGTTATCATCGCCGTGTCCGGCGAGCAGCGGGACCAGCGCCAGCGCCGGGATCACCGCTAAATCCTGAAATAACAGAACTGAAAAGCCCAGCTGGCCGGATTCGTTACGGCTCATTCCCTTCTCGCGCATCAGCTGCAGCGCCATTGCGGTAGAGGACATTGCTAACCCAATACCGCCCACCACGGCCGCCTGCCACGAAAACCCGGTGACCACCAGCAATCCGCCGAGGATCGCCGCGCTAAACAGCACCTGCGCCGCGCCGACGCCGAATATCGAGTTGCGCAGTTGCCACAATTTGGCCGGATTGAGCTCAAGGCCGATGATGAACATCAGGAATACGACGCCCAGCTCGGAAAAGTGAAGAATTTCATCCACATCGCTAATAAAGCCAAGCCCCCACGGGCCAATTGCAATCCCGGCCAGCAGGTAGCCGAGCACGGCGCCAATGCCCAGCCGGGCCGCCAGCGGTACCGCCACCACGGCGGCAAACAAAAACAGTACCCCTGCTAATAGCAAATCAGCTCCCGCCATTGACGCCTCCTGTAGCAACAGGATTCGCGAGCCAATCGCGATATGCGCGGGCGTGGCTTTGCAAATCTTCCGGCCGCTGTCGGCGCGCCCAGTAGACAATAATCGGACTCAGCCAGTGCATGCGGCACATGCCGGCCGTTAACTCAAAAGGGCGCAGAATATCATTCATCGGATAGCGATTAGCATCGCGGCGGTAAGCGCTCTCCGGCTCGCCGGTGGTGATCACGCTACGCCAGTACTTTCCCGCCAGTTGATTTCCTCCCGCGCCGCTGGCGAAGCCGCGGCTCAGCACCCGGTCCAGCCACTCTTTCAACAATGCCGGGCAGCTCCACGTATACAGCGGATGTTGGAAAACAATCACCTGATGCTGACGCAGAAGATCCTGCTCATGGGCGATATCAATAAAAAAATCTGGATAGTGCGCATAAAGATCGTGCACGGTGACATTCGGCAACTGTAAGGCCGGTTCAAGCAAAACCCGGTTGGCCACGGAATCCTGAGATTCTGGGTGGGCATACAGCAGCAACACTTTCGCTGTCTGAGACATCATTCCCCTCCCGAACGTCATCTGGCGGCTTGCGAAGCGGCTGCGTCTCGACGCAACCAGAATGACTTTGTCTATCGTCTTCATTTTGGGCTACCATTGCGGCCCTATGGAGCGTTTCGCTTCCACACTACATTATCATAAAGACAAATTAACATAGTCTGAACATACGGCGCCTTATGATTGTTTTCTCCTCGTTACAAATTCGTCGCGGCGTACGCGTCCTGCTGGACAACGCCACCGCCACCATCAATCCTGGCCAGAAGGTCGGTCTGGTGGGTAAAAACGGCTGCGGTAAATCTACGTTGCTTTCGCTTTTGAAAAACGAGATAAGCGCCGACGGCGGCTCCATGACCTTCCCGAGCAACTGGCAGCTGGCGTGGGTTAATCAGGAAACGCCGGCCCTGCCGCAACCGGCTATTGATTATGTTATTGATGGCGATCGCGAGTTCCGCAAGCTGGAAGCCGATTTACAGCAGGCCAATGAGCGCGACGACGGCCACGCCATCGCTACCGTCCACGGTAAGCTGGATGCCATTGACGCCTGGACTATTCGTTCCCGCGCCGCCAGCCTGCTACACGGCCTTGGTTTCAGTAACGAGCAGCTTGAGCGCCCGGTCAGTGATTTCTCCGGCGGCTGGCGTATGCGCTTAAACCTCGCGCAGGCGCTGATCTGCCGTTCCGACCTGCTGCTGCTCGACGAACCGACCAACCACCTCGATCTTGATGCGGTGATCTGGCTGGAAAAATGGCTGAAAGGCTATACCGGTACGCTGATCCTGATTTCCCACGATCGTGATTTCCTCGATCCGATCGTCGATAAAATTATTCATATCGAACAGCAAACGATGTTCGAATACACCGGTAACTACAGCTCGTTTGAAATCCAGCGCGCGACCCGTCTGTCGCAGCAGCAGGCCATGTATGAAAGCCAGCAGCAGCGCGTAGCCCACTTGCAGAGCTATATCGACCGCTTCCGCGCCAAGGCCACCAAAGCGAAGCAGGCACAGAGCCGTATCAAAATGCTTGAGCGCATGGAACTTATCGCTCCGGCGCACGTCGATAACCCGTTCCACTTCAGCTTCCGCGCGCCGGAAAGCCTGCCAAACCCGTTACTCAAGATGGAAAAAGTCAGTGCCGGCTACGGCGAACGGATTATTCTCGACTCCATCAAGCTGAACCTGGTGCCCGGTTCGCGTATCGGTCTGCTGGGGCGCAACGGCGCCGGTAAATCAACGCTGATTAAGCTGCTGGCCGGTGAGTTACAGCCGCTGTCCGGTGAAATTGGCCTGGCGAAAGGGATTAAGCTCGGTTACTTCGCCCAGCATCAGCTCGAATTCCTGCGCGCCGATGAGTCGCCGATACAGCATCTGGCCCGCCTGGCGCCGCAGGAGCTGGAACAAAAACTGCGCGACTACCTCGGCGGCTTTGGATTCCAGGGGGATAAAGTCAGCGAAGAGACCCGCCGTTTCTCCGGCGGTGAAAAAGCGCGCCTGGTGCTGGCGTTAATCGTCTGGCAGCGCCCTAACCTACTGCTGCTCGATGAACCGACCAACCACCTTGATCTTGATATGCGTCAGGCCTTAACCGAAGCGCTGATCGACTTCGAAGGGGCGCTGGTCGTGGTCTCGCACGATCGTCACCTGATCCGCTCCACTACTGACGATCTGTACCTCGTACACGACGGTAAAGTTGAGCCGTTTGATGGCGATCTGGAAGATTATCAGCAGTGGCTGAGTGATTCGCAGAAGCAGGAAAACCAGGCCTCTGAAGCGCCGAAGGATAACGGCAACAGCGCGCAGGCGCGTAAGGATCAAAAACGCCGCGAAGCCGAACTGCGCACGCAAACGCAACCGCTGCGTAAAGAGATCGCCCGGCTGGAAAAAGAGATGGATAAACTCAACGCGCAGCTGGCGCAGGCGGAAGAGAAACTGGGCGACAGCGAGTTATATGACGCCTCGCGCAAAGCGGAATTAACCGCGTGCCTGCAGCAGCAGGCGAGCGCCAAATCAGGGCTCGAAGAGTGTGAAATGGCGTGGCTGGACGCGCAGGAACAGCTGGAGCGGATGCTGCAGGAAGGTTAATGCAAGACAGTGACAACAAAAGGCGGGATATCCCGCCTTTTTTCATTCGCCTGGCATTAACGCTGCGCCGCCAGCCGGGCGCGGATCTGTGACAATGATTCGTAACCAAACAGCTGGCCATCAAGGAAACGAGTGGTTAGCTCTCCCTGACCTTCTTGCTCCTGGCTTTGATCGTCATGCAGCCGTAGCTCGCCGCTGGCATCGCGCGCTACGCGTAACAGCCCGCGCGCAGAACGTTTCAGGCCGTTGTCGGTTTTTGGCTCCTTAAAGAGCGCTCTTCCTTCGCCATTCACTTCCCCCCAGGTGGCTTTCATCGCAAAGCCGAAAGTATCACGCGTATTGTACTGGTAGGTATATGAACCCACCCCGAATACCACGTTAGCGCTGGCAAAGCCTTTAGCTTCCAGGCGACGCAGGATCTCATCCGCTCTCGCAAGCGTAATAGAATCGCCATAAATCAGACCTACGTGGGGGTCCAGCACCTTATACCCCTTCTCGTTAATCGTCCCGCCAAAGATTTCCCACAGCACCTCAACCGAACCTTTCTCCTCGGCGCGACGATCGCTGCGGGTATCATCATCGGCGGCAGTGCCGCAGAGGATAGCCACCGGATCGCCGCTGTCCGGTCGGAATACCACACGTCCCTGGCGTTGCATAATGACGGCTTTCAGTTCGCGGGTATACTCGGTCAGTACCTGCCAGTAATCCCAGGTATCGGAAACAATAGAGACAAACCCCTGCGGGTGGACGTCAGCGATGAGCCGGCGAAAAGTTTCTATCTCCCGAGCCCGCTCGCCCATACACATCACGCTATGCTCGGTAGCGGGGATGCTGGCGCCGATCGTGTCTTCTTCACCCCGAGTATAGTAATCACGAGCGTAGAGCAGCGCAGGCAGGCTATCCGTCCCTTTAAAGCTAATCAGATGCCCGCTGCCAGACTGTGCGGCGTCATGTAGCCCGGACATGCCGCGAAACGAAAAGTCGTGGCATTGAAAATCCAGATGTGTCAGATCGCTACAGGTTTGCTCCGCCCAGCGTTCGCAGATCAGACGATAGTGATGCGCGATAGTGGCATTAGTCGACGTTTTCCACAGTTCTGCCGAAAGGACCGTCTCCAGATAGTTCACCAGCCAGAAAAACTGCGGCAGGGTATTGGTGATGGTTAAAACCGGTACCTTCATCGGCACTTTCGTGCCTTCATCCAGCGCTTTGATGTGCAGCGGCAGGTAGCCTAGCTGATGCAGCTCGCGGATATGATCTACCGCGACACTATCCCGTCCCAGGTAGCCGTCCATAACCTGCTTATACTCGCTGACCACTTCCTCTTCCGGACGAGCGAAAAAGCCCTCGTTAAACAGATCGATGAGGAACCACTGTAAAAAACCCTGTAAGCCGAAGAATACCAACTTGCCATCCGCTAGCGGCGACTGAAAGAAACGGTCGCCGCGCGGCGTAAAATTCGAATAGACCTTAGTCGTCCCCTGTGGATACTGAACGCGATGGGAAACTTTATAACCATCGATAGCCAGAATCGGATTCATTTTCATTTTGTTATCCCCAATAAGCGCGGTAAATGGTTTCAATATCAATCAGTTCCAGCTGTGGATGGACTAAAGCCGCAGAGGCATAAGAGGTGGTGGAGTAAATAGCATCGATGCCATTATTCAATAGATGCGTAATGCCTTTAGAAAAGACGCCATGCGTCACGTACAGGCTAACGCTACGCGCGCCGGCGTCACGCAGGACCTGCGCCGAGCCGATAAACGTTCCACCGGCATCGCAAAGGTCATCAACGATCAGTACCGCTTTACCCGCCACCTCTCCGGCCAGCAGCGAAAAGCCTGTTAACGCGCCGCTAGCGACATCTCGCTCCTTACTGAGGATCGCAAACTCGCTGGCGCCACAGGCTTTAGCGACATACTGAATTTTCTTTAACGCTCCAGCATCCGGCGCCACCAGCATTAACTCCCCGGCGGCGATGGCACGTCGCAGATGGGAGTTCTGCAGCAGGCACTGTTGTTGGCTGATCGCGACCAGGTTGTTTACCGCCGCCGCCGCGGCCTCACTATGCGGGTCGAGGACCACAATTTTGTCGAATCCCAGTGTATTCAACTGCTGTGCAAAAACTTTCAGCGCAAAGCTGTCGCCTGGCACCATATGGCGATCCTGGCGCGCCCACGGCAGCCATGGCAGCTCCAGATGGCTGAAGGCGACATCGGTCACATGGCGAACAGCCTCCACCAACTGAGCCAGCAGCATAAAATCATTCATATCACGTAGCGCGACCGCCCGGATGCGCATTAACGCGGCGGAGGCCGGCAGCTCACCGGTCACTTTCAGCCAGCCTGCGCCATCAGGGAAGACGCCGCTGGCAAGGGTTACCGCTTTATCGTCCAGCAAAAGTGTGAATTTTTCGCTCATGATGGCCTCCTCGCCTAAATTATGTCTCTTGGACACGATTAATAATGTCCTTAAGACACTATTCATGCAAGCATTAAATATCGTTCCGCGACGAAAAAGAATTAACCAATTGAAAGATAGAGGGAAAAAATAGCCACTTGCCGCTCTGAAGGGGGCTGGTACACTTGTCGGCGTTCTTATTGCGCAGCGAGCATGTTATGACCACCGACGCCGATTACCTCAACCACTACGACGCCAGCCGTTTTCCTTCACCGCTGGTAACTGTCGACAGCGTGCTGTTTACCCTTCATCAGGGAGCGCTGTGCGTACTGTTGGTTGAACGCGCGAATCCTCCACAGCAAGGCGCATGGGGGCTGCCCGGCGGATTTATCGATATGGCCCACGATGAGTCCACCCGCACTACGGCGCTGCGGAAACTGACGGAAAAAACCGGTATTTCCCCTTCCTGGCTGGAGCAGTTCGGTACCTTTTCCGGACCGGACCGCGATCCGCGCGGTTGGAGCCTGACCGTTGCCTGGTTCGCGCTAATCGCCTGGGTCGACTGTCAGCCGCATATCGCCAGCGTCAGCGATGCCCGCTGGGTGCCGGTCCAGCAGCTTGATGAATATCGCCTGGCCTTCGATCATCGGCAGATAGTCAGCGCCGCGCTGGAGCGCCTGCGCCAGAAAACGATGTATTCGTTATTGCCTGTTTACTGTTTGGGGGATACCTTTACCCACGGCCAGTTGCAGGAAGCGACCGAAATCATCCTCGGCCAGCCGATTCAGCGTAAAAGCCTAATCCGCCGTTTTGAGGCCTCCGGCATGTTCGAAGAAACCGGAGAAACGCTGGCGACAGGGGCGCGAAAGGCGCGATTGTGGCGGCTCAAGCCCGGTGCGGATATCCACCTCTTCTCGCGCAATCTGCTTGCCGATTAGCCGCAAGACCACATATTGGCTAACCGCCCACTTTTATGCGCGGTATAGTGTTCTAAAAGTTTCTTAATAATCCTGGTACTATGGTTGAAATAACCCCGACAGCAGTGACGCCCCCCGATAACGATTCGCGCGAATTCCATCCGATGCGCGGCGTGGGCAATCGTCATCTGCAAACCATGCTGCCGCGGATCATCCGCCGCAAGCTCCGATTTACGCCGCACTGGCAGCGCCTTGAGCTGCCGGATGGCGATTTCGTCGATCTGGCCTGGAGCGAAGATCCCGCCGGCGCGCGCCACAAACCGCGGCTGGTGGTTTTTCACGGTCTGGAAGGCAGCCTGCACAGCCCTTACGCCCACGGTTTAATTCACGCCGCCATGCAGCGCGGCTGGCTCGGGGTGGTGATGCATTTTCGCGGCTGCAGCGGCGAGCCGAATCGCAACAGTCGTATTTATCACTCTGGCGAAACGGAAGACGGCACCTGGTTCCTGCACTGGTTGCGGCGTGAATTCGGCGCCGCGCCGACGGCGGCGGTAGGCTATTCGCTTGGCGGCAACATGCTGGGCTGTCTGCTGGCGAAAGAAGGCGACAATATTCCGCTCGATGCGGCCGTCATTGTCTCGGCGCCCTTTATGCTGGAAGCCTGCAGCTACCATATGGATAAAGGATTTTCGCGCGTCTATCAGCGTTACCTGCTCAACCTGCTGAAAGCCAACGCCTCGCGCAAGCTGAAAGCCTATCCAGGCTCGCTGCCGGTGGATCTTCGCCAGCTCAAAAGCATGCGCCGCATCCGCGAATTCGACGACATGATCACCGCCAAAATCCACGGTTTCGCCGATGCGCTAGACTATTACCGACAGTGCAGCGCGATGCCGCGCTTAAGCGATATCACCAAGCCGACGCTGATCATTCACGCAAAAGACGATCCATTTATGGACCATCATTCAATACCGCCGCAGGAACAGCTGCCGGCTAATGTCGAATATCAGCTCACGGAACAAGGCGGCCACGTTGGCTTTGTCGGCGGTACGCTGCGAAAACCGCAAATGTGGCTGGAGCAACGTATTCCGGATTGGTTAACCCGCTGGCTGGGAGGACAAGCATGATTATTCCCTGGCAGGATCTCGATCCCGAAACGCTGGATAATCTGATTGAAAGCTTTGTGTTGCGCGAAGGCACCGATTATGGTGAACATGAACGTTCGCTTGCCGATAAAGTCGCCGATGTAAAACAGCAGCTTAAAACCGGGGAGGCCGTGCTGGTGTGGTCAGAACTGCACGAGACGGTCAACATCATGCCCCGCAAGATGTTTAACGGCTAAGCGCCATGCCCCTCTAACCGCGAGAGCCTGGCGCGATACGGCGACACACCATCACTTAATCAGGGAGTTGTTATGTCTGCCAAACATCCAGTGATCGCAGTCACGGGCTCCAGCGGCGCGGGCACCACCACCACCAGCCTCGCGTTTCGCAAAATTTTCTCGCAACTGAACCTGCATGCCGCGGAGGTCGAAGGGGATAGCTTCCATCGCTATACTCGCCCGGAAATGGACATGGCGATCCGCAAAGCGCGCGATCAGGGCAAACACATCAGCTACTTCGGCCCGGAAGCCAACGACTTCAGCCTACTTGAACGCACCTTTTTAGAGTACGGCGAATTCGGCAAGGGCCAGTCGCGAAAATATCTCCATACCTATGATGAAGCGGTTCCCTGGAATCAGGTTCCCGGCACCTTTACCCCGTGGCAGCCGCTGCCTGAACCGACCGACGTGCTGTTTTATGAGGGGCTGCACGGCGGCGTGGTGACGCCGCAGCATGACGTGGCGAAACATGTCGACCTGCTGGTCGGCGTGGTGCCGATCGTCAACCTCGAATGGATTCAGAAGCTCATTCGCGATACCAGCGAACGAGGCCATTCGCGCGAAGCGGTGATGGACTCAGTGGTGCGTTCGATGGAGGACTACATCAATTTCATCACCCCCCAGTTCTCACGTACCCATATCAACTTCCAGCGCGTGCCGACGGTCGATACCTCGAATCCGTTTGCCGCCAAAGGTATTCCATCGCTCGACGAAAGCTTCGTGGTGATTCACTTCCGCAATTTGCAGGGGATTGATTATCCCTGGCTGTTGGCGATGCTACAGGGGTCGTTTATCTCGCATATGAACACCCTGGTGGTGCCGGGCGGTAAGATGGGGCTGGCGATGGAGCTCATTATGGCGCCGCTGGTCGAGCGCTTGATGGAAGGCAAAACCATTAGTTAAGGGCAAAATAAAACCCCGGTCGCCGTGCTGCCGGGGTTAGTGTCCCGCTACGTCAATTCGCCTCAGGCTTCGATGACTTCGTAAGAGTGGGTGATGTTGACCGCCTTTTCCAGCATCAACGCCACCGAGCAGTACTTCTCCGCGGATAAATCCACCGCACGGGACACCGCCGCATCCTTCAGCTCTTTACCGGTGACGATAAAGTGCAGATTGATATGAGTGAACAGGCGTGGCGCCTCTTCACGGCGTTCGGAGGTCAGCTTCACTTCGCAGTTAGTGACGTTTTGACGCCCTTTTTGCAGGATAGACACCACGTCAATTGCGCTACAGCCGCCCGCCGCCATTAACACCATCTCCATCGGGCTGGGCGCTTTGTCCCCGGAGTTGCCATCCATTAAAATCTGGTGGCCGGAGGCCGACTCACCGATGAAGGTTAGACCTTCCACCCATTTCACACGCGCTTGCATAAAATTTAACTCCGCTGTTGCAATTTTCCTGACAGATTACGCGCACATAACAAATCTCGCAACGGAAGGCGACCTGGGTCATGCTGAAGCGAGACACCAGGAGACATGCGGTGAAAGCTATGCTAAAACAGTCTGGATGCTACAGTAATACATTGATGTACCGCATGTATGCTGAGGAGTTCACATTACAGGCTGCATAAATTGAGCAGCCAGCTTCCCAGGCATAGGGAAAAATACGATTGCATGCCCGGATGCCGTGTAGTGTCGGCGTCCGGAGATAGCTTATAACAGAGGATAACCGCGCATGGTGCTTGGCAAACCGCAAACAGACCCTACCCTTGAATGGTTCTTGTCTCATTGCCACATTCATAAGTACCCATCAAAGAGCACGCTGATTCACCAGGGTGAGAAAGCGGAAACGCTTTACTACATCGTAAAAGGCTCCGTGGCTGTACTCATCAAGGATGAAGAAGGTAAAGAGATGATCCTCTCTTACCTCAACCAGGGCGATTTCATCGGTGAATTAGGCCTGTTTGAAGAAGGTCAGGAACGTAGTGCCTGGGTACGTGCGAAAACCGCATGTGAAGTGGCCGAGATCTCTTACAAAAAATTCCGTCAGTTAATCCAGGTGAACCCGGACATCCTGATGCGCCTTTCTTCGCAGATGGCGCGTCGTCTGCAGGTCACTTCCGAGAAAGTCGGTAACCTTGCTTTCCTCGACGTGACGGGCCGTATCGCTCAGACCTTACTGAATCTGGCGAAACAGCCTGATGCCATGACTCACCCGGACGGGATGCAGATCAAAATCACCCGCCAGGAAATTGGCCAGATCGTCGGTTGCTCTCGTGAAACCGTCGGCCGTATTCTGAAGATGCTGGAAGATCAAAACCTGATCTCGGCACACGGTAAAACTATCGTCGTCTACGGTACCCGTTAAGTCGCTAAACGGCGTATTGCTCCGCGCAGTACGCCGTTTTTGTTTCTCCCATGTGGCGTAGGCTGATTTACCACCCGGAAGTCAACTATGCACTGCGGCAAACGCTGGTGCTGTGTCTACCTGTGGCCATCGGGCTTCTGCTCGGCCATCTGCAGCAAGGGCTGCTGTTCTCTTTAGTTCCCGCCTGTTGCAATATTGCCGGTCTCGACACCCCGCATAAACGTTTTTTCAAACGCCTGATCGTTGGCGGCTGCCTGTTTGCCGGCAGCAGCCTGATTGTGCAATTGCTTCTGGCGCGCGACATCCCGTTGCCGCTTATCCTCAGCGCGCTGGCGCTGATTCTCGGCGTGACGGCGGAAATCAGCTCGCTACACGCTCGCCTGTTGCCGGCATCGCTTATCGCCGCCATTTTTACCTTAAGCCTGGCTGGCAATATGCCCATCTGGGAGCCGCTGCTTATCTATGCGCTGGGAACCTTGTGGTACGGACTCTTTAACTGGTTCTGGTTTTGGCTCTGGCGAGAGCAGCCGCTGCGCGAGTCGTTAAGCCTGCTTTACCGCGAACTGGCTAATTATTGCGAGGCCAAATATAGCCTCCTGACGCAGCACACTGACCCGACGACCTCCCTGCCGCCGCTGCTTACCCGCCAGCAGAAGGTAGTCGATTTAATTACCCAGTGCTATCAGCAGATGCATATGTTAGCCGCCAACCAGCGTAGCGATCATAAGCGACTGCTGCGCGCGTTCCAGGTTGGGCTGGATCTGCAGGAACATATTTCAGTGAGCCTGCACCAGCCGGAAGAGGTGCAAAAACTGGTGGAGCGCAGCCATGCGGAAGCGGTCATCCGCTGGAACGCGCAGACCGTCGCCGCTCGTCTGCGGGTGCTGGCGGATGATATTCTCTACCACCGCTACCCGCGCCGCTTTCAGATGGATAAGCAAATCGGCGCGCTGGAAAAAATCGCCTATCAGCATCCCGATAACCCAGTTGGCCAGTTCTGCGCCTGGCACTTCAGTCGTATCGCCCGCGTGCTACGTACTCAGCGCCCGCTGTACGCACGTAACCTGATGGCGGACAAAGAACGACGCCTGCCGCTGCTACCGGCCCTGAAGAACTACCTGTCATTGAAATCCCCGGCGCTGCGCAACGCCGCGCGCATCAGCGTAATGTTGAGCATCGCCAGCCTGATGGGCAGCGCCCTGCACCTGCCGAAGCCTTACTGGATCCTGATGACCGTGCTGTTCGTGACGCAAAACGGTTACGGCGCCACCCGCGTGCGGATTGTCCACCGGGCGGCAGGCACCCTGGCGGGCCTGGTGATCGCCTGGCTGACCCTACACTTCCACGTACCGGAGAGTTATACGTTAAGCGGTATGTTGTTCATCACGCTGCTGAGCTATCTCATCATTCGTAAACACTACGGCTGGGCGATGGTGGGCTTTACCGTCACCGCGGTATATACCCTGCAGTTGCTAACGCTTAACGGCGAGCAGTTCATCGTCGCCCGCTTTATCGATACCATCATTGGCTGTCTGATCGCCTTTGGCGGGATGGTCTGGCTATGGCCGCAATGGCAGAGCGGCCTGCTGCGTAAAAACGCCCACGATGCCCTGGAGGCCGATCAGGAGGCTATTCGGCTGATACTTAGCGCCGATCCGCAGGCCCCGGCGTTGGCCTACCAGCGTATGCGCGTCAACCAGGCGCACAACGCCCTGTATAACTCGCTTAACCAGGCGATGCAGGAACCGGGTTTTAACTCGCACTATCTGGAAGATATGAAGCTGTGGGTAACCCATAGCCAGTTTATCGTTGAGCATATCAACGCCATGACCACGCTGGCGCGCGAGCATACGATGCTAACGCCTGACCTGGCGCAGCGGTATCTGGAATCTTGTGAAATTGCGCTGCAGCGCTGTCAGCAGCGTCTGGATTCAGACGGGCCGGGCAGCGCGGGCGATGTAAATATTATGGAATCCCAGGACGGGGAAGTGTTGCGTGGGCCGCTCAGCACCCTTGAGCAGCATCTGCAGCGGATCCTCGGCCATCTGAACACCATGCACACCATTTCGTCGGTGGCATGGCGTCAGCGTCCGCATCACGGCATCTGGCTACGCACGACTAGGCGCTAAGCACGTTTTTAACCGCCTGTGCAAAGCGCGCCATCCCTTCGGCGATATCGCTATCATCAATCACCAGCGACGGCACAAAGCGCATTACGTCCGGCCCGGCGTTTAATACCATCACCCCGGCCTCCGCCGCGGCATAGAGGAAATCGCGCGCGCGTCCATGATGCTGCGGCTTAAGCGCGGCGCCGATTAACAGCCCCATGCCGCGGATGTCGCTGAACAGATCAAACTGCGCATCGATCTGCTGCAGGTGTTCGACAAACAGCGCCCGTTTGGCATTCACGCCCTCCAGCACCTGCGGCGTGTTAATCAGGTTGAAAGCCGCGGTCGCCACCGCGCAGGCCAGCGGATTGCCGCCGTAGGTGGAGCCATGGGAACCGGCATGGAAGGCGCTGGCAATTTCATTGGTGGTCAACATCGCGCTAATCGGGAAACCGCCGCCGAGTGCTTTCGCGCTGGTCAGGATATCCGGAGTCACGCCGTAATGCATATAGGCGAACAGCGAACCGGTACGGCCCATACCGCACTGCACTTCATCAAATACCAGCAGCGCCTGATGCTTGTCGCACAGTTCGCGCAGCCCCTGCAGGAACGCCGGCGTCGCCGCCATCACCCCGCCCTCGCCCTGAATCGGCTCAACCACCACCGCGCAGGTATGGTCATCGATCACCGCTTTCACCGCCTCGAGATCGTTAAATGGGACATGCACGATATCTGCCGGTTTCGGCCCGAAACCGTCAGAGTATTTCGGCTGACCGCCGACCGAGACGGTGAACAGCGACCGTCCGTGGAAGGCATTATGGAAAGCGATGATTTTGGTTTTGTACGGGCTATGGCGAGTGATTGCGTAATGACGCGCCAGCTTGAACGCCGTTTCATTGGCTTCCGTACCGGAGTTCATAAACACCACGCGTTCGGCAAAAGTGGCGTCCACCAGTTGGCGACCCAGGCGCAGCGCCGGCTCGTTGGTAAAAACGTTGCTGGTGTGCCACAGGGTTTCGCCCTGCTCGTGCAGCGCCGCCACCAGCGCCGGGTGGCAGTGGCCCAACGCGGTCACCGCAATCCCGCCGGCAAAATCAACGTACTCTTTGCCCTGCTGATCCCAAACGCGGCTGCCTTTCCCCTTCACCGGAATAAACTCCGCCGGTGCATAAATCGGCAGAATGACTTCATCGAATGTGGCGCGGGTGATTGCCGGTTGCTCTGTTGCCATGTGATGCCCATCCTTCTGTGTAACGTGCAATGATTGCGATGTTTTAATCACAAAATATGCATAATAAATCAACTCATGGCAACTACAAATCAGCGTTTAAGGAAGTTTTCCAGCAGTTGGTGTCCCTGTTCGCTAAGAATACTCTCCGGGTGGAACTGCACGCCTTCGAGATCCCACTGGCGATGGCGGATACCCATGATTTCACCGCTGGCGCTGCGGGCGGTAACGATAAAATCCGCGGGAAGGGTTGGCGGGTCGATAACTAACGAATGGTAACGCGTAACGGTGAGCGGGTTGTTTAACCCCTTAAAAACGCCCTCGCCGTTGTGCTCAATAAGCGACGTTTTACCATGCATAACCTGAGCGGCGCGTACGATGGCGGCGCCGAAGACCTGGGCGATAGCCTGATGACCCAGACACACGCCGAGCAGCGGGGTTTTTCCGGCATAGCGGCGGATAACGTCCAGCGAAATACCTGACTCATCGGGCGTGCAGGGGCCCGGCGAAATAACGATTTTCTCCGGCGCCAGCGACGCTATCTCTGCCAGCGTTAACTCATCGTTACGCTTAACCAGCACCTCCGCCCCCAGTTCGCAAAAGTACTGGTACAGATTCCAGGTGAAAGAGTCATAGTTATCGATTAGCAGGATCATAGCGGCTCCGGAAAAAACAAAACCGGGCTATTCTACTCAGATTCCCGCGCTTCGCTTACCACTTTACGAAAGATCCGCTCCAGCGGTTCCGGGTCGCCCATTGCGCCCAGCTGGTTAGCCTGGCTCCACGCATCCGGATCGATGCCCCGCCAGTCAAGCAGGTAGCCGGCGTGAATGGCCAACTGTTCGAAGAAGATCCTTTGCGTCAGGCCGTTGCCAAGGCGGAACGGGTGCAGGACATTGATTTCGCCGTAGTACCAGCTCAGTCGCTCGACGAACGTCTCCCGGGGTTGTTCACACAGATAGTCCTCTTCTTCCAGCTTGCGCATCAGCGCGTTGCCCTCTTTCTCTATCCACGCGAAGTGGCAAAACGGCGTATCGCCCTGGTAGATATCGATTTCCCGCAGTTTGCCCGCCCAGTCAAAGAGATCCTGATAAAGTTGCCGGTGAATGGCGCACAGATGCGGTAAGCCGCGGCCGCGTGGGCCCAACGGGATCGTCGCCGCGCGCAGCGAAGTGAATTCCCATGCCGTTTGTTCCAGCCGCTGCGCCTGACGAATACCCAGCCGATTACGCAACACATCCAGCGTCGGATAGAGATAGGGGTCGCGATCGTCGCCATATTTAGCGCTCATGACGCCTCCTCAGCTCGGCAAGATGCGCCAGCGCTTCCTCAGCCGTCAAGGTAACGAGCGGTACCGTCGCGCCTTCAAGGCGTCGGCTGGCCTGAAAATTGGCATTGCGGGTCTGTTCCCAGAGCCGGGATTTTTGTTTATCGGTGAGTAAACGCATGGTCGCCTCCCTTATCGTCCCCTGTGTGCCACAAGTATAAGCAGCAATTTCAGGTTACGCAGAGAGGCAAGCTGGGCGCAGGCGGACCGCCCGCGCCTGAAGAAGATTACGGCAGCACTTTCGCCGAGAGAATAACGACCGGTTTGGACGGAACATTTTGGTATGGGCCGACGTTGTGGGTCGGAACCTGAGAAATTTTGTCGGCGACGTCCATTCCCTTCACCACTTTACCAAATACCGCGTAGCCAAAATCACGCTGGCCGTGGTCGAGGAAAGCGTTATCGGCCACGTTGATGAAGAACTGGCTGGTCGCGCTGTCCTGATCGGCGGTACGCGCCATGGCGATTGTCCCGCGGGTATTACGCAGGCCGTTGTCGGCTTCGTTTTTGATCGGCGGGTTCGGCTGCTTTTGCTGCATCTGCTCGTTAAAGCCGCCGCCCTGCACCATAAAGCCTGGGATCACCCGGTGGAAGGTCGTGTTGTTATAGAAACCGCTGTTCACGTACTTCAGGAAGTTATCGACAGAAATCGGCGCCTTCTGGCTATTCAGCTCCAACTCGATGTTGCCAGCAGAAGTGGTCAGCAGTACGTGCGGGTCGCCCTTGGCCGCCATGGCGGGGGAGAATGCTGAAATGGCGAATACGGCAGCCATCGCCGCCAGAGTGGATTTGAGCATGGAAATTCCTTAACGGAGCAGAGTAAAAAGCAAGTGCCTTGATTCTAAAGAGCCTTTGCATAGCGGGCTAGCCTTTTACCTAATTTTACTTAGCTGAAACACTTGTTACGAACTGACTCAGGGGTGAGCAATCTTATTAGTGTGATCAAGGTCACACAAAACCATGCAATAAGCTCTACATTTCAATATAAACGTTTGCCTTCATCACTTGAATGAATAAAATCTGTGCGCCCGGCGCAGCGTCAACGCGCTTTACCTATCTATTCACAGGCCTGTCATGACTAACAGCAATCGTATCAAGCTCACATGGATCAGCTTTTTCTCCTACGCCCTGACCGGCGCGTTGGTGATCGTCACCGGGATGGTGATGGGGAACATCGCGGATTATTTCCATCTGCCGGTGTCCAGTATGAGTAACACCTTTACCTTCCTCAATGCCGGTATTCTGATTTCTATCTTCCTGAATGCCTGGCTGATGGAGATCGTGCCGCTGAAAACCCAGCTGCGCTTCGGCTTTATCCTGATGCTGTTAGCTATCGCCGGGCTGATGTTCGGCCACAGTCTGACGCTGTTCTCCGCGTCGATGTTCGTGCTCGGTCTGGTCAGCGGGATCACCATGTCGATCGGTACTTTCCTGATTACCCACATGTATGAAGGCCGCCAGCGCGGCGCGCGTCTGCTGTTCACCGACTCCTTCTTCAGCATGGCAGGGATGATCTTCCCGATGGTCGCCGCCGTTCTGCTAGCGCGCAGCATCGAGTGGTACTGGGTTTACGCCTGTATCGGCCTGGTCTACGTTGCTATTTTCGTGCTGACTTTCGGCTGTGAGTTCCCGGTGCTTGGCAACAAAGCGCTGGCGGAAAACAGCCAGCCGGTAGTGAAAGAGAAATGGGGCATCGGCGTGCTGTTCCTTTCCATCGCCGCGCTGTGCTACATCCTCGGCCAGTTGGGCTTTATCTCCTGGGTACCGGAATATGCCAAAGGCCTCGGCATGAGCCTCGGCGACGCCGGTAAGTTGGTCAGCGATTTCTGGATGTCCTATATGATTGGCATGTGGTCGTTCAGCTTCATCCTGCGCTTCTTCGACCTGCAGCGCATCCTGACCGTGCTGGCGGGCCTGGCGACAGTCCTGATGTATCTGTTCATTAACGGTTCGCCGGAGCATATGCCGTGGTTCATCCTGACCCTTGGCTTCTTCTCCAGCGCCATCTATACCTCGATCATTACTCTGGGCTCGCAGCAGACTAAAGTCGCTTCACCGAAGCTGGTGAACTTCATTCTGACCTGCGGCACTATCGGCACCATGCTGACCTTCGTGGTGACCGGGCCGATCGTCGCGGCCAGCGGCCCGCTGGCCGCGCTGCACACCGCGAACGGCCTCTATGCCGTGGTATTCGTGATGTGTCTGCTCCTTGGCTTCGTTTCCCGCCACCGTCAGAACGCGTCGGCGCACTAAGCCTTAGGCCCCTTTGCTTCGGCAAAGGGGCTATTTTTGGTAAAAAACAACTCCTCGCCGCCTTTATCGGTCTGTATCCACGTCTGCGCCAGCTGCGTAGTCGCAATGACCCTTCCCTGACGAATTGACCACCGTACCGGCACCTGGCAGCGTACGGCTTCAAAACCGTTTTCCGCCGGCAAGATCACCAGATTGGCCGGATTGCCGGTAGCAATGCCGTAATCATTGAGCCCAAAGGTTCTGGCGCTGTTGTGGGTAATCAGCTGTAGACTGTCGTTAATCTGCTGATAGCCCATCAGTTGGCAAACGTGCAGCCCCATATGCAGCACCTGTAGCATGTTGCCGGTTCCCAATGGATACCACGGGTCGAACACATCATCGTGGCCAAAACAGACATTAATGCCGGCCGCCATCAGCTCCTTGACCCGCGTCACGCCACGCCGCTTCGGGTAGTCATCAAAACGCCCCTGCAGATGAATATTGACCAGCGGGTTGGCGACGAAGTTAATGCCCGAGAGTTTTAACAGGCGGAACAGCCGCGAGGTATAAGCGCCATTGTAGGAGTGCATCGCGGTCGTATGACTCGCGGTCACCCGGGGGCCAATTCCCTCTTTTAATGCCAGCGCGGCGACCGTTTCGACAAAGCGTGACTGTTCATCGTCAATTTCATCGCAGTGGATATCCAGCGGACGCTGGTATTTCTGCGCCAGACGGAAGGCGATATGCAGTGATTCCACACCATATTCACGAGTAAATTCGAAATGCGGGATCGCCCCGACCACATCGGCGCCCAGCCGTAATGCCTCCTCCAGCAAACTCTCACCATTGGGGTAGGATAAAATCCCTTCCTGGGGGAAGGCGACTATCTGCAAATCGACCCACGGCGCTACCTCTTGTTTGACTTCCAGCATCGCTTTCAGCGCCGTCAGAGACGGGTCAGAAACATCGACATGGGTGCGGACAAACTGGATGCCGTTAGCGATTTGCCAGCGCAGGGTTTTCCACGCGCGGGCTTTCACATCCTCATGGCTTAGCAGCGCTTTACGCTCCGCCCAACGCTCAATCCCTTCGAACAACGTTCCGGACTGGTTCCAGTTCGGTTCTCCCGCCGTCTGCGTGGTATCGAGATGGATGTGTGGTTCGATAAACGGTGGAATGGCCAATCCGCCGCGGGCGTTAAGCACTTCGTAGCTCTCGCTGCGCGCCTCTCCCATCGGCGTAATGTCGCCGAATCGCCCTTTATCAATTGCAATCTGCCACAGCCCTTCCCTCTTTGGCAGATGGACGTTCTGAATTAACCACAGCGGCGTTGTCGACATAGTTTGCCCCCCTGAATATTGCTTATTTCTTCCGCCGTCTTTGTACATAAAAAGAACAAAACGGAAAAGCCTGATTTTTCCACAACTTAGAAAAATCATTATAAATCAAAAATATACCCATTAAGTGGTAGGTAAGTTCTAAATTGATTTGTATCAATGAGTGTAGTAGCTGAATCGTTAAGGTAGGCGGTAATAGAAAAGAAATCGAGGCAAAAATGAGCAAAGTCAGAATCGCTATTATCGGTAACGGCATGGTCGGCCATCGCTTTATCGAAGAGCTTCTTGATAAGGCGCCTGCCGGACAATTCGACATTACCGTGTTCTGTGAAGAGCCGCGTATCGCCTATGACCGTGTCCACCTGTCGTCTTACTTCTCCCATCACACTGCGGAAGAGCTGTCGCTGGTACGCGAAGGTTTCTATGAGAAACACGGCGTCAAGGTACTGGTCGGCGAACGCGCGATTACCATCAACCGTCAGGAAAAGGTGATCCACTCCAGCGCTGGCCGTACCGTTTTCTACGACAAGCTGATTATGGCGACTGGCTCATACCCGTGGATCCCGCCGATTAAAGGCGCGGAAACCCAGGATTGCTTCGTCTATCGTACTATTGAAGATCTTAACGCCATCGAATCCTGCGCCCGTCGCAGCAAACGCGGCGCGGTGGTCGGCGGCGGTCTGCTCGGTCTGGAAGCGGCTGGCGCGCTGAAAAATCTCGGCGTGGAAACCCACGTGATCGAGTTTGCGCCGATGCTGATGGCCGAGCAGCTCGACCAGATGGGCGGCGAGCAGCTGAAGCGTAAGATTGAAAGCATGGGCGTGAAGGTTCACACCAGCAAAAATACCAAAGAGATCGTTCAGCAGGGCACCGAGGCACGCAAAACGATGCGCTTCGCCGACGGTAGCGAACTGCAGGTCGATTTCATCGTCTTCTCTACCGGTATCCGTCCGCGCGACAAGCTGGCTACCCAGTGCGGTCTCGCCGTCGCCCAACGCGGCGGCATCATGGTCAACGATAGCTGCCAGACCTCCGATCCGGATATCTACGCTATCGGCGAATGCGCCAGCTGGAATAACCGCGTATACGGTCTTGTCGCCCCGGGCTACAAAATGGCGCAGGTTACCGTTGACCATATCCTCGGCAACGACAATCTGTTCACCGGCGCCGACCTCAGCGCCAAGCTGAAGCTGCTCGGCGTGGACGTTGGCGGTATCGGCGACGCCCACGGGCGCACGCCGGGCGCGCGCAGCTACGTCTATCTCGACGAAAGCAAAGAGGTCTACAAACGGCTCATTGTCAGCGAAGATAACAAAACCCTGCTTGGCGCGGTACTGGTCGGCGACACCAGCGATTACGGCAACCTGCTGCAGCTGGTGCTGAATGCCATCGAGCTGCCGGAAAACCCGGATTCGCTGATCCTCCCGGCCCACGCCGGCAGCGGCAAGCCATCCATCGGCGTGGATAAACTGCCGGACAGCGCGCAGATTTGTTCCTGCTTCGACGTCAGCAAAGGCGACCTGATCGCCGCTATCAATAAAGGCTGCCACACCGTGGCGGCGCTGAAAGCGGAAACCAAAGCCGGAACCGGCTGCGGCGGCTGTATTCCGCTGGTGACGCAGGTGCTCAACGCCGAGCTGGCGAAACAGGGTATCGAAGTGAACAACAATCTGTGTGAGCACTTCGCCTACTCTCGCCAGGAGCTGTTCCACCTGATCCGCGTCGAAGGCATCAAAACCTTCGACGAACTGCTGGAAAAACATGGTCAGGGCTACGGCTGTGAAGTCTGTAAGCCGACCGTCGGTTCCCTGCTGGCCTCATGCTGGAATGAGTACATCCTCAAACCACAGCACACGCCGCTGCAGGACACCAACGATAACTTCCTCGCCAACATCCAGAAAGATGGCACCTACTCGGTTATCCCGCGCTCCGCAGGCGGCGAAATTACGCCAGAAGGCCTGGTTGCCGTCGGTCGCATCGCGCGCGAATTTAATCTGTATACCAAAATCACCGGCTCCCAGCGTATCGGCCTGTTCGGCGCGCAAAAAGACGACCTGCCGGAAATCTGGCGTCAACTGATTGAAGCCGGCTTCGAAACCGGCCATGCCTACGCCAAAGCGTTACGTATGGCGAAAACCTGCGTCGGCAGTACCTGGTGCCGCTACGGCGTCGGCGATAGCGTCGGCTTCGGCGTAGAACTGGAAAACCGCTATAAAGGTATCCGTACCCCGCACAAAATGAAGTTCGGCGTCTCCGGTTGTACCCGTGAATGCGCGGAAGCCCAGGGTAAAGACGTTGGGATCATCGCCACCGAGAAAGGCTGGAACCTGTACGTGTGCGGTAACGGCGGGATGAAACCACGCCACGCCGATCTGCTGGCCGCGGACCTCGATCGCGATACGCTCATCAAATATCTCGACCGCTTTATGATGTTCTACATCCGCACCGCCGATAAGCTTACCCGTACCGCGCCATGGCTGGACAACATGGAAGGCGGCATCGACTATCTGCGCAGCGTCATCATCGACGATAAGCTGGGCCTGAACGATCACCTTGAAGAAGAGCTGGCTCGCCTGCGCGCCGCTTTTGCCTGCGAATGGACCGAGACCGTCAATAACCCGGCGGCGCAGACGCGCTTCAAACACTTTATCAACAGCGATCAGCGCGACCCGAACGTTCAGGTGGTGCCGGAACGTGACCAGCATCGCCCGGCCACGCCCTATGAGCGCATCCCGGTCACGCTGGTGGAGGAAAACGTATGAGCCAGTGGGTAAACATCTGCAAAATTGACGACATCCTGCCGGCGACCGGCGTCTGTGCGCTGCTGGGGCAACAGCAGGTAGCTATCTTCCGTCCGTACCATGACGACAGAGTGTTCGCCATCAGCAATATCGATCCGTTCTTCAATGCCAGCGTGCTGTCCCGCGGGATTATCGCTGAGCATGACGGCGCGCTGTGGGTTGCCAGCCCGCTGAAAAAGCAGCGCTTTCGCCTCAGCGACGGGCTGTGCATGGAAGATGAGAGCCACTCCATCGCCCACTATGAAGCCCGTGTTAAAGATGGCAAAGTGCAGCTGAAAGCCTGATGCCGCAAGGTTCCCTCCGCGCTGCGGGGGGAACCATATCATCAGCTTATGACCACTAATAAGTAGAGGCGGCAAAATTCATATCTCCGTGATTCCCTCTGCTGCTATGCTACGACCGCACTCCCTTTCCCCCCTTGCCGTGAGGATCTGCCGTGGACCACTTACCTATTTTTTGCCAACTACGCGATCGCGACTGCTTGCTGGTCGGCGGCGGCGATGTCGCTGAACGCAAGGCGCGTCTGTTGCTCGACGCCGGCGCCCGGTTAACGGTGAACTCACGCCAGTTTACTCCGCAGTTTCAGGTGTGGGCCGAGGCGCAAATGCTGACGCTGGCGCAGGGCGATTTCAATCCTGCGCTGCTCGATAACTGCTGGCTGGCGATCGCCGCCACCGACGATGAGGTCGTTAATCAGCAGGTCAGCGAGGCCGCTGAATCACGGCGTATTTTCTGCAACGTGGTGGATGCGCCCCGTCAGGCCAGCTTTATCATGCCGTCAATTATCGACCGCTCGCCGCTGATGGTCGCCGTGTCTTCCGGCGGTACCTCCCCGGTGCTGGCGCGCCTGCTGCGTGAAAAGCTCGAATCGCTGCTGCCGCTGCACCTCGGGCAAATCGCCCGCTATGCCGGGCAGTTGCGCTCAAGGGTGAAAAAACAGTTCGCTACCGTCGGCGAGCGCCGCCGCTTCTGGGAAAAGCTGTTTGTTAACGATCGTCTCGCCCAATCGCTGGCGAACGATGATCGTCAGGCCGTTGCCGACACCACGGAACAGTTATTGAATGAGCCGCTGGAACATCGCGGCGAAGTGGTGCTGGTGGGCGCCGGTCCGGGCGATGCCGGGCTGCTCACCCTCAAGGGACTGCAGCAGATCCAGCAGGCCGATGTAGTGGTTTATGACCGACTGGTCTCCGACGACATTATGAACCTGGTGCGCCGTGACGCCGATCGGGTGTTTGTCGGCAAACGTGCAGGCTATCACTGCGTGCCGCAGGAGGAGATTAACCAAATCCTGCTGCGCGAAGCGCAAAGCGGCAAACGTGTTGTACGCCTGAAAGGCGGCGATCCGTTTATTTTTGGCCGCGGCGGCGAAGAGCTGGAGACCCTCTGCGCGGCAGGTATTCCGTTCTCGGTGGTGCCGGGGATCACCGCCGCCTCCGGCTGTTCGGCCTACTCCGGCATTCCGCTCACCCACCGCGATTTCGCCCAGGGCGTACGCCTGATCACCGGCCATCTGAAAACCGGTAGCGATCTCGACTGGCAAAATCTGGCGGCGGAAAAACAGACGCTGGTGTTCTATATGGGGCTAAACCAGGCGCCGGCGATCCGCGAAAAACTGATCGCCCACGGCATGGCGGCGGATATGCCGGCCGCAATCGTCGAAAACGGCACCGCGGTCAACCAGAAGGTCGTCACCGGCACTCTGGAGCGGCTGGATATTCTGGCGCAGCAGATGGCCAGCCCGGCGTTAATTATCGTGGGCCGCGTGGTGGCGCTACGCGACAAGCTGAACTGGTTTTCTCACCATTAAGCTAATGCGCTCTGACAAAGACAAAAAAACCGGGATAATCCCGGTTTTTTTACCTTCAGCGAGCCTTATTACGGCTTAGCGACAAAGCCAATCGCTTCATATACCGCTTTCAGGGTCTTAGAAGCGTGCGCGCTGGCCTTCTCGGCGCCCTCTTTCATCACCTGATTAAGGAACGCTTCGTCGTTGCGGAAACGGTGATAGCGCTCCTGCAGCTCGGTCAGCATCCCGGAAACCGCTTCGGCGACTTCACCTTTCAGATGGCCGTACATTTTACCTTCAAAGTGCTGTTCCAGCTCCGGAATGCTCTGGCCGGTGACGGCGGAGAGGATATCCAGCAGGTTGGAAACGCCCGCTTTGTTTTGCACATCGTAACGGACAACCGGCGGCTCGTCGGAGTCGGTCACCGCGCGTTTGATCTTCTTAACTACCGATTTCGGGTCTTCCAGCAGGCCAATGACGTTGTTGCGGTTGTCATCGGACTTGGACATCTTCTTGGTCGGTTCCAGCAGCGACATGACGCGCGCGCCGGACTTAGGAATAAACGGCTCAGGCACTTTAAAGATATCGCCATAGATAGCGTTAAAGCGTTGCGCGACGTCGCGGCTCAGCTCAAGATGCTGTTTCTGATCTTCGCCTACCGGTACCTGGTTGGTCTGGTACAGCAGGATGTCAGCGGCCATCAGTACCGGGTAGTCAAACAGACCGGCGTTGATATTCTCGGCGTAGCGCGCGGACTTATCCTTAAACTGGGTCATGCGGCTCAGTTCGCCGAAATAGGTGTAGCAGTTGAGCGCCCAGCCCAGCTGTGCGTGTTCCGGCACATGAGACTGGACGAAAATGGTGCTCTTTTGCGGATCGATACCGCAGGCCAGATACAGCGCCAGCGTATCCAGCGTTGCTTTACGCAGGTTCTGCGGATCCTGACGCACGGTGATCGCGTGCTGGTCAACGATGCAGTAAATACAGTGATAGTCATCCTGCATGTTTACCCATTGACGCAGCGCACCCATATAGTTGCCAATGGTCAATTCACCTGAGGGCTGTGCGCCACTAAAAACGATGGGCTTAGTCATTTTTTAATTCCTGAGTTTCACTGTACGGTAGCCCAAGAGCGGGCAAGAGTTCATTAAATTGGTCAAAGATAAAATCCGGCTCGCTCAGCGCTATCGGCTCGCCGTAGTTATAGCCGTAAGTCAGACCGATAGAGCGGCAACCTGCCGCTTTCGCCGCCTGAATATCATTGCGCGAATCCCCGACGAACAAGAGTTCGGCAGGCGTCAGAGAGAGCTTTTCCGCCACCAGCAGCAGCGGATCCGGATGCGGCTTTTTGTTCTTCACATCGTCGCCGCCGATCACCACGCTAAAGTATTTCGCAATATCCAGCGCCTCGAGCAAGGGCGCCACGAACGGCGTTGGTTTGTTGGTGACCAGCGCCAGCGGCAGGCCTTTGGCATGCAGCGCGCCGAGCGTATCGGCCACCGCCGGGAACAAGAAACTGCCTTCTTCCGCCGCTTCGGCGTAATAGCGGTCGAACAGTTTACGCAAAACGCGTAGCTGTTCGTCTTGCGGTATATCATGATCGTCGACGGAAGGTTTCCCCATCGCCGCGCGTAACGTGGCGCGCTCCTGGCGAGCCCAGGTCAGCGCCCGCTCCATCAGGACGTCTGCGCCGTTGCCAATCCAGGTCACGACGCGTTCTTCACCTGCCACCGGCAGTTCCAGCGCGTAAAGCGCGCTATCAACGGCGGCGGTTAAACCCGGCGCGCTATCGACCAGCGTACCGTCCAGGTCGAATGCCACGCCGCGGATGGCCTGTAATTTATCCATGACTAACCTTCGCTAATTCACTACGCATTTGATCAATAACTTTTTTGTAGTCCGGCTGGCCGAAGATCGCCGAACCCGCGACAAACATATCCGCACCGGCGGCGGCAATTTCACCAATATTGCTGGCTTTCACGCCGCCATCGACTTCAAGACGAATGTCGTAGCCGGATTGATCGATAAGCTGACGCACCTGACGCAGTTTTTCAAGGGTGTGCGGAATAAAGGACTGGCCGCCAAAGCCTGGGTTAACCGACATCAGCAGGATCACATCCAGCTTATCCATAACATAATCGAGGTAACTCAGCGGTGTCGCCGGGTTGAATACCAGCCCCGCTTTACAGCCATGCTCTTTAATAAGCTGCAGGCTGCGGTCGACGTGTTCAGAGGCTTCCGGGTGGAAAGTGATAATGCTGGCGCCGGCTTCGGCAAAATCAGGAATGATGCGGTCGACCGGCTTTACCATCAGGTGCACATCGATCGGCGCGGTAATGCCGTAGTTGCGCAGCGACTTCAGTATCATCGGGCCAATCGTCAGATTCGGCACATAGTGGTTGTCCATGACGTCGAAGTGTACGACATCCGCACCCGCCGCCAGTGCCTTAGCGGTATCCTCGCCCAAACGGGCAAAATCAGCCGACAGAATCGAAGGGGCAATCAAATACTGCTTCATCCGCATCTCCTTGAAATTTATTTGGTCTTCGGTGGACGGTACAGCGCTAATAGCTCGTCCACCTTTTTACGCGTACCACCATTGCTGCTGATGCTGCGCCGAACCTTCACAATATGCGTTTCCGCCGCGTTTTTATACCACTCCTGCGTCAGCGGCGTGCGGTGGTTTGAGATAAGCACCGGGATCCGCTTTTTCATCAACGATTCCGCCTTTTTCGCCAGCAGTACCTGCTGATCAAGGTTGAAGCTGTTGGTGTGGTAGGCGGTAAAATTCGCCGTCGCCGTCAGCGGCGCGTACGGCGGATCGCAATAGACTACCGCCCGGCTATCGGCGCGCTTCATACACTCTTCATAAGATTCGCAGTAAAACTCGGCGTTCTGCGCCTTGGCGGCGAAGTGATAGAGCTCAGCCTCGGGGAAATAGGGCTTTTTGTAGCGGCCAAACGGCACGTTGAACTCGCCGCGCAGGTTGTAGCGGCACAGGCCGTTGTAGCCATGACGATTCAGATACAGGAACAGCACCGCGCGACGCAGGGGATCCTGACTCTGGTTGAATTCATCACGGTACTGGTAGTAGCGCTCCGCGGCGTTATTTTCCGGCGTAAACATCTCACGTGCCGCGCTGACGTATTCGTCGGTGCGCAATTTGACGATGTTATACAGACCGATCAGGTCGCTATTGATATCCGCGAGAATATAACGAGAAAAGTCGGTATTCAGGAATACCGACCCGGCGCCCACGAAGGGCTCAATCAAGCATTCACCTTCCGGCAAATGCTTTTTAATATCGTCAAGCAGGGGGTATTTCCCCCCTGCCCACTTCAGAAAAGCGCGATTCTTTTTCATGCTGCCTAACTAATTACACTTTCTCCGGCTGTGGAGAAATCGCTCCGACAGCATCCTGCGCTTAAGACTACTCGCGGCATTACTTCAGGTCAGCTTGTACCTGGTGCAGCGGTTTTGCCCATGGATTTTTCGCCTGAACATCCGCAGGGAGCGTGGCGACGGCACGTTTCGCTTCATCTTTTGAAGCGTAGATGCCGCTAACCAGCACATACCACGGTTGACCGTTGCGAGTCGTCTCATAGACAACATATTTTTCCAGCTTCTCTTTCTTCGCCCAGTTATTCAGGTTGTTGTAGTTAGAGGAGCTGCTGAGCTGCAACGTATAGTTGCCAGACGGCGCAGACTTCATCGAACCAACATCGCCAGCCGTTTTGCTGCCAGCCGCTGCGGTCGCCGCAGGCGTGGTGGCAGCCGGGGCGGAGGTCGTTGCGGCCGGCGCAGTCGCAGTCGCCGTTGGCGCGGTTGTCGCAGCCGGTTTAGTCTGCGCAGTGGCGACAGGCTTGCTGGCGGTAGCCGCCGGCGCGCTCTCTACGCGCTTAGGTTTGGTTTCAACCGGCGCTTTGGCGGTCGCCTGCGGCTTGCTTTGCGGTTTCGGTTCAATCACCACCTGTTTACGCTCGGCAGGACGCGGCGCGGCGGCCGTCTGGCGTTCGGTCGTTTGACGCGGCGCGGCGCCATTACGCATCGGCGCAACGGTCGCAGGTTCGGTCGGTAAGGTGGAGTTAGCAACGGCGCTATCCAGTTGACCCTGCTGTTGAGTCAGCGCATTGTTCAGGTCGCCCTGAACTTCCACACGCTGCTGGCCCTGCGGCTCGGAGGCGGGTTGACCCTGAGTCGGATTAGAGGCGATCGGCGGCAGAGAAACGTCCTGCGGCTGTTGCTGGTTGGTGTTGCCCGCAGTTTGATCGACCGGCTGCGCAGCATTGTTGTTCTGGTCAGCGGTCATGCTTTGATCGCCTGACAGATTAACGCTCTTCTCACCAGAAGCGGATTCATTGGAAGAAGATGGCGATTTCAGCGCCGAACCCACGCCGACAATCAGCAGCAGGAGTACCAGCACCCCGACGCCCATCATGACATACTGGCGGGAAGCCGGTTTAGCAGGGGCCTTTTTGCGTTTACGCGGGCGGCGTTCAACCTGCTGCTCTTCTTCTACTTCTTCTTCGGACTCGAGGTCCTCTTCGTACTCTTCTTCATCGCGTTCACGACGGGCTTTGTTCGCGCGCGTCGGACGGCCTTCATCGGCCTCAAGATCGAGATCGTCGAAATTGATCTGCGGATCGGCGTCACGCTCGGAAGACTGACGGGAACGACCAGCACGACGATCGTTGCGATCGGCTTTCATATCGTCTTCTGGTTTGAAATCATCCATTTAACACCCCACTAAAAGGCTTATGCTCACGATTATTGCATGTTGCCCGAAATGATAACGCCGCGCGGACGCGGCTAGACCTTCTTATTGTTGCGCCTGCTGAGTATCAGCAATCGCGCCAAGAACTACATCGTGCGACACTCCGCCGCGGACCTCGCTCTTTCCTATAGCGAGCGGTAATACCAGGCGCATTTCGCCTGCCAGTACCTTTTTATCACGCATCATGTGAGGCAAATACGCTTCTGCAGACATTTCCTGCGGCCCGCGTACCGGCAACCCTGCACGTTGCAACAGCGCAATCATACGCTGCGTATCCTGCGCGCTAAACTGCCCTAAACGCTCGGACGTATGCGCCGCCATGACCATTCCTGCCGCCACAGCTTCGCCATGTAGCCAGTTACCGTAGCCCATTTCAGCTTCGATAGCATGGCCAAATGTATGTCCCAGATTCAGTAAAGCACGTAACCCGGTTTCGCGCTCGTCAGCAGCGACAACTTCGGCTTTTAGCTCACAACAACGGCGAATACAGTACGCCATCGCTGATTCATCCAGCGCCATCAGCGCATCGATGTTGTCTTCAAGCCAGCAGAAGAACTCGCCGTCGAGGATAATGCCGTACTTAATAACCTCAGCCAGGCCGGAGGAGAGCTCACGCTTCGGCAAGGTTTTGAGACAATTAAGGTCGACGACCACGGAAACCGGCTGCCAGAAGGCGCCAATCATATTTTTACCGAGGGGATGGTTTACGGCCGTTTTGCCGCCAACCGAAGAGTCCACCTGCGAAAGCAGCGTGGTGGGAACTTGAATAAAACGTACGCCGCGCTGATAGCTCGCAGCGGCAAAACCGGTTAAATCGCCAACCACGCCGCCGCCGAGCGCCACGAGTGTGGTGTCGCGGCCATGTGGTTTTTGCAACAGCGCGGTAAATACCGTATCCATCACCGCCAGGCTTTTATACTGCTCGCCATCCGGCAGGATCACGCTGTCAACGTTGACACCCGCTTGCTCCAGTACGGAGCGAACGGTATCAAGATAAAGCGGCGCCAGCGTTTCATTGGTGACCAGCATGACCTGGTCGCCTGATTTCAGTGGCAGAAAAGAAGCTGGATCGTTAAACAAACCAGCCGCGATGGTAATCGGGTAACTACGTTCCCCGAGAGTTACAGTCAGCTTCTCCATAACGCGACGTCCACCTCAGTTGCTTTACTCTGACGCACTTTATTAAGCCAGAATTAGTTGCTTTCCAGCATATGAATAATCTGGTTTGCAACGACTTTCGCGCTTTGATCGTCGGTGCGGATAGTGACATCGGCGATCTCTTCATACAGTGGATTACGTTCATCTGCCAACGCTTCAAGAACTTCACGTGGCGGCGCATCTACTTGTAATAAAGGACGCTTTTTATCGCGCTGCGTACGAGCAAGTTGTTTTTCGATCGTTGTTTCCAGGTAGACCACCACGCCGCGGGCGGAGAGACGGTTACGCGTTTCACGGGATTTTACTGAGCCGCCGCCAGTGGCGAGTACGATTCCCTGTTTTTCCGTCAACTCATTGATGATTTTTTCTTCACGATCGCGGAAGCCTTCTTCGCCTTCGACATCGAAGACCCAGCCGACGTCTGCGCCAGTGCGTTTCTCAATCTCTTGATCAGAATCGTAAAATTCCATGTTGAGCTGTTGGGCTAACTGGCGCCCAATAGTGCTTTTGCCGGCACCCATAGGCCCAACCAGAAAGATATTGCGTTTCTCTGCCATTTTTTCGGTACTACTAAGACTATTCGTTAATGATAAACCCGCTTCGCAGACACCCAGCGCAGCAGGACATGAACTGAAACCTCATATGCAATAGAGCGAGAGTCAGACTAAAAATTATCTCAATACTCCGGCTGGTTTGGCAACAGAATAAAATCGCCGGACATAAAGGGAGGATTGATGTCGTACCCGACTCTCAAATCGGTACCCCTTGTATGCTAAATCCGTCCCCGCGTCAAACACCTGAAACGTGTTTAGCATGAAAAACCCGCTTAATGTACTGCCAGAATACGCGGCGTGATGAAGACAACCAGTTCACGTCGTTCATTATCTTTACCATCATGGCGAAACAGCTGCCCGAGCAAGGGGATTTCGCCAAGCAACGGCACGCTGTCGCGCGCCGACTTATTCTTTTGCGAAAAAATACCGCCCAGCGCCAGGGTCTCGCCGCTTTTCACCTCGACTAAGGTTTCAATTTCTTGCTTATCAATTGCCAACGCTTCGCCATTCTCCTGCTGCAGTACCTGGCCTGGCGTATTTTCGCTAATGCGCAGCTTCAGGCGAACGCGATCCTGCTGTAGCACCGTCGGCGTCACTTCCATCCCCAGGACCGCCTCTTTAAACTCGACCGAGGTGGCGCCGCTTTCTCCGCTGGAGACCTGATAGGGGATTTCGCTGCCCTGTTTGATACTAGCGGGTTGCATATGCGACGCCAGCAGGCGCGGGCTGGCGATGATGTCCACCTGCTGCTTTTGCTCCAGCGCGGAAAGCTCCAGCTCCAGTAATCGCCCGTTGATCCGGCCGATATTAAAGCCGACGCGAGTGGTTGCGTCTGACACCGCCAGATTGCTGCTCAGATTAGTAATTTTCCCCATCCCCGGCGTACTTCTGGCCTCCGCCAGGCTCCACTTCACGCCAAGCTCACGCAGGCTGGTCGCGCTCATTGACACAATGTGCGCCGCCAGTTCCACCTGCCCGACCGGCAGATCCATCTCTTCAGCCCACGCCTTCAGCGCCGGCAAATGACGATCGTCGTCGCGGATTAGCAGACGATTAGTACGCCGATCGACAGTCATCGTGCCGCGGGCGCTCAACAGCTTGCCCCCGGACTTCGCCAGTTCGTCTGCGTCAGCATAGCGCAGCGGGATACTGTGGTTACGTAATGGCAGATTCTGCCAGCGTCTGGCCTGCTCGGCTTCCTGCTGCGCCCGTTTTGCTTGCTGCCACGCCTGTGTATGGATGTACAACACCGTGCCCTGCCGGGCCATTGTCAGCCCGGCGCTATCGACAACCGACTGGAGCGCCTGTCGCCAGGGAACGCTGTTTAAGTGGAGCGACAATGTACCACTGACCTCCGGCGCCACGATTACATTAAGATTTTGCATTTCCGCCAGGCTTTGCAGTACCTGGACCACCGGTACATCATCAACCACCAGCGACACCGGCGGTTCTTTTTTCGTCGCCGCGGCCAGCAACGGCAGCAGCAGAAGTAGCAGGCTTATCCTTCGCATCATGTTGGCTTCCCTTACGTGACCAGACCCAGCGTGCGGGTTCACACCCGGCACTGGCCTCCAGAGTTAATGTTTCTGCCGTTAGCTGTCGAATTCGCCAGCCGCCGGGCAAAACGTCGTTGCGTCGTACACGCCGCCACTGACCGGTGTGATCCTGAATAAGAGCCAGCCACAGCGCCGGGTGGCCAGTTCCGCCGCCGTAGCGCCACTGTGTCAGTGGCGCGATCTGGCAGCGATCCTCTACGGGTAAAAAAGGATCCCGCGCCCCTGTCAGCAGCGGACAAACCAACAGCAGCATGTATCCTTTATGTTTCATCGTCCCTCTCCAGCTGCAGCGACAACTGCAACGCTCCTTTTTCGGCATTCAATGAAAAAGCGCCAGGGTGTACCCCGCAATCGGCAAGCCAGGCAAACAGCGGCGGCACCGCCTGCCAGTCAACCACAGCAAGCATTTCGCCACCGCGCCCCCTCGGTTGCCAGGCCTGTAAGGCGACGCCGGCGACAGGCGGCTCCAGCGGCGAAAAATGCCGGGCCGTCCAACTATGGACTACCCGTTGCTGCAGCGTGGCGCGCAGCGGCAATATTCGCCGCCATTGCGCCTGTAGCGGCACATTCGCGGGCGGTGAAACGCTGACAGCAGCAAGCGAAAACGCCAGACACATTGCCGCAGCCAACACTGCGCCGCAGAGGAACGTCAACGACCACCCACGCAGCGCCAGCAGGCGTTCAATCGCTACCCGCATCGGTGGTTTCTCCTGCAAGGAAAAAGCTGAATGACCAGCACCCCTGTGCATCACGCCGTGTCGCCCCTGGCGTAACCGGTTGAAAATCCTCCAGCTTGCTGAGCGCTTTTTCCAGCGCCGCCACCGCCTTGAGGTTCAGCGCCAGGCCGTTGAGGGTGATGCCCTGTGGCTGGTAGTCCAGCCTGGTCAGCCACAGCGGCTCCGGTAATAGTGCGGCCAGCGATAACAGCCGCGACTGCCAGGCACGCGTCTCCGCCCGCCGCTGCGCTCGCCGTGCCTGCCGCTCACCGCGCTGTATTTCCTCACGCATCTCCCGCTCGCGTTGCAACAGCGCGGAATAAAGCAGATTGTCGGCCTGGGTGCGCATTACCTGCTGCGCCACATCCATCTGACGTAACGTGCGCGTCGCTATCGTCAGGGTGGCGATGCTTAGCGCCATCGCCGCCGCCAGCAGCCCGCCCAGGCGCAAGCATTGCCGCCGTCGCGTCTCGCGCCACGGCAGAAGATTAATCTGCTGCGCCATGATTATTTACCTCCCAGCGCCAAACCAAGCGCGATAGCAAAGCGATCGCCGCAGGCGGGAAGCGGCGGCTGCAGGCGGTGGATCACGCTCCAGCAATCAAAGCTATTTTCCGCCAACGGCAGGCTGCTACAGAGCTGGAACTGTTCATCATTGAGGCGCGAGGTTAAGTGCGAGAAAGAGGGGGCTTCAGCGCATGGACAATAGCCCCAGCGCTCCTGGGTCGCCCATAACCACTGCGCGTCCCCCTGCCAGACCAGGCCCTGAGTCGCGTCAGTAAGCCAGGGAAAAAAAGAAGTGAGTGCAGCCGCATCCGGTACGATAGCCGCCAGGCGCAGCTTAAGCCTCCGCGCCAGCTGACGCAGGGCGTCGATATCCAAACGCTGAGCCGCCGTCGCCTGCCAGCCATCGTTTGCCGCGCGGGCGGCGTAATCGATACACAGCGAAGAGGCAGGCATTTCCAGCTGACGCGCCATCGTGCCCGCTATCCATGTCGCTCTTTCGCTTTCCCGCAGCGACACCTGTGGCGCGGGCAACTGCTTTTGCAGCGTACGGCTGGCAGGAAGCGCAATGCACACCTGATGCTGTAACGGCAGCTCGCGGCGCCATTCACGTAACCGCTTCACCATCTCACTAAGGTCAACGATGCTGCCCTGCGCCACCAGGCCGGGCGGCAGCGGAATTCGCCACCAGCGACGCAAAGCCCAGTGCCCGCGTTCGTATAACAGCGCCACGATGGCGACGCTATCCTGTTGAATGTGAATTCCTATACGCCAATTTCTGAAAGTCATGCTTAGATCTCCTTATCCGCGATTGCGATTCAAGGAGCAGCCTGGATATACCATGTGGCGAAATGGGGGCTTTTAGCGTCGATCGACACGCCGTCCGGAAAGCATAGCGCCAGCAAGCCGCCCCGTGGGGGTATATCAATGCTCCTGGCTTGCCTTTATACTACCGCGCGTTTGTTTATAAACTGCCCAAATAAAACTAAATGGGAATTCTCCGGTGAAGTTCGTAAAGTATCTTTTTATCCTTGCAGTTTGTTGCGTTCTGCTGGGAGCAGGCTCGATTTATGGCCTCTACAAATTTATAGAGCCGCAACTCCCCGATGTCGCGACCTTAAAGGATGTGCGCTTGCAGATCCCGATGCAGGTTTATAGCGCGGACGGCGAGCTTATTGCGCAATATGGCGAAAAGCGCCGCATCCCCGTCACTCTGCAGCAGATGCCGCCGGAGCTGATAAAAGCGTTTATCGCGACTGAAGATAGCCGCTTCTATGAGCATCATGGCGTCGATCCGGTGGGGATTTTCCGCGCCGCCAGCGTGGCGATGTTCTCAGGCCATGCCTCGCAGGGCGCCAGTACCATCACTCAGCAGCTCGCACGTAACTTTTTCCTCAGTCCGGAAAAAACGATAACGCGTAAGATCAAAGAAGTTTTCCTCGCAATCCGCATCGAACAGCTGCTGAATAAAGACGAAATTCTCGATCTTTACCTCAACAAAATTTACCTCGGCTACCGTGCCTATGGCGTCGGCGCCGCCGCGCAGGTTTACTTCGGTAAATCAGTCGATCAGCTGACGCTGAGCGAAATGGCGGTTATCGCCGGTCTGCCGAAAGCGCCTTCCACCTTTAACCCGCTCTATTCGCTGGACCGCGCGACCGCGCGTCGCAACGTGGTGCTGTCGCGAATGTTAAGCGAAGGCTATATCACTCAGGCACAGTACGATCAGGCGCGCAGCGAAGCGATTGACGCCAGCTACCATACGCCGGAAATCGCCTTCTCCGCCCCGTATCTGAGCGAAATGGTGCGTCAGGAGATGGTCAACCGCTACGGCGAGCAGGCCTACGAAGACGGCTATCGCGTCTACACCACCATCACGCGTAAAAACCAGCAGGCCGCCCAGCAGTCGGTGCGTAAAAACGTGCTCGATTACGACATGCGCCACGGCTATCGTGGCCCGGCCAATGTGCTGTGGAAAGTTGGCGAGACCCCGTGGGATAACAAAAAAATCCTCGATACGCTGAAAAAACTGCCGGGCGTCGGCCCGCTGGCCCCGGCGGTAGTCACCTCCGCGAACCCGCAGGAAGCGGTCGCGTTGCTGGGCAACGGCACGTCGGTGGCGTTAACGATGGATGGCGTGCGCTGGGCGCGTCGCTACGTTTCCGATACGCAACAAGGCTCGACGCCGCGCAAAGTGACCGACGTCATTCAGACCGGGCAGCAAATTTGGGTGCGCAAAGAGGGCGACAAATGGTGGCTGTCGCAGGTGCCGGAAGTAAACTCCGCGCTGGTATCTATCAACCCGCAAAATGGCGCGATTATCGCTCTGGTCGGCGGCTTTGACTTCAATCAGAGTAAGTTCAACCGCGCTACCCAGGCGCTGCGTCAGGTTGGCTCCAATATCAAGCCGTTCCTTTATACCGCGGCGATGGACAAAGGCTTAACCCTCGCCAGTATGCTTAACGATGTGCCGATCTCCCGCTGGGATGCCGGCGCGGGCTCCGACTGGCGGCCGAAAAACTCGCCGCCGCAGTACGCCGGCCCTATTCGTCTGCGTCAGGGATTAGGCCAGTCGAAGAACGTGGTGATGGTGCGCGCGATGCGCGCAATGGGCGTCGATTATGCGGCAGAGTATCTGCAGCGTTTCGGCTTCCCGGCGCAGAACATCGTCCATACCGAATCACTGGCGCTGGGTTCCGCTTCCTTTACCCCGCTACAGGTCGCCCGCGGCTATTCGGTAATGGCCAACGGCGGCTTCCTGATTAATCCGTACTTTATTAGCAAGATTGAGAACGATCAGGGCGGCGTGCTGTTTGAAGAGCGGCCTAAGATCGCCTGTCCGCAGTGTAATTCGCCGGTGATCTACGGCGATACGCCGAAATCCAATGTGCTGGAAAACCAGGATGTTGAAGAGGTCGCCACCTCTCAGGAGCCGCAAAACGGCGACGTTCCGCCGCAGCCGCAGCTTGAGCAGGCTAATCAGTCGCTGGTCGCGCAAAGCGGCGCGCCGGAGTATGCCCCGCATGTCATCAACACGCCGTTGGCCTTCCTGATTAAGAGCGCGCTGAATACCAATATTTTCGGCGAACCGGGCTGGATGGGCACCGGCTGGCGTGCGGGCCGCGACCTGCAGCGTCATGATATCGGCGGCAAAACCGGTACCACCAACAGCTCAAAAGACGCGTGGTTCTCCGGCTACGGTCCTGGCGTCGTGACGTCGGTGTGGATTGGCTTCGATGACCACCGCCGCGATTTGGGCCGTACCACCGCTTCCGGCGCGATTAAAGATCAGATTTCGGGTTATGAAGGCGGCGCTAAAAGCGCCCAACCGGCCTGGGATGATTTTATGAAACGGGTACTGGAAGGCGTGCCGGAAGAGCCGTTAACGCCGCCGCCGGGTATTGTGACGGTGAATATCGACCGCAGCACAGGTCAACTGGCTAACGGCGGCAACAGCCGCGCCGAGTACTTCATCGAGGGCACGCAGCCTACCCATCAGGCGGTGCGCGAAGTTGGCACCACCATTACCGATAGCGGTGGCGAAACCCACGAGTTGTTCTAATGCAAGCCACCTTCTAAAAGGTGGCCTGAGAGCAGCAAAAAAAACACCGAAATGAACTGCACCCAAAAAGTTGGACACCCAACGAAGTAAGGTGCAGTTTTTTATGAGCAAAGAATTCCAGCAGGCTCAGGTTGATGATGACCTTCTATCATTGCTATCTCAGACAAAAAAAGGCTTACTGTTCTAAAAAACTTCCGATGTCCCTTTCCATGGAAACAACTAAGACAAGGATTTTTTATGTCAAGAAAACTAGCTCCTGGTTACTGTATCGTCGAACAGCCGGGCTCTATATCTCTTCAGGCTGGGTTGTTATTCCGAAACCGCAATAGCAGTGCCGCGCGTTACTTTGAACAGCTAAATGCAGGTACGCCTTGGGTCAAACCTGGGCAAATACTCATTGTCGCCGACCCAAATAGCACGATGACAGAACAAACACTCCGTTTGCTCCATCAGGCAAAACAACAGGTAAATAACAATCTGGTAGGAGTCAGTACCGATGAGGCCAGTTTTCTTCAAAGAAACTATGGAATGATTGCCGGAATAACGACTGCAGGAGATAAAATTTTTGGTGCTGTCGGGGATGCTGGAGAAAAATACTTCAAAGCTATAGAAACCACGCTAAAAAAAAAAGAGGCCAGCTATCAAAATCAGTTTCGGACACAAGGTACGCTTATAGGACAACAGTTCTTTGTTGAGAGAAATCAACTACTAGCTGAACTTAAAATATTAGTTAATAAACCTATTATTAAATATTTAGCAAAACACTCAATCAAATTCCGACCATATGAGGATATGCGAAGAGCATTAAACCTATCCAGTCGTTCAATTGTCCATGAATGGTCAACGGTTGGAGTAGGTGCTATCCCTGGATATGCCACCTATACCGGTAATGCTGCCAGAGCGGCCCGTTTTTTAAAGTATGGCGGATATATTGGCATTGCATTTTCGTTTGCTGGGGCAACAAATAACGTTATAAAATCTTGTACTACTGGAAGAGAAAGTGAATGTGGTAATACAGCATTTAAAGAATATTTTAAATTTGGTGCAAGTACGACGTTAGGTTTAGCCGGAGGTGCTTATGGCTCCACCGGCGCAGTAGCCCTTTGCGTGGGCGTAGGGCTAGCAACAGCTGGAACAGGGGCATTGCCATGCGCGATTATCGGGGGTCTTGCCGGAGGATATATAGGTGGTAAGTTCGGCGAGTACTCGTCAAAAAAAATATTGGAATTAACAGGACACTAGTAATATGCAATACCTGAGCTATGCGTTATTGATTTGTTGTGTGATAGGCATCCTGTTAATGATCGTCTCGTATTTCATATTCATTTCTCACAGAAAAGAATATAGTGCCATCTTAGAAAGTTATTTAGCAAGCAAGCTTGAATTTCCAATGCTATACAACATCCAATCGATGACTGGTTTTTTTGGAGCTTATCCTGTATCACGTTTCTTTCTGGGATTAAAAGAAAATAAAAAAATCCTTTTCATCACAAAAGAAAGCAACGCATATTCATTCTTCTTACAAAAACCAACGTTATCAATAGAATGGATGAAGAAATTCTGTTTTTTCTGGAAGACATCTGTAATGTTAGTTCTTATTCCTTGTATTACCGCTTCAATTATTCACGTACTAAGTTTGGCATAACTTTCGTTTTCTTCACCATCAGTAAAGCGCCAGCAATGTTTCCAGCAGGTTTAAGTCAAAGCCACTTTCAGCGAAAATGGCTTTGACGATGGCGACAACAATGTTAGCCGCTTACAAACGCCCCTGCGCCTGTAGCCATTCACGCACCAGAAACAGCGCGCTGACGTTACGCGCTTCATTGAAGTCTTCTTCTTCCAGTAGCGACATCAGCTGCGACAGCGGCCAGCGCACCTGCGGCAGCGGTTCCGGCTCATCGCCCGGCAGCGATTCCGGATAGAGATCTTCCGCAACCATAATGTTCATTTTGCTGGAGAAATAAGATGGCGCCATGCTGAGCTTCTTCAGGAAGGTCAATTGACGGGCGCCGAAACCCACCTCTTCTTTCAGCTCGCGGTTGGCGGCTTCCATGGCCGTCTCGCCGGGGTCGATAAGCCCTTTGGAGAAACCCAATTCGTAGGATTCGGTACCGACCGCATATTCGCGGATTAAAATAATGTGGTCGTCAACAATCGGCACAATCATTACGGCTTCACGCGCGGTGGGCCGCATGCGTTCATAAACGCGACGCACGCCGTTGCTGAACTCCAGGTCCACGCTTTCAACATTAAAAAGACGCGAACGCGCTACCGTTTCAACGTTGAGAATGGTGGGTTTTTGTAATGATTTGCTCATTGTCATCGGTCTATGCTGTGATTACAGAAGTCATTGTGCGATACGCAGCACGGTTTCGGCAATCCAAATTGCCACTAATTTACATAGTTGCAACGTTTTGCTTGCAATGCAAAGATTCATAAAGATAAAAAAGTCAATAGGTTGAATTTGTTTTGAGAATTTACCGATTCCTGAGTTTTCCCGTTTTTGATAAGCTTACATGCTGCTGCATTGCACAATAAAATTTCCTGCATTAGACAACATGTGCCGATAAACAATTAAAATTACTATGACGATGGGATGGGCATGGGCACCTTTCTGACCTTTTTCACAGCTCTGCTACTCTGTGTCTTGCTTATCGGGTGGTGGTATCGATCTCATGCCAGACGTCGTCGCCTCCCCTTACTGCAAGCCTTTAGCGACGCGACGACCCGCAAGCTTTCTGATGATGAACGCCAGTCGGTCGAAAAGTATCTCGATGGCCTCAGCCAGTCGCAACAGGTACCGGCGACCGGCGCCAGCGTCGCGCCTGTCGCCCTGAAACTGAATGAGCAGAGCGACACCGTTTATACCGTCACCCGCGCCGTCACCCGCTATGGCATTTCGTCTGATGAGCCCAACAAATGGCGATACTTCCTCGACTCGGTGGAGGTTCACCTGCCGCCGTTCTGGGAACAGCATATCAACGACGAGAACAGCGTCTCGCTGATCCCAACCGACAGCCTGCCGCTGGTGATTGTTCTCAATGACCACACCTTGCGCGACTATCCGCAGGAAGCCCGCAGCTACGCGCTTGAACGCGCATCGGCTACCCAGGCGTCGATTCGCGGTGAGGAGAGCGAGCAGGTCGAGCTGCTGAACATCCGCCAGGAAACTCAGGAAGAGCATGCTCTCAGCCGTCCTGACAGCCTGCGCGAAGGGATTATGATCGTCGCAGCCTTCCTGCTGTTCTATTGCTGCCTGATCTCCCCTGACGTCTTTGCGCCGTGGCTGCTCGGCGGCGGCGTACTATTGTTGGCAGCGGGCTTATGGGGCATCTATGCGCCGCCGCTGGCCGGTTCGCTACGCGAGATCCACTGCCTGCGCGGAATGCCGAAACGCTGGGGACTGTTTGGCGAGAACGATCAGGAACACGTCAATAATATTTCGCTGGGGATTATCGACCTTATCTATCCGCGCCACTGGCAACCGTGGATCGCCCAGGACCTGGGGCAGCAAACCGATATTGATATTTATCTTAACCGCCATGTGGTTCGCCAGGGGCGCTTCCTGTCGCTGCACGATGAAGTGAAAAACTTCCCGCTGCAGTACTGGCTACGCAGCGCGATTATCGCCGCCGGCGCGCTGCTGGTCGTCATCATGCTGTGGATTAGCGTCCCGCTGAATATGCCCTTTAAATTCACGCTCTCCTGGCTTAAGGGGGCGCAGACCATCGAAGCCACCACCGTCGGCCAGCTTGAGAAGGCGAAAGTCCGCATCGGCGACACGCTGCAGTTAAAAGGTACCGGAATGTGCAACATCCGTACGCCGGGCGCCTGGAGCGCGAAAGAAGCCTCACCGTTTACGCCGTTCGATTGTTCGCAGATCATCTGGAACGACGCGCCTCCCCTGCCGCTGCCGGAGTCCGATATCGTCGGTAAAGCCACGGCGCTGGTCCAGGCGGTACAGCGCCAGTTGCATCCTGACCCGGACGACGATTCACACGTTAGCCCGGCATTACGTTCGGCAATTCAAAAATCAGGAATGGTACTGCTGGATGACTTCGGCGATATCGTGCTGAAAACCAACGAGCTCTGTTCGGCGAAAGATGATTGCGTGCGTCTGAAGAACGCGCTGGTCAACCTTGGCAATACCCGCAACTGGGAAGCGCTAACCAAACGCGCCACTGCCGGTAAGCTCGATGGGGTAAACGTGTTGCTGCGGCCGGTGAGCGCCGAATCGCTGGAGAATCTGGTGACCACCTCAACCGCGCCGTTTGTGATGCGTGAAACCTCCCGCGCGGCGCAGGCGCTAAATAGCCCGGCCCCTGGCGGATTCCTGATCGCCAGCGATGAAGGCAGCGAACTGGTCAATCAGCCGTGGCCGGCTATCAGCCTGTACGATTATCCCGCCCACGAGCAGTGGGGCGAGCTGCAGCGTCTGGCGGGTATGCTGATGCATACACCATTCCATGCGGAGGGGATTGTCACCAATCTTTATACCGACGCCAATGGCACCCAGCATATCAACCTGCACCGCATTCCCGATCGCAGCGGGCTGTGGCGCTATCTTGGCACCACTCTGCTGCTGCTGGCGATGCTTGGCTGTATGTCGTGGCACGGCGTGCAGGCGATCCGCCGCTATCAGCGCCAGCGTCAGCGCATGGAAGAAATTCAAAAATATTATGAAAGCTGCCTGAATCCGGTTCTCATCCCTTCCCCGGATCATCAAGATTAATTCCTACGCGGCAGGGTGTGATACCCTGTCGCGCATTTCCCCCCTCGCTGGAGACTCACCATGCAAATCAATATCGCGTGGCAGGAGGTTGATACCGTTCTGCTGGATATGGATGGCACGCTGCTCGACCTCGCCTTCGACAACTACTTCTGGCAAAAACTGGTCCCGGAAACCTGGGGCGCCGCGCGCGGACTCAACCTGCAGGAAGCCAAAGCGGCAATGCATCAGGAGTATCACGCCGTGCAGCATACGCTAAACTGGTACTGTCTTGATTACTGGAGCGAGCGACTGGGTTTGGATATTTGTGCGATGACCAGCGAGCAGGGGCCGCGGGCAAAACTGCGGGAAGATACCGTGCCATTCCTTGATGCGCTGCGGGCCAGCGGCAAGCGCCGCATCCTGTTGACCAATGCGCACCCGCATAATCTGGCGGTGAAGCTCAAGCACACCGGTCTGGACGCGCACCTTGATTTATTACTTTCCACCCACACATTTGGTTATCCGAAAGAGGATCAGCGCCTGTGGCGCGCGGTGGCGGAAGAAACCGGCCTTGATGCGCGCAAAACGCTGTTTGTCGATGACAGCGAGGCTATCCTGGACGCGGCGGCGCAGTTCGGTATTCGTTATTGCCTGGGCGTCACCAATCCGGATTCAGGCCTGGCGGAAAAACAGTATACCCGTCATCCCGGCGTGAACGATTACCGGCGGCTGATCCCTTCCCTGACTCCGGAGGAGAGGCCATGAAAGATAAGCCCGCAGAAAACGTCAGGCTGGACAAATGGCTTTGGGCAGCCCGCTTTTATAAAACCCGCGCCATCGCGCGCGAGATGGTTGAAGGCGGCAAAGTGCACTACAACGGACAACGTAGTAAGCCGAGCAAAATCGTCGAGCTGAATGCCACCCTGACCCTGCGTCAGGGCAACGATGAGCGTACCGTTATCGTCAAAAGCGTTACCGAACAACGCAGGCCAGCCAGCGAAGCCGTTATGCTGTACGAAGAGACGGCGGAGAGTATTGAGAAACGCGAAAAAGTGGCGCTGGCGCGTAAGCTGAATGCGCTAACGATGCCGCACCCAGACAGACGTCCGGACAAAAAAGAGCGCCGCGACCTGATGAGATTTAAACACGGCGACAGCGAATAGCGCTGCCGCCAGCAAGAGAGATGATTATGACTCAACACGATCAATTACATCGTTATCTGTTTGAAAACTATGCCGTGCGCGGTGAACTGGTCACCGTATCGGACACGTTGGAACAGATCCTGGCCAACCATAGCTACCCGCAGCCGGTGAAAACCGTGCTGTCGGAGCTGCTGGTCGCCACCAGCCTGCTGACCGCCACGCTGAAGTTCGCCGGCGATATTACCGTTCAGCTGCAGGGCGACGGCCCGCTCTCGCTGGCGGTGATCAACGGTAATAACCAGCAGCAGCTGCGCGGCGTCGCTCGCGTTCAGGGCGAAATCCCGGAAGGCGCGGACCTGAAAACGCTGGTCGGCAACGGCTACCTGGTCATTACCATCTCTCCACAGGAAGGCGAGCGCTATCAGGGCGTTGTTGGCCTGGAAGGCGATACCCTGGCGGCATGCCTGGAAGATTACTTCCAGCGTTCCGAACAGCTGCCGACCCGACTGTTCATTCGTACCGGCGAGCACGACGGTAAAGCGGTGGCTGGCGGCATGCTGTTGCAGGTGATGCCGGCTCAGGACGCGCAGCTTAACGACTTCGAGCATCTGGCGACCCTGACCGAGACCATCAAGGCGGAAGAGCTGTTCACCCTGCCGGCGACCGATGTATTATGGCGCCTGTACCATGAGGAAGAGGTGACGGTATACGACCCGCAAGACGTCGAGTTCAAATGCACCTGTTCTCGCCAGCGCTGCGCCGATGCGCTGAAGACGCTGCCGGATGAAGAAGTCGACAGCATCCTCGCCGACGAAGGCGAAATTGATATGCATTGCGACTACTGCGGCAATCATTACCTGTTCAACGCGATGGATATCGCCGAGATCCGCAATAACGCCTCGCCGGCGGATCCGCAGGTACACTAATCGCCCCTCTCGCCGGGCGTTGCCGGGTTTTTCTGACCCGCCGCGCCTGGCGTCAACTATTTCGACCGCGTGTTGAATCGATTTTCACTGAAAGAGTTACGTAACTTTCTTTCAAGAAAGCGATTACATTCACATTTCAGCAGTTTTTTTAATTACTTTTTAACCATTCGGAAACATCTATCGCCACCTGCGGCCGTTTTCCTGAGATAATCACGCGCACTTCGTGACAGGAGTCACTGTGTTTTTCGTAAGAAAGGCGTTTGTCGAGATACGTAAATCTATGAGCCTGGTCGCGGTCTATTCCCTGAAAGAAACCCTACAATTTAAAGCAGTACATATTGGCTAAGGAGCAGTGACATGCGCGTTAATAGTTTAACCCCGCAGGATCTCAAGGCTTACGGTATCAATGACGTCCAGGAAATTGTCCACAACCCGAGCTTCGATACGCTGTATCAGGAAGAGCTCGACCCGAAACTGGAAGGTTATGAGCGTGGCGTATTAACCAATCTTGGCGCCATCGCCGTCGATACCGGCATTTTCACCGGCCGTTCGCCGAAAGATAAATATATCGTCCGTGACGATACCACTCGCGATACCGTGTGGTGGTCTGATAAAGGCAATGGCAAGAACGACAACAAGCCGCTCTCCCAGGAAACCTGGCAGCACCTGAAAGGCCTGGTGACTCACCAGCTGTCGGGCAAACGCCTGTTTATCGTCGACGCCTTCTGCGGCGCCAACGCCGACACCCGCCTCAGCGTGCGCTTCATTACTGAAGTCGCCTGGCAGGCACACTTTGTTAAGAACATGTTCATTCGCCCGAGCGAAGAAGAACTGGCAGCCTTCGAGCCGGACTTTATCGTCATGAACGGCGCGAAGTGCACCAACCCGCAGTGGAAAGAGCAGGGTCTGAACTCCGAAAACTTCGTGGCTTTCAACCTGACCGAGCGCATCCAGCTTATCGGCGGCACCTGGTACGGCGGCGAAATGAAGAAAGGGATGTTCTCGATCATGAACTACCTGCTGCCGCTGCAGGGCATCGCTTCGATGCACTGCTCCGCTAACGTCGGCGAAAAAGGCGATGTCGCCGTGTTCTTCGGCCTGTCCGGCACCGGTAAAACCACCCTCTCCACCGACCCGAAACGCCGCCTGATTGGCGATGACGAGCACGGATGGGATGATGACGGCGTATTTAACTTCGAAGGCGGCTGCTACGCGAAGACCATTAAGCTGTCGGAAGCCAACGAGCCGGATATCTATCACGCGATCCGCCGCGATGCGCTGCTGGAAAACGTCGTGGTACGGGCTGACGGCACCATCGATTTTGATGACGGTTCGAAGACCGAGAACACCCGCGTCTCCTACCCGATCGACCATATCGAAAATATCGTTAAGCCAGTGTCGAAAGCCGGTCACGCCACCAAGGTTATCTTCCTGACCGCCGACGCCTTTGGCGTATTGCCGCCGGTTTCACGCCTGACCGCTGACCAGACTCAGTACCACTTCCTGTCTGGCTTTACCGCCAAGCTGGCCGGTACCGAGCGCGGCGTCACCGAGCCGACCCCAACCTTCTCCGCCTGCTTCGGCGCCGCGTTCCTGTCGCTGCACCCGACGCAGTACGCTGAAGTGCTGGTGAAACGCATGCAGGCTTCCGGCGCCCAGGCCTACCTGGTCAACACCGGCTGGAACGGTACCGGCAAACGTATCTCAATTAAAGATACCCGCGCGATTATCGACGCTATCCTCGACGGTTCGCTGGATAACGCCGAAACCTTCACTCTGCCGATGTTCAACCTGCAGATCCCAACCGAGCTGCCGGGCGTCGATACCCATATCCTCGACCCGCGTAATACCTACGGTTCTCCGGAGCAGTGGCAGGAGAAAGCCGATCAGCTGGCGAAACTGTTTATTGAGAACTTCGAGAAATATACCGATACCCCGGCCGGCGCTGCGCTGGTTGCGGCCGGTCCGAAGCGTTAATCAGGTCACAGAGACAACAAAGCCGGGCGATGCCCGGCTTTTTTATTTTTATACGCTAATCAACTCTCTTTCGCAGGCTTCGCCGGCGACAGCGCGCGATGCACCGGAATTGGTAGCCAGGCGCGGATCAGCAGGCCGCCGCGTTCGCTGGTGCCAATCTCCAGGCGACCGTTATGATTGTCGATAATACGCTGCACTATCGCCAGCCCCAGCCCGGTGCCGCTGGTGCTACGGGCGCTATCGCCACGCACAAACGGCTGGAACAGATGTTCGCGCTGTTCCGGTTTAATTCCCGGGCCGTCATCTTCCACCTGGAACCAGGCACGGCTGGCTTCGCTGCCGCTGCTGACTTTAATCCAGCCCTTACCGTAACGAGCGGCGTTCACCACCATATTGGCTAGCGCGCGTTTAATCGATAGCGGATGCAGGCGCAGCGGAATTTCTCCGGCCTGCAGATCGGTGGCGATTTCCCGCTCGTAGCCGCTTTCAGCGGCGATCACTTCGCCTAAAACGGCATTGAGATCCGCAAGCTCCATCGGCATCTCCTGGCCGGTGCGCAGGTAATCAATAAACTGCTCGATGATGGCGTTGCACTCTTCGATATCTTTATTGATCGACTCGGCAAGATAGCCGTCCTGTTCGCCCATCATCTCCGTCGCCAGCCGGATCCGCGTCAACGGCGTGCGCAAATCGTGGCTGACCCCGGCCATCAGCAGCGTACGGTCATCCGCCAGCTGTTTGACCCCGGCGGCCATATGGTTGAAGGCGCGGGTCACCGAACGCACTTCCGACGCGCCGTATTCGCGTAACGGCGGCGGAATAATCCCACGTCCGACCTGCAGCGCGGCGTGCTCCAGATCGACCAGCGGCCGGTTCTGGATACGGATAAATAGCCACGCGCCGCCAATGGCCAGCAGCATTATCGCCAGCGTATAACGGAATAGCGGCGAGAAATCGCCCTGATGGATTTCAGTCAGCGGCACCCGCACCCAGATATTCGGCGACAGCCAGGTCTTCAGCCACACCACCGGCGAGCTTTTGTTGACCTCAACCCGCACTTCGGTCGGCCCGCCAAGCTGGTGCGCCATCTGCTGGCTTAAGAATTCATAATGCTGCGCCCAGCGCAGGCCTGCGTCTTCCGCCGCCTCATTGGAATAGAGCGAAATCCCCAGCTCGCGGTAAATTTCGCGGCGAAACGCCGGCGGAACCACCAGTTGGGTGCCGTCTTCCAGCTGCAGTTTATCGGTCATCAGCATACGGACTTCGTATGCCAGCACCTTGTTAAACTGCTGCAGGCTCGGCAGGATCGCGAAATTCAGCACCACCAGATAGGTCGTCACCAGGCTGACGAACAGCAGGGTGACGATTAGTAACAGGGTGCGGGCAAATGAGCTTCGCGGCGAAAAACGCACGCGCTTCATGCCTTAGAACCGTCCGGCACGAAGACGTAGCCCAGTCCCCAAACGGTCTGGATGTAGCGCGGATGCGCCGGATCTTCTTCCACCATGCGACGCAGGCGGGAGATTTGTACGTCGATGGAACGCTCCATCGCCGAGTACTCGCGGCCGCGGGCAAGGTTCATCAGCTTATCGCGGGACAGCGGTTCACGCGGGTGGCTAACCAGCGCTTTTAATACCGCGAACTCACCGCTGGTGAGCGGCATCGGCTCATCTTCACGGAACATCTCGCGGGTGCCGAGGTTCAGTTTAAATTTGCCAAAAGCGATCACCGCTTCTTCTTGCGATGGCGCGCCCGGCAGCTCGTTCGCCTGGCGGCGCAGCACGGCGCGGATACGGGCCAGCAGTTCACGCGGGTTAAACGGTTTAGGAATGTAGTCATCGGCGCCGATTTCCAGGCCCACGATACGGTCCACTTCTTCCCCTTTCGCCGTCACCATAATGATCGGCATCGGGTTGCTCTGACTACGCAGACGGCGGCAGATAGATAAACCATCTTCGCCCGGCAGCATCAGATCCAGCACCATCAGGTGGAAGGATTCACGGGTCAGCAGGCGATCCATCTGTTCAGCGTTCGCCACGCTACGAACCTGGAAGCCCTGCTCGGTCAGATAACGTTCCAGCAGCGCGCGCAGGCGCATGTCGTCATCCACAACCAGAATCTTATAATTCTCTTGCATTGTTTGTACTCCCAAAGGTTCACTGCAATCGTTAGTGCGTATTCTTAAAAACCCACGCTAATACGACCAGCCAAATCTGGTATATATTCTAGTCGAAATTGTTACAAAGCATATTAAACAGCAGTTTATACCCGTCATTCTGAGCAAAATTTACCACCGGCGCGACAAAAAAGAAAAAGGCGGAGGGTCTCCTCCGCCTTTTTAGCTAATTTTGCCGCTTACGCGCGTCGTTGGCTCATGCCGTACCACAGCACCACCAGGAAGCATAACAGCGGCAACCCATAGGCCAGCGCGGTGCTGTAGCGGTCGGCCAGCGCCCCCATGAAGTAAGGCATAATCGCCCCGCCGACGATGGCCATAATCATAAACGAGCTGGCGCGTTTGGTATGGCTGCCCATATTTTTAACGCCCAGCGCGAAAATGGTCGGGAACATAATCGACATAAAAAAGAAGACCGCAATCAGCGCCACCACCGACACGCCGTCGATACTCATCATCACCAGACCGCAGAGCACGATATTGACCAACGAATACACCATCAGTAGCGTCGCCGCCTGCACCCGCCCCATCAGCCAGGTACTGAAGAAACGACCGACCATAAAGCTAATCATCGCAATCGACAGCAGATAGGAAGCGTGCTGGTTTGTCACGCCATGCCAGTGCTCGGTCGCATAGTTGATAAAGAACGCACCCACGCCGACCTGCGCGGCAACATAAAAGAACTGGGCGATAACCCCGCCGGTAAAGTGGCGATGCTGCCACAGCCCCTGCGCCGCTTCTTGCTGACTGCCCTCCTCTTCGCGAATATCCGGCATCGGCGTGCGGCGGAACAGCAGCGCGATGGCCAGCACCAGCACGGCGATAGCGACATAGGTGATTTTTACCGAGCTCTGATCGCCGGTATCGCCCTGAGTAGCTGAAAAGAACAGCGTGCCGCCGATCAGCGGGCCAATAAATTGCCCCAGTCCGTTAAACGACTGCGCCAGATTCAACCGCCGCTCGGCGCCTTTACTATCGCCAAGTACCGTCGCATAAGGGTTCGCCGCGGTCTCAAGGCAACCTAATCCACAGGCAATCACAAACAGCGCGAACAGGAACAGCGCAAAGCTATTCACGCTCGCCGCCGGCACAAACAGCAGCGCGCCAAGCGCATACAGGCACAAGCCGACCAGGATCCCCGCTTTATAACCGCGTTTATCCATAAAGTAGCCGGCGGGCAGCGCCACCAGGAAGTAGGCGCCAAAATAGGCCGCCTGCAGTAAACCGGACTGCGCTTTGGTGACGTGCAGGGTCTCCTGAAAATGTTTATTGAGAACATCGAGCAGGCCGTAAGAGAGCCCCCACATAAAGAACAGGCTGGTGACCAGCATAAATGCCCAGCGCAGATTAGGGGTCGCCCCGGCGCGGGCCGCCAGCGGCTCCGCCGTTTTATTCACTAGCATGGTGAGATCCTCAGTAGAGTACAGAGTTGTTTTATTGATCCTGCAAAGAGAATATGCGCTCCATCGACACCCATTTTTCGCCTACCGGCGTCCAGGGGGTGGGAACCTGGTATTGCCACATCAGCGCTTCCCAGCGCTGAATGACCGGGTGGTTCAGGCTGTGCTGAGCAAAGCGTTCGCCATCGAAATCCCCGGCGACCTCCATCACCATAAACAGCCGCGTGCCAAGCCGGTAAATCTCCATATCCAGCACGCCATGGGCGCGCAGATGCCCGGCGACTTCCGGCCAGATACGTTCATGCAGACGCTGGTATTCGGCAATTTTCTCTGCCGAATCGACCAAATCCAACGCCTGACACAGTCGCCGCCGCGCGGCGGTAACGCTCATGACAGCGCCCTGTCGAGATGCAAATACCCGCCATCCACCGATAGCCACTGCCCGGTAGTGTGCGACGCGCGCGAGGAGATAAGAAACACCACGGTATTGGCGATCTCTTCCGGCGTGGTCATGCGTTTACCCAGCGGGATGCGTTGGTTAATCGCCGCCATCTGCCGCTGCGGGTCAGGGAAGGTATTTATCCAGCGCTGGTACTGCGGCGTCAGCACTTCTGCCGGCACCACCGCGTTGACCCGCACGCCGCTCTCGCGCAGCGATACCGCCCATTCACGGGTTAATGCCAGCACCGCCCCTTTCGCCGCGGTATAGCCGCTGGTGCCGCCCTGGCCGCTGAGCGCGGTTTTCGAGGCGATATTGACGATAGCCCCCCGCGCCACCTCTAACGCTTCGCGGCATAGGTGGGCCATCTGATAGTAGTGGATCAGGTTTTTTTCAAGCGATCCGAGAAACGCCTCACGCCCGGCCTCAAGCCCTACGCCATCGTTCACTCCGGCGTTATTCACCAGCGCATCAATGCGGCCAAAGCGCGCCAGAACCTGGCCTACCGCCCCGGCACATTCAGCCTCCTGGCACAGGTCGGCGATAATCAGCTCACTTTGCGGCGCGATTTGCTTCAGCCTATCCATAAACCCCTGCTCTGGCTGGGCGTTAGTGACGATGACCGGCACCGCCCCCTCTTCCGCCAGCAGTTGCGTTACCGCCGCGCCGATCCCCGAGCCGCCGCCGGTGACGATAACCACTTTGTCTTTAAGAAATAGATCCACGCTTCGCCTCCGTTAAACCATAAACCCGACAGGCAGTGCCGCCCCAGATAGCTGACCGCTGCGTTTCCGTCAGCGGGGCCAGCGCCGTTTCGCACAGCTGGTAAACCTGGCGGTACTCCGCCGCCAGCAGGCATACCGGCCAGTCGGAACCAAACATCAGCCGCTGCGGGCCAAACAGCTCCAGCGCGGCGTCGAAGAAAGGCAGCAGTTGCTGCTCGGTCCAGCATCCGCCCGCGGCCTCGGTCACCAGACCAGAAAGCTTAAGCGCCACGTGCGGTAGCGCCGCCAGCGGCCGCGCCTGTTCGGCCCAGTAGGCCGCGCCGCGCGCGATATCCGGCTTGCCGAAATGGTCGAGTACCAGCCAGTGATCATCGTGGCGGGCGGCAAAGCGTGCCGCCGCCGCGAGATGACGATGGGTAACCAATAGATCCCAGCTATAGCCCTGGCGCTGCAACTGCTGCATTCCTCGCGAGACCGCCTCGCGCTCAAGCCACGCTGCCGGATCGGCTTCATCCTGCACCTGATGGCGCAACCCGCACAGCTGGTCGCGCCACTGCGTCAGCTTGTCCTCGAGATCCGCGGCGGTAATATCCAGCCAGCCCACTACGCCGCATACGCCAACCGCCTGAGAAACCTGCGCCACCAGCCAGGCGGTTTCGTTTTCATCATGACGCGCCTGCACCACCACCGCGCCATCGAGCCGGTGCTGCGCCAGCAGCGGCTGGAGCTGCGGGGGGTAAAAATCCCGGCGCAGTTGCGGCATGTCGTCATCAATCCACGGGTAATCCTGTGGCTGATAGCGCCAGTAGTGGTGGTGGGCGTCAATGCGCAACATGCGCTTCTCCACGGTAGCGGTACTGCTCGATAGAAGCCTGATGCATTTCAATCGAGTAGCCCGGCGCCTGCGGCGGCATATAAGCTGCGCCGCGGATTTCGCAAGGGTGCAGGAAGTGCTCGTGCAGATGGTCAACAAACTCAATCACCCGCCCTTCATGGGTACCGGCGATGCACAGGTAGTCAATCATCGACAGGTGCTGGACGTATTCGCACAGTCCGACGCCGCCGGCGTGCGGGCAAACCGGCAGGTTGTACTTCGCCGCCATCAGCATCACCGCCAGCACTTCGTTGACGCCACCTAACCGGCAGGCATCGATCTGCACCACGTCAATCGCGCCGCGCATAATGAATTGTTTGAACATAATCCGGTTCTGGCACATCTCGCCGGTGGCGACCTTCACCGCGCCGATGTTTTCGCGGATCTTGCGGTGGCCTTCGATATCATCCGGGCTGGTCGGCTCTTCGATAAACCACGGGTTGGCGAAGGCCAACGCTTTGACCCATGGAATGGCGGCGTCCACTTCCCATACCTGGTTGGCATCAATCATCAATTTCCGCTCGGGGCCAATCACTTCCCGGGCAATGCGCACGCGGCGGATATCATCTTCAATATCGCGCCCGACCTTCAGCTTGATATGCGAGAAACCGGCGTCCACCGCCTGCTGACAAAGGCGACGCAGTTTTTCATCACCGTATCCCAGCCAGCCCGCTGAGGTGGTGTAGCACGGATAACCCTGCGCCTGTAGCTGTTCGAGACGCTGGGCTTTGCCCTCTTCACGGCTTTCCAGCAGGCGCAGCGCCTCCTCCGGGGTAATGCAGTCGGTGATGTAGCGAAAATCGATACAGCGTACCAGCTCGGCCGGGCTCATATCGGCGACCAGTCGCCAGACCGGTTTGCCTTCGGCCTTCGCCCACAGATCCCACACCGCATTGACCACCGCGCCGGTCGCCAGGTGAATCGCCCCTTTGTCCGGGCCAATCCAGCGCAGCTGGCTATCGCTGGTAAAGCGCCGCCAGAAGGCGCCCATATCGGCGGCGATCGTCTCGAGTTGCTCGCCGACGATTAAATGCTCCAGCGCCTGAATCGCCGCGCAGCAAATTTCGTTGCCGCGGCCAATGGTGAAGGTCAACCCGTGACCGGTGAGCTTAGGATTGTCGGTTTCGAGGATCACGTAGGCGGCGGAGTAATCCGGATCGGGATTCATCGCATCGGAGCCGTCCAACTGCTGCGAAGTGGGGAAGCGAATATCCTCTACCCGCAGGGCGGTAATTTGCGTCATTGTTTGTCCTCCACGGTCAGCTGCTGCTGTTCGCCCAACCCTTCAATGCCCAAACGAATAGTCTGGCCGGCGCGTAAATAAACCGGCTGCGGTTTCTGGCCCATACCCACCCCAGGCGGCGTACCGGTGGAGATGACATCGCCCGGCTGCAGGCTCATAAAGCGGCTCAGGTAGCTGATGATATAGGGCACTTTGAAAATCATGGTGCGGGTGTTGCCGTCCTGATAGCGCTTGCCGTCGACCTCCAGCCACAGGTTAAGCGCGTTGGGATCGGGGATTTCATCGGCGGTGACCAGCCAGGGGCCCGTCGGCCCGAACGTGTCGCAGCCTTTGCCCTTATCCCAGGTGCCGCCGCGCTCAATTTGATACTCACGTTCGGAGACGTCATTAATCACGCAGTAGCCAGCAACGTGCTGCATGGCGTCGCGCTCGTCGATATAGCGCCCGCCTTTGCCAATCACTACCCCTAATTCGACTTCCCAGTCGGTCTTTTGCGAACCGCGCGGGATAATCACGTTGTCGTTTGGGCCAACCACCGCGCTGGTCCACTTGCTGAATACCACCGGCTCCTGCGGAATATCGGCGCCGGTCTCCGCGGCGTGATCGGCATAGTTCAGGCCGATGCAGATAAACTTACCGATACCGCCAACGCAGGCGCCAATACGCGGATTGCCTTCAACCAGCGGCAGGCTGTAGAGATCCAGCTGGCGCAGACGCGCCAGACTCTCCGGCAGCAGCGCGTCGCCGCGCAGGTCGCTAATATATTGCGACAGGTCGCGCAGGCGGCCGTCGTTATCGAGTACGCCCGGACGCTCGCTGCCGGGATTGCCAAAACGAAGTAATTTCATGCGTTTTCCTGATAGTGAAATAAAGCGCCGCGCGGTTAGTTGCTCCAACCGCCGTCAATAATCTGCACCGTGCCGGTGGTGTAGGCGCTGGCGTCGGAAGCCAGGTACAGCGCCAGTTGGGCGATCTCTTCCGGCTTGCCGATGCGGCCAATGGGCTGGCGGGCGACAAACGCCTCATAAACCGCCTCTTCGCTCAGCCCCTGCTCGCGCGCCTGCTCGGCAATACGTCCGCGTAGGGAAGGTGAATCGACGGTGCCCGGACAAATCGCATTACAACGAATGCCCTGGGTGACGAAATCCGCCGCTACCGAGCGGGTCAGGCCAATGACCGCCGCTTTACTGGCGCTGTAGGCGAAGCGGTTTGGTACTCCTTTCACGCTGGAAGCTACCGATGACATGTTGATAATCGAGCCGCCGCCGCGGGCGATCATCGCCGGCAAAAAGGCGCGAATCGTGTGGAACATGGCGGTGACGTTCAGATCGAGGGCGAACTGCCACTCCCGCTCGCTACATTCAAGAATGCTGCCGCTATGCACCACCCCGGCGCAGTTGAACAACACATCCAGCGGGCCCAGCGTTTCCGCGGCGGCGGCAATCGCATCCGCGCGGGTGACATCCAGCTGCAGCGGCTGTACGCCGGGGATATCGCTCAATCCGGCAATGTTGATATCGCTGGCAATCACTTCCGCGCCGGCGGCGGCAAACAGCCGCGCGCAGCTGTTGCCAATCCCCTGCCCTGCGGCGGTAATCAGAACGCGTTTTCCGGTTAGTTCCATTTCTCTCCCCTGGTCTAAAGGACTAATGGTCAGGCCATTGGTGGTAGTCAAAGGCCTGACCTTTCGCATGACAAGTCAGGCATAACCCGCTATCGTGAAGCTTAGATGTTGCAAAAACGGCCACAAACGGCACATTGGTTAACCAATTAATTACACTCGACTAACAAACACTCAAGTGTGCTGGCCAATATTTGTGCGCTTTATCACTGTCTATCGCATGAGCAAAGGTGAAACATGCCGATTACCAGACTGGAAAACCCAAGGATTTACAGACAGATAGCAGACCAACTCAAGCGATTAATTGAGAACAACGAATTTCCGCCCGGCAGTCGTCTTCCGTCTGAGCGAGATTTAGCCCAGCAATTGAACGTCAGCCGCGCATCGGTACGCGAAGCGCTGATTGCGTTGGAGGTGATTGGCCTGGTGGACGTGCGCGTCGGCAACGGGGTAATCGTCAAATCGCAAACGCCGCTCGTCGCCACCAAAGAGCCGGTGATGGCGCAGGCCGGTCGCGACCAGTGGACGGAGATCGACGACGAACTCAACATAGACCTCGATTTTAACGCCGAACTACCGCCCTTTTCTCTGCTGCAGGCGCGCCTGTTAATCGAACCGGAAACCGCCGCGCTGGCGGCGCGTCATGCCAGCCCCGAAGAGCTGGCCGCTATCCGCGAGGCCTTTGAGCAAAACTGTCGCGATAACCGCGCCGGTTCGACCACCCATCCCGGCGACCGCCTGTTCCATATCCGTATCGCTCAGGCCAGCGGCAACCCGGCGTACGCGTTTATCATCGGCCACCTGCTCGGCCACCGCTACGGCAGTATGTTCCGCATGCTGCAGCGCCACTATACGCCGGACGATATGCCGCATCGCTCGGAACAGGAGCATCGCGCGATCCTTGAAGCCATTGAGGCCCACGACGTCCGTGCGGCAAAGAAAGCAATGAAAAATCATATTGATCAGGTGATTACCATTTTTACCCGCAGCCAGTAGCCGCGATTTCTGCGCCCACCGCTTTACCTTGCCGAAACGGCTGGTTAAGGTACGGCAGGACGAGATTATTTTGGATGAACCACAGATGAAAACGCCGCTGATCACCCGTGAAGGGTATGAAAAACTGAAGCAAGAGATGGATTACTTGTGGCGTACAGAGCGCCCGGAAGTCACCAAGAAAGTGACCTGGGCGGCGAGTCTTGGCGACCGCAGTGAAAACGCCGATTATCAGTACAATAAAAAGCGCCTGCGCGAAATTGACCGCCGGGTGCGTTATCTCACCAAGTGTCTGGAAAATCTCAAAATCGTCGATTATTCCCCGCAGCAGGAAGGCAAAGTTTTCTTCGGCGCGTGGGTGGAAATAGAGAACGACGATGGTGATACCAAGCGCTTTCGCATCGTCGGCTACGATGAAATCTTCGGCCGCAAAGACTATATCTCCATCGATTCGCCAATGGCGCGCGCTTTACTGAAGAAAGAGGTGGGCGACCTGGCTATCGTTAACACTCCAGCGGGCGAAGCCAGCTGGTACGTCAATGAAATTGAATACGTGAAATAGCGCCGGAACATTCCGAGAGAACCCGGTCGCGGCTGGCATTTTAGCCTGGCAGCCCGTATAACTATCCCCTGATTTTTGACCCTAATGATGAATAAAACCGATGATGAATGATTCGCTCTGCCGCATTATTGCGGGTGAACTTCAGGCCAGAGCCGAACAGGTAGAAGCTGCCGTTCGCCTGCTTGATGAAGGGAACACCGTGCCGTTTATTGCACGTTATCGTAAGGAAGTCACCGGCGGTCTGGATGACACGCAGCTGCGTAATCTGGAAACTCGCCTCGGGTATCTGCGCGAACTGGAAGACCGCCGCCAGGCGATCCTCAAATCGATCGGCGAACAGGGCAAGCTCAGCGAAGCGCTGGAAAAAGCCATCAACGCCACCCTCAGCAAAACCGAGCTCGAAGATCTCTACCTGCCGTACAAACCTAAACGCCGCACCCGCGGGCAAATCGCCATTGAAGCCGGTCTCGAACCGCTGGCCGATCTGCTGTGGAATGAGCCTTCCCACGATCCGGAAACCGAAGCGGCAAACTATATCGATGCCGATAAAGGCGTGGCGGATAGCAAAGCCGCTCTCGACGGCGCGCGCTATATCCTGATGGAACGCTTCGCGGAAGACGCCGCCCTGCTGGCGAAAGTACGTGATTATCTGTGGAAAAACGCCCATCTGGTGGCCAGCGTCGTCAGCGGCAAGGAAGAAGAAGGCGCTAAATTCCGCGATTACTTCGACCACCATGAACCGATCGCTTCCGTGCCGTCGCACCGCGCGCTGGCGATGTTCCGCGGGCGCAATGAGGGCGTGCTGCAGCTGTCGCTCAACGCCGACCCGCAGTTTGATGAGCCACCGAAAGAGAGCCACTGCGAGCAGATCATTATCGATCATCTCGGCCTGCGCCTGAATAACGCCCCGGCGGACAGCTGGCGCAAAGGCGTCGTCAGCTGGACCTGGCGCATCAAGGTGCTGATGCACCTCGAAACCGAATTAATGGGCACCGTGCGCGAACGCGCGGAAGACGAAGCGATTAACGTATTCGCCCGTAATCTCCATGACCTGCTGATGGCCGCGCCTGCCGGCCTGCGCGCCACCATGGGTCTTGACCCAGGCCTGCGTACCGGCGTCAAAGTGGCGGTAGTCGACGGCACCGGCAAACTGGTGGCCACCGATACCATCTACCCGCATACCGGCCAGGCGGCTAAAGCCGCCGTCGTCGTGGCGGCGCTGTGCGAAAAACATAACGTTGAGCTGGTGGCTATCGGCAACGGTACCGCTTCCCGCGAGACCGAGCGTTTCTTCCTCGACGTGCAAAAACAGTTCCCGAAAGTGACCGCCCAGAAGGTGATCGTCAGCGAAGCCGGCGCGTCGGTCTACTCGGCTTCCGAACTGGCGGCGCAGGAGTTCCCGGACCTCGATGTTTCCCTACGCGGCGCGGTCTCTATCGCCCGCCGTCTGCAGGATCCGCTGGCCGAGCTGGTGAAAATCGATCCGAAATCAATCGGCGTCGGCCAGTATCAGCATGACGTTAGCCAGACGCAACTGGCGCGTAAGCTGGATGCGGTGGTGGAAGACTGCGTAAACGCCGTTGGCGTCGACCTTAACACCGCCTCGGTGGCGCTGTTGACCCGCGTCGCGGGCCTGACCCGTATGATGGCGCAGAATATCGTCGCCTGGCGCGACGAGAACGGCCAGTTCCACAACCGCCAGCAGTTGCTGAAGGTAAGCCGTCTGGGGCCAAAAGCCTTTGAACAGTGCGCCGGCTTCCTGCGCATTAACCACGGCGACAACCCGCTGGACGCCTCGACCGTTCACCCGGAAGCCTACCCGGTGGTCGAGCGTATTCTGGCCGCTACCCAGCAGGCGCTGAAAGATCTGATGGGCAACAGTAGCGAACTGCGCAACCTGAAAGCCTCTGATTTTACCGATGATAAGTTCGGGGTGCCGACGGTATCCGATATCATCAAAGAGCTGGAAAAACCGGGCCGCGATCCGCGCCCTGAGTTTAAAACCGCCCAGTTCGCCGACGGCGTTGAGACGATGAACGACCTGCTGCCGGGGATGATTCTGGAAGGTGCGGTCACCAACGTCACCAACTTTGGCGCCTTCGTCGATATCGGCGTGCACCAGGATGGCCTGGTCCACATCTCTTCGCTGTCGAATAAGTTCGTTGAAGACCCGCATACCGTGGTCAAAGCGGGCGATATCGTCAAAGTGAAGGTGATGGAAGTGGACCTGCCGCGTAAACGCATCGCGTTAACGATGCGCCTCGATGAACAACCGGGCGACAGCAACGCGCGCCGCGGCGGCGGCAACGATCGCCCGCAGGGTAACCGCCCGGCGGCAAAAGCGGCGAAGCCGCGCGGTCGCGATGCTCAGCCAGCCGGCAACAGCGCGATGATGGATGCGCTGGCCGCCGCGATGGGCAAAAAACGCTAATCCTTCCCTGCCCCTCTCTACGAGGGGCAATTTTCCGCTTTTTAATGCCTGAGCCTCGATTAATATATTCCAGTAACCTTTCAATAAGTTCGAAATTTATAAAGTTTCATTCTGTTAACTAATGAAACCTTTATTAAACATTAAGTGAATAAATTAATTTTTGACTTATTTTTGGCTACAACAGGGTTCTTGCGTCATATCAAAAAATAAGCAAATACCCATGAAAAACGCATTTATTATCCATGCCATGTATTGATGATACAAACCATTCTCATTATCATCGTTATCAGTTAAGTTTTATTCTTCTTCGTTGGCTATAGTCCCCAGCGCCGCTTTAATAGCCGCGCCTGGAAATTCTCTTTTCGGTTAGCGATAACAAGTAGGCCCTATGCAATTCACTCCTGATAGTGCGTGGAAAATCACCGGTTTTTCTCGCGATATTAGCCCGGCTTATCGGCAGAAACTGCTCTCCCTGGGAATGTTGCCCGGTTCTTCGTTTCATGTCGTGCGCGTGGCGCCACTGGGCGATCCTATTCATATTGAGACCCGGCGCGTGAGCCTGGTATTACGTAAAAAAGACCTCGCGTTAATTGAACTGGAAGCGGTTGCGCAATAACACCTGACCCGGCACTAAGAGTCTGAAAAATGAAAAAATTAACCGTTGGTTTAATTGGTAATCCTAATTCCGGCAAAACAACGTTATTTAATCAGCTAACCGGCGCGCGCCAGCGGGTGGGTAACTGGGCGGGGGTCACCGTTGAGCGTAAAGAAGGCGCCTTCACCACCACCGACCACCAGGTTACTCTGGTTGACCTGCCGGGCACCTATTCGCTGACCACCATCTCCTCGCAAACATCGCTCGATGAACAAATTGCCTGTCACTATATTCTCAGCGGCGATGCCGACCTGCTGATTAACGTCATCGACGCCTCGAACCTGGAACGTAACCTCTATCTGACCCTGCAGCTGCTGGAGTTGGGTATTCCCTGCGTCGTCGCGCTAAACATGCTCGATATTGCCGAAAAACAGCAAATTCGCATCGACGTCGACGCGCTGGCGGCCCGTCTCGGCTGCCCGGTGATTCCGCTGGTCTCCACCCGCGGTCGCGGCATCGAAGCGCTGAAAATGGCGCTTGACCGCCATGAGCAAAATCAGCCGCTGGAACTGGTGCACTATCCGCAATCCCTGCAGCGCGAAGCCGATATGCTGGCGCAGGCGATGCCTGCTGATATGCCGCTGCGTCAGCGCCGCTGGCTGGGGCTGCAGATGCTGGAAGGCGATATTTACAGCCGCGCCTTTGCCGGCAACGCCGCCGACAAACTGGATCTGGCGCTGGCCAACCTGAGCGGCGAGATGGACGATCCGGCGCTCTATATCGCCGATGCCCGCTATCAAAGTATCGCCGCGGTATGCGATGCCGTCAGTAACACCCTGACCGCTGAGCCGAGCCGGTTCACCACGGCGATGGATAAAATTATCCTTAACCGCTTCCTCGGCTTACCGATCTTCCTGTTCGTGATGTACCTGATGTTCCTGCTGGCTATCAACATCGGCGGCGCCCTGCAGCCGATTTTCGACGCCGGTTCGGTGGCTATTTTCATTCACGGCATCCAGTGGCTGGGCTACACTCTGCACTTCCCGGACTGGCTGACCGTATTCCTCGCGCAAGGGCTGGGCGGCGGTATCAACACCGTGCTGCCGCTGGTGCCGCAAATCGGCATGATGTACCTGTTCCTCTCCTTCCTTGAGGACTCCGGGTATATGGCGCGCGCGGCCTTCGTAATGGACCGCCTGATGCAGGCGTTAGGCCTGCCGGGGAAATCCTTCGTGCCGCTGATCGTTGGTTTTGGCTGTAACGTGCCTTCCGTTATGGGCGCCCGTACGCTGGATGCGCCGCGTGAACGGCTGATGACTATCATGATGGCGCCGTTTATGTCCTGCGGCGCCCGATTGGCGATTTTCGCGGTCTTTGCCGCCGCCTTCTTCGGCCAGAACGGCGCGCTGGCGGTCTTCTCACTGTACGTACTGGGCATCGTGATGGCGATCCTCACCGGCCTGATGCTCAAATACACCATTATGCGCGGTGAAGCCTCGCCGTTCGTGATGGAGCTGCCGGTGTATCACGTACCGCACATCAAGAGCCTGGTTATCCAGACCTGGCAGCGCCTGAAAGGCTTCGTCCTGCGCGCCGGTAAGGTCATTGTGATTGTCAGTATTTTCCTCAGCGCGCTGAACAGCTTCTCGCTCAGCGGCAAAGTGGTCGATAACATCAACGACTCGGCGCTGGCTTCGGTTAGCCGAGTGATTACCCCGGTGTTTAAGCCCATTGGCGTGCACGAAGATAACTGGCAGGCAACCGTCGGCCTGTTTACCGGCGCGATGGCGAAAGAAGTGGTGGTCGGTACGCTGAACACCCTCTACACCGCGGAAGATATCCAGAATGAAGAGTTTAACCCACAGGAGTTTAGCCTTGGCGACGAGCTGTTAGCCGCCGTCGATGAAACCTGGCAGGGGCTGAAAGACACCTTTAGCCTGAGCGTGCTGGCGAACCCGATTGAAGCAAGCAAAGGCGACGGCGAAATGGAAACCGGCGCCATGGGGGTGATGGGCAGTAAATTCGGCAGCGCCGCCGCCGCGTACAGCTACCTGATCTTCGTCCTGCTCTATATTCCATGCATTTCCGTGATGGGAGCGATTGCCCGTGAGTCCAGCCGCGGTTGGATGATGTTCTCGGTGTTGTGGGGGTTGAATATCGCCTACTCGCTATCGACGCTGTACTACCAGACCGTGAGCTTTAGCCAACACCCGCGCTACAGCCTGGTGTGTATTCTGGCGGTAATTCTGTTTAACGTCGTGGTCTTTGGCCTGTTGCGTCGGGCGCGTAGCCGGGTGGATGTTTCCCTGCTGGCGACGCGTAAAACCCCGACGTCCTGCTGCCAGAGTCCGGCCGGCGACTGCCACTAAGGAGCAATCATCATGGCATCGTTAATTGACGTTCGCGATATGCTGGCCCTGCAGGGGCGCATGGAAGCCGCACAGCTGAGCGCCCGCCTGCATACGCCACGGCCGCTGATCGACGCCATGTTAAGCCGCCTGGAAGCGATGGGAAAAGCGGTCAAGATGACCGAAGATGCCGATGGCTGCCTTTCCGGCAGCTGTAAAAGCTGCCCGGAAGGGAAAGCCTGTCTGCGGGAGTGGTGGTCTTTGCGCTGAATAAGACATCCCGGATGGCGGCGCGTTGCGCCTTGTCCGGGCTATCTGCGGTGCGATTTGCTAGCCCTGCCAGGCGCAACGCTGGCAGGGAAAATCAGGCTTACTTATACACGTCGGCGTTCGCGTGAACCGTCTTCTCGTTCTTCTCGCCGGCAATCACTACGAAGTACTTACCACCCAACTCATCCGCTTTCTTCGACAGATCGCGCTTCGCGTCCATCGGCGACGTGGTACGGGAAGTCGTGATGCTGCCGACCTTGGTCAGATTCATCTTCGCGACTTCATCTTTTTGAATCTCTTTCGCCGCGAACGCGCCAAAAGAGAGGGAGCCTATCACCAGAGATGCAACAATACCTGTAACAAGTTTCATAGCCTTTACTCTCCATAAGGTTGTTATTTTTAGTTTGCGGCGGCAAAAACGAAATAATCAACCACCGCAACAACCTAAGTATTGCCCGATCCTGATGATTTACCATGCAGCGCTAAAAATAATTATTCAGCCGGTTTTTCAGCGCGATGAGAGGCTCACAGAATGGCTGGGGATGCGAAATAAACGGTGCGTGGGCCGCCTTTTCGAAGACAACAGACTCACTTTGCGGCCACAGCTCATCCAACAGAGGAACGATTTTACGCGGCACCAGCCCATCCAGTCGGCCATAGAGGCGCAAAAACGGCATGGTCAGCGCGGCGAGCGGTTGACGCAAATCGGCGGTTTTGAGGATTTCCAGCCCGCCGTTGAGAACCTCAGCAGGCGGCATCGGCAGCGACAGAACGGTGCTTTTCAGCGCCCGGGCGTCCTGGCGCGCGCTTTCGGTGCCCATGGTTTGCAGGGCGAGAAAACGCTCGACGGTACGCTGGAAATCTTCACTCAGCTGTTGCTGGAAGCCGCTCAGCACTTCCGGTTTAATCCCCGGCCACTGGTCGCGCGCGCCAAAACACGGCGAAGAAGCGACGGTCACCAGCGCCTGCACGCGTTGCGGGTGCTGCAGCGCCACCAGGCTCGCTACCAGCCCGCCCAGGCTCCAGCCAAGCCAGATAGCCTGCTCCGGCGCTTTTTCAACGACCTGCTGCGCCATCTCTTCAAGCGTTAAGGCGCCAAAACCACCGCTGCGGCCATAGCCCGGTAAATCCACCAGGTGAAGGGTAAAATGCGTAGCCAGTTCCGGCGTGATGCAATCCCATACGTTGGCATTCAGCCCCCAGCCGTGCAGCAGCACAAGATGACAATTTCCTTCGCCCGTGGTTTGCCACCAGATGTCATTCATCAGTTACTGTTCTCTTTCCATCACTATGAGGGGAATTATGCTAACAGCACACAGCTTATGCTGGCTATGCCAAATGCCGCTGGCCATGGCTCACTGGGGGATGTGCTCGCGCTGCACCGCCTCGCTGCTCGTCACGCCATCGCTCTGCCCGCAGTGCGGTTTACCGGCATTGGCGCCCGCCTTGCCCTGTGGACGCTGCCTGCAAAAACCACCGCCCTGGCAGCGGCTGGTGACGGTGAATAGCTATGCCCCACCGCTAAGCGGGCTGGTACACCAGTTTAAGTTTGCCCGTCATCCGGAACTCGCGGCGGCGCTGGCGCGACTGCTTCTTTTACGCCTGCGCCTTAATTGCGGGCTGCCGCCAGTGGATCGGATTGTCAGCGTGCCGCTGTGGCAGCGCCGTCATTGGCGTCGGGGATTTAACCAAAGCGAGGCGCTATGTCGCCCGCTGGCGCGCTGGATGGGCTGCGCCTGGCGCGGCGATGCGCTGACGCGAAGCCGGCGTACCGCAACGCAGCATCAGTTAAGCGCCAGATTACGTAAGCAGAACCTGAAAAATGCTTTCCAGGTTGAATTATCCGTTCGGGGCCTCCATATCGCCATTGTGGATGATGTCGTCACAACCGGAAGCACCGTCGCCGAGATTTCCCGCCTGCTTTTGCGAAACGGCGCCGCGACGGTTCAGGTATGGTGTTTGTGCCGTACCTTGTAGACCCCCGCTGATGGGCGTATTATAACCCAGTAAAATAGTCAACTATTAGGCCAACGCTATGATCCGTATTTCCGATGCTGCACAAGCGCACTTTGCCAAACTGCTGGCAAATCAGGAAGAAGGGACGCAAATTCGCGTATTTGTGATTAATCCCGGCACCCCAAACGCTGAGTGCGGCGTATCCTATTGCCCACCGGATGCGGTGGAAGACACCGACACGGCGCTGAAATTTGAACAGCTGACCGCGTATGTTGATGAACTCAGCGCACCTTATCTGGAAGATGCTGAAATCGACTTCGTCACTGACCAGCTCGGTTCCCAGCTGACGCTGAAAGCGCCTAACGCCAAAATGCGTAAGGTTTCCGACGATGCCCCGCTGATGGAGCGCGTGGAGTACCTGCTGCAGTCGCAGATCAACCCACAGCTGGCCGGTCACGGCGGTCGCGTTTCGCTGATGGAAATCACCGAAGACGGTCTGGCTATCCTGCAGTTCGGCGGCGGTTGCAACGGCTGCTCAATGGTCGATGTGACCCTGAAAGAAGGGATCGAAAAGCAGCTGCTGAACGAATTCCCGGAGCTGAAAGGCGTGCGCGATCTGACCGAACACCAGCGCGGCGAGCACTCCTACTACTAAGCTTCCCCCTCTCGCCCGGCAACAATCCGTTTGCCGGGCGACTTCTCCCTTCAGCATGTTACCGCACAACATTTCTGACTAGCCATCACGGCAAAAACCCGGCAGAGAGTATGACTTAAGTCTCATATTTAAAATTTACCCCGCGCAGGGCATTCTCAAAGCTCACATGTTACCCGTATCATCCACAGCAAGCACCACCGACAAAAAAATAGCCAGCTATCCTTTCTCTGGGTCAGGAATAAGCCAGCTTTACGGTGCAAGACATCCTTGTTCCTCTGCGGAACGGATACTGTAGATGTTCAGACTTTAACGTTACCCATAACAAGTTAAGGCCAGGTAAATCATGCCATTAGTCATCGTAGCTATCGGGGTTGCCCTGTTATTGTTGCTGATGATCCGTTTCAAAATGAACGGCTTCATCGCTCTGGTTCTGGTGGCGCTCGCCGTCGGATTAATGCAGGGTATGCCTCTGGATAAAGTCATCGTATCCATCAAAAACGGCGTCGGGGGCACGCTCGGCAGCCTCGCACTGATCATGGGCTTCGGCGCTATGCTCGGTAAAATGCTGGCGGACTGCGGCGGTGCGCAGCGTATCGCCACTACCCTGATTGATAAATTTGGTAAAAAACATATTCAATGGGCCGTTGTACTGACCGGTTTCACCGTCGGTTTCGCCCTGTTCTATGAAGTCGGTTTCGTGCTGATGCTGCCGCTGGTCTTTACCATCGCCGCTTCCGCGCGTATTCCGCTGCTGTACGTTGGCGTACCGATGGCCGCGGCGCTCTCCGTCACCCACGGTTTCCTGCCGCCGCACCCGGGCCCGACCGCTATCGCGACAATTTTCCACGCCGATATGGGCAAAACGCTGCTCTACGGTACGATTCTGGCTATCCCGACGGTTATTCTCGCAGGCCCGGTTTTCGCCCGTTTTCTGAAAGGTATCGATAAGCCGATCCCGGAAGGCCTGCACAACCCGAAAACCTTCACTGAAGAAGAGATGCCGGGCTTTGGCGTCAGCGTCTGGACCTCTCTGGTGCCGGTGATCCTGATGGCGATGCGCGCCGTCGCCGAGATGGTTCTGCCGAAGGGCCACGCCTTCCTGCCGGTGGCCGAGTTCTTCGGCGATCCGGTGATGGCGACCCTGATTGCGGTGCTGATCGCGCTGTTCACTTTCGGCCTCAATCGCGGCCGTTCCATGGAGCAGATCAACGATACGCTGACCTCCTCTATCAAAATCATTGCCATGATGCTGTTAATCATCGGCGGCGGCGGCGCCTTTAAGCAGGTGCTGGTGGATAGCGGCATGGATAAGTACATCGCTTCTATCATGCACGAATCCAATATGTCACCGCTGTTTATGGCGTGGTCTATCGCTGCGGTGCTGCGTATTGCGCTGGGTTCGGCTACCGTTGCCGCTATCACCGCAGGTGGTATCGCCGCGCCGCTGATTGCCACCACCGGCGTTAGCCCGGAGCTAATGGTTATCGCCGTGGGTTCCGGTAGCGTTATCTTCTCGCACGTGAACGACCCAGGTTTCTGGCTGTTCAAAGAGTATTTCAACCTGACCATTGGCGAGACCATCAAGTCCTGGTCGGTACTGGAAACCATCATTTCCGTGTGCGGCCTGGTTGGTTGTCTGCTGCTGGGGATGGTGGTGTAACCCTCTCTCCCTGAGATAAAAAAGGCCGGGTGCGCATCATGCGCCCCGGCCTTTTTTGTTCTTCGTTTCCCGGATAGCGGCGCAAAGCGCCTTATCCGGGCTACCCGCGGTGCCGTTTTTTGTCGGATGGCGGCTAACGCCTTATCCGACCTACGGTCCTGGGGATGGCGGTGTAATCCTCGTTCCCTTTTTGTTCTTCGGCTCTCAACTGTAGCCCCGGTAAGCGCAGCGCCACCGGGGAATTCTCTCTGGATTAGCGGGCTTTGCGGCGCTTATCCAGATCTTTAATCAGCTTATTCACCTGCGCATCGGCAAACATCTGCTCGAGCGTCACACTAAGCTTACGCCGCCAGTTGGGATACTCGGTACTGGTGCCCGGGATGTTGACTGGCGAAGCCATCTCCAGCCAATCTTCCGGCTGCAGCCCAAGCAGGGCGCTGTTGCTGTCGGCGATGTAGCGCTGCATCCCGCGATTGAGCGTTGAGGTCATCGCCATCAGCGAGGCTTTATGTCCGGCGCGCTTCGGCAAACAGCCGTGCCGATGCAGCGCATCCAGCAACCCCTGCTTTGCTTGTTCGCGATCGGCATATAAGCCGCGCAGCACCACTTCATCCGGATACAGACCCAGCGTCTTCCCGAGCGTCAAATCACCGCTCTCCCAATAGCCGCGCAGCGTCGGGAGATCGTGGGTCGTTGCGACCGCCATCGACTGCTGTGGATAAGCCTTCGGCGCGCGGAACGTTTTATCAGGGCCATTTTCGAAATAGAGCACTTTATACGAGTAAACACCGCTTTTGCGCAGCTTGCCGACGATTTCAACCGGTACGGTACCGAGGTCTTCGCCAATGACCATGCAGCGGTGCCGCTGGCTCTCCAGCGCCAGGATCGCCAGCAGGTCATCCACGGGATACTGCACATAGGCGCCATGGTCGGCGGTTTCGCCATACGGTATCCACCACAAACGCAGCACCGACATCACGTGGTCAATACGCAATGCGCCGCAGTTTTGCATATTCGCCCGTAGCAGTTCGATAAACGGCTCGTAGGCGCGGGCAACCATTACATGCGGATCCATCGGCGGCAGGCCCCAGTTCTGTCCCAGCGGGCCGAGGATGTCCGGCGGCGCGCCGACGGAAGCCTTGAGGCAATACAGCTCGCGATCGCACCACGTCTCCGATCCGCCTTCGGCGACGCCGACCGCCAGATCGCGATACAGGCCAATCGGCATCCCGTCCTGCTGGCTGGTGTGCCAACAGGCGGCGAACTGCGTATATGCCAGCCACTGCAGCCATAGATAAAAGCTCACCTCATCGGCATGCTCCGCACAGAAGGTTTTCACCTGCGGGCTGCTCGTGCTCTGATACGCTTCCGGCCATGCCGGCCAGCCCCAGCGCATCGGATCCTGACGGCTTTGCCAGGCATGCAGCGCATCAAACGCCGCCTGCCAGTAGAGACTTTCGCCCTCGCGCAGCACGAACTGACGGAACTCCGCCATTTGCTCATCTTCACGCGTAGAAAACTCGGCCCACGCCAGACGCAGCGCGGTCAGCTTCAGCGCGGTGACAGCGGTATAGTCGACATCAGCGGTCTGCCGCGCGGCCTTCAAGGCCTGCTGGGTTTCCGCAAGCTGCCACCATGCCTGCGCGGCAGGGCTACGCTGGAAATCCTCCACCGCGTTAACGTCGATATAGATGACGTTAAGCCAGCGGCGCGAGGACGGACTGTACGGACTGGCGCTCTCCGGGTTCGCCGGATAGAGCGCGTGAATCGGGTTGAGGCCGATAAACGCGCCGCCGCGACGGGCGATTTCCGGCAGCATGGCGCGTAGATCGCCGAAGTCGCCGATGCCCCAGTTATTCTCAGAACGTAGGGTGTAGAGCTGGACGCAGGCGCCCCATAGCTTTTTGCCCTCTTTTAGCGCCTGCGGTTCGTAGCAACGCGCCGGGGCGACGATCGCCCGGCAGTGCCAGCGTTCGCCGTCCCGCGTGAGGGTCAGGGTGTGATAGCCCGTCGGCAATCGCCCAGGCAAAGCGAGCGTTTCGCCGCCGCGCGTCTCACCCTGATACTGCTTACCTTCTTCGGTCGTCAGCAGCCAGTGAAACGCGCCGCTTCCCGCTACCGGCAACTGCATTTTTTTACCGTGAGTAAAAACCTTGACGCTGGGCAGCGGTTCTACTGCCGCTTTCGCGGCAGTAGAAGTACGATGCATAGCATCCAGCAAACGTTGTTTGGTGGCCGCCGCGATCGACTGCGGCTGGCCGTGCGCGTTGATATAGCTGGGGCTGATCCCCGCCGCCAGCGCGGCATTATCAAGGCGTTTATTCTCCATAGGCCTGTCCTTAGCGTTTTGCCTGCCAGATACGTTGCTGATAATCACGAATAGAGCGGTCGGAGCTGAACATGCCGCAGCGCGCGGTGTTGAGGATCGCCGCACGGGTCCAGGCTTCCTGGTCGCGATACAGTTCGTCTACCTGCTTCTGCGCCGCGACGTAAGCGCTAAAGTCAGCCAGCACCAGGTACGGATCGCCGCCTTGCAGCAGGCTATGCAGCATCTGATCAAAGGCGTGTTTGTCGCCGCCGCTATATTTACCGCTTTCCAGCTCTTTCAGCACCGCGTCCAGCAGCTTATCTTTCTTGCGCCATTTCAGCGGATCGTAGCCTTTCGCCTTCAACGCCTTAACTTCTTCCACGGTATGGCCGAAGATAAAGATATTGTCCTCGCCAACCTGCTCGGCGATTTCAACGTTGGCGCCGTCAAGAGTGCCGACGGTCAGTGCGCCGTTCAGCGCCAGCTTCATGTTGCCGGTACCAGAGGCCTCTTTACCCGCCGTGGAAATCTGCTCGGAGACGTCCGCCGCCGGGATCAGCATTTCCGCCGCCGATACGCAGTAATCCGGCAGGAAGACCACTTTCAGCTTATCTCCCACCAGCGGATCGTTATTGATCGCCTCGGCCACCTTGTTGATCGCCAGAATAATATTCTTCGCCAGGTAGTAGCCCGGCGCGGCTTTAGCGCCAAAAAGGAAGACGCGCGGTACGCGGTCGGCCTGCGGGTTTTCGCGGATCTCTTTATACTGCGCCAGAATATTCAGCAGGTTGAGGTGCTGGCGTTTGTATTCGTGCAGGCGCTTAATCTGGATATCAAAAATCGCCTGCGGGTTGATGTCGATACCGGTACGCCGCTTCACGAACTCAGCGAGACGCACTTTATTCGCCTGCTTAATGTCACGATAAACCTGACGGAATTTGGCATCGTCGGCGTACTTCTCCAGTTTGATCAGCTGGTCGAGATCGTTGGCCCACTCTTTCTTCAGCGTCTTATCAAGCAGGGCAGCCAGCGCCGGATTACACTGTTTAATCCAGCGACGCGGCGTAATGCCGTTGGTCACGTTATGGAATTTGTTCGGCCACAGCTGGTGATATTCCGGGAACAGATCCTTCACCACCAAATCGGAGTGCAGCGCCGCGACGCCGTTCACCGCAAAGCCGCTCACCACGCACATGTTGGCCATGCGAACCTGTTTATCATGGACCACCGCCAGCTTCGCCCACACCTGCTTATCGCCCGGCCAGGTTTTCTCCACCAGCAGTTTAAATCTGTCGTTAATCTCTTTGATTATCTGCATGTGGCGCGGCAGCAGCGCCTTGACCAGCTTCTCATCCCAGCACTCCAGCGCTTCCGGCATCAGAGTATGGTTGGTGTAAGCGAAGGTTTTGCTGGTGATGGCCCACGCATCGTCCCAGCTCATCTGGTGCTCATCAAGCAGCACGCGCAGCAGCTCCGGGATGGCGATGGTCGGGTGAGTGTCGTTCAACTGGATCACTTCATAATCCGCCAGCTCATGCAGCTTGCGGCCAGCCAGATGGTGACGACGCAGAATATCGGCCACCGAGCAGGCGCACTGGAAGTACTGCTGCATCAGGCGCAGTTTTTTCCCCGCCAGATGGTTGTCATTCGGATACAGCACCTTGGTCAATTTTTCCGCGTCGATACCTTGCTGCTCCGCGCGCAGGAAATCGCCGTCGTTGAATTTGGTCAGGTTGAACGGATGGGCATGTTTCGCCTGCCACAGGCGCAGCGGCTGCGCGACGTTATTGCGATAGCCAAGCACCGGTAAATCCCAGGCTTCGCCGGTAATCACGAAAGCCGGTTGCCATTCGCCGCTTTTGCTGACTTTACCGCCGATGCCCACCTGCACATCCAGCGCTTCGTTGTGGCGGAACCACGGATAGCTGCCGCGTCCCCAGTCATCCGGCGCTTCCATCTGCTGACCGTCAGCGAAGGATTGACGGAACAGACCGTACTGGTAGTTCAGGCCGTAACCGGTCGCCGACTGGCCGACGGTGGCCATAGAATCCAGGAAGCAGGCCGCCAAACGGCCCAGGCCGCCGTTGCCCAGCGCCGGATCGGTCTCTTCTTCCAGCAGGTCGGTCAACTGGATGTCGTACGCCTTCAGCGTCTCGCTCACTCCTTCATACCAGCCCAGATTGAGCAGGTTATTACCGGTCAGGCGACCGATCAGGAACTCCATCGAAATGTAGTTAACGTGGCGCTGTCCTTTAACGGCTTCCGCCGCCGGTTGCGCCGCCAAAAGCTCCGCCAGCGCGCCGCTGACCGCGCGCCACCACTGGCGTTGGGTCATCTCTGCGGCTGACGATAAACCGAAACGCTGCCACTGACGCGTCAGTGCAGCCTGAAACTGAGCCTGGTTAAAAGAAGTCTGTGACATAAGAAATCCTGGTCCTTTACTAAAACGTTAGCCTTAGTGTGCCGACCTCCCGAGGCCGCTGCCTCCTCCCGAGGGGGATTAGACAGGGAGGAGTAGCGGGGATGAGCGAAAATTGTGATCGCGGCCACTTTAACGTTAGCTTGTCGCCGGGAATTCGCCGCCCTATTGCGCGTGTAGAACAATAATTTCGCCAGCACAACGAACGGCAAATTTGTTACAGCGCAATTCATAGCGCAAAGCAAAATTCGCTCGTGCCATTATCGTGAAATAAAAAATAAACTACTGACAGAATAAAAAGATGCCATGACAAAAATACGTGAAATAGATTAAACCTAAGAATCCACTGACGATAATTTAATAAAAACAATCAACTACAAAAAATGCCGGGTAAAGTAATTTCGTCCCGGACGAAATCGTCGTAAACCGAGGCATGACGCGTTCTGGTACCGGTTTAAAGCTAATTAAAAACCGAAGCGAGAAATTGTGACCGAGAGCAAATTCAAGAGCATCAATTTTGGACATAACTTGCAATAACTTTCATTATCGCCGACCTTAGGAGTCATTAATTACGAAGCGCAAAAAAAATCCCCATCCCTTTCTTGCACAGCGAAAAAGTGAACTATGTTGATTCCGTCAAAATTAAGTCGTCCATCCCGTCTTGAACACACTGTGGTTCGCGAACGGTTGCTGGCGAAACTTTCCGGCGCGAACAATTATCGTCTCGCGTTGGTGACCAGCCCGGCAGGTTACGGCAAAACCACGCTCGTTTCGCAGTGGGCTTCGGGTAAACATGACCTTGGCTGGTTTTCGCTTGATGAAGGCGATAATCAACAAGAGCGCTTCGCCAGCTATCTGATTGCGGCGATTCAACAGGCGACAGGCGGCCACTGCGCCGCCAGCGAAGCCATGGTGCAAAAGCGCCAGTACGCCAGCCTGCCGTCGCTGTTTGCGCAGCTGTTTATTGAGCTTGCCGACTGGCAGCGTCCGCTGTACCTGGTCATTGATGATTATCACCTGATTACCAATCCGGTGATCCACGATGCCATGCGCTTCTTCTTGCGCCATCAGCCAGAGACCATGACGCTGGTAGTGCTGTCGCGCAACCTGCCGCAGTTGGGGATCGCCAATCTGCGGGTGCGCGAGCAGTTACTGGAAATCGGCAGCCAACAGTTGGCTTTTACTCATCAGGAGGCGAAACAGTTCTTTGACTGCCGCCTCGCCTCCCCCATTGAAGCCGATGACAGCAGTCGCCTGTGCGATGACGTCGCCGGCTGGGCCACCGCCCTGCAGCTCATCGCCCTCTCCGCCCGGCAGAAAAACACCTCAGCCCAGCACTCCGCCCGTCGTCTCGCCGGGATTAACGCCAGCCACCTTTCCGACTATCTGGTCGATGAAGTGCTGGATAACGTCGATGCCCGTACCCGCAGCTTCTTGTTAAAAAGCTCGCTGCTGCGCTCGATGAATGACGCGCTTATCGTCCGCGTCACCGGCGAAGAGAACGGCCAGATGCAACTGGAAGAGATCGAACGTCAGGGGCTGTTCCTGCACCGGATGGATGACTCCGGCGAGTGGTTCCGCTATCACCCGCTATTCGGCAACTTCCTGCGCCAGCGCTGTCAGTGGGAAATGGCCACCGAGCTACCGGAAATTCACCGCGCCGCCGCCGAAGCGTGGATGGCGCAGGGATTCCCCACCGAAGCCATCCATCATGCGCTTGCCGCTGGCGATGCCGCCATGCTGCGCGATATTTTGCTCAACCACGCCTGGGGCATGTTCAACCACAGCGAGCTGGGTCTGCTGGAACAATCGCTGGCGGCGCTGCCGTGGTCGAACCTGCTGGAAAATCCACGGCTGATCCTGCTGCAGGCCTGGCTGATGCAGAGCCAGCATCGCTATAGCGAAGTGAATACCCTGCTGGCCCGCGCCGAACAGGAGATGGATGTCGAAATGGATACCGCGATGCACGGCGATTTCAACGCCCTGCGCGCGCAGGTCGCTATCAACGCCGGCGATCAGGACGAAGCCGAGCGTCTGGCAATGGTGGCGCTGGATGAACTACCGCTGGCGAGCTATTACAGCCGCATCGTCGCCACTTCCGTTCACGGCGAAGTGCTGCACTGCAAAGGCCACCTGAGCAAATCGCTGGCGGTGATGCAGCAAACAGAACAGATGGCTCGCCGTCATGACGTCTGGCACTACGCCCTGTGGAGCATGATCCAGCAGAGCGAGATTCTGTTTGCCCAGGGCTTCCTGCAGGCGGCATGGGAGATTCAGGATAAAGCTTTCCAGCTTATCCGCGATCAGCATCTTGAACAGCTGCCGATGCATGAGTTCCTGTTGCGCATCCGCGCGCAGCTGCTGTGGGCGTGGGCGCGTCTTGATGAAGCAGAAGAAAGCGCCCGCAGCGGCATCGCTGTGTTGGCAAACTACCAGCCGCAGCAGCAGTTGCAGTGCCTGGCGTTGATGGTGCAGTGCTCGCTGGCGCGCGGCGATCTCGACAACGCCCGCAGCTTATTAAACCGCCTGGAAAATCTGCTGGGCAACGGCCACTATCACAGCGATTGGGTCTCTAACGCCGACAAAGTGCGGGTGATCTACTGGCAGATGACCGGTGATAAAACCGCAGCGGCCAACTGGCTGCGCCAGACGCCGAAACCTGAATTCGCCAATAACCACTTCCTGCAAAGCCAGTGGCGCAACATTGCCCGCGCACAGATCCTTCTCGGTGATTTTGATTCCGCCGAAATGGTGCTGGAAGAGTTAAATGAAAATGCCCGCTCGCTGCGGCTGATGAGCGATATCAACCGTAACCTGCTACTGTTGAACCAGCTGTACTGGCAGGCGGAGCGCAAGGGCGAGGCGCAAAAAGTGTTAATGGAAGCTTTAACCCTCGCTAACCGCACCGGCTTTATCAACCACTTCGTGATTGAAGGCGAAGCCATGGCCCAGCAGCTGCGCCAACTGATTCAACTGAATACGCTGCCGGAGCTGGAGCAGCACCGCGCCCAGCGTATCCTGCGCGATATTAACCAGCATCATCGACATAAATTCGCCCATTTCGACGAGAGCTTCGTCGAACGGCTGCTGAACCACCCGGAAGTGCCGGAGCTTATCCGCACCAGTCCGCTGACCCAGCGCGAGTGGCAGGTGTTAGGGCTTATCTATTCCGGTTACAGCAACGAGCAGATCGCCGGCGAACTGGATGTCGCGGCCACCACGATTAAAACGCATATTCGCAATCTATATCAGAAACTGGGCGTCGCGCACCGCCAGGATGCCGTTCAGCATGCCCAGCGGTTGCTCAAAATGATGGGATACGGCGTATAACGCCGTTTAGCACAGCTCCAGCTGCAGGTTGTTGTCTTTAATCACCTTCAGCACGCCTGCGGGCGGCATGATATCGGTATAAACCGCATCGACCATACTAATGCTGCCCATGTTCACCATCGCATTACGGCCAAACTTCGAGTGATCCACCACCAGCATCACGTGGCGCGAGTTTTCGATAATCGCCCGCTTGGTGCGCACTTCATGGTAATCAAACTCCAGCAGCGAGCCGTCGCTATCAATACCGCTAATACCAAGAATGCCGAAGTCGAGGCGGAACTGGGAGATAAAATCGAGCGTCGCTTCGCCGATGATCCCGCCGTCGCGGCTACGCAGCTCGCCACCGGCGAGGATAATGCGAAAATCGTCTTTCACCATCAGCGTATTCGCGACGTTGAGATTGTTGGTCACAATCCGCAGGTCATTATGATCGAGCAACGCATGGGCCACTGCTTCCGGCGTCGTGCCAATGTCGATAAACAGGGTTGCGCCGTCGGGTATTTCGCTCGCCACTTTCCGCGCGATGCGCTCTTTTTCCGCCGTCTGGGTCGCTTTCCTGTCGTGCCACGAGGTGTTGACCGAGCTTGAAGGCATCGCCGCGCCGCCGTGGTGGCGGAGGATCATTTTTTGTTCCGCTAAATCATTCAGATCGCGACGAATAGTCTGCGGGCTGACGGCAAACTGCTCCACCAGCTCTTCGGTACTGACGTATCCCTGTTTTTTTACCAGCTCGATAATCGCGTCATGACGTTGTGTTTGTTTCATGAAATATCCCTGGGAATCTCTACGTTCGTTTTCGCACATTTAGCGTATCGACAAGCGCCATCGCCAGCCCGACTGCCAGGCCCGCCACGTGCGCGCCATTGGCGATCGACATGCCGAAAACATCAAACCATCCAGCCACTAACCACACTAAAGAGAAGAGGATCAGACCGCGTTGCAGATAAATACCGCTCTGCGGGTCGCGCTCGCCGCGCAGCCAGACATAGCCCATTAATGCATAGACCACTCCCGACAAACCGCCGAACCACGGGCCGCTAACCTGATGCTGGACGAATCCGCTCAGCAGAGCGCTGATAATGGTAATCACCACCAGTTTGCCGCTACCGATGCGCTTCTCCACCGCACCGCCGAGGTACCACCACCATAGCAGGTTAAACAGAATATGCATCAGCGAGAAGTGCATGAAAGCATGGGTAAGATAGCGCCAGGCTTCGAATTTCAGCGAAGGATCGTAGGGCCAGGCAAGCCAGATCATCATCGTCTGATCGCCCAGAACGTTTTGCAGTATGAAGACCAGGATACAGGCCAGCAAAATCGCCCACGTAAACGGCCCGGCGTTGTTACGCAGGGTAGCTAAAAACGGGAAGCGTTGATAATGCAATCCGCTATTGGTATGCCCCGATTGCCAGCTGGCGGCGAGATAGCGCGGGTCGGCCGGGTTTTCGAGAAAACGGGCCAGCTCGGCCTGCACCCGCGCGGCCTGGGTTTCATCAGCCAGCCAGACATCGCTCTGCGTGTGCTGTTGGATAGTCAGGATGACCCCTTGCGTCGCCATATAGTCGACAAACGCCTGGGCCACGCGCGGGTTGGCAAAAGAGGTAATCATTAACATACAGCGGATCGCTTATTCCACACAAAGGGGGCTAGTATATACCGTACCGCGCTTATAGCGAGCCGTGTGCAACTTCCGCCGGGAAATGACGATGCCAGGCGTCAAAACCGCCGTCGACGCTGTAGACGTTCTCGAAGCCCTGCTGCAGTAAATACTGCGCGGCGCCTTTACTGCTGTTGCCGTGGTAGCACATCACCATCACCGGCGTCTCAAAGTCGTTATCGCGCATAAAAGCGCCCAGGGTATCGTTGGTCAGATGAAACGCGCCCGGCGTGTGCCCCATGGCATAGCTTTGCGGGTCGCGGATATCGACCAGCACCGCCTTCTGCTGATGCAGTTTCTGATGCGCTTCTTCTACATTGATACATTCAAATTGTTCCATGATTCTCTTCTCTATTGCACTTCATGACGGGCGGTGACCGACCCTGATTTTACCCGCTAGTGTACCGTCAGGCGGTAAATAAACGCCAATATGTTACATGCATCACTCTGAAATGTTTTTTTGATGTTACCAAAAGCGCGTTTGTTTGCTATAGTGAGCGATATCGAACATTTATGAGCTTAAACGAAAGTGAACGAGGTGCGAGCGTGGAAATCAAAGATCTGATTGTGATAGGCGGAGGCATCAACGGTGCCGGTATCGCGGCAGACGCCGCCGGGCGCGGTTTATCCGTGCTGATGCTGGAAGCGAGAGACCTTGCCTGCGCCACCTCGAGCGCCAGCTCAAAACTGATTCACGGCGGCCTGCGCTACCTGGAACACTACGAATTCCGCCTGGTCAGCGAAGCGCTGGCGGAGCGCGAGGTGTTATTAAAAATGGCGCCGCATTTGGCCTTCCCGATGCGCTTTCGCTTACCACATCGCCCGCATCTGCGCCCGGCGTGGATGATTCGTATCGGTCTGTTTTTATACGATCACCTCGGCAAACGCACCAGCCTGCCGGGCTCGACCGGTTTGCGCTTTGGCGCGGAATCGGTACTTAAGCCGGAAATCGTGCGCGGTTTCGAATATTCCGACTGCTGGGTCGACGATGCGCGTCTGGTTCTTGCCAACGCCCAGATGGTGGTACGTAAAGGCGGCGAGGTTCGCACCCGCACCCGCGCTATCTCGGCAAAACGCGAAAACGGCCTGTGGGTGGTGGAAGCGGAAGATATCGATAGCGGCGAAAAATTCACCTGGCACGCGCGCGGCCTGGTTAACGCCACCGGCCCGTGGGTGAAACATTTCTTCGACGAAGGCATGCATCTGCGCTCGCCGTATGGCATCCGCCTGATCAAAGGCAGCCATATCGTGGTGCCGCGCGTGCACACCCAGAAGCAGGCCTATATTCTGCAAAACGAAGATAAACGTATCGTGTTTGTCATCCCGTGGATGGATGAGTTCTCGATTATCGGCACCACCGACGTCGAGTACAACGGCGATCCGAAAGAGGTGGCGATCGATGATAAAGAGATCAACTACCTGCTGAACGTCTACAACGCGCACTTTAAAAAGACGCTGTCGCGCGACGATATCGTCTGGACCTACTCCGGCGTGCGTCCGCTGTGCGACGATGAATCCGACTCGCCGCAGGCGATTACCCGCGACTATACCCTCGATATTCACGATGAGAACGGTCAGGCGCCGCTGCTGTCGGTATTCGGCGGCAAGCTCACCACCTACCGTAAACTGGCGGAACATGCGCTGGAAAAACTGACGCCGTATTATCAGGGGATTGGCCCGGCGTGGACCAAAACCGCCGTTCTGCCCGGCGGCGATATCGGCGGCGACCGCGACGACTACGCGGCGAAACTGCGCCGTCGCTTCGCGTTTATCAGCGAATCAATGGCCCGCCACTACGCCCGAACCTACGGTAGCAACAGCGAGTGGATCCTTGGCGAAGCGACTTCGCTTGCCGATCTGGGAGAAGATTTTGGCCACGAGTTTTATGAAGCCGAGCTGAAGTACCTGGTCGAACACGAGTGGGTTCGCAGCCTGGATGACGCTATCTGGCGCCGTACCAAACAGGGGATGTGGCTGAATGCCGAGCAGCAGGCGCGTATCAGCGAGTGGCTGGCGCAACATACGGGAAAGTCTGAACTGTCGTTAGCGTCCTGACATACCCCGGGCGGCGGCTGACGCCTGGCCCGGGCTACATCACCGCACACACAAAAACGGGGCCAACTGGCCCCGTTTTACTGATGCTTAACCGATTACAAACGAACCGGGTCGATATGCCAGATATGTTTGGCGTACTCCTGGATCGTGCGGTCGGATGAGAAATAGCCCATATTGGCGATGTTCATCATCGCTTTATTGGCCCACTCCTCCGGATGGCGGTACAGCTCGTCCACCTTATCCTGGCAATCAACGTAGCTGCGGTAGTCCGCCAGTACCTGATAGTGGTCGCCAAAGTTGATCAGCGAATCCAGCAGGTCGCGGTAGCGGCCAGGCTCCGAAGGACTGAACAGGCCGGTGCCAATCTGCGTCAACGCCTGATGCAGCTCCTCATCCTGCTCATAATAGTCGCGCGGTTTATAGCCGTTACTGCGCAGGGCTTCTACCTGTTCCGCGGTATTACCGAAGATAAAGATATTGTCCTCGCCGACGTGCTCCAGCATTTCAACGTTAGCGCCATCCAGCGTACCAATGGTTAGCGCGCCGTTGAGCGCAAACTTCATATTGCTGGTACCGGACGCTTCCGTTCCCGCCAACGAAATCTGCTCGGAGAGATCCGCCGCCGGGATAATCAGCTGCGCCAGGCTCACGCTGTAGTTGGGGATAAACACCACTTTTAGCTTATCGCCAATCTGCGGATCGCTGTTCACCACCGCCGCTACATCGTTGATCAGATGAATAATATGCTTCGCCATGTAGTAAGCCGACGCGGCCTTGCCGGCGAAGATATTCACCCGCGGCACCCACTCCGCCTGCGGATCGGCTTTGATCCGATTGTAGCGGGTGATGACGTGCAGGATATTCATCAGCTGGCGTTTATATTCGTGGATGCGTTTGATCTGCACATCAAACAGCGCCTTAGGATTGACCACCACGTTCAACTGCTGGGCGATATAGTTCGCCAGCCGCTGCTTATTCTCAAGCTTGGCGCGGCGCACCGCCTGGTTCACCGTCGGATAATCAATATGCTGCTGCAGATCGCTTAGTTGGCTTAAGTCGGTGCGCCAGGTGTGGCCGATATTCTCATCCAGCACCTGCGACAGCGGCGGGTTCGCCAACGCCAGCCAGCGCCGCGGCGTGACGCCGTTGGTGACGTTGGTAAAGCGCATCGGGAAAATCTTCGCAAACTCGGCAAACAGCGACTCAACCATTAAGCGAGAATGCAGCTCTGACACGCCGTTGACTTTATGGCTGACGACAACCGCCAGCCACGCCATACGCACCCGGCGACCATTGGATTCATCAATGATCGAGGTACGGCTCAGCAGCGCGGTATCGTTGGGATACTGCTCCTGCAGCGTCTTGAGGAAGTAATCGTTAATCTCGAAGATAATCTGCAGATGGCGCGGCAGGATTTTCCCCAGCATATCGACCGGCCAGGTCTCCAGCGCTTCGCTCATCAACGTATGGTTGGTATAGGAGAAGACCTGGCAGGTCACCTCGAAGGCTTCATCCCAGCTAAATTTGTGCTCATCGATCAGCAGACGCATCAGCTCAGGAATCGACAGCACCGGGTGGGTGTCATTGAGGTGAATGGCGATTTTCGCCGCCAGATTGTCGTAGGTGCGGTGCAGCTGGTAATGGCGGCTGAGGATATCCTGCACCGTCGCCGAGACCAGGAAATACTCCTGACGCAGGCGCAGCTCGCGCCCGGAATAGGTGGAGTCATCCGGGTACAGCACCCGCGAAACGTTCTCGGAGTGGTTCTTATCTTCCACCGCCGCAAAGTAGTCGCCCTGGTTGAATTTACCGAGGTTGATTTCGCTACTGGCCTGCGCGCTCCACAGACGCAGGGTGTTGGTGGCATCGGTATCGAAACCGGGGATAATCTGATCGTAGGCTTCGGCGATAATCTCTTCGGTCTCTATCCAGCGGGTATTTTTCCCTTCCTGCTGCACGCGGCCGCCGAAACGCACTTTATAGCGCGTATTGTGGCGTTCGAACTCCCACGGGTTGCCGTACTCCAGCCAGTAATCCGGCGACTCTTTCTGCCGCCCGTCGACGATGTTCTGCTTAAACATCCCATAGTCGTAGCGGATACCGTAGCCGCGGCCCGGCAGGCCCAGCGTCGCCAGAGAATCGAGGAAGCAGGCGGCCAGGCGCCCTAAACCGCCGTTGCCTAAACCGGGGTCGTTTTCTTCATCAATAAGCTCTTCCAGATCGAGCCCCATATCGGCCAGCGCATTATTCACGTCTTCATAAATCCCTAACGACAGCAGCGCATTAGAGAGGGTGCGGCCAATCAAAAACTCCATCGACAGATAGTAAACCTGCCGCACTTCCTGCGACAGCTGGGCGCGGTTTGAACGCAGCCAGCGCTCGACCATGCGGTCGCGAACGGCGAACAGGGTGGCGTTCAGCCATTCGTGTTTGTTGGCGATCGCCGGATCTTTGCCGATGATAAACATCAGCTTATACGCGATAGAATGCTTTAACGCCTCAACGCTCAGCGTGGGTGATGCATAACTAAAGGGTGCATTCATAGCCATAGCTCCTGTGGTTACATCAAGCGTTGATAGAGTTCACGATAGGATTTCGCCGCTACCTGCCAGCTAAAGTCCATATTCATCGCCTGACGCTGAACGTAGCGCCACAGCGATGGCCGCGACCACAACACAAAGGTGCGCCGGATGGCCCGCAGCAACGACACCGCGTTACTGTCCTCAAAGACAAAGCCGCTGGCGACGCCGTCGGCGAGGTTTTCCAGCGAACAGTCGGCCACGGTATCGGCGAGACCGCCGGTGCGGCGCACCAGCGGCAGGGTGCCGTATTTCAGGCCATACAGCTGAGTCAGGCCGCACGGTTCAAAGCGGCTGGGAACCAGAATCACATCGGCGCCGCCCATGATGCGGTGCGAAAACGCCTCGTGATAGCCAATCTGCACGCCGACCTGGCCCGGATGTTCTGCGGCGGCGGCGAGGAAGCCCTCCTGCAGGACCGGATCGCCGGCGCCCAGCAGCGCCAGTTGCCCGCCCTGCTCCAGCAGGCCCGGCAGCGCCTCCAGCACCAGATCCAGCCCTTTTTGGCTGGTCAGGCGGCTCACCACGGCGAACAGCGGCGCTTTGTCATCCACCTTCAGCCCCATGGCGATTTGCAGCTGCCGTTTATTCTCGGCTTTCTCTTCCAGGCTATCTCGGTCATAGCGCGCCGCCAGCAGCAGATCGCTTTGCGGATTCCAGATAGCATCATCGACGCCGTTAAGGATGCCGGACAAGCGGCCCTCATGTTGGCGCTGGCGCAGCAGCCCTTCCATGCCGTAGGCATATTGCGGTTCGGTGATTTCCCGCGCGTAGGTTGGACTCACCGCCGTGATATGGTCGGCATAGTACAGCCCGGCTTTGAGGAACGAGATCTGACCGTTAAATTCGAGGCCGTGCATGTTATAGAACGACCACGGCAGTTCTATCTCATTCATATGCCAGGAGTAAAACATTCCCTGGTAGGCGAGATTGTGCACCGTAAACACCGATTTCGCCGGACGGCCGCGCGCCGCCAGATAGGCCGGCGTCAGGCCCGCGTGCCAGTCATGGGCGTGCACCACCTCCGGGCGCCAGAATGGATCCAGCCCGCAGGCCATTTCGCTCCCCACCCAGCCGAGCAACGCAAAGCGCAGCACGTTGTCGGTATAGGCGTTCATGTTGGCGTCGTGATACGGGCTCCCCGGGCGATCGTAGAGATGCGGCGCGTCGATCAGATAGATACCGACGCCGTTAAAATGGCCGAACAGCAGGGTGATGCGCCCGGCAAAGGTATCCCGGCGGGTGACGACCTGCGCGTCGGTAATCCCGCGGCGGATATCCGGATACCCCGGCAGCAGCACGCGGGTATCCACGCCGTCTGCGATCTGCGCCGCAGGCAGCGCGCCGATAACGTCAGCCAGACCGCCGGTTTTTAACAACGGGAACATCTCTGAACATACGTGTAAAACCTGCATTATCGCTCCTGTTTGTGCCCCAGTTTCCGCAGCATGTCGCGCGTAACCAGCACGATCCCTTCTTCTGAACGATAGAAGCGGCTGGCATCTTCTTCCGCATTCTCCCCAATGACCATCCCTTCCGGGATGACGCAGGCGCGATCTATCACGCAGCGGCGCAGGCGGCACGAGCGCCCGACCCAGACATCCGGCAATAAGACTGCCGAATCAATGTTACAAAACGAATTCACCCGCACTCGCGGGAACAGTACCGACTGCACCACTACAGACCCGGAGATAATGCAGCCGCCGGAAACCAGCGAGTTCAGCGTCATGCCGTGGCTGCCGGAGCGGTCCTGGACGAACTTCGCCGGCGGCAGCGATTCCATATGGGTACGGATAGGCCAGTGCTGGTCGTACATATCCAGCTCCGGCGTCACCGAGGCCAGGTCGAGGTTGGCCTTCCAGTAGGCTTCCAGCGTCCCGACATCGCGCCAGTACGGCTCGGCTTGCGGGTCGGATTGCACGCAGGAGAGCGGGAAAGGATGTGCATAAGCCATGCCAGCTTCGGTAATTTTCGGGATGATATCTTTGCCGAAGTCGTGACTGGAGTTTTCGTCGAGATCGTCGGCGGCCAGCAGTTCATAAAGGTAATCCGCATCAAAGACATAGATGCCCATACTGGCAAGCGAGCGGGTAGCGTCGTTCGGCATCGCCGGCGGGTTGGCCGGTTTCTCGACGAACTCGATGATCTTCTCGCTTTCGTCGACCGCCATCACGCCAAAGGCGGATGCTTCTTCGATGGGCACCGGCATACAGGCGACGGTGCAGCGCGCGCCTTTTTCGACATGGTCGATCAGCATGCGCGAGTAATCTTGTTTGTAGATGTGGTCGCCGGCGAGGATCACCACATATTCGGCTTTATAGCGACGAATAATGTCGAGGTTCTGCGTCACCGCATCGGCCGTACCGCGATACCAGTTTTCACCGTGTACCCGCTGCTGCGCCGGCAGCAGATCGACGAATTCATTCATCTCTTCGCTGAAGAAAGACCAGCCGCGCTGGATATGCTGCACCAGAGTGTGCGATTGATACTGGGTAATCACGCCGATGCGGCGAATACCTGAGTTAAGACAGTTAGATAACGCGAAGTCGATAATACGGAACTTACCGCCAAAGTGGACGGCAGGCTTCGCGCGCTTAATGGTTAAATCCTTAAGCCGGGTACCACGCCCGCCAGCAAGGATCAGCGCCACCGATTTGAGAGGAAGTTGACGCGCCAGCATCAACGGATCGTTCTTTTCTAGCCCAACCATGATTAACTCCTTTTGATTCCCCTGCTTCACGGCTCATTCATCATGAACGCGCCGAAAACCCCCAGGGACTACGACCTTTGAAATACGCAAACTCCGTGCGCGGGCCCATGCCAGACAGCCATGATGACCGGATTATCCTCTCCGGCGAATGGAGGAACGGCGCGCCACTCCCCCGTGGGTAAAACCATATCCGCCACCTCCGCGGTGGCATTCAGCGCGATCAACCAGCGATCGGATAACAGGATTTGCAGCCGCGCGGCGCCATGTTGCCACTCGTCGGCGTTTAACGGTTCTCCGCGCTGATTGAGCCAGCTCACGTTGCCGTCCTGCTCCTGCCACCACTGATTACGGGTTAATGCCGGAATGCGCCGACGCAGGTGGATAAGCGCGGCGACAAACGCGGTTAACCCGTGATTTGCCCGCCGCCAGTCCAGCCAGGTCAAGGCATTGTCCTGACAGTACGCATTATTGTTGCCGTGCTGGCTATGGCCATGCTCATCGCCCGCCAGCAGCATCGGCGTTCCTTGCGACAGCAGCAGCGTGGTCAGGAGCGCATGTACGCTATCGCGCCGCCGCTCAATCACGGCAAGATTGGCTTCTAATCCCTCTATACCATGATTATTGCTGTAGTTATTGTTAGTCCCATCGCGATTCTCTTCGCCGTTCGCCTGATTGTGTTTCTGATTGAAACAGACGCAATCACGTAGGGTGAATCCATCATGCGCCGTGATCAGATTGATCGTCGCCCCAGGCCGTTTGCCATCGCGAGCAAAGAGATCGCTGGAGGCGGCGAAGCGCTGGGCGAAGTCACCCAACGACACGTTTTGTTGCAACCAGAAACGGCGCGCGGTATCGCGAAAATGGTCGTTCCATTCGGCAAACAGCGGTGGGAAGTTCCCCACCTGATAACCGCCCTGGCCAATATCCCAGGGTTCGGCAATCAGCTTGAGCGCCGACAATACCGGGTCGCGGCGAATGGCCTCAAACAGCGGCGCGTCCTGACGAAATTCCGGCGTACGCCCCATCACCGACGCCAGGTCGAAGCGAAAACCGTCAACGTGGCATTCATCAACCCAAAAGCGCAGGCACTGCAGGGCATACTCCACCACGCCAGGATGACTGAGGTTGAGCGTGTTACCGCAGCCGGTCCAGTTGTGATAATCGCCGTCGTCCCTGATCCAATAATAGCTGCGGTTATCGATACCGCGCAGGGAGACTGTCGGCCCTTCAAGATCGATTTCCGCGCTATGGTTCAGCACGATATCGAGGATCACCTCAATACCCGCCGCGTGCAGCGCCTTCACCGCATCGCGGAACTCATCGAGCGCCCGCTGCGGCTGGCTGGCGTAGCGCGGCTCCAGCGCAAACAGCGCCAGCGGGTTGTAGCCCCAGTAGTTGCTCAGCCCCATCCGCTGCAGGCGGGGTTCGCTGGCGAACTGCGCCACCGGCATCAGCTCCAGCGCGGTAATACCCAGACGGCGAAAATAATCGATCATCAGCGGGTGGCCCAGCGCCTGATAGGTGCCGCGGATGGCCTCCGGCAGCTCCGGATGCAGCCAGGTCAACCCTTTGACGTGGGCTTCATAAATGACCGTTTCGCCCCACGGCGTGCGCGGCGGTTTATCGCCGAGCCAGTCGTAATGCAGATCGACCACCTGGGATTTTGGCGCAATGGCTGCGCTGTCGCGGGCATCCGGTTCATACATACCGCCATGCAGACGCTCGTCGTCCAGCAGTTCGCCCGCCACCTGATGCGCGCAAGGGTCGAGCAGCAGCTTGGCCGGATTGAAGCGATGCCCCTGCGCCGGATCCCACGGCCCGTGCACCCGATAACCGTAGCGTAGCCCCGGACGCGCATCGGCCAGCCAGCCGTGCCAGATATCGCCGCTGCGCGCCGGGAGGTCGTAGCGCCGCTCGTTGCCCTGCTGGTCGAACACGCAGAGCTCCACCCGCTCGGCGTGGGCGGAAAACAGGGTGAAGTTCACCCCTTTGCCGTCATAGCTGGCGCCCAAAGGCGTCGGTTTTCCCGCGGCAAACGTCGTCATCAGGCCTCCCGTACCAGCCAGATGGTCGCCAGCGGCGGCAGGGTAATCGACAACGAATGCTGACGGCCATGGCTGGCGACGGGCTCGCTCTCAACCACGCCGCCATTTCCGGCGTTACTGCCGTGATAATGCATCGAGTCGGTGTTCAATTCTTCGCGCCAGCGTCCCGGCTGGTTGATGCCGAAACGGTAGTTGTGCCGCGGCACCGGGGTAAAGTTGCTGGCGACGATAATCTCATTGCCGGCTTTATCGCGGCGCACAAAGATAAATACCGAACGCTCATGATCGTCGACCACCAGCCATTCGAAGCCGTAGGGATCGAAATCAAGCTCGTGCAGCGCTTTATGGTGACGGTAGGTGTGGTTCAGGTCGCGCACCAGTCGCTGGACGCCGTGGTGCCAGTTGTCGCCGCCCTCCAGCAGATGCCAGTCGAGACTGGCGTCGTGGTTCCACTCGCGGCCCTGGGCGAATTCATTGCCCATAAACAGCAGCTTTTTGCCCGGAAAGGCGAACAGCCAGCCGTAGTAGGCGCGCAGGTTGGCAAAGCGCTGCCATGCGTCCCCCGGCATGCGGTCGAGAATCGATTTTTTGCCGTGCACCACTTCATCGTGGGAGAGCGGCAGCACGAAGTTCTCGGTGTAGTTGTAGAGCATGCCGAAGGTCATTTTGTCGTGATGGTAGCGACGATGGACAGGATCGAGCTTCATATAGTCCAGCGTGTCGTGCATCCAACCGAGATTCCATTTGAACCAGAAGCCGAGGCCGCCGTCGGCGGGCGGGCGCGTCACGCCGGCAAAATCGGTGGACTCTTCCGCCATCGTTACCGCCCCTGGCGTCTGCTCGCCGAGAATACGGTTGGTGTTACGCAGAAACTCGATCGCTTCGAGATTTTCCCGCCCGCCGTATTCGTTGGGGATCCACTCGCCCGCTTTACGGCTATAGTCGCGGTAGATCATCGACGCCACCGCGTCGACGCGCAACGCATCAATGCCGAAGCGCTCGATCCAGTACAGCGCGTTACCCACCAGGTAATTGCTGACTTCGCGGCGGCCATAGTTATAGATAAGAGTATTCCAGTCCTGGTGATAACCTTCGCGCGGATCGCTGTGTTCATACAGCGAGGTGCCATCAAATGAGGCCAGCGCAAAATCATCCGCCGGAAAATGACCCGGAACCCAATCGAGTATCACGTTAAGGCCTGCGGCGTGGGCGGCATCGATGAAATAGCGGAAATCTTCACGGGTGCCGAAGCGGCGTGTCGGCGCGTAGAGGCCGGTCGGCTGGTAGCCCCAGCTGCCGTCGAACGGGTGTTCGTTCACCGGCAGCAGTTCGAGGTGGGTGAAACCCATCCATTTTGCGTAAGGCACCAGTTGGTCCGCCAGTTCGCGGTAGCTAAGCCAGAAGTTATTGTCGGTATGGCGGCGCCAGGACCCGAGGTGCACTTCATAGATAGAGATCGGCGCATCAAACTGGTTCGCGGCTTTGCGCACCGCCGGCTGTTCGACTTTTGGCGGCAAATCGCAGATAAGCGACGCGCTTTCCGGGCGCATCTGCGACTCAAAGGCGTAAGGATCGGCTTTGACGCGTAGATTGCCATGAGCGTCGATCAGCTCGAATTTATACAGCTGGCCATTAAGCGCGCCGGGAATGAAGAGTTCCCAGATACCGGACTCTTTACGCAGGCGCATGGGATGGCGTCGGCCATCCCAGTAGTTAAATTGCCCCACCACCGAGACCCGGCGGGCGTTTGGCGCCCAGACCGAAAAGCGCGTACCGGTGACGCCATCCATAGTGTCGGCGTGCGCGCCCAGGGTTTCGTAAGGGCGCAGGTGCGTTCCCTCGGACAACAGCCAGGCATCAACGTCCTGCAGCAGCGGGCCGAAACGGTAAGGGTCGTCAATCAGGTTTTGCTGTCCGTGCCAGGTGACGGCCAGCTGGTAGCGAAAAGCGTTTTTACGCCGCGGCAGGAGGCCGCTAAAGAATCCGCGCGAGTCGAGGCATTCGAGTTTGCCGACTTTACGCCCGGTTTTCGGTTCAATAACCCACACTTCGGTGGCATCTGGTAATAATGCGCGAACTTCCAGCCCCGCCTCGGTGCGGTGCATGCCAAGCACGGAAAAGGGATCCGCGAAATGACCTGCAATCAGCGCATTAATCACGTCTCTATCGATTCGATTCGACATGCTTTCATCCTGTTGTAAGTGTCGCCCTTTCCTGTAACCGGCGACTTTTTTGACCTGAACGGCGCAGCACCAACGTGCATCCTCCTGCTCCGTCCCACCTTCAGGTAAGGAACTCCTTACTTAAAGCATAGCCAAGGCTGCGTTACCTCCGTGGGGAAAAATCCAACATCCGCGTTTACTCCTTGTATTACGCAAAAAAAAGGGGTGTATCCACACCCCTTATCGTTTGTCCTGCGTTTACGCCAGCTGTCGTAGCATGCGGCGCAACGGTTCGGCGGCGCCCCACAGCAGCTGGTCGCCGACGGTAAAAGCCGACAGGTACTCAGGACCCATGTTCAGTTTACGCAGGCGCCCTACCGGGGTGGTCAGGGTGCCGGTCACCGCGGCTGGGGTCAGCTCGCGCATGGTGATGTCGCGATCGTTTGGCACCACTTTAGCCCACGGGTTATGCGCGGCCAGCAGCTCCTCAACGGTCGGGATAGAAACATCTTTCTTCAGCTTGATGGTAAACGCCTGGCTGTGGCAGCGCAGCGCGCCGACGCGCACGCACAGACCATCGACCGGGATCGGCGACGCGGTGGCGAGAATTTTGTTCGTCTCCGCCTGGCCCTTCCACTCTTCGCGGCTCTGGCCGTTATCAAGCTGTTTGTCGATCCATGGGATCAGGCTGCCCGCCAGCGGCACGCCAAAGTTATCGACCGGCAGGTCGCCGCTGCGGGTCAGCGACGTCACTTTGCGCTCGATATCGAGAATCGCGGAAGCCGGGTTCGCCAGCTCGCTTGCCACGTGGCCATGCAGTTGGCCCATCTGGCTCAGCAGTTCGCGCATATGACGCGCGCCGCCGCCGGAAGCCGCCTGGTAAGTCGCCACGCTGACCCACTCTACCAGGTCATGGGCAAACAGGCCGCCGAGGGACATCAGCATCAGGCTCACCGTACAGTTGCCGCCGACGAAGGTTTTGATGCCGTTATTCAGGCCAGCGGTAATGACATCCTGGTTAACCGGGTCGAGAATAATGATCGCATCGTCTTTCATGCGCAGCGAAGACGCCGCGTCAATCCAGTACCCCTGCCAGCCGCTTTCGCGCAGCTTCGGGTAAATCTCGTTGGTGTAATCGCCGCCCTGGCAGGTAACAATAATGTCCAGCGCCTTCAGCGCTTCCAGATCGAATGCATCCTGAAGCGTACCACCGGTACTGCCGCCGAATGACGGCGCGGGCTGTCCCAGCTGAGAGGTGGAGAAGAAAACAGGGCGAATGGCGTCGAAATCACGCTCTTCCACCATGCGTTGCATGAGAACAGAGCCGACCATTCCACGCCAACCGATAAAACCAACATTTTTCATAACGTATTCCTGCGAGGTGTGTGCTGTTAGTGCCAGGCCAGTTTCCAACTGGGATGTCCTTCACATTACAAAATGCAGCTAAAGTCGCAAGTGAAATTAATCAATGATTGCGCGCCAATCAGAAAAGCAACTTATCCCACACTCCGCCCACCGTCGCTGGTAGTCATAAAAAGCGTAAAGATTATCGGGCAAATAACCCGCGTAATGGAATATTTTCCGTCGCTATTTTATTGATCCTGATTATGGATTCAGCACGAAAAATATCGCTTTCACGCTTGCGAAAAAAAACGGATAAAGCCTTGTGCCGCAAGGCCTGACGAGCAATACGATCATTGTCGTAGCGCTGATATTCACGGCAAAAGGAAGTGGAAAAGAGGGGAAAAAAGCGTGTTACCGAAGAGAATTCAGGATAAGCGGTATTACCCTGATTTTTCCCCGGATACCGTGGTGGTGTCCGGGGAAATTATTTTTGCTTAGCTCAGCAGCTGAAAGGCAATCATCCCGACGATGGCGCCGGTGGTGCCAAGGATGGTTTCCATCATCGTCCAGGTTTTCAGCGTCTGCGCTTCGCTGGCGCCGGTAAACTTACCGAACAGCCAGAAGCCGGCATCGTTCACGTGGCTCACCACAATCGAACCACCCGCGATACAGATGGAGAGAGCCGCCATTTGCGCGCCGCTGTAGTTCAGTTGCTCAATGACCGGCATCACCAGGCCGACCGCCGTGAGACACGCCACGGTCGCGGAGCCCTGAATAATACGTACGGCAGCCGCCAGCACGAAGCAGGTAATCGCAATCGGCAGACCCAGGCCAGTCAGCGCTTCGCCGAGCGCCGGGCCGACGCCGGAGTCAACCAGTACCTGCTTGAAGACGCCGCCTGCGCCAATCACCAGCAGAATAATACCCGCCGGCTGCAGCGCCGCGCCGCAGATCTCCATCACGCGATCTTTCGCCATCCCCTGACGTACCGCCAGGCCGTAAATCGCTACCAGGCAGGCAACCAGAATCGCGGTGAATGGATGGCCGATAAACTCGAACCATTCATAGGCGGTGGATCCCACCGGCACAAAGCGCGCGGCGATGGTTTTCAGGCCGACCAGCACCAGCGGCAGCAGGATCAGCGAGAGGCTAAAGCCGAAGGACGGCATTTTACCTTCGCCGAGATGCGGTTCGCTGATATCGTCAGGAATGTGCAGCTCAACATAGCGGCTGATGAAGTTACCCCACAGCGGGCCGGCGATAATCATCCCCGGAATAGCAGCGCAGAGGCCAATCAGGATCATCCAGCCGAAATCGGCGTGCATCTGCGAAGCCAGCAGCATCGGCGCGGGCCCCGGCAGCAGGAATGCCGCGGCGGCGGCTACGCCGGCGAACAGCGGGATCACCAGCTTCACGAGGTTAGTGCCGGTATGGCGCGCCATGGAGAACGCGACGCTAATCAGCAGCACGATCGCCACCTCGAAGAACAGTGGCAGCGCGCAGATAAGGCCGGCCAGGCCAATAGCATAATGCGCTCGGTTGTGGCCGAAGGACTTCAGCATTTTCACCGCAATTTGGTCGACCGCGCCGGTTTCATGCAAAATTTTACCGAACATCGCGCCCAGCGCGACGACTATCGCCAGGAAGCCCAGCGTGCCGCCCATCCCTTTTTCCATCGTCGCCGCGATTTTATCCAGCGGCATACCGGAAAAGAGACCTGCGCCAATAGAAACCACCATCAAAGCCACGAAGGCGTGCATACGCGCCTTCATGACTAAAAACAGCAGCAGCAATACCGAGCCGACTGCTGTTAAAACAAGCGTTAAAGTACTCACTAGTTACTGCCTTTGTTAATCACCTCAATGGTGCTGGCGACCACGCCTTCCAGTGACTGGTCGATATCGACGATAAGCACATCGCTTTCGTCAGCGCCTGGTTCCTGCAGTGTTTCAAACTGCGTCACCAACATTTGGGTTTTGAAGAAGTGCCCTTTACGCGCCTTCAGACGGCTTTCAATCACGTCGAAGTCGCCTTTCAGGTAGATAAAGGAGAGGTTCGGGTTGCCCTTGCGCAGAATGTCGCGGTAGCTTTTTTTCAGCGCTGAGCAGACGATCAGCGAAACTTTGTTGGTGCGCTGCATGGCAAATGCCGCGTCATTCAACGCCTGCAGCCACGGGGTGCGATCATCGTCGTTCAGCGGCTCGCCGGAAGCCATCTTGGTGATGTTGCTGCGCGGATGCAGAAAATCGCCATCGAGAAACGCGGCTTTCAGTTGATGCGCCACTTCGCTGGCGACGGCGGATTTACCACTGCCGGAAACGCCCATCAGGACATAGACGTGGTGATCATGGTTAGTCGTGCTCAAAGCGTCCTCCCACTGGACTGGTACGCCGCACCGGGGCTGACTGATACAGCGCGAAAGCGGCGTACTGGTTAATGATTACGGGCAAGTGTTACGGGTAACTGTTATCGGTAACATTGTCATGCCGGACCCTGGGAGAAGCAATAACCATTCGTGCCAGATGTGAATATGTGTGATCTACTTCAAACTTGTCGGTTTAAATAGATCCACCCGGTGACAATGTGAAACCTAAATCTAACATCTTAGGGGTAATCGTCTCACCGCGGATGCGCGCCAGCAGACGCTCGGCGCCGATGCGCCCCATGCGCTCACGCGGGGTCAGTACGCTGGCGAGACGCGGCTCCATCACCTGACCGATATCGTGACCGTGGAAACCGGCTATCGCCATGTCGTCCGGGATTTTCAGCCCCAGCCGCTGACACTCGAACGCCGCGCCGACCGCGAGGTCATCGTTGGTGCAGAAGATGCCGTCGAGCTGCGGATATTCGCGACGCGCTTGACGCATCAGCTCAATCCCTGACGAGTAGGAAGAGGATTGCTCCACCATCACGCTGTAGGGCGTCATGCCGGCATCGAGCATCGCCTGCTCGTACCCCTTCTGTTTGATGATAGTACGTTCATCCAGACGCGCGCCGAGATAAGCAACGTGGCGGTGACCGCGGGCGATAATCGCCGCCGTCATCTGCCGCGCCGCTTCGAAGTTATCGAAACCGACGGCAATGTCGAGGCACGGCGACTGGCTGTCCATCAGCTCAACCACAGGGATCCCGGCCACTTCAATCATTTTCAACGTGCGCGGCGTGTGGGTACGTTCAGTGAGGATCAGGCCGTCAATATTCCAGGAGAGCATCGATTCGAGACGCTTCTCTTCCATCTCCGGCTTATAGCCGTAGTGCGCCAGCATGGTTTGATAACCGAAGGCGTCGGTGACGCTTTCAATGCCGCGTAGCACTTCCGAGAAGACCTGGTTGGTTAACGAGGGCAGCAACACGCCGATGGCGCGGCTGGTGGCGTTGGAGAGAATATCAGGAGCGCGATTGGGAATATAACCCAGCTCATCGAGTGCAACGGCAATCTTGCCACGCAGGGCCTCAGAAACCTGTTCCGGGTTACGTAAATAGCGACTGACCGTCATTTTGGTCACACCGACAAGATCGGCTACATCCTGAAGTACGGGTCTTTTCTTTTTCATCGTCCTGACTGTGATCGGCTGGGAAACATTTTCTCAGTTTATCACGGACAAAGCGCAACCTTCCCGGAGAAAAAAGAGCCAAAAGATTTATTTAGAGTTGATACGCAAAATCATTCAAGTTGCATTGAGGCGGCAACGCAACGAATCCCCGGAAGCGTACAAAGGGTACGCGCCCGGGGTGAGTGAGGAGAGCCAACAAAAATGCGGCTTGAAGGATGACGCGTATCAAACCGGCGGCAGATCGAACAGCAGAATTTCGCTATCGCTGTCGGCGTGAACCGAAATCGCCTGCTCGTCCCAAATCGCCAGACCATCGCTGGTGGTGGCTTTGGTGCCGTTAATCGTCACTTCGCCTTTCACTACCTGGATCCACACGCGACGTTCCGCGGCAATCTGGTGAACCGACTGCTCATCTTTCAGCAGCGCCCAGCGATACAGTTCCATATCCTGATGCACTTTCAGCGACCCTTCGCGCGCATCTGGCGACAGCACCAGCTGTTTGCCCTGCGCGGCATCAAAGCGGCGCTGCTCGTAGCGCGGCGTAATGCCGGTTTCTTCTGGAATAATCCAGATCTGATACAAACGCAGGCGGTCGGTGCTGCTCGGGTTGTACTCAGAGTGACGCACGCCGGTACCCGCGCTCATGATCTGGAACTCGCCAGCCGGAACCTGCTCTTTGTTACCCATGCTGTCCTGGTGCTCAACCGCGCCTTCCAGCACATAAGTCAGGATTTCCATGTCTTTGTGCGGGTGGGTGCCAAACCCCTGGCCGGCGTCGATTACGTCATCGTTAATCACGCGCAGCGCGGAGAAACCCATAAAGTTCGGGTCGTAGTAGTTGGCGAAAGAGAAAGTATGCCAGGAATCCAGCCAGCCATGGTTAGCGTGGCCACGTTCGTTAGCTTTGCGTAAGTAGATCATGTTGCACCCCCGTATGTTTTCGATGGAGTAAGTGTGGACCCATTCCGCCGGCGATCATAGAGGGTGAAAATTGACTCCTCTGTTCAAAAAATATGAACAAGCGGCGAGGAGCCAGATTTTCTTATTTTGCGAGGGTAATAGTAGCCGGAGAAGGTTGTTCAAAACCGCGCTGCAGAATCTCCATATTGGTGAGAACTTCAGATTCCTTGACGTAATTCGGCTGGCCGTTAACGAGGGTGTCATACAGCGCGTCATACACTCGTCCGTAGTCGCCGGTTTCCAGCGGCACCTCTTCACGTACCTCCACGCCCGCCTCGTTGATATAGACCAGTTGCCCTACGCTGTCATCAGCGCCGAACCCCGCGTCGCCCGGCATAATGTTGGCCTTCAGGCTGGTCTCCTGCTGGTCAATGCCGTATTTCACAAACGAGCCTTTATGGCCATGAACGATAAATTTCGGGTAGTCAATCTGCACCAGATGGCTGGTTTTGACGATCGCTTTCAGGTCGCCATAAAACAGTTGAGCTTCAAACGTGTCATCGGGATTGGCTTTATTACGTAGTGAGCGCAGATCGTAGGAAACATGATCCGGGCGACCAAACAGCGAAATGATCTGGTCCATGGTATGCACCCCGAGGCCATAGAAATCGCCGCTTTGCGGTCCCCCCTGGATGGTTTCCGCCACCGGTCGGTAGTTATCAAAATGACTTTCAATTTCCACCAGTTCGCCGAGCTTCCCGCTTTCAATCACCTTTTTGGTGGTCAGGAAACAGGAATCGAAGCGGCGGTTCTGGTAAGGCGTCACCGTCAACCCTTTGCTTTTCGCCAGCGTAAACAGGGCTTTCGCCTCTGCCAGCGTCGGGGTAAAGGGCTTTTCGACCAGTACGTTTTTCCCCGCTTCCAGCGCCCGCTTCGCATATTCGAAGTGGCTATCGGCATGGGTGCAGACCACCACCAGTTTGACCTGCGGGTCGTTCAGCACTTCATCGAGGTCGCTGGTGAAGTGGATATGGGAATACGCCGGCGCTTGTTCTTCCGGCCTGGCGCTGCGGCGATAAATATGCGCGACGTGCCAGCGGTCTTTGCGATGCAGGACGTAAGGAAGATGATAGCGGGTCGTGCTTTTACCAAAGCCAATAAATGCGCAGTGCAGAATCATAACGCTGTCCTTAGTTGATGTGCTGCCTTTAACCATAGCGCAAGCCGGGGGCTAACTTCATCCTCCTTTTCCTCTGAGCTGGAAAATTCACCGGCAAAATATTTCGGTTATCACTCATACACAATTATTAATAAGCGATTGATTAATAAGTCATTAAATTTCAGTTTTTCAACAGAAAGTCTTGATCCCAATGACGAAACTGCGGATAAGTGAAGGGCAAAACCAGGACGTTGCTAAAGACTAACGGAGTAGCCAGCCGCTGCTGATGGAAAAAAAGTATCTCGCCATAAACTGCGCCATTTTTTTCTGGCTTCTCGCACTGATCGCCTGGTTTAGCGATGAGGCCGCGCTGGCGCGCCTGGCAGCGGCCTGTACCCTTTTCGCTTTCCTTACTCATACCCAACGGGAAAAAATTAACGCTATGTTTATGAAGAAAAATAAAACCGAAGCGCAGGCTGCTGCAGTCGCGGCGCCAGCCGTGGCGGCAACAGAGCCAGAAACGGCAAGCGTCAAAAAACAGGAAACCACGGTGATCGCCAGCGGCGTGCATTTTGTCGGCAACATCGTCGCCAGCGGCCATGTCTATATCCACGGCCAGGTCACCGGCAACATTGAGGCCAAAGAACATCTCATTAAGGTGATGCGCGAAGGTGAGGTCGAGGGCAATATCAGTTGCCGCGAGCTGATCGTCGACGGCAAGGTTCATGGCCAGTGCCGTGGCGATAGCATTGCTATTGAGGAACATGGCAACCTCGACGGCACCCTCGCCTATCGCGCGCTGGCGATTAAAAAGGGCGGCCTGTTTACCGGCAGCGCGGAGGTGTTGGCCGCGGCGGAGAGCAAAAATAAAGGTAATATCGTCGGCCTGGTCGCGGAAGAAGGGGCGAAACCCGTAAAATCGCAACATGCCTGAAATGAGCGCAAAAAAAAGCCAGCACCCGGCTGGCTAAAGTAATACTGGAAGCAATGTGAGCAATGTCGTGCTTTCAGGCTTTCCGCAAGGGTCTCCCTGAATGCAGGACAATAATAATCATTCTCATTCGCACTTGTCTACTTTTTTTTGCAATTAATGCGTGTTGACTCGAACGCCGGAGTCAGTGATGTTTAAAGGGTCTTTTCAACCAAATGAGGAACAAGGAATGAGTGACATCGTGATACGCCATGCTGAACCGAAAGATGTTGACGCGATTCGTCAAATTCACGCCCAGCCGGAGGTGTATCACAACACGCTACAGGTCCCTCATCCATCGGAGCATATGTGGCGGGAGCGGCTAACCGATACGCCCGGCGTGAAGCAGCTGGTGGCCTGTATCGATGGGCAAGTCGTCGGCCATTTAAGCATTGCCGTCGTCCAACGCCCTCGCCGTAGCCACGTCGCCGATTTTGGTATCAGCGTGGATTCGCGCTGGCATAACCGCGGCGTCGCCAGCACCCTGATGCGCACCATGATTGATATGTGCGACAACTGGCTGCGCGTCGAGCGCATTGAGCTGACGGTGTTCGCCGATAACGCCCCGGCGGTCGCGGTGTATAAGAAGTACGGCTTTGAGATCGAAGGCACCGGCAGGCGCTATGCGCTGCGCAACGGTGAGTATGTGGATGCGTATTATATGGCGAGAATGAAGTAGCGTGTTGCCGGGTGGCGGCTTCGCCTTACCCAGCCTACGTTCGCACACTTGTAGGCCCGGTAAGCGCAGCGCCACCGGGCAACACCTTAATACCCCGCGGTCAAATCACCGGGCGAACGCGGATCGGAAGCGCCATACAGCGTACCATCCGGCCCCACCATAATGCTCTGGGTACTACCCATCGCCTCTTTCAGCGCGACTTTCTGCCCTTTCGCTTCCAGCAATTTCACGGTATCCGGGCTAAAACCTTTCTCCACCCGCAGCTCGTCCGGCAGCCACTGGTGGTGGAAGCGCGGCGCGTTGGTGGCTTCCGCGACGTTCATCCCGAAATCAATGGTGTTGACCACCATTTGCAGCACGGTGGTAATAATACGGCTACCGCCCGGGCTACCGGTCACCAGCCAGGTTTTCCCGTCTTTCACCACAATCGTCGGCGACATCGACGACAGCGGGCGTTTTTTCGGCCCTACCGCATTGGCGTCGCCGCCGACTAAACCATAAACGTTAGGCACGCCGGGCTTCGCCGAGAAATCATCCATCTGGTTGTTGAGTATGATTCCGGAGTCGCCGGCCACGATGCCGGTGCCAAAGGTGGTATTCAACGTATAGGTGACCGCCACCGCATTGCCGTCTTTATCGACTACCGAGAAGTGGGTGGTCTGGTTGCTTTCATACGGCGCCAGCTTGCCCGGACGGATCTGGCTGGAAGGCTTCGCCTTGTTCACGTCAATCTCGGCGGCAATCGCTTTGGCGTAAGCCTTGCTGGTCAACGCCTGCCACGGCACTTTGACGAAGTCAGGATCGCCGAGATATTCCGAACGGTCGGCATAGGCATGTTTCTCCGCCTCCGCCATCACCTGCATGGCGTCGGCGCTGCCAAAGCCATATTTCTGCATATCGAAGTTTTCGAGGATATTGAGGATCTGCACGATGTGGATCCCGCCAGAGGACGGCGGCGGCATGGAGTAAACCTCATAGCCGCGATATTCACCGCTAATCGGCGTACGCTCCACGGCCTTGTAGTTGGCGAGGTCGGCTTTGGTGATAAGCCCGCCGTGTTTTTTCATCTCACCGGCAATCTGGTCGGCGATAGCCCCTTTATAGAAGGCGTCCGGGCCGTGCTCGGCAATCAGTTCCAGGCTTTTCCCCAGATTCTTTTGCACCAGCCGGTCGCCTTTTTTCAGCGGCTCGCCGTTCTTCCAGAAAATCGCTTTGCTGTTTTCATGCTGCGGGATCACTTCGCTGCCGTAGGTTTTTAAATCGTCAGCCAGCGCATCATTAACGATAAACCCCTCTTCCGCCAGCTTAATTGCCGGGCGGATCACTTTGTTTAGCGGCATGGTGCCGTATTTTTCCAGCGCGAGGGAGAAGCCCGCGACGCTGCCTGGCGTGCCGGAAGCGAGATGCGAAGTCAGCGATTTTTTACTGTCAGGATTGCCATGTTCATCGAGGAACATATCGCGGGTGGCCTGTTCCGGGGCCATCTCGCGGAAATCGATCGCCGTGGTTTTACCGTCTTTAGTTCGCAGCATCATAAACCCGCCGCCGCCGATATTACCGGCCTGCGGATGCGTCACCGCCAGCGCATAGCCAACGGCAACCGCTGCATCGACGGCGTTGCCGCCCTGACGCAAAATATCCACGCCGACGCGGGTCGCCAGCGCATCCACCGAGGCCACCATCCCCTGCTGGGCGCGCACCGGGTGAAACACATCTTCCTCAACGCCATACGAGACCGGCGGCGGGGGCGGCGGATTGGCGGCGACGGTAAAGCTGCCCCCCGCCAGTAACGCTGCGATGACCACCTGACGCCATATTGTTGTTTTTATCATTGTCTTACTCCTGAAAGGTAGGTTTTATATCCCGGCTTAAGCCTGGTTGATAACTCCTAAAAAATCATTGTTATGGCGAATTCGAGGTACACTTAAGTGATCCCACGCACGGGAGGAGAAAACAATGAAAGCGATTTTATTCCTGGCGGCGCTGATGCCGCTCGGCGTTTTAGCACAGCCGATTAACATCGATAACAACCCTAACCAGCCGGGTTATGTGGTGCCCAGCCAGCAGCGAATGCAAAATGAGATGAAGGTGCAGCAACAGCAGCAGCAAAGCATGCTGAAGCAGAATCTGAATAATCAGACCCGCTCGCAGCAGCAGCATTTGCAGAGCCAGTTGCAAACCAATCAGCAGCGCGCGGCGCAGGGCGGCAATCTCAATTCGCAGCCGCAGGTACTGCCGAACAACAACGGCGGGATGCTGCGGCAGACTAACCCGTAAAGATCGTCCGCCGCAAATCAGTATTAAGGCTGGAAATTCGGCCCGATGACGTCAATAGCATCGGTGCAGATGCAATCTACGCCCCAGCGCAGCAGTTCAGCGGCGCGCTGGGGTTTATTGACCGTATACACCAGAATATGCAGGCCGGCCTGTTTCAGGCTCGCTACCCGAGCCGCATCCAGCAGCTTGTGGTTGAGATGAATAGATACGCAGCCCAGCCGGGCGGTCAATTCGCGCCAGTCATCGCGCCACTCATCCAGCAGCAGCCCGCGTGGCAGCTCGGGCGCGGCTTCCTGCGCCGCTTCCAGCGCGTCGATTTCAAAGGATGAAAGCAGCGGCGCGGTCATATCAGCCCACAGATCGCGCGCGGCCAGCGCCACCACTTTGCCGGTCTGCGGCCCCTGCCCGGTGGTCGGCTTAATTTCGATATTCGCCATCATGTCGTGACGGCGGCAGCGTTCCGCCACCTGGGAGAGCAGCGGCAGCGATTCGCCCTTAAATTCACGGCTGTACCAGCTGCCGGCATCGACCTTCAGCAGATCGTCCCACGCCAGCTCGCCCGCCACGCCCCAGCCGTTGCTGGTGCGTTCGAGATTATCGTCGTGCAGCAGAAAGATCTGCCCGTCCTTCGACAGCTTGGCGTCAAATTCAATCATCGTGTGCCCGTAGCGGGCGCCGACGTCGATAGCCGCCAGGGTGTTCTCCGGCGCCAGTTTACCACCGCCGCGATGGGCGACGATGTGGGGATAAGGCCAGTTACTCATGCGCGTTGTCCTGTTTCACCATCAAAGAGGTGCAGATGTTCCAAAGGCAGATGCAGCCATAGCGTGCTGCCACCCGCCGGGCGCTGCTGATGCAGCAATCTGACCACCAGCTTCTGCTCGCCCCAGCGCCCGTGGGCGAGGTTATCGGCACCTAAAATTTCCAGCGTTTCCATCAGCAGCGGAATGCCGCCTTGCGCCTGCGAGCTTAAAATAAAATGCTCCGGGCGGATACCGAGAGTCATTTTACGCCCGGCGTAACGCCGATGCTCGTGATTCATCGGTAGCTGTATGCCGCCTTCCAGCTCAAAGCGGCCGCCATCATCGCTCACCCGCCCCTCCAGCAGGTTCATGGCCGGGCTGCCGATAAAGCTCGCCACAAAGCGGCTGGCGGGCTTTTCGTACACTTCGACCGGCGTGCCGATCTGCTCGGCAATCCCCTTATTCATTACCATCACCCGCTGGGCAAGGGTCATCGCTTCGACCTGATCGTGGGTGACATACAGCGAGGTCGTTTTCAGGCGCCGATGCAGCTGTTGCAGTTCCAGACGCATCTGCACGCGCAGCTTGGCATCGAGGTTTGACAACGGTTCGTCGAACAGGAAAACCGCCGGGTCACGCACGATAGCGCGGCCCATCGCCACGCGCTGGCGCTGACCGCCTGACAGTTCCCGCGGTCGGCGCTTGAGCAGGCCATCCAGCTCAAGAATACGCGCCGCCTCCTGCACGCGCTCGGCAATCAATCCCTTACCCATGCCGCGAATCTTCAGCCCCCACGCCATGTTCTCTTCCACGCTCATATGCGGATAAAGCGCATAGTTCTGGAACACCATCGCGATACCGCGTTCCTTCGGCTCCATCTCGGTCACCCGTTTACGATCAATCCAGATATCGCCGCTGGTCACCCGTTCAAGTCCGGCAACCATCCGCAGCAGCGTTGATTTCCCGCAGCCCGACGGGCCGACCATGACGATAAACTCCCCGTCCGCCACGTCCAGCGTCAGCGGTTGAATTACCTGGGTTTTGCCATCCCAGCTTTTGCTTACTGCCTGTAGTTTTAAACCAGCCATTTTATTTCTCACTATCGACCAGGCCGCGCACAAACGCGCGCTGCATGGCTAAAACGATGACGACCGGCGGGATCAGGGTCAGCAGCATCGCCGCCATCACCTGATTCCACTGGGTAGTACCTTCACCGGTGGCGATCATGCCTTTAATACCGGCGACGGCGGTGCCAAGATTCACATCCTGAATAATCAGCAACGGCCATAGATACTGGTTCCAGCCGTAGATAAAGGTGATGACGAACAGCGCGGCGAGGTTGGTTTTCGACAGCGGCAGCACGATGTCGCGAAAGAAGCGCATCGGCGAAGCGCCATCGATACGCGCCGCTTCAATCAGCTCGTCCGGCAGAGTCATAAAGAACTGGCGGAACAGGAAGGTGGCGGTAGCCGAAGCCATCAACGGCAGCGTTAACCCGGCATAACTGTCGAGCATTTTGAGGTTGGCGATCACTTCCACCGTCGGGAAAATACGCACCTCGACCGGCAGCATCAGAGTGATGAAGATCATCCAGAAGAACAGGTTACGCAGCGGAAAGCGGAACCAGACGATGGCGAAAGCCGAAAGCATCGACACCACGATTTTGCCTACCGTAATGGCGAACGCCATGATGAAGCTGTTGAGCATCATCAGCCAGAACGGCGCGCTGTTGACGCCGACGCCGTTCACCCAGATGGTCTTCATGTTCTCCAGCAGATGTCCGCCGGGGATCAGCGTCATCGGCGTTTCAAACACCGATTTGTTATCCAGCGTCGCCGCCACGAAGGCGACATACAGCGGGAATAAAATGACGGCAATACCCAGAATGAGCATGGTGTGGCTGAAAATCGTCAGCCCGCGACGGTTCTCAATCATTGGTAACGCACCTTACTTTCAACGTAACGGAACTGCACCACCGTCAGAATAATGACGAGGAACATCAGCACCACCGACTGCGCGGCGGAAGCGGAAAGATCGAGCCCGGCGAAACCTTCGCGATAAATTTTGTAGATTAGGGTGGTGGTCGCCTGCACCGGGCCGCCGGCGGTGGCGGCATCGATTACCGGGAAGGTGTCGAAGAAGGCGTAAACCAGGTTGACCACCAACAGGAAGAAACTCACCGGCGCAATCAGCGGCAGCGCCAGCTTGAAGAAGCGACGAATCGGTCCGGCGCCGTCGATGGCGGCGGCCTCAACCAGCGAACGCGGGATCGACTGCAGCGCGGCGAAAAAGAACAGGAAGTTGTAGCTTATCTGCTTCCAGACCGAGGCAAAGACCACCAGAAACATCGCCTGTCCGCTGTTTTGCGCGTGGTTCCAGTCGTAACCCAGTTCGCCAAGGAAATGAGTGATCAGCCCGCGTCCTGGATTGAAGAGGAAGATCCACAGTACCGCCGCGACGGCGGGAGCAACGGCATACGGCAGCAGCATCAGCGTTTGATAAAAGCGGCTGCCGCGCACTACATAGTCGACCAGCGCGGCAAAAAACAGCGAAACGAGCAGGCCGCTAACGGTCACCAGGGTGCTGAATTTTATAGTCGTCCAGAACGAGTCCAGATAGTACGGATCGTGGAACAGCGTGACGAAGTTATCCAGGCCGACAAACTGGCTGGAAAGGCCAAACGGATCGACGCTCTGCAGCGAGTACCACAGCGCTTCGCCCGCGGGCCAGATAAAGAAAATCAGCGTGATAATCAGCTGCGGCGCGACCAGCACATAGGGCAGCCAGCGCGAGCGGAATACCGGACGGGATGATGACATGAAGATTTTATTCCTGAACAATGCCGGGTGGCGGCTACGCCTTACCCGGCCTACATAGGGCACATCGTAGGCCCGGTAAGCGCAGCGCCACCGGGCAAGTTACAGATTACGATTTGGTTGCTTGCTCGAAACGGCGCAGCAGTTGATTCCCGCGCTGAACGGCGGAATCCAGCGCCTGTTGCGGGGTTTTCTTGCCGGTCCACACGCTCTCCAGCTCTTCATCAACGATGGTGCGAATTTGCGGCATGTTGCCCAGGCGCAGGCCTTTGGTGAACGGCAACGGCGGCTTGTTCAGCATCTGGCGAGTGGCGATATCAGCGCCTGGGTTCTTATCATAGAAGCCCTGCTGGCGCGTCAGATCGTAGGCCGCGGTGGTAATCGGCAGGTAACCGGTTTTCTGGTGCCACTCGGCGGCGTTTTCCGGTTTGGTCAGGAAGTCGAGGAATTTCGCCACGCCGGTGTAGGTCTCTTTGTCCTTGCCCTGCATCACCCACAGGCTGGCCCCGCCGATGATGGCGTTCTGCGGCGCGCCTTTCACCTCAGCGTCGTAAGGCATCATGCCGACGCCGTAGTTGAATTTCGCGTACTGACGAATATCCGCCAGCGAACCGGATGAGGCGGTAGTCATCGCGCAGTCACCGTTATAGAACTTCTCGGTGGATTCATCCTTACGCCCGAAATAGCTGAAATCGCCTTTCTTGTTCATCTCTTCGAGCAGCGCGATATGCTTCACCTGCTCCGGCTTGTTGAACTCCAGCACCGCGTCGGTACCGTCAAAGCCGTTATTTTTCGTGGCGACCGGCAGGCCGTTCCAGGCGCTGAAGTTCTCAATCTGGATCCAGCCCTGCCAACCACTGGCGTAGCCGCACTTCATTCCGGCCGCTTTCAGTTTGGCGGTGTAAGCCGCCAGATCCTGCCAGGTTTTCGGCGGCTGCTCAGGGTCCAGACCCGCTTTCTTGAAGGCGTCTTTGTTGTAGTACAGCACCGGCGTGGAGCTGTTAAACGGCTGGGAGAGCAGATGGCCGGTTTTTGAATCGGTGTAATAACCGGACACCGTCGGTACGAACTGCGATTCATCGAACTTAATACCCGCATCGCTAAAGACCTGGTACACCGGCTTAATAGCTTTTGACGCCATCATGGTGGCGGTGCCGACTTCATACACCTGCAGAATCGCCGGCGCGTTACCGGTACGGAAGGCGGCGATACCGGCGCTCAGGCTCTGCTCGTAGTTGCCTTTGTACATCGGAACAATTTTGTAATCAGGATTGGCCGCGTTGAAACGTTGCGCCAGAGAATCAACTTCTTTACCCAGTTCCCCTTCCATCGAGTGCCAGAAAGGGATGGTGGTTACTGCCAGTGCCTGGCCAGCAAATGCCAGGCTCAGCGCCAGTCCTAAAGCTGTATGTCGTAACGATATCATCGGTTATCTCTCTTGTTGTTCCGGATGCGCGATTTCACGCGTTTTATGTTCGCGGGGTAACATGACATGTTCGAATTACAGAAAAATAACTTTTTTATTACAAAAAAAAGATAGTAACGGGTCAGGGAGATGACAAGCCGATGAAAGGACGGGGGAAGTAAAGTGGGAGCTGAGACACGGATAATATTCGTGCGATCGGCTCCCGGGGTCGGCGCAAGCGCCTCGCCCGGGCTACAAACCGGCGAAGCCGCCGGGTTGCAACGAGTTAACCGTCATCCGCGCAAACGCGCGACAATCTGTTCCAGGGTAAGTTGCCCCGCTGCAGCCTCGACGGTCATGCCGACGAAGTCTGGATTCGCCGGCAATATAATTCCATTTCGCTTTAAAAAAAGCAGGGTGATAAACAGTGCCGTACGCTTATTACCATCATTAAATATATGACCGCGAGAAATCGCCAGCAGATGCATCGCAGCGAGTCGCCACACGTCTGTCACACCTTCATATTCAATTTTGTTTAGCACCCTATACATTATCGCTTCGGCACGCCCCGGATCGGGCATACCGGCAACGCCAGGCGTGACGCGGAGCAGCCTGTCGTGAAACTGTATTATCTCTTCCGCTGAGATAATCTGCAGCGTCATTTATCCGCAAGCTCCCTGATCTCATCACCATGAACCGCCATGATAGCCGCGAACTCATCATCCATTCTGGCCGCCTGGTAGCGTTCAAACTCTTCTGCACTAATGATGACCGCAGATTTATGCCCACGACGGGTAATGGTCACAGGTACACCTGTCACTGCGCTTTCCAGCACATCAGCCAGATTTTGCCGGGCTTCGCTATAGTTAACCGTTCTCATAAAAACCTCCAAAGCTGTACTCTTTTATTGTACAACATACATGTACAAAAAAAGAGCCAACAGGCTCTTTTAAATGTATTCGTGCGATCGGCTCCCGGGGTCGGCGCAAGCGCCTCGCCCGGGCTACAAACCGGCGAAGTGAATAACGCCGGGTTACGATGAACTAACCGCCGAGATAGGCGCTGCGCACCGCCTCGTTGGCCAACAGCGCGTCGCCGGTATCCTCCAGCACCACGTGACCGTTTTCCAGTACGTAGCCGCGATCGGCCAGCTTCAGCGCCTGGTTGGCGTTCTGCTCAACCAGGAAGATCGTCATCCCCTGCTCACGCAGCTGTTCGATGGTATCGAAAATCTGCTGAATGATAATCGGCGCCAGCCCCAATGAGGGCTCATCAAGCAGCAGCAGGCGCGGCTGGCTCATCAGAGCGCGACCGATCGCCAGCATCTGCTGCTCACCGCCGGACATGGTGCCGGCGCGCTGAATACGGCGTTCATGCAGACGCGGGAACAGCTCATACACCCATTGGATGCGGGTATGGAACTGGTCGCGGTCGGCAAAAAAACCGCCCATCGCCAGATTCTCTTCCACCGTCATGCGCGAAAAGACGCGTCGCCCTTCCGGCACGATCGCCACCGCTTCACGCATGATTTTCGCCGTCTGCCAGTCGGTAATATCCTTGCCGTCAAAGACAATGCGCCCGCTGGAAGCCCGCGGATCGCCGCACAGCGTACCAAGTAGGGTGGTTTTCCCTGCGCCGTTGGCGCCGATAAGCGTGACTATCTCACCCTGTTTGATATGCAGGCTGACGTTGTGCAGCGCCTGAATCTTGCCGTAGTGGGCGCTGACATTGTCAAAAGTTAACATCGCTTTTTCCATCTTATGCGTCACCACCATTATGCTTCACCTAAATAGGCGCGGATCACGTCCGGGTTATTACGAATCTCTTCCGGCGTCCCGTTGGCCAGCGGCGTCCCCTGGTTCACGACGTAGATGCGATCGGAAATGCCCATCACCAGCTTCATATCATGTTCGATAAGCAGGATGGTGGTGTTGTGATGGCTACGCAACTCGGCGATAAGCTCATCCAGCTCTTTGGTCTCTTTCGGGTTAAGCCCCGCCGCCGGTTCATCAAGCATCAGGATCTCCGGCTGCGTCACCATACAGCGGGCAATCTCCAGCCGGCGCTGGTCGCCGTAGGCCAGGTTGCTGGCCTGACGGTTGGCATGCTCCAGCAGGCCGATACGCTCAAGCCAGGTGGCGGCCCGATCCAGCGCTTCGCTCTGCGCGCGACGGAAGGCCGGCGTTTTCAGCAGACCGGAGAAGACGCCGGTTTTCAGCTGTTGATGCTGCGCCACCAGCAGATTTTCAATCACCGTCATTTCGCGGAACAGACGCACGTGCTGGAAGGTTCGTACCACCCCCATCCGTGCAATCTGCTGCCCCGGCAGCCCTTCCAGATGCTGGTCGCGCAGCATAATGGTGCCGCCGGTAGGTTTATAGAAACCGGTCAGGCAGTTAAAAACGGTGGTTTTTCCCGCGCCGTTTGGGCCAATTAAGGAAACGATCTCCTGCGGGCGCAGCTCAAGGGAGACGTTATTGACCGCCAGCAGGCCGCCAAAACGCATCATCAGGCCGTTCACGGATAATATTGGCTGACTCATGCCTGCTCTCCTTTCGCCTGACCGTTTTTCAGCTTCAGCTGCGGGCGCGTCATCGGCAGCAGCCCCTGCGGGCGCCAGATCATCATCAGCACCATCAACCCACCGAGCATTAACATACTGTATTCGTTGAAATCACGCATCAGCTCGCGCGATACCACCAGCAGAATAGCCGCCAGGATCACTGCAAACTGCGAGCCCATACCACCCAGCACCACGATCGCTAGCACAAAGGCCGACTCGGCGAAGGTAAAGGACTCCGGGCTCACGAAGCCCTGGCGCGCGGCGAACAGCGTGCCGGCAAACCCGGCAAACGCGGCGCTGATAGTAAAGGCGGTCAGCTTGATGCGCGTCGGGCTCAGGCCCAGCGAACGACAGGCGATTTCATCTTCACGCAGCGCTTCCCACGCCCGCCCGAGCGGCATCCGCAGCAGACGGTTAATAACGAACAGGCTGAGCACCACCAGCAGCAACGCTACCAGATAGAGGAAAATCACCCTATCGCTGGGATCGTACTTCAGACCGAAGAAGTTGCTGAAGGTATCCCAGCCGCCTTCACGGGCGGTACGGCTAAATTCAAGACCAAAGAAAGTCGGTTTCGGGATCTGGCTGATACCGTTCGGCCCGCCGGTGATCTCGGTATTGTTGAGCAGCAGAATGCGCACGATCTCGCCGAAGCCTAAGGTCACAATCGCCAGATAGTCGCCGCGCAGACGCAGCACCGGGAAGCCCAGCAGGAAGCCGGCCGCCGCGGAAACCAGGCCGGCCAGCGGCAGGCAGGTCCAGAAACCGAGACCGTAATAGTGGTTAAGCAGCGCAAAGGTATAGGCGCCGATGGCGTAAAACCCGCCGTAGCCCAATACCAGCAGGCCGGAAAGCCCAACCACCACGTTCAGTCCGAGACCAAGGATGATATAAATCATCGTCAGGGTGGCGATATCCACCGTACCGCGCGACACCATAAACGGCCAGGCCACGGCAATCACCAGCAGGGCTATCAGAAACAGCTTCTGCTTGACCGTCGACCCGTCAATCGCCGGCATAATAAATTTCGGCCCGGAAACGTTCTTAACCGCTTTCTGGAACAGCGGACGCAGCAGCTGGAAGAAAAAGACCACCGCGGTGCCGATGAAAATCCACTGCCAACGAATATCGGCGGCGGTATCGACCACCAGTTTGGTGCCATTCAGCTCCAGCTGCACGCCCATAAAGACGCCCGCCAGAACAAAGAACATCGCGGCGGAAAGCAGCGCCATCGCAATTTGCATCGGTTTCATACTTTTTCTACCTCCGGGCGGCCCAGAATGCCGGTCGGCATCACTAACAGCACCAGAATCAGCAGCGCGAAGGAGACGACGTCCTTATATTCGGTGCTGAGATAGGCAGAAGAGAGCGCCTCGGCGATACCCAGAATCAGGCCGCCGATCATCGCGCCAGGGATACTACCGATACCGCCGAGTACAGCTGCGGTAAAGGCCTTCATCCCGGCCATAAAGCCGATGTAGGGGTTAATAACGCCGTAGAACTGCCCCAGCAGTACGCCTGCGACCGCCGCCATCGCTGCGCCAATGACGAAGGTCAGCGCAATAACGCGGTCGGTATTGATGCCCAGCAGGCTCGCCATTTTCAGATCTTCCGCACAGGCGCGGCAGGCGCGGCCCATTCGCGAATAGCGAATAAACAGCGTCAGCGCCAGCATGGCGATAAAGGTAACGACCCAGATGACCAGCTGCATGGTAGTGATAGTGGCGGAGAAATTATCGCTGTGGCCGACAATCCACTGGCCGTTAAAGAGACTCGGCAGCGCGACATCGCGCGAGCCTTCGGTCAGGCTGACAAAGTTCTGCAGGAATATCGACATCCCGATGGCGGAAATCAGCGCGATCAGACGTTTGGAGCTGCGCACTGGCCGATAGGCCACGCGCTCGATACTCCAGCCGTAGGCGCTGGCAATAATGATAGCGCCGATAAAGCCTGCGGCGACCAGCAGCCAGCCGGTATTGATACCCAACATCATCAGGGCGGCGATAATCATGAACGAGACGTAGCTGCCGATCATGTAGACCTCGCCGTGGGCGAAGTTAATCATGCCGATAATGCCGTACACCATCGTATAGCCGATGGCGATCAGCGCATAGGTACTGCCCAGCGTGACGCCGTTAAACATCTGCTGCAGAAAATAGAGAAACTGCTCGGACATAAGGTAACCTTTTTCATGCCGCCCGCGCGGTGCGGGCGGTGGGATAACGCGTCTTACTTAGCGACGGTGGATGAACCATCCGCGTGCCACTGGAAGACACCAAATTCAAATCCCTTCAGATCGCCTTTTTCATCCCAATTCAGCGGCCCAATCACGGTCTTCGCGCCGTGAGCTTTCAAATCTTTAATTAAATCCAGCGGCTGCTGGCTGCCGGTTCTGTCCATTGCTTGCGCCAGCGACTGAACGGCGGCATAGGTGATCCAGACGTACGGGCCGCTCGGATCTTTTTTATCCGCTTTCAGCGCATCAACAATAGCGCTGTTGGCCGGATCCTGGTCATAGCGTTTTGGCATCGTCACCAGCATACCTTCCGCCGCCGCGCCGGCGATGTTGGACAGCGAGGCGTTACCGACGCCTTCCGGCCCCATAAACTGCGTTTTCAGGCCGACGGAGCGCGCCTGGCGCAGCATCTGCCCCATTTCCGGGTAGTAGCCGCCGTAGTAGACGAAGTCGATATTCTCTTTCTTCAGGCGCGCCAGCAGTGCGGAGAAGTCTTTCTCGCCGGCGGTGATGCCATCAAAGAAGACGATATTGGCGCCGGCTTTCTTCAGGTTGTCCTGTACGGAACGCGCCAGCCCTTCGCCGTACTGCTGCTTGTCATGAATAATCGCAATACGCTGCGGCTTCACGTGTTCGAGGATATATTTCGCGGCGGTCGGCCCCTGGGAAGAGTCAAGACCTGCGGTACGCATGATGTACTGGTAGCCACGCTGGGTCAGCTCAGGGTTGGTCGCCCCCGGGGAGATCATCAGGATACCTTCGTCTTCATAGATATCCGAAGCCGGCTGGGTAGAAGAGGAACACAGGTGACCAATAACGTACTGAATGCCGTCATTGACGATTTTGTTAGCGACCGCGACCGCTTGTTTCGGATCGCAGGCGTCGTCATATTCGACGCCAACCAGTTTGTCGCCTTTAATGCCGCCGCTGGCGTTAATGTCTTTAATCGCCTGGCGCGCGCCGTTGAATTCCATATCGCCCCACTGGGCAACCGGGCCAGACATCGCGCCGACGACGGCGACTTTAATATCCTTTGCCAACGCCGCGTGGGAAATCGCTAATGCAACGACTCCCGCGACGATCGTTTTCGCGTTCCTTTTCATGCTTCAGAACCCCGTTCGTGATGTGATGTAAATGTTTTGTATTTTTATGGTTAAAAAGCATTCTGTGCTTTTATTAAACAACGCCATTTTTACCATGAACTTTAATGGTTTAGCGCAGCTTTTTACCTGAATTATGATTAAAATCTCTATTTTTCAGGTGATTAAGAAAAGATAATATTCTGGTTTTAGGCGAAGATAAACAAAAAAAAGTCCAGTTCACAGCATAAAATAACGGCATATAAGGCGGAATAAAACGCTACATATCAGGTTAAAATTCTGCTTATTTTTCGATCCATGATGTATTGCGCTACCCCCGTGCAACCAGGAAAACGAATCCCCTGATGAATGAGTGCAAAACAGCGCCCCGCCGAACGAGAAATTTGAGTACACTGTCGCATCTGTTTTGACTGGAACTGCCGCGTATGAAGCTCACCATTATCCGTTTACAGCACTTCAGCGATCAGGATCGCATTGATTTAGGCAAAATCTGGCCGTCGCAGGATCCTGCGGCGCTGATGCTGGACGATAACCATCGTATTTACGCCGCCCGCTTTAACGAACGTCTGCTCGGCGCCGTACGCGTTACCCTGCGCGGCGTCGAAGGCGAGCTCAGCGATCTGTGCGTGCGTGAAGTCACCCGCCGCCGCGGCGTGGGGCAATATTTAGTGGAAGAGACGTTAAGCGATAACCCGAATATCAATAGCTGGCGCGTTGCCGATAGGGGGGTGGAAGACCGCGGCGTGATGGCGGCATTTATGCAGGCGCTCGGTTTCAGCGCCCAGCAGAATGGTTGGGAGAAGCATTAAGCCGTAGCCCCAATAAACGCAGCGTGACCAGGGAAGAACCCGGCGGCGCTTCGCTTAGCCGGGCTACCTGGAAATTGTAGCCCCGGTAAGCGCAGCGCAACCGGGGTCAGACAACGCATTTGCGGCATGAAAGGCTCCGCAGACAACGCATCTGCGGCGTGAAAGGCTCCGCAGACAACGCATCTGCGGCGTGAAAGGCGCAGGTTAAATTATTTGGCGTCGGTTGCCGTACCGTTAGCATGCCAGGTAAACACGCCGAACTCGAACCCTTTCAGGTCGCCTTTCTCATCCCACGACAGCGGCCCCATGACGGTATCCACCTTCGCCCCTTTCAGGTATTTCGCGATTTCCGCCGGATCTTCAGACTGATTTAACCCCGCCTGCAGCGACTGCAGTGCCGCATAGGTGGTCCACACGAAGGCGCCGCTCGGATCCTGTTTCTTCGCTTTGATAGCATCCACAATCGGTTTGTTCGCCGGAACCTGATCGTAGTTCTTCGGTTTGGTGACCAGCAGGCCTTCTGCCGACTCTCCGGCGATGTTAGACAGGGAAACGTTAGCCACGCCTTCCGGGCCCATAAACTGGGTTTTCAGACCGGCTGCGCGCGCCTGGCGCAGGATCTGTCCCATTTCCGGGTGATAACCGCCGTAGTAGACGAAGTCGATATTTTCTTTCTTCAGGCGCGCCACGAGGGTAGAGAAATCTTTCTCACCGGCGGTGATCCCGTCAAAGAACACCACGTTGGCGCCGCCTTTCTTCAGGTTCTCCTGAACTGAGCGCGCCAGCCCTTCGCCATATTGCTGTTTGTCATGAACCACAGCGATGCGCTGCGGCTTCACCGTGCCGAGAATATATTTAGCCGCCGTCGGGCCCTGATCGGAGTCGAGACCGGTGGTGCGCAGAATCAGCTTATAGCCGCGCGCCGTCAGCTCCGGCGCGGTTGCCGCCGGGGTAATCATCAGGATGCCTTCGTCTTCATAGATGTCAGACGCCGGCTGGGTGGATGAGGAACACAGGTGACCGATAACGTATTTAATGCCGTCATTCACCACTTTGTTCGCGACCGCCACCGCTTGTTTCGGGTCACAGGCATCGTCATATTTCACGATCTGCAGTTTGTTGCCCTTGATACCGCCCTTGGCGTTGATATCCGCTACCGCCTGCTCCGCGCCAGTAAATTCCTGGTCGCCATACTGGGCAACCGGGCCGGACATCGCTCCCACGACGGCAATTTTAATGTCTTCCGCCAGCGCGGAGCCGCTCATAATTAAAGCAATACATCCTGCCAGTAACGCTTTACCCTTCATATTCATCCTGAGGCTCCCCATTATTATGGTTTTTGCATTTGTTGTGATGTTGTTTGTCAGCGCATTATTCTGATTTTTTAGTCATAATAAGTGTAGTATGACTGCATTTGGGTCTGCCGCCTGCGCTTTTGCAGCACACTATGCCAAAACATACCCCATTTTTCAGAATTTGAAACAACAATTTGCAAGAGATGTAAAAGTTATGTGACTGAAGCTAAAGGTCGCGACAAATCGCGCGGAGAGGGGAAACGGGTATGACGGGGATATAAAACAAAAAGCCCCCGCTGAAACAGCAGAGGCTTAATTCACTACGGCGCAGAAAGTCGAAGATTAAGCTTCGATAGCGGCGCGTAGTTTTTTCATCGCGTTCTTTTCCAGCTGACGAACACGTTCAGCTGAGACGCCATAACGATCCGCCAGCTCCTGCAGCGTGGACTTGTTGTCCTCGTCCAGCCAGCGAGCGCGGATGATGTCCTGGCTACGCTCGTCCAGGCCCTGCATCGCATCAGTCAGTTTATTAGCAGCCTGCTCTTCCCAGTTATCGTCTTCGATGCCGTCGGCAAAGTTAGACGTTTTGTCCTGCAGATAGAGCACCGGCGCCATCGGCTGGCTATCGGATTCGTCATCGGACGACATATCAAAGGTCATGTCCTGCGCTGCCATACGTGATTCCATCTCACGTACGTCTTTGCTCGACACACCCAGCTCGCGGGCAACCATCTCTACTTCGTCCTGGTTAAACCAGCCCAGACGCTGCTTGGTTTTACGCAGGTTGAAGAACAGCTTACGCTGCGCTTTGGTGGTTGCGACTTTAACGATACGCCAGTTACGCAGCACGTATTCGTGGATTTCCGCTTTAATCCAGTGCACGGCGAAGGAAACCAGTCGCACACCCACTTCCGGGTTGAAACGACGTACGGCTTTCATCAGACCGATGTTACCTTCCTGAATCAGGTCCGCCTGCGGCAGGCCATAGCCCGAGTAGTTACGAGCAATATGAACAACAAAGCGCAGGTGAGACAGAATCAGCTTTTTCGCTGCTTCCAGATCGCCCTGGTAATGCAGCTTTTCAGCAAGCTCCCGCTCTTCATCAGCCGATAACATCGGCCAAGTGTTAGCAGCCCGGATGTACGATTCCAGGTTACCAACGGGGGCTAAAGCTAAAGTTTGCATTTCTTTGGTCATTCAAATCCTCTCAATCGATAGTGTCTGACATGATCTTGTCCCCATCAGGCAACAAACATGCCAGCATTTATGAGCAACGAGAATATCACCCACAGTAGTATCAGACAGTGATTTTATCCACAAGTTCCATGCAACGTTGTGAGTAAATTACGCACAAAATGTGACATGGAGATGAAAGATTAGGGAAGAGGCGAACAGGGACTCTTTCCCTGCAGAGAGATATTCAGTGCAGGGAAAGATTATACCAGAAAATTTTTAGTCGGGGGTAAAGTGACGTAAATGTTGCACCGTCGCCAGCCAGGCCGCGACCCAGCCAATCATCGAGCAGACGATTAGCATCAGCAGACACTCATCGAAGCCTAAGCCGCTGAGTTCAAATTTAGTACCAAACACTTTCGCCACTTCGGTCACCGCCGAGGAGAGGCGCATCACCAGAATCTCCGACAGGATCAGCGACAAAAACGCCCCGGCGAAGCCCAACAGCGCGCCGCCATAGAGGAACGGACGCAGGATGAAACCGTCGGTAGCACCGATCAGCTTCTGGACGTTAATGGTATCGCGACGGGCGAAGATGCTCAGACGTACGCTGTTGCCAATCACCAGGAACACCGCGGCGATCATCAGCACGCCGATCATCGCCGACACCCGGCCGACCAGTCCGGTCAGCGACGCCAGGCGCGCAAACCAGCTATCATCCATGCGCACTTCGTCGACCCCCTGAATACGGGAGACGCGATCGCGCAGGGTGTTAAGCGAATCGGTATTCTGGAAATCGAGCTTCGGCACCACAATCGCTACCGCCGGCAACGGGTTCTCTTCCAGCATATCCAGCGCGCCGCCAAACCCGGACCAGTTGCGGAACTCGCCCAGCGCCTCATCGCGCGACAGATAATTTACCTTCTCAACGCCCTGCTCCGCCTGCAGTTGGCCAACCACCCGCGCCGCCGCATCGTCATCCAGCGTTTTTTCCAGATAGACGGTGATCTGCGGCGACGGATAATACTGCGACGCCGCGCTGTTGACGTTTTTGTAGACCATATAGCAGACGCTCGGCAGCGTCAGCGAAATAGCGATCACCATAATGGTGAGAAAGGTCGCCAGCGGCGTGCTTTTTAAATCCTGTAACGCGCCGTGCCAGGCGTAGCGCACCTGCTCGTTAAAGACGTTACTCTTCCGCGATGCCGGGTTCGGCGCCGCTTTTGGCCGTTTTGGCGCATTGCGCCCGCCGTTGCCGCCGCCGGTGGCGTTACGGAGACGATCGAACTTGCTGCCGAACTGGCGAATCTGGTTCACTGCGTCGCGCTTATTCACCCCGATGGCCTCCATGCATATGACCGTCGCTTAGCGTCAGGACACGGTACGGACGGCTGGAAATAAGCCCCAGGTCGTGCGTCGCCATCAGTACCGTCACCCCTACGCGGTTAAACTCTTCAAACAGACGTAAAATCCCTTCCGAGAGCGCCTCATCGAGGTTACCGGTCGGTTCATCCGCCAGCAGCACCGCCGGCTTGTTGACCACCGCGCGGGCAATGCCCACACGCTGTTGCTCACCGCCGGAGAGTTGGATGGGGAAATTTTTCGCTTTGTCCAGCAGCCCGACTTTATCCAGCGCTGCGGATACGCGGCGGCGAATATCATCGCCGCTGGCGCCGGCGATAATCAGCGGGATCGCCACATTATCGAACACGGTGCGATCCATCAGCAGGTGGTGGTCCTGGAAAATCATGCCGATTTGGCGGCGCAGGAACGGCACCTCGCGGCTCTTCAGGCGGCTGATATCATGGCCGCTGAACAGAATTTTCCCGGCGCTCGGCCGTTCGATACCACAGATAAGCTTCAGCAGGGTACTTTTCCCCGCGCCGGAATGGCCGGTCAGGAACGCCATCTCGCCCTGCTGCAGGTGGAACGTCACCCCCTGCAGCGCTTGTCTCCCACCGAGATAGGCTTTGCTGACTTGTTCAAAGCGAATCATTCTTAATCCTCTCGGGCAAAAAGTGCCTCAATAAAGTCGCCCGCATTAAACGGACGCAGATCTTCAATACGTTCGCCGACGCCAATATAGCGAATCGGAATACTGAACTGGTCAGCCACTGAGAAGATAACCCCGCCCTTCGCGGTTCCGTCAAGCTTAGTCAATGTAATGCCGGTCAGCCCCACCGCTTCGTGGAACAGTTTGGCCTGGCTAATCGCGTTCTGCCCGGTGCTGGCGTCGATGGTTAGCATGACTTCATGCGGCGCGTCGACATCCAGTTTCTTCATTACGCGGACAATCTTCTTCAGTTCTTCCATCAAATGCGATTTATTCTGCAGACGACCCGCGGTATCGGCAATCAGCACATCAATATTGCGCGCTTTCGCCGCCTGAATGGCGTCAAAAATAACCGAGGCTGAATCAGCGCCGGTATGCTGGGCAATCACCGGGATCTCGTTACGCTGGCCCCAGACCTGTAACTGTTCCACCGCCGCCGCGCGGAAAGTATCCCCCGCCGCCAGCATCACGGATTTGCCCTGCTGCTCAAACTGACGCGCCAGCTTACCGATCGTGGTGGTTTTACCCACGCCGTTAACGCCGACCATCAGAATAACAAATGGCGTTTTCCCTTCAACATTCAGCGGTTCCTCAACTTTCGTCAGGATCTCGCTCATCTCTTCTTTCAGCAGACCGTATAACGCCTCGGCATCACGCAGCTGCTTACGGCTGGCCCCCTCGGTAAGATTGATAATAATCTTACGCGTGGTTTCCCCCCCAACGTCGGCAATCAGCAGCTGTTCTTCCAGCTCTTCAAACAGATCGTCGTCGATTTTTTTACCGCGGAACAGGCTGATAAATCCGGAACCCAGATTCTGTTTGGTTTTCACCAGGCTGCGTTTTAAGCGGGCGAAGAAACCTTCTTTGGTCGGTTTTTCCTGCTCCTGCGGCGCCGCTTCCTGAGTTTCCGCTTCTTCTTCTGGCGTCTCTTCAACGTCTTGCGCCGCCAGAGCTTGTGCTTCGAGCTCTTCATCGCTTAGTTCGGCTTCGGGCTCTTCCGGGAGGATCTCATCTTCGATGACCTCAGGCTCCGCGACGATAACCTCTTCCGGCGTCTGTTCAGCGACCGCTTCGGCGATAACCGGCTCGGCTATTACCTCTTCAACCAGCGGTTCAGCGACTTTTTCTTCTACCGCAGGAACAACCGGCGCTTCTTCAACTACGATTTCCGACGCCGCGGTCTCTTCCGCCACCGGATGCGACAGTTCGCTTTCAACAACCTGTTCGGTAACCTCTACGACCTCGGCGGCAAAGGCCTCGGGGTCTTCTTTTACCGTTTCCGCCGCGGGTACGGCTTCCGCAGGCGTTTCCGCCGCCGGAGCCTGTTCCGCAACCTCTTGTTGTTGTTCTACTTTTTGTTCTGTTTCGCTTTCCTGAGCCTGTTCTTTTTGCCCAAAGCCCAGCCAGGAAAAGAAGCCACGTTTTTTCTCTTTTGCCATTTGCGACCACACTCCTCGCTGTTTATTCATGGCGCAGCTTCGACACAACCGCTTCAGAAGCTGAAAAAATGATGAAATTAGTTGGATAGTCTATCACTTAACTTAACTCGCATCACCGCCCCCGGATTAAGGTTTCGTCAATGGTCTTCGATCGTTAGAATAGCAGGCTGGAAGTTGAGACTTGAGCAAAGAGATGAAGAAACCAAATCACGCAGGCAGCGGCCAGATCCGCATTATCGGCGGACAGTGGCGGGGCCGTAAATTACCGGTGCCGGAGAGCCCGGGTCTGCGCCCGACCACCGACCGGGTTCGGGAAACGCTATTTAACTGGCTGGCGCCGTCGATGGTCGACGCCCACTGCCTTGACTGCTTCGCCGGCAGCGGCGCGCTGGGGCTGGAAGCGCTGTCACGCTATGCCGCCAGCACCACGCTACTGGAGATGGAGCGCGGCGTCGCGCAGCAGCTACAAAAAAATCTCGCGACGCTGAAAGCCAACAACGGCAAGGTGGTCAACACCAACACGCTGGCGTTTCTCAGCCAGCCGGGTACGCCGCACCACATTGTTTTCGTCGATCCTCCCTTCCGCAAAGGGCTACTGGAAGAAACGCTCAGCCTGCTGGAAAAAAACCACTGGCTCGCAGATGAAGCGCTGATTTATGTCGAGAGCGAAGTAGAAAACGGACTACCGCCGGTTCCGGCAAACTGGCAGTTGTATCGCGAAAAAGTCGCCGGACAGGTCGCCTACCGCCTGTATCAACGCGAGGCACAAGGAGAAAACCATGCTGATTAATTTAGGCCGCCTGCTGATGCTATGCGTTTGGGCGTTTTTGCTGTTGAACCTGTTTCAACCTTTCCCAAAACCGCTGAATATCTTCGTTAACGTGGCGCTGATTTTTATGATTCTGATGCATGGCCTGCAGCTGACGCTGTTGAAAGCGACGCAAACGAAAGATGCGCCGCCGCTGAGCCGTTTTGAGCAGATTCGTATTTTCATCTTCGGCGTATTTGAACTGGTGGCCTGGCAGAAAAAGCTGAAGGCCACGCTGAAGAAGAAGTAACGGTTAATCGAGGGCTCAGTTATCGGCAACAAAGTCGACGAATTTAGAGCCCTTATAGCTCAGCATTCCCCGGTCGCCGACGCTCAGCGCGTGATATTGCGGGGCATCAAGGCGGAACACCACTTCCAGACCGCCATTTTCCGGGCGGAAGCTCGCTTCATAACGCATCTCGCTGCCGGCTGGCGTCACCGTCTGCTGGCGCGAGCGGCGATCGTTAATCACCTTTTCCCGCTTATTGCTGACCACCACCCGCTTCTGCAGCAGCGGCGCGGCGTCGTTATCCATTTTCTCCCGGCGCTGCTGCACGTAGCGAAACGAGGCCGCCACCACAATCACCGCGACCACCAGCACAAAAAATAGCGGAACTTTACTCATTTGCGTACCCATAAGAATTATCAGGAATAAGGATAACGCGCATTGAATAACGTTGTCATCTTCTGGCCCAAACCACTACACTGAGATCCGGTACCGTAAGCGTAATCGCTTATTTAATGATAACAGATACAGGGACTTACTATGCTTTGGTCGTTTATTGCTGTCTGTTTCTCCGCATGGCTTTACGTCGATGCGTCCTATCGTGGGCCGGCCTGGCAGCGCTGGGTCTTTAAACCGGTCACCCTGCTTCTGTTGCTGCTGTTAGCCTGGCAGGCGCCGATGTTCAACGCCATTAGCTACCTGGTGCTGGCGGGCCTGTGCGCTTCGCTGCTCGGCGATGCGTTAACCCTGCTGCCGCGCCAGCGGGTGATGTACGCGGTTGGCGCATTCTTCCTCTCTCATCTGCTGTATACGATCTGGTTCGCCAGCCAGATGACGCTTTCGTTCTTCTGGCCGCTGCCGCTGGTACTGCTGGTGCTCGGCGCGCTGCTGCTGGCGATTATCTGGACCCGACTGGAAGAGATGCGCATGCCGGTGCTGACCTTTATCGGTATGACTCTGGTGATGGTGTGGCTGGCGGGCGAACTGTGGTTCGTGCGGCCGACCGATACCGCGCTCTCCGGCTTCCTTGGCGCCGCTTCGCTGCTGTTGGGTAACGCCGTCTGGCTGATTAGCCACTATCGCCGTCGCTTCCGCGCCGATAACGCCATTTCCGCGGCCTTCTACTTTGCCGGGCACTTCCTGATCGTTCGCGCACTGTATCTGTAATTTACTGCTTGACTCTGGAGTCGACTCCAGAGTGTATCCTGCGGGTAATGAGAAAATTATCATTACCCGGAGGGTGCCATGTCGACACCAGAATCTCAGGACAAAAAAGTCCCCCAGTTCTCGTCATTCAAATTTACCCCGGCGACAGCGCCCGCGGAAAGCTGCTGTACCGATCATAACTGCGCCGGAGAAACCGCCGCCGCTGAGCAGCCGCTCAATGGCGCCCGCTATAGCTGGCAGGTGGAAGGGATGGACTGCGCGGCCTGCGCCCGTAAGGTGGAGACCGCCGTGCGCCAAATCGACGGCGTCAGCCAGGTACAGGTGCTATTCGCCACCGAGAAACTGCTGGTCAATGCCGACAGCGATATCCGTTCGCAGGTTGAAAACGCGGTACGCGCCGCGGGTTATACCCTGCGCGATGCTGACGCGCCGCAGGAAGAGAAACCGCAAGGTTCATGGCTGCAGGAAAACCTGGCGTTATTGAGTCTGGTAGTGATGATGGCGCTCAGCTGGGGGCTGGAGCAGTTTAACCACCCGTTCGGCAAACTGGCGTTTGTCGCCACTACCCTCGTCGGCCTGTGGCCGGTTGCCCGTCAGGCGCTGCGGTTAATTAAAAGCGGCAGCTGGTTTGCCATCGAAACGCTGATGAGCGTCGCCGCCATTGGCGCGCTGTTTATCGGCGCCACCGCCGAAGCGGCGATGGTGCTGCTGCTGTTCCTGATCGGCGAACGACTTGAAGGCTGGGCCGCCAGCCGCGCTCGTCAGGGCGTGAGCGCCCTGATGGCGCTCAAACCTGATACCGCCGTTCGCCTGCGCAACGGCGAGCGTGAGACCGTCTCCCAGCGCGACCTGCGTCCTGGCGACGTGATTGAAGTCGCCGCCGGCGGGCGTCTACCGGCCGATGGCGAGCTGCTATCGCCGTTTGCCAGCTTTGACGAAAGCGCGCTGACCGGCGAATCGGTACCGGTGGAACGTAAAGCCGGCGAGCGCGTAGCCGCTGGCGCCACCAGCGTCGATCGCCTGGTGCAATTGAGCGTTATCTCCGAACCGGGAGACAGCGCCATTGACCGGATCCTCAAACTGATTGAAGAAGCCGAGGAGCGCCGGGCGCCGATTGAGCGCTTCATCGATCGCTTCAGCCGAATCTACACTCCGGCCATTATGGTAGTCGCCCTGCTGGTTGCCATCGTACCGCCGCTATTCTTCGCCAGCGCCTGGCTGCCGTGGATCTATAAAGGCTTAACGCTGCTGCTGATCGGCTGCCCTTGCGCGCTGGTCATCTCTACCCCGGCGGCGATTACCTCCGGCCTGGCGGTCGCCGCACGGCGCGGGGCGCTGATTAAAGGCGGCGCGGCACTGGAACAATTGGGCCAGGTGCGCCAGGTGGCGTTCGATAAAACCGGTACTCTGACCATCGGCCAACCGCAGGTCACCCACGTTATCACCACCGCCGACGTTGATGAAAACGGCCTGCTGGCGCTGGCGGCAGCAGTTGAACAAGGCTCCAGTCATCCGCTGGCACAGGCTATCGTCCGCGAAGCGCAGCAGCGTAAGCTGACGATTCCCGTTGCGCGCAACCAGCGGGCGCTGGCCGGTTCCGGGATAGAAGCCGAGGTCAACGGCAGCCGCATCTTAATCTGCGCGGCCAGTAAGGCCGCCCCCGCTGAGCATGAGGCGCAGATCCAGCAACTGGAGAGCGCCGGACAGACGGTGGTGCTGGTGATGCGCGATGATACCTTGCTCGGCATTCTGGCGCTGCGCGATACCCTGCGCGACGATGCGCGTCAGGCGGTGGAAGAACTGCATCAATTGGGCGTACAAGGGGTGATCCTCACCGGGGATAACCCGCGCGCTGCGGCGGCTATCGCCAATGAACTGGGTCTGCAGTTCCGCGCCGGATTGCTGCCGGCGGACAAAGTGAACGCGGTGATGGCGCTTAACGCCAACGCGCCGCTGGCAATGGTCGGCGACGGTATCAACGATGCCCCGGCGATGAAAGCGGCGACCATCGGTATTGCGATGGGCAGCGGCACCGATGTAGCGCTGGAGACCGCCGACGCGGCGCTGACCCATAACCGCCTCACCGGCCTGGCGCAGATGATTTCTCTGGCGCGCGCCACCCATGCCAATATTCGCCAGAATATCGCCATCGCTTTAGGGTTGAAGGGGATTTTCCTCGTCACGACCCTTCTCGGCCTGACGGGGTTGTGGCTGGCGGTGTTGGCAGATACCGGCGCGACGGTGCTGGTAACGGCTAACGCCCTGCGGTTATTGCGTAAAAAGTAAGGTTGAACAGATATTCCCTGCTCGCGCAGCACGGTTCCAGATCGTTAGGTAGCCCGGATAAGGCGCAACGCGCCGCCATCCGGGGGTATTCCCTGCCCGCGCTGCGCTTAGCAGGGCTACGGTTCTGAGCGTTAGGTAGCCCGGATAAGGCGCAACGCGCCGCCATCCGGGGGTATTCCCTGCTCGCGCTGCGCTTAGCAGGGCTGCGGTTCCGGGCCGTTAGGTAGCCCGGATAACGCGGATTCAGTGGCTTTTGCGGATCAGGTAGCGGTACGGCAGGGCTTCGGTTTCCTGCGCCACCAGCTCATGCTCCATAAAGAGGCAAAAACCGGGGATATCGCGGGTGGTGGCCGGATCGTCGGCAATAATCAGCAGGGTCTCGCCCACCGGCATGGTACGCACGGTTTTACGCACCATCATCACCGGCTCCGGGCAGCGGAGCCCAAGGGCGTCCAGCGTATGGTCAGGACTGGAAAAAAGTTCGCTCATTTTTATCTCACTTCAACAAAACGGCCCTAGTTTACCCCCACTTCGCCAGTACGCAAGCCAGGTTAACGTTTGCGCGAAAAACAACCATTGCATTACGCTCGCAACGCAGTATCATGCAGCCGTTTTTAATTGGGTTCCCTCACCCCAACGTTCCGCTCCCGATTCCTTCATTGGTATGAAGCATGACGGACATAAAAAGGTCACAATATGAATCCCTTTACTACCGTACAGCGTAAGAAAGCGCTCGTCTGGCTTTCGCTATTTCATCTGCTGGTGATCACCTCCAGCAACTATCTGGTCCAGCTGCCGATCTCCATTTTTGGTTTCCATACCACCTGGGGGGCGTTCAGTTTTCCCTTTATTTTTCTCGCCACCGATCTGACGGTGCGCATTTTCGGCGCCCCGCTGGCGCGACGCATCATCTTCGCGGTGATGATCCCGGCGCTGATTATTTCCTATGGCATTTCGGCGCTGTTTTATATGGGCGAATGGCAGGGCTTTGCCGCGCTGGGCACCTTTAATCTGTTCGTCGCCCGTATCGCCGCCGCCAGCTTTATGGCTTATGCGCTGGGGCAAATTCTCGACGTCCACGTTTTCAACCGCCTGCGTCAGAATCGTCGCTGGTGGCTGGCGCCGACGGCGTCGACCCTGTTCGGTAACGTCAGCGATACCCTGGCCTTCTTCTTCATCGCCTTCTGGCGCAGCCCGGATCCGTTTATGGCCGCCCACTGGGGAGAAATCGCCATGGTCGACTACTGCTTCAAAGTGCTTATCAGCATTGTCTTCTTCTTGCCGATGTACGGCGTGCTGTTGAATATGCTGTTGAAAAAACTGGCGGATAAATCTGATTTGTCGGCATTGCAGCCAGGTTAAAGGTACTCGCTAACGGTTGTGATAAGATAACCGGATGAGCCGTTAATGGCCGTTTATCGAAAGGAAGATGTCAATGCGCAATTTGGTTAAATATGTCGGTATTGGCCTGCTGGTTATGGGGCTTGCGGCCTGTGATAACAGCGATTCAAAAGCGCCGACCGTCGGGGCGGCAGCAGAGAGCAATACCAGCGGCCAGGCGATTAGCCTGCTGGATGGTAAACTGAGCTTCACTCTGCCCGCGGGCATGGCCGACCAGAGCGGTAAGCTCGGTACCCAGGCCAACAATATGCATGTCTATTCTGACGCCACCGGCCAGAAAGCGGTGATTGTGATTGTCGGCGACAACACTAATGAAGATCTGGCGGTGTTGTCCAAACGTCTGGAAGATCAGCAGCGCAGCCGCGACCCGCAGCTGCAGGTTGTGTCTAACAAATCGATTGAGATTAAAGGCCACACCTTACAGCAACTGGACAGCATTATCTCCGCCAAAGGTCAGACCGCGTGGTCTTCCGTACTGCTCGGTAAGATCGATGACAAGCTGCTGACCCTGCAGGTCACTCTGCCAGCGGACAACCAGCAGCAGGCGCAGACCGAAGCGGAAAGCATCGTCAACACGCTGGTCATTAACTAATTTTATTGCCCTGATGCAGCGGCCTCCGGTTCAGCCACCGGGGGCCGTTTTTTTAACCGCCAGCCCAACAGTAGCGCGGCCATCACCAACCCTGCCGCCGCCAGATAAATCGCCGGTATCCCGGTCCACGCCATCAAAAGCCCGGCCAGCGGCCCGGTTATCCCCAACGACAAATCCATAAATACGGTATAGGTCGCCAGCGCCGAGCCCTGATTGTGCTGCGGCACGGCTTTTACCGCCACCACGCCCAGCGCCGGGAAGACCAGCGAGAAACCCGCGCCGGTGAGGAAAGTCCCGACTTTCGCCATCAGCGGCGTTTGTGCAAAGCCCACCAGCAGCAGGCCAATAACCTCCACGCTAAAACAGAGCATCGCCACGTTCAGGCCGCCGAGGCGGTTAATACCGTTGGGAAAAAGCAGCCGCGTGCCGACAAACGCGCAGCTGAACAGCGTTAACGCAAAGGCCGCGCCGTCCCAGCCTTTCGCGTCATAAAACAGGGTAATAAAGGTCGCGATAACCCCAAAGCCGGCAGAAGCCAACGCCAGCGCCATGCCGTAAGGCCAAACCCGGCCCAGCACCGCGCGAAATGACATCGCTTTCCCTTTCGTTGCCTTCACCGCCGTTCGCGGTAGCGCGCAAATGATAGCCACCAGAGCAACCGCCATAATGACCATCGCCAGGCCGCTGAGGCCAATGTATGAATAGCACAGCACGCCCAGCGGCGCGCCCATCGCCATCGCGCCGTAGGTCACAATGCCGTTCCACGAAATCACCCGCCCGATATGCAGCGAGCCGACAACGCCTACGCCCCATAGCGTCGACCCCGTGCCGGCAAAGCTCTGGCCAATGCCGAGGATCGCTCGTCCAAGGCATAACAGCAGCAGACTCAGCAGTGGCCAGCTGCTGCTCCAGGCTGCCAGCAGGTAGCTCAAACCACTCAGGAAGCAGCCGCACAGGCCGAAAACGACAATCTTTTTCGGCCCGAGCAGATCGGCGTAGCGCCCGGCGTGCGGTCGGCTCAGCAGCGTGGCGAAATACTGGAGACTAATCACCAGCCCGGCCCAGAAGGCGCTAAAACCCATCACATCGTGAACGTAGCCCGGCAGAACCGCCAACGGCAGGCCGATAGTGAGGTAGCTGGCAAAGTTGAAAATAACGACGGAGACAATCCGCAGATTAAGGCGCAGTCCATTGAGCGCCGGTTCGGCGACGGGTTCGGGCATCAGGTTCCACCAGATATTGGCAACAGATATCTACTATTTACCATGTCCGGTCGGTAATTGCAGTTCTCGCTATTGGCGCCATCTATTCAGCGGAATTATCATCCTTTATGGGGAGATTAACGCAATAAATTGCACTAAGCGGTGAAAATACCGAAAATACAGCATTATCTCATCGCAAAGTTTTGCGCTGCGGATATGCTTGGCGTCACCCTTAGCTGGCGAGGCTGATTTTCGGTTGCAAAGCCCCCAATTAACGGCTTCGTGATGGTTATCGCCGGGTTTCGGGTTCTATAAACGTCGCGATCATAGAACTACAGGCTTACCGCGGACGCGCGTAGATGAATTTTACCCTGAACATAATCGACTGGCAGGCGAGAGCGCCTGGGCTTTGCGAAGCCGAACAGTGGCAGCAATGGTCACGGTATTCGCACACCATCGATCCGGCGGCCCCGGCGGCCAAACTCAACGAACTGCCAATGATGACCGCTCGCCGACTTAGCTCCGGCAGCAAGCTGGCGGTTGAGTGCGGGCTGGCGATGCTGCGCCGCCATGAGATCGACGCCGTTCTCTATACCAGCCGTCACGGCGAACTAGAGCGCAACTATCGGATCCTCCACGCCCTGGCGATGGAGCAAGCGGTTTCGCCTACCGATTTCGCCTTATCGGTACACAATTCCGCCGTTGGTAATCTGACGATTGCGGCGAAAAAACCCATTGTATCATCATCGCTTTCTGCCGGGCGCGACACTTTCCAGCAGGGATTATATGAAGTCATGGGGCTTCTGCAGGCAGGTTATCAACGCGTGTTGATGGTTGATTTTGATGGTTTTCTGCCAGAGTTTTACCATTCGCAGCTGCCGACGGCTATGCCGACCTGGCCCTATGCGACGGCCTGGGTTATTGAGTCCGGCGGCGAATGGCAGTGCCAGGCTGAGCGCTATGATGCCGTTCCTGAAAGCCCCCTACCGCAAAGCCTGCTGTTTTTACGGCACTATCTGCAGAATTCCCATACGTTCACCCTGCCCGGCGAGCGCGTGCAGTGGCGCTGGAGCCGCGCATGACGCCGCTTTTCCAACGGTTAAATCGCCTGTGGCGCGCAGCGATGACCGGTTTTTGTTTCGCGCTGTTTGGCCTTGGCGGGCTGCTGCTGTCACTGATCTGGTTCAATCTGCTGCTGGTCGTGGTGCGCGATAACACCCGCCGTCGTCGTCTCGCGCGGCGCAGCATTTCCGCCAGCTTTCGCGTTTTTCTTAACGTCGTGAAAGCCGTCGGCGTACTGGACTACCAGATTAAAGGGCGCGAGATTTTACGTCAGGAGCGCGGTTGCCTGGTGGTCGCTAATCATCCCAGCCTCATCGACTACGTGATGCTGGCCTCGGTGATGCCGGAAACCGACTGCCTGGTGAAAAGCGCGTTGCTGAAAAACCCATTTGTCAGCGGCGTGATCCGCGCGGCGGATTATTTGATTAACGATCGCGCCGATACCCTGCTTCCGGCCAGTCGGCAGCGTTTACAGCAGGGCGATACTATTTTGATTTTCCCGGAAGGAACCCGAACGGTGCCGGGAGAAAAAATGCAGCTGCAGCGCGGCGCGGCCAATATCGCCGTGCGCTGCGGCAGCGATTTACGCGTCGTCGTTATCCGCTGTACCGAGCATATGCTGGGCAAACAGAGCAAATGGTACGACCCGCCGCGAACGAAGCCGTTATTTACCGTTGAAGTCGGAGAACGGCTACGAATAGACCAATTTTACGATGCCAACACACAAGAACCGGCGCTGGCCGCACGGCAGTTAAACCGGCATATTTTGCTTAAATTAGAATCAGGCGTTGCGCCTGAAACAGGAATTAATGATGGAAGCGCTCTATCTTGAAATTAAAAATCTGATTATCAGTACATTGAACCTGGACGAGTTGTCCGCTGATGATATCGACACCGATGCCGCGCTGTTTGGCGATGGTCTGGGTCTGGACTCCATCGATGCGCTGGAGCTGGGTCTGGCGGTGAAAAAACAGTACGGCGTGGTGCTGTCGGCAGAAAGCGAAGAGATGCGCCAGCACTTCTTTTCCGTCGCCACGCTGGCATCCTTTATTCAAGCGCAGCGTGCCTGAGGAGAACCGTTATGACCGAACAAAAAGCTATTTACGAAGAAGTCTCCGCGCTGCTGGTGAAGGTGTTTGAAATCGATCCGCAGGATATTAAACCTGAGGCCCGCCTGTACGAAGACCTCGAACTGGACAGCATCGACGCCATCGACATGATCGTCCATCTACAAAAGAAAATCGGCAAGAAAATCAAGCCAGAAGACTTTAAAACCGTACGCACCGTGCAGGACGTGGTCGATGCGGCGGATCGCCTGCTGAAAGAAGCGTAATTCACCGTGTCGGGCATCCGCTCGCTGCCGGTCGTTTCAATTATGACGGGGTTATTACTGCTGACCTGGCCATTTTTGATCTGGTTTGGCCTCGCGCATAACAGCCTGCCATGGCTGTTGCCGCTAATGGCGCTACTGCTGTTTTTACGCTTTCGCCAGACCCGGCGACAGTCAGGGCCGTTGAGCGTGGTCACTCAGATCGTTGCGGTAGCCGGCATGACGCTGTGCATTGCCAGCTACCTGCTAAAGACCCATCAGCTACTGCTATTTTACCCGGTGGTGGTGAGCGGCGTGATGCTGGCGGTGTTTGGCGGTTCGCTGTGGTCAAGTATGCCTGTAGTCGAGCGCCTGGCGCGGTTGCGGGACCCGGTTCTTTCTGAGCAAGCCGTGCGCTACACCCGCCGGGTCACCCAAATCTGGTGCGCCTTTTTCATCGGCAACGGCGGTATAGCGCTGGTTACCGCGTTATACGGCGATATGTCGCTATGGACGGCGTGGAACGGCATGATTTCCTATCTGCTGATGGGCATGTTGATGGCCGGAGAGTGGCTGGTGCGCCAGCGGGTGATTAAACGAGATAAACCATGATGCAGCCCCTCACGCTGGCCCAGTGGCTCAGCGCCCCGCGTCCGCCGCAAACGCTGATTGCGTGGCAGGAAGCGCACAGCTGGACGCTGGCGCATCTGCGCTATGATGTCGCTCACCTGCTTAACAACCTGCAACAACAGCCAGGCGAGCGTTGGGCGCTCTGTTTTGACAACAGCTACCTGTTTTTGGTCGCGCTGTTGGCCACGCTGCATGCGGGGAAAACGCCAGTGCTTCCTGGCCATAGCCGAGCGGCGCTATTACACGAACAGCGAGCGCTTTTCGACGGCATCCTGAGCGATAAGACGCTGCCATGGCGCGGGCCGCTGCGGGTTATCCAGTCCGCCATGGCGACCGCATCCCACGAATACGCGTTCCCGGCGATCGGCGATAACGCCTGCATTGAGCTTTTTACCTCCGGTTCTACCGGTGAACCAAAGCGAATTAGTAAGCCGGTTAAGAGTCTCGACCGCGAGGCGGCGCTGATAGCCGCGCACTATGCCGGGCGCCTGGCAGGCAGTCGGGTAGTGGCATCAGTGGCGCCGCAGCACTTGTACGGCCTGACGTTCCGTCTGTTCCTGCCAATGGCGCTGGGGTTGCCGCTGCACGCGGCGATGATTGAGTACGCCGAGCAGTTGGCGGCATTAAGCCATGACCATCATTATTTATTTATCAGTAGCCCGGCTTTTCTCAAACGTCTCGACTATCGGCTTACCCCGCCACCGGTCGCGATGATTTTGTCCGCCGGCGGCAAGCTGCCCTGGCAGGATGCCGTGCACACCGCTAACTGGTTCAATACCTGGCCGGATGAAATCTACGGCAGCACGGAAAGCGGGGTTATCGCCTGCCGCCAGCGCCTGCAGGATAATGCGCCGTGGCAGCCGTTCCCAGGCATCCGCTTTCAGCCGCAGGGCAACACAATTCGTCTATTTTCGCCGCTTATCGCCGACGATAACGGCCTGGTTATCGATGATATTTTGCATTTCAATGAAAGCGGTCAATTCCAGCTGGCAGGTCGTCGCGACCGGGTAGTGAAAATTGAAGAGAAGCGCATTTCACTAAGCGAAGTGGAATACCGGTTACTGCAACTGGATGGCATTCTTGAGGCCGCCGTCCTGCCGATTACCCGCGGCAGCCGCCAGAGCATTGGCGCGTTGTTAGTGCTCGATCATGACGCCCGCCGCCGCTGGGGGAAAAGCCAGGAATTGCAATGGCGGAAAGCGCTGCGCGCCTCGCTGGAACCTGTGGCCATCCCTCGCTACTGGCGGGTGGTTGACGAGATCCCCGTTAATAGCATGAATAAGCGTGTCTACGCGCAATTACAGGAGTTATTTCATGAAGCCCCATGAAATTGAGCGCCGTCAGCCGCAAGCCGATCGGGTTGAAATCGTGCTCTCTCTCGACCCGGCGCTATTCTGGTTTCGCGGCCATTTTGCCGTGCAGCCGCTGCTACCCGGCGTCGCACAGATCGATTGGGCGATGCATTACGCCACCCGCCTGCTCGCGCCCGGCTGGCGCTTTCATGACATTCAGAACGTGAAATTTCAGTCGCCGCTGCTGCCGGGCGCGATCGTCACGCTCACCCTGACATGGCAAGAGGCGCGCCAGACCCTGACCTTTAACTATCAGCTCCATGACGGTGAAACCCGGCACACCGCCAGCAGCGGGAAAATTCGCTTATGCCGCTAGCTTTCTCTCCCTGCGTGCTGATCCCCTGCTATAACCACGGCGCCATGATGCCGCGGGTGCTGGCGCGCCTGCAGCCCTTTGGCCTGCCTTGCATCGTAGTGGACGACGGCAGCGATAGCAGTACGCGGCAGCAGTTGGAGCGGCTGGCGGCGGAAACCGCCAATCTGACCTTAATCCGCTTACCACACAACGCGGGCAAAGGCGCAGCGGTGATCCGTGGACTACAGGCCGCAGCGCAATCCGGGTTCAGCCACGCGGTGCAGGTCGATGCCGATGGTCAGCACGCCATCGAAGATATTCCGCAACTGTTGGCGCTGGCGCAGGCCCATCCCGAAGCGCTGATTTCCGGGCAACCGATTTACGACGACTCCATCCCGCGTTCCCGCCTCTACGGGCGCTGGATAACCCACGTCTGGGTATGGATTGAAACGCTGTCGCTGCAGTTGAAAGACAGCATGTGCGGTTTTCGCGTCTACCCGGTGACGCCAACGCTACAGCTGGCGCAGCGCGTGTCACTCGGCCAGCGAATGGATTTTGATACCGAAGTGATGGTGCGCCTCTACTGGCAGGGAAATACCAGCTATTTTGTGCCAACCCGCGTGACCTACCCGCCGGACGGTTTGTCGCATTTTGATGCCATCAAAGATAACTGCCGCATCTCGCTGATGCACACGCGTCTGTTCCTCGGCATGCTGCCGCGGATCCCCTCGCTGTTGTTTCGCCGCGCCTCGCCGCACTGGGCGCGTCAGCAGGAGGTAAAAGGATTATGGGGAATGCGCCTGATGCTACTGGTGTGGCGGCTGCTGGGGCGCAAGGCGTTCTCGCTGCTGCTTTATCCGGTGGTCGGCGTGTACTGGCTGACGGCCGCGACGGCCCGCCGTGCTTCGCAACAATGGATAACCCGCGTGCGCGAACAGCTCGCCGCGCGCCAGATGCCGATACCGCCAACGCTAACCAGCTATCGGCACTTCCAGCGCTTCGGCGAGGCGATGCTGGATAAAATCGCCAGCTGGCGCGGCGAGTTGCAGTTCGGCCGCGACGTGGTTTTTACCGCAGGCGCCGAGGAGACGCTAAATATCAGCGATCCGCGGGGGAAGCTGCTGTTGGTTTCGCATCTCGGCGATGTCGAAGCCTGCCGCGCGCTGGCGCAACTACAGGGCGGCAAAACCATCAACGCTCTGGTATTCAGCGAAAATGCGCAACGTTTTAAACAGATTATGACGGAAATGGCCCCTCAGGCCGGGCTCAACCTGATGCCGGTGAACAATATCGGCCCGGATACCGCCATCCTGTTGCAAGAAAAGCTGGAGCGCGGCGAGTGGATCGCGATTGTCGGCGACCGTATTGCGGTTAACCCGCAGCGCGGCGGCGAATGGCGTGTCTGCTGGAGCCGTTTTATGGGGCAAGCCGCCCCCTTCCCGCAGGGGCCATTTATCCTCGCCGCCATTTTGCGCTGCCCGGTTAATTTGCTTTTCGCTCTCCGCCAGCAGGGCAAACTGCGCATTTACTGCGAGCCGTTCGCCGACCCGCTGCTATTACCGCGCGCCGATCGCCAACAGGCATTGCAACACATCATCGACCGCTACGCCGAACGGCTGGAACACTACGCGCTGCAGTCGCCGCTCGACTGGTTTAACTTTTTCGATTTCTGGCGTCTGCCGGATCCCAAAGACAAGGAGTAAAGGGTGCTTAACGATCCCCGTTTTACTGCTGAAGTAGAGCTGACTATTCCGTTTCATGACATCGATATGATGGGCGTCGTGTGGCATGGCAACTATTTCCGCTACTTCGAAATTGCCCGTGAGGCGCTGCTTAACCAGTTCAACTACGGCTACCGGCAGATGAAAGCCTCAGGCTATTTGTGGCCGGTGGTCGATACCCGCGTGAAATACCGCGATGTTATCACCTTCGAGCAGCGCATTCGCGTGCGCGCGCGAATAGAAGAGTTTGAGAACCGCCTACGCATTGGCTACGAAATTTTTGATGTCGATAGCGGCAAGCGCACCACCACCGGCTACACCATCCAGGTTGCGGTGGATGAAAACAGCCGCGAGATGTGTTTCGTCAGCCCGGATATCCTGTTTGAACGCATGGGGGTTACGCCATGAGATTACTGCTGCTGTTAGGGCTGTTTATCAGCCCGCTGGTCAGCGCCCTGACGCTTGATGACCTGCAAAAACAATTTAGCGAACAGCCGGTGGTGCGCGCCCATTTCGATCAAGTTCGCACGATTAAGGATCTGCCGCAGCCGCTGCGATCCCAGGGGCAGATGTTGATCGCCCGCGATAAGGGGTTGCTGTGGGAACAAACCTCGCCATTTCCGATGCAGCTGTTGCTGGATGACAAACGGATGGTGCAGGCGATCAACGGCCAGCCGCCGCAAACCATTACTGCCGAAAACAATCCGCAGATGTTCCAGTTCAACCATTTGCTGCGTGCGCTGTTCCAGGCGGATCGAAAAGTCCTGGAAGATAACTTCCGCGTGGAATTTGCCGATAAAGGCGAAGGCCATTGGACGCTGCGCCTGACGCCCACCACTACGCCGCTGGATAAGATTTTTGCCCGCATCGATTTGGCCGGGAAAGACTATCTGGAACATATTCAGCTCAACGACAAGCAAGGCGATCGCACCGAGATCACCCTTTCCCAACACCAACTGACGCCTGCGCAACTGACCGATGACGAACGCCAACGCTTTGCAGCCCAGTAAACGCCCCGCGCTGTTATGGGCCGTCGTCTGCCTTCTCCTGGCGGGCGCGCTGCTGGCGCTGCTGCCGCAGGCCCGGCTCAACAGCAGCGTACTGGCGATGCTGCCGAAGCAGACGCTTGGCGCAATCCCGCCCAGCCTGAACGACGGTTTTATGCAGCGCCTTGACCGCCAGCTGGTCTGGCTGGTCAGCCCCGGTAAACAGGCCGACCCGCAGGTGGCCGGCGACTGGCTGCGTCTGCTGCAAACCTCGAAGGCGCTGGCAGACGTCAAAGGCCCAATGAATGCCGATAATCAGCAGGCCTGGGGGACCTTTTTCTGGCAGCATCGTAACGGTTTAATTGACCCCGCTACCCGCGCGCGCCTGCAAAACGGCGGCGAAGCGCAGGCGCAATGGATCCTCTCACAGCTCTATTCGGCATTTTCCGGCGTCAGCGGCAAAGAACTGCAAAACGATCCGCTGATGCTGATGCGCGGCTCGCAGCTGGCGATGGCGAAAGGCGGCCAGCGGATGCAACTGCAGGATGGCTGGCTGGTGACCAAAGATGCCCAGGGCAACCTCTGGTATCTGTTGCATGGCGAACTGGCGGGTTCCTCATTCGATATGCAGCAGACGCACCGGCTGGTCACTACGCTCGGCGAGCTGGAGAAGCAGTGGAAAACGCAGCATCCGCAGGCGCAGCTGCTGTCGCGCGGCACCGTGTTCTATAGCGATTACGCCAGTCAGCAGGCGAAGCACGATATTTCTACACTCGGCGCGGCGACGCTGTTCGGCGTGATCCTGCTGATCGTCGTGACGTTTCGTTCGCTGCGCCCGCTGCTGCTGTGCCTGATTTCCATCGCCATCGGCGCGCTGGCCGGCACCGTCGTCACGCTGCTGCTATTTGGCGAACTGCATCTGATGACCCTGGTGATGAGCATGAGCATCATCGGCATCTCCGCCGACTATACGCTCTATTATCTGACCGAACGGATGGTGCATGGCGCGGAATCAACCCCGTGGCAAAGCCTCGCCAAAGTGCGTCATGCGTTGCTGCTGGCGCTACTTACTACCGTGGCGGCTTATCTGATTATGATGCTGGCCCCCTTTCCGGCGATTCGCCAGATGGCGCTCTTCGCGGCGGTCGGCCTGAGCGCCTCGTGTCTGACGGTAATTTTCTGGCATCCATGGTTGTGCCGTGGACTTCCCGTGCGCCCGGTTCCGGCGATGGCATTGTTGTTACGCTGGCTTGCCGCCTGGCGACGCCATAAAAAGCTGTCCATCGGCCTCCCCGTCGCGCTGGCCCTGTTCTCGCTGGCGGGTCTCGCGACGCTGCGGGTGGATGATGATATTTCGCAGCTCCAGGCGTTGCCGCAGGATATCCTGGCCCAGGAAAAAGCCATCACCGCGCTCACCGGGCAAAGCGTCGATCAAAAGTGGTTTGTGATTTACGGCAAAACGGCCCAGCAGACGCTGCAGCGCCTGGAGGCATTTATGCCCGCGCTGACGCAGGCGCAAAGCGACGGCCTGCTCGGCGGATATCGCGCTATCCCCCTGAATTCACTCGCTCGCCAACAGCAGGATCTTGCCCTGCTGCAACGCGCCGCGCCCACCGTCAGTAACGTGCTGAACCACGCCGGACTGGCAACGATCAATCCCGATCTCAACCCGATGCCAGTGACCGTCGACGTCTGGCTTGCCAGCCCGGCCAGCGAAGGTTGGCGACTGCTGTGGCTGACGCTGCCGGATGGCGAAAGCGGCGTACTGGTCCCGGTGAGCGGCGTAAAAGACAGCGCGGCGCTAAAAACGCTTAGTACAAAACAGGCTGGCGTTGCGTGGGTCGATCGCAAACGCGATTTCGACCAGTTGTTCGCGCTCTACCGCCACATTCTAACCGGCCTGCTGGGCGTTGCGCTGGCGGTGATTGCCTGCGGCGCTATGCTCCGCCTTGGCTGGCGCAAAGGGCTGGTTAGCCTGGTGCCGTCGGTATTGTCGCTGGGGTGCGGGCTGGCGGTGCTGGCATTTAGCGGCCACGCGGTTAACCTGTTCTCCTTGCTGGCGCTGGTGCTAGTACTGGGCATCGGCATTAACTACACGCTGTTTTTCAGCAACCCGCGTGGTACGCCGCTGACATCGCTGCTGGCGGTCACCCTGGCGATGATGACCACCTTATTGACGCTCGGCATGTTGGTGTTTAGCGCCACGCAGGCCATTAGCAGTTTTGGTATTGTTTTGGTAAGCGGCATTTTCGCCGCCTTCCTGCTTTCGCCGTTAGCGATGCCGACCAAAAAAGAGAAAAAAAGACGATGAGAAGACCATCATTCTGGCGCGCCTTCGCGCTACTCGCAGCCTTATTGCTGGCCGGCTGCAGCCGTTCGCAGCCGGAGCCGCAAGGCCGCCCGCAGGCGTGGCTGGAACCGGGTACGCGCGTCACGTTGCCGCCGCCTGGTATCTCGCCGGACATCAGCTCGCAGCAGTTGCTCACCGGCAGCTTCAACGGCCAAACCCAGTCGCTGCTGGTCATGCTCAATGCCGATGATAAAAAGCTCACGCTGGCGGGTCTGTCATCCGTCGGTATCCGCCTGTTCCTGGTGACCTATGATGAAAGAGGGCTGCGCGCTGAACAGTCGATGGTGGTTCCGCAACTGCCGCCAGCCAGCCAGGTGCTGGCCGATGTGATGCTCAGCCACTGGCCGGTTAGCGCATGGCTGCCGCAGTTGCCAAAAGGGTGGACGTTGACCGAGCGCGGCGACAAACGCGAACTACGTAACGCGCGCGGGAAGCTGGTCACCGAAATCACCTATATCAACCGCAAAGGCCAGCGCGTGCCGATCAGCATCGAACAGCACGTCTTTAAATACCACATCACCATTCAATACCTGGGTGACTGAGATGATCTACATTTCCGCCGTCGGCATGATTAACGCGCTGGGCCGCGATAACGATGAAATCGCCGCCAATTTGGCTCGCGGTATTGCGCCCGGCATGCGTCCGCGCGAGGGGTGGCTACAGGGGCACCCGCAGGCGGTGTTCGCGGGCGTGGACAGCGAATTGCCCGCCATTCCCGATACCTTTAGCGCCCATCGTTCGCGCAATAATCAGCTGCTGCTGGCGGCGCTGGCGCAAATTCAGCCGCAGGTGGATCGCGCCATCGCCCAATACGGACGAGAGCGCGTGGCCGTAGTGCTCGGCACCAGCACCTCGGGGCTGGATGAGGGTGACGCGCATGTCACCCTGACGCTTGGCGGCAAGGAAAGCGCGGCCTGGCAATATCCGCAACAGGAGCTGGGCGACCCATCGCGTTTTCTCAGCCACTGGCTGGCGCTGGATGGCCCGGCATTTACGCTGTCAACCGCCTGCTCCTCCAGCGCCAGAGCGATTATCAGCGGACGCCGACTAATTGAAGCCGGGCTGGCGGATGTGGCGATCGTCGGCGGCGCGGACACCCTCAGCCGAATGCCGATCAACGGCTTTCACAGTCTGGAATCGCTCTCCACGACGCAGTGCCAGCCATTTGCCCGCGACCGTAACGGTATCACTATCGGCGAAGGGGCGGCGCTGATGCTGTTGACCCGCGAACCGCAGCCAGTCGCGCTACTGGGTATCGGCGAGTCCAGCGACGCCTGGCATATTTCCGCCCCGCATCCTGAAGGAGAGGGGGCGGTCCGCGCCATCCAGCAGGCGCTGGGGGATGCGGGCATCGCCCCTGAACAAGTGGGTTATATCAACCTGCACGGCACCGCCACGCCGCTTAACGATAGAATAGAGTCTCACGTCATCAACGCGCTATTTGGCGTTCGGGTACCCTGTAGTTCAACGAAACACCTGACCGGACACACGCTGGGCGCCGCGGGGATCACCGAAGCCGCCATCGGCATGCTGATTCTGCAGCGAAACCTGCCGCTGCCAGCGCAGGATTTCAGCCAGTCGCCGCGCGATGAAACACTACCGCCATGCGGGATCATCGAACATCCCCAGCCGCTGCCGCGACCGATTATCCTGTCGAACTCTTTTGCTTTTGGCGGTAACAACGCCAGCATCCTGCTCGGGAGCATTCAATGAACCACTATTTATCGCCCGGCGACTATCTACCGCACGATGCACCGATGCTGCTGCTGGAAGAGGTCGTCAATGTGACCGATGAAACCGCGACCTGCCGGGTCACGGTCTCGCCCCATAGCGTCCTGGCGCCATTTCTCGATGCCGAGGGCAATCTCCCCGGTTGGTTCGCCCTTGAATTAATGGCGCAAACCGTCGGCGTCTGGTCCGGCTGGCACCGCCTGCAAAAAGGGCAAGCGTCCATCTCATTAGGTATGGTGCTTGGCGCGCGAGAATTAGTCTGCGCGGCCGGCTCCCTGCCGCGCGGCAAAGCACTGTCCATTACCGTTAAACTGCTCATGCAGGACGAGCGTTTCGCTAGCTTCGAAGGCGCCGTGATGGCGGACGATGACCTGCTGGCCAGCGGAAGGGTTAATACCTTCCAGCCAACGCCAACAGAACTTAACACCCTATTTCAACAAGGAGCGTCAGAATGAGTCGTTCAGTTTTGGTTACCGGCGCCAGCAAAGGTATCGGTCGCGCCATTGCCTGCCAGCTGGCGGCGGACGGTTTTATGGTAGGCGTCCACTATCATCGCGACACGTCAGGCGCGCAGCAGACGCTGGAGGCGATTACCGCCGCCGCCGGCGCGGGGCGTCTGCTGAGCTTTGACGTCGCCAATCGCACGCAGTGCCGCGAAGTCCTTGAGCAAGATATGGCCGAACACGGCGCGTGGTACGGCATTGTCAGCAACGCCGGCATCGCCCGCGACGGCGCCTTCCCGGCGCTCGGCGAAGACGACTGGGACGCGGTGATCCACACCAACCTCGACAGCTTCTACAACGTCATTCATCCGTGCATCATGCCGATGATTAGCGCACGCCAGGGCGGGCGTATCATCACGCTCTCGTCCGTATCCGGCGTGATGGGCAACCGCGGTCAGGTCAACTATAGCGCCGCCAAGGCGGGGATCATCGGCGCCACCAAAGCGCTGGCGATTGAACTGGCGAAGCGCAAAATCACCGTGAACTGCATCGCCCCCGGGCTTATCGACACCGGGATGATCGAAATGGAAGAGGCCGCGTTGAAAGAGGCGATGTCGATGATCCCAATGAAACGCATGGGACAGGCGGAAGAAGTGGCGGGGCTGGCGAGTTATTTAATGTCGGATGTGGCGGGTTATGTCACCCGGCAGGTCATTTCCATCAATGGAGGGATGTTATGACACGCCGTGTGGTCATTACCGGGATGGGTGGCGTCACCGCATTTGGCGAAAAATGGCAGGATGTCTCGGCGGGGCTGAAGAGATATAAAAACGCCGTACGCGCCATGCCGGAGTGGCGTATTTACGACGGGCTGCATACGCTGCTGGGCGCGCCGATCGATGATTTCACCCTGCCCGACCACTATACCCGCAAGCGCATTCGCGCGATGGGGCGCGTATCGTTGCTCTCCACCCGCGCCACTGAACTGGCGCTGGAGCAGGCCGGGCTAATCGACGATGCCATACTGAGTAACGGCGAAACCGGCATCGCCTACGGTTCATCAACCGGCAGTACCGCCCCGATGAGCGAATTCGCCACCATGTTGACGGAAAAGCACACCAATAATATTACTGCTACCACCTACGTGCAGATGATGCCGCATACCACCGCCGTCAATACGGGCCTGTTTTTTGGCCTGCGCGGCCGCGTGATCCCGACGTCCAGCGCCTGTACCTCCGGAAGCCAGGCGATTGGTTACGCCTGGGAAGCGATTCGCCACGGCTATCAAACGGTGATGGTCGCCGGCGGCGCGGAAGAGCTTTGCCCGTCGGAGGCCGCGGTATTCGATACTCTGTTTGCCACCAGCCAGCGCAATGAGCAGCCCGACATTACCCCCTCCCCCTTTGATGTGCTGCGCGATGGGCTGGTGATTGGCGAAGGGGCCGGTACTCTCATTCTGGAAGAACTGGAGCACGCCAAAGCACGCGGGGCGACCATTTACGGCGAAATCATCGGCTTCGCCACCAACTGCGATGCTGCGCATATCACTCAACCGCAGCGTGAAACCATGCAGATCTGCATGGAACAATCATTAAAAATAGCGGGCCTGAGCGCCCGGGATATCGGCTACATTTCGGCCCACGGCACCGCGACCGACCGCGGCGATATCGCCGAAAGCCAGGCGACGGCGGCGATTTACGGCGATAGCGTGCCGATCTCCTCGCTGAAAAGCTATTTCGGCCATACCCTTGGCGCCTGCGGGGCGCTGGAAGCGTGGATGAGTCTGCAGATGATGCGCGAGGGCTGGTTCGCGCCAACGCTGAATTTGCATAATCCGGACGCCAATTGCGGAGAACTGGATTACATCATGGGCGAAGCGCGCCAGATTGATTGTGAATTCCTGCAGAGTAACAACTTCGCCTTCGGCGGTATTAACACCTCAATGATTATTCAGCGCTGGTCCTGAAATGTATCAGCTTATCCTTGGCCAAATCTCAACGCTTAGCGCCCTGCCGTTACCGACTGGGTTAGCGGCCCAGGCCCCTGATGGCCCGCGGCGGGCAAGCTGGCTTGCCGGGCGCGCGCTGCTGGCGCATGCGGTGGCCCCGCTGGTGGATATTGCGTATGGCGAGCAGGGCAAACCGGCCTTCCCGCCCGGCTGCGGGCTGTGGTTTAACCTTAGCCACAGCGGCGACCAAATTGCCCTGCTGCTGAGCGATGAAGGCGAGGTTGGCTGCGATATCGAAGTCATTCGCCCGCGCAACGGCTGGCAGCGGTTGGCCAACGCCCTGTTTAGCGAGGGCGAGCATCAGGAACTGGAGCGCGAACCGCCGGAGGGGCAGCTAGCCGCCTTTTGGCGAATCTGGACGCGCAAAGAAGCGCTGGTAAAGCAACGCGGCGGCAGCGCCTGGCAGATGGCCTCTGTTGACAGCGCCTTTCGCGGCGCGCTGTCATTAAGCCAGATTCAGTATCAAGGGTTAAGTATTGCGGTCTGTACGCCAACACCGTTCTCGCTGACGGCGGCGCACATTCAATGTTTCAACGGCGCGGCTTGACCGGCCAGAAGATAGTCAGCACGCCGGCGATAATAATCAGCACGCCCAGCAGCGATTGCCAGTAAAACGGCTCGTGCCAGCCGGGCAGCCAGATGGCGGCGGCCCACACCAGAATGTAGCTCAGGCTGAGCAGCGCGTAAGCTTTGGCCAACGGCAAGCGGTGTAGCGCGAAATACCAGCAGACCATCGACAGCAGATAGCCAACCAGGCCAAAACCCAGGCTGAAGGTACCGGTGCGCATATGCAGTAGATGATTGAGGAAAGCCAGGATATCGGTCAATGGCGGCAGCTCAACCATCGCGCTGCGCAGTAACAGCTGCGCGCCGCTGACCAGCCCGACGCTCAATAACGCCCAGATTAACCCCATCAGACGCTACTCCCCAGAACGGCGATGCCGACGACGATCAGCCCGACGCCAAGCCAGTGGCGGCGCGCCACCGGCTCGCGCCAGATACCCCATGCCGCCAGCGTTACCCAGACAAAGTTGAGGCTCAGCATCGGATAAGCGATACCGACCGGGATCGCCTGCAGCACCCCCAGCCACAGCAGCATACCGCCGCCGAGCGCCAACAGGGCTAAGCCCAGCCACAGCAAAATATGCCGCCCGCGCCGCCCGCTACGGGACGGCCGGGTCGCCTGCTTCTGGCACAGCTGACCGGCGCAGCTAAGCAGACTGGCGAGTATCAGACAGAACCAGACACTCATTGCGGCAGATACTGAATAAACACCACGCGCCCCAGCTCGTAGGAGTTATCAGGTTTCGGTAACGCCAGTTCGTTCATCGTTTCACCTTTATCCATCAGCAGCACCAGTGAGATCGGTCCCTGCTGGCGGTGCGCCGCCAGCCAATCAGCAAAAGCTTGAGTCGACACGAATTTGCTCTGCGCATCCGGCCAGCCGAGGCCATATTTTAGCTCCCCCTGCCTTTCATACAGGATGATGTCGTCACGCTTGAGCTCCCACGCCAGCCCCGCTCCGATACCGACGCTGTTGGTCAGTACATAGCGGCTTGGCGCCAGCGATTCGCTAACAATATCCACCAGAAACTGCGGCTGTTTGCTGTCGATAACCCGATCCGGGATAGCGAAGCCCACCAGCAGCGCCACTCCCAGCGGACAGATGGCGGCCAGCGTCCAGCGACGACCGTTGTCTTTTATCGCCAGCCAGCCCATCAGCGCCCATACGGCAAAGGCAATCGCCGCCAGCAGACATTTATACAGCTCGATCTTCGTCCACACCGGCTTATGCATGACGCCCCACGGCGAGACCACCAGCACGGCGACCAGGCCGATCAGACCAAAACCGAGGTTGATCATGCCGTTGATGCGCAGCGCTTTCGCCCCCGCCTTCGCGGCATCCAGCGCGTAGCGGGCCATCAAAATCGACAGCGGCATAAAGCACGGCAGAATGTAGGTCGGCAGTTTTCCCTTGGCGATGCTGAAGAACAGGAACGGCATCGCTATCCAGCCTAGCAGATACAGCGCGCCGCGGGCATCATCGCGCTCGCTCCAGCCGCGCTTCAGCGCGCCCGGTAACAGCGCCAACCACGGCAGGCTGCCGGCAATCAGGAACGGAATGTAGTACCAGAACGGCGCTTTATGCTGCGCGTCTTTCTCAGCGAAACGCTGAATATGCTCGACCCAGAAGAAATAGCGCCAGAAATCGGGTTCGCGATTGGCAATAGCCAATCCCCACGGCAGCACCACCAACGTACAGACCGCCACCGCCAGCCAGCCGTAGGTCAGCACTTCGCGCCAGCGTTTACGCGCCATCACCCACGGCAGCACGCCAACCACCGGTACCGCCAGCGCCAGGAAGCCCTTGGTCATCACCCCCATACCGCAGGCGACTCCCAGCAGGACATAACCCAACATCTTCCCGCTGCGGCTCTGCGCCTGGGAGGCTCCCCAGAAGCTGCACATCGCCAGCGCCAGCCACATGGTGATCATCGGATCCAGCACCGCATAGGTTCCGATACCGTATACCAGCATCGCGGTCAGGAAGATAACCGGCGACAGGATCGCCACGCGTTTATCGCGGAAAATACGCCACGCCAGCCACGCCACCAGCAACGCGCTGACGGTAATGGCGAAGACCGAACCGAAACGCACGCCAAAGTTATTATGACCAAATAGCCACTGACCAATACTGTTAATCCAGTAACCGGCAATCGGCTTTTCAAAGTAACGCAGGCCCAGCAGATGCGACACCACCCAGTCGCCGGAGGCCAGCATTTCACGACTGATCTCGGCATAGCGGGTTTCATCAGGCTGCCACAGCAAACGGAAATTTAACGGCAATAAGTAATACAGCGCAAAGAGTACAACCAGAGAGATGCCATAACGAATGCTTTTCATACACCCGAGCCCAGTAATTGTTCACGTCCAAGCCAACCTTCCCGGCCAGCCAGCTCACCACGGACCACTTTGCCTGACGGCAGCTCGCTAAAGTCAGCGGGCAGCAGCTGGCTCAGTGGGCAAAATTGTATTTCTTCTTCCTCCGCCATGGTCAGCAGCGCATCGAACTGATCGGCGTAGGCAATGCCTTCCACTTCGGCGTGGATGGTATAGACCGGCGTTCCCTTGTCACGATGAATGCAGTCCAGCAGATAGCGGTTGAAGCCAGCGGTATCGACGGCGCTACCGACCACTTCATCCCAGGTGGGAAGCGTCACCGGAATTTGTACGGTGCCGGAGGCCCCGCCGCCAATCTGCGGCAGGAATGGCCGCGTGCCGCGACAATCGCTGTTGTAGAGGAAATCGAAGGATTCTTTCGCTTTTACCACCCGCTGGTCGGCACGCCAGCCGGCGACGGCGGAGCAGGTCACCGGGCGGCCGATAATGCGTTCCAGTTCGAGCAGACCGCGTTCAATTTCCAGCGTCAGACGTTCCTGCGGCCAGACGCCGCTCCACGCTTGCCAGCTGTAGTGGTCCCAGGCGTGCAGGCCCACTTCATGGATGTGCGCGGCGGCGCGAATAACCTCTTCGTTACCCGCGCCAATCCTGCGCCCCGGCCACGCGGTGCCGGCCAGCAGAATATCCCAGCCATACAGCGAGGCCGCGTTGGAGCGCAGCATTTTCCACAGAAACTTCGGTTTTACCAGGCGCCATAAATGGCGCCCCATATTGTCCGGCCCGACGCTGAAAAAGAAGCTTGCCTGAATCCCGTGCTTGCCCAGCAGGGCCAGCAGCCGCGGTACGCCATCACGCGTCCCGCGAAAGGTATCGACATCTATGCGTAAGCCGACTTGTTTCATGAGTTTTTATCGTCCGTGAGCTCAACGGTGCGCAGGAAGAAGTCCAGAGTGTGTTCAACGGTCTCTTCCATCTCGACGGTCGGTTCCCAGTTCAGGCAGCGTTTCGCGTTGCGAATGCTCGGTTTACGATGCTCAACGTCCTGGTAGCCTTTACCGTAGTAATCGCTGCTTTCCACTTCGCGGAAGCCGGCGAACGGCGGGAAGCGATCGCGCAGCGGATGGCGCTCGAAGCAGGCGAGCAGCATTTCCGCCAGCTCTTTGATGCTAGCTTCGTTTTCCGGGTTACCGATGTTGATGATCTGACCATCGCAGCGACCATCTTTGTTCTCAATGATGCGGAACAACGCTTCGATACCGTCGCTGATATCGGTGAAGCAGCGCTTCTGTTTGCCGCCTTCGATAAGCTTAATCGGCGAACCTTCCACCAGGTTGAGGATCAGCTGAGTGATGGCGCGGGAGCTACCGATACGTGCGGCATTAAGGTTATCCAGACGCGGCCCCATCCAGTTGAACGGACGGAACAGGGTGAACTTGAGGCCGTTCTTATCGCCATAGGCCCAGATCACGCGGTCCAGCAGCTGTTTAGAAACCGAGTAGATCCAACGCTGTTTGTTGATCGGCCCGACCACCAGATTGGAATTATCTTCGTCGAAGTTTTTGTCGGTGCACATGCCGTACACTTCCGAGGTCGACGGGAAGATAATGCGCTTATTGTATTTCACGCAGTCACGGATGATCTTCAGGTTCTCTTCGAAATCCAGTTCGAACACGCGCAGCGGGTTACGGGTGTATTCGATAGGCGTCGCGATCGCGACCAGCGGCAGTACCACATCGCATTTCTTAATGTGGTATTCGATCCACTCGGAGTGAATGCTGATATCGCCTTCAACGAAGTGGAAACGCGGGCAGTCAAGGAAACGGCTGATGGCGTCGGAGCCGATATCCAGGCCGTAAATCTCATAGTTGTCGTCCTGCAACAGGCGCTCGGTCAGGTGGTTACCGATAAAGCCGTTGACGCCGAGGATCAGCACGCGGGTACGGCGCTTCACCGCCACCACCGGTTTGCTGCTCAGCACCGCGCTGCTCACCAGCCCCAGCGCCTGCGCCAGCTGGGCGCCCTGCATGTAAACGCCGCGTTCGGTCTGGCCGGTGACGATTTCCAGCGCCCCCTGCTGACAGGCAACCACTAGCGGCGCGACGGAGATAACGGTGCCGGGCTTCGCCGCCGGCAGATCGGCGCGCACGCGGGATTTCCAGACGATAAATTTGTTCGCGCCGGCATAGGCGAAGGCGCCCGGCCACGGATCGGATACCGCGCGCACCAGGTTGTGCAGAGTCTGCGCCGGTTTGTCCCAATCGAGACGCCCGTCTTCCGGGGTACGACGGCCAACGTAGGTCGCCTGGCTGTGGTCCTGCGCCCGCTCCTCAGTCTTACCCTCACGAATAGCCGGCAGCGCCTGGCCCAGCAGATCGGAGGCAGCGGCACACAGCTTACGGTGTAGCGCCAGCGCCGCGTCATCCGGGCCGATAGCCACAGCTTGTTGAGCGACGATATCGCCCGCGTCGGCGCGGTTAACCATCCGGTGCAGGGTCACACCGGTTTCGCTTTCGCCGTTGACCAGTACCCAATTCAGCGGCGCGCGACCGCGGTATTTCGGCAGCAGAGAACCATGCAGGTTGAAAGCCCCCTTCGGCGCGATATTCAGGATCTCATCGCACAGCAGGTTGCGGTAGTAGAACGAGAACAGCACATCCGGCTTCATCTCGCGAATACGTTCAATCCACAGCGGATGGTTAACATCTTCCGGCGCCCATACCGGGATACCTTGCTCGGCGGCAATGCGGGCAACGGAACCAAAGAATTGGTTTTCGCCAGGGTTATCCGGATGGGTGAAAATAGCGGCAATGTCATACCCGGCATCCAGCAGTGACTGAATACCTGCGCAACCCATATCGTGATAAGCGAAGACTACTGCTTTCATGAACGATCTTCCTCTTGAGACGCCGTTTCCGGCTGGCGAACAACACGTTGAATAAAGTAACGGGGACGGGCGCGAACATCGTTATAGATGCGGCCGATATACTCCCCGAGCAGGCCCATACCGACAAACTGGGCGCCGATGAACATGAACAGCACGGCGAAGAGCATAAACACCCCTTCCGCCGCCCATTGCGGACCGAAGGCCAGACGCAGCACCACCAGCAGCAGGCCGAAGGCGAAGCCCAACAGGGCTATCACGCTGCCGAAAATACTCAGTAAACGCAGCGGGGTGGTGGTCAGACAGGTCACCAGGTCATACATCAGGTTAATCAGACGCATGAAGCTATATTTGGAGTCGCCGAATTCGCGCTCAGCGTGCATCACCGGGATCTCGACCGCCCGGCGGGCGAAGGTATTCGCCAGAATCGGGATAAAGGTGCTGCGCTCATGGCAGTTGAGCATGGCGTCGATGATATGGCGGCGATAGGCACGCAACATGCAGCCGTAGTCGCCCATGGCTTTACCGGTGGTTCGCTGAATCAGGCGGTTAATCATCTTCGAGGCAGATTTACGGAAGATGCTGTCCTGACGGTTCTGGCGCACGGTACCGACCACGTCATAGCCTTCATCGGCTTTTGCCACCAGCCGCGGGATCTCTTCCGGCGGGTTTTGCAAGTCGGCATCGAGGGTGATGATCAGATCGCCGGTGACATGGCTGAAACCGGCCATAATCGCCGAGTGCTGGCCGTAGTTGCGGTTCAACAGCACCGCCACCACGTGGCTGCCTTCGGCTTCGGCGGCCTCGGTCAGCATGCGCGCGGAATCGTCGCTGCTGCCGTCGTCGATTAGCAGAATTTCATATTGGCGTCCTAGCGTCGCACAGGCGGCGTCGGTCCGACGCAGCAGCTCCGGCAGACTATCCTGTTCGTTATAAACCGGGATCACCACCGAGACTTTTTTTACGGGAGGATAAGTAAGCATATCAACGTCCTGACAACTGATGCAGCGCGGTAATGACGCGGGTGACATCGTCGTCGGTCATATCCGGGAACAGCGGGATAGAACAAATGCGCGCGCTGTTCCATTCGGTATTCGGTAACGAAACTTCAGGAAAACGCTCGCGGTAATACTTTTGCGTATGGGCCGCGCGGAAGTGCAGACCGGTGCCTATGCCCATGGCTTTGAGTTTTTCCATCAGGACATCGCGGCTGATGCCGCAGGCCGCTTCATCAACGCGGATAATAAACAGGTGCCAGGCGTGCTGGTGCTCCCATGCCGGAATGGTCAGCGGCTTAAAGGGGGTATCCGCCAGCTCGCGCAGGTAGCGTTGGGCGATTTCAGCGCGACGTTGATTCGCCTGCGCCAGCTTATCCAGCTGCACCAGCGCCAGCGCGGCGTTGATATCGGCCAGATTGTATTTGAAGCCGGGGGTAATCACTTCCGCCTGCGGCGCGCGGCCGTGGGTCTGGCGGTCGTAGGCGTCAACGCCCAGGCCGTGGAATTTGAGGCTGCGGATGCGGGAAGCCAGCTCGTCATCATCGGTGACGATAAGCCCCCCTTCGGCGCAGGTCATATTTTTGATCGCGTGGAACGAGAAAATCGCGGTGCCGCGCCAGCCGACGTGGCGGCCTTTATAGTGCGTTCCCGCGGCATGCGCGGCATCTTCGATTACCGGTATACCGTGGCGCTCGCCAACGGCGCGGATCGCATCGATATCCGCAGGCGCGCCCGCGTAGTGGACAGGTATAATCGCTTTCGTCCGCGAAGTGATCGCCGCTTCCACCGCCTCAGGGGTAATCATCAGATTGTCGTGGTCGACATCGATCATCACCGGCGTAGCGCCCAGCAGACAGATCATGTTCAGCGTCGAGACCCAGGTTTGCGAAGGGGTGATCACTTCGTCGCCAGGGCCAATGCCCATCGCCATTAGCGTAACGTGCATACCGCCGGTAGCGGAGCTGACGGCGATGGCGTGGCGGTTGCCGGTCAGTTGGCAAAACGCCTCTTCCAGCGCCTGGTTTTTAGGACCGGTAGTGATCCATCCTGATTGCAAAACTTCACGCAGCGCAGCCAGCTCTGCGTCGCCCATCGACGGGCGCGAAAACGGCAGAAATTCGCTCATCTTTTTCCTGTTCTATTAATAACCCACTAAAAAAGGGGGCCGGTAGAAAGAAATATCCTGCGCCAGCGGACTTAAACAAAATGAAAATGAAGTCGGTTCACCGCCACATTTCATTCCAGGGTATTTCGACGGTTATAAATCTAGTCGCTGTTGCTTAGGATAATATTAAGAAATTAATATTTTTCGCGAGAATAGTAATATCTCATTGATAATCAGATAGATAGTATTTTCTTATGGCAGGAATTAGCAGCAAAAAGCCCCAGTTTCATAGAGAAAACTGGGGCTTAACGGGTGAAAGTAAACGAATCGTCAACCAGCCCGCAATAAATATTTATTTACGTTTTAATCTAGCGGAAAAATTAGCGTTAGATCACAGAATTATTTCTGCTGTATTACAAATTTGCAGGAAAATCTGCGGGTAATTCATTAGCCGGGCAATTAATTACATCGTTATTATCCGCGCCGCAATCGCGAACAAAGGTGATAGTCGCGAATTCATCAATCACTTCGGTCGGGTAGGCCGGGCCGGCGTCACGGTAGGCGTTCATTAACGGAATATGATCGTTCTGGAAGCAGACGGTTTTTTCCGGGTTATTCATGATCCAGCGGGGGAAGAAAATGGTGCCGTGGAACAGTTTGTCGCCCAGGTTGACGATCAGGCTGACGTCGGTACCGGTTGGTTCAGTCCAGGAAATTTTATAAATGCTTTCGCCTACCCGCACGATGTACGCATGCTGGTCTTTCACCCAACGATTAGCAACGATACCGCTGTGAATACGATAGTCCAGAGTGGTGCCATTTTTAACGTAAATTTCGTAGTTCCAGCCGTTGTCGTAGGTATAAACCAGATGTTTACCGATAAAGCCGCTGAGGTCATGTTTGTCAAAAGTGCTCATTATTTATTCTCCTCTGTTTCGTTGAGGTAAGAATACGGCTTTAAAAATTGAATGAATAACGCTATGTTTGGATGAAAATAATCTAATTTTTAGATGAATCATGCACAAGACCACGCTGGAACAATGGGCGCTATTGGAAAAGGTGATTGAGCTGGGCAGCTTTGCCAAAGCCGCGGAAGAGACCAACCGCAGCCAGTCTTCGGTGAGCTATAACCTGGCGCTGCTGCAGGAACGTTTAGGGGTGGCGCTGCTGGCGCCGTCTGGACGCCGAGCGGTGCTGACGCCCGCTGGCGAACTGCTGCTTAATCAGGTGAAACCGCTACTGAAGGCCTTTTCGTGGGTTGAGACCCACGCCGCGACGCTGCGCAACGGCGCGCGCACCCGCCTGGATCTGGTCGTCGACAGCATTTTTCCCCGCCAGCGGCTCTTCGCCATTCTGCGTCAGTTTCAGCAACGCTACCCGCAAACTCAGGTTCGGCTGACCGAAGTGCTGGAAAACGTCGATGAGGCAAGCGCCGCCCGCAGCGAGGCCGATGTGATGGTCTTAACCCGTCGCCAGGATATTACCGGACGCGGCGAATGGCTGATGAATATCGATTTTATTGCGGTCGCCCATCGCGACCATCCGCTGTCGCAATTGGAAGAACCGCTGGACGACAACGCGCTGGCCCCCTGGCCGCTGATCCGCATTGCCGACCGTAGCGGCGACGCCTCATCCACCCGCGATGCCTGGACCTTTTCTACCATTGATGCCGCTATAGATGCGGTGCTGTATCAGGTGGGATTCGGCTGGCTGCCGGAGGAACGGATCCGCGCACACCTGGAACAGGGCGTGCTGAAAGCGCTGCCGCTGAGCCATGGCGCTCGCCGCGCCACGCCGCTGCATTTGATAGTGAAGCGGGACCTGGCGCCGCTCGATGAACAGGTCACCACCCTGCTGGATTTGTTCAGACAATCGTAATCTTACGCTACATATGGTTTTGTTATGGTTTTCTCCCATCATATTGATCCAGGTTACTCCTTAAGTATGACAAATTATTAAAATCGTCATACTTTTCGTTCCTTCTGGATGTAAACCTTGTCTATTTTCCGCACCACCTTGCTGGCGCTCTGCGCCTGCATTCCTCTGCTCGCGCCCGCCGCCATGCATGAAATCGCCATCGCCTGGCCGGTTAATGTCGGTCCTCTCAATCCACATCTGTATACGCCGAACCAAATGTTCGCCCAAAGTATGGTGTATGAGCCGTTAGTCAAATATCAGGCCGATGGCCGGGTTAAACCCTGGCTGGCTACCCGCTGGATCCACTCAGCCGATGGTAAAATCTGGCGTTTCACCCTGCGCGATGATGTCTACTTCTCCAACGGCGAACCGTTTAACGCCCAGGCCGCAGTGGCCAATTTCCAGGCGGTGCTGGCCAACCGCCAGCGGCACGCCTGGCTGGAGTTGACCAATCAGATAACCGACGTTCAAGCGCTCAGCGATAACGAACTACAAATCACCCTGAAAAGCGCCTACTACCCGTTCCTGCAGGAACTCGCCCTTCCCCGCCCGTTTCGTTTTATCGCCCCCTCGCAGTTTGTTGACGGTAGTACACAGCGAGGCATCAAAGCGCCCATCGGCACCGGTCCGTGGATGCTGTCCAGTTCGCAGCTTAATCAGCAGGATGTGCTGGTACGCAACCCGCGCTACTGGGGCAAAAAACCGGCGCTTGAGAAAGTCACCGTGAAAGTGATCCCCGACGCCACCAGCCGGGCGGTCGCCTTTGAAACCGGTGAAGTTGATCTGCTTTACGGTGATGAAGGGCTACTGCCGCTGGATACGTTCGCCCGTTTTCGCCAGCAGTATGAGTATCACACGCGTCTTTCCGCCCCGACGCAAACCGTGATGCTGGCGCTCAATACGCTGCAAGCGCCCACGAATGAACTGGCGGTACGCGAGGCGCTTAACTATGCCGTCAATAAACAGGCGCTTATTGACGGCGTGCTGTACGGCACCCAACAGGTTGCCGACACGCTTTTCGCGCCCTCGGTACCTTACGCGCCGGATAACCTGCTGGCGCGCCGCTTCAATCCGGATAAGGCCCGTACGCTGCTGGAAAACGCCGGCTGGCCGCTAACGCCCGGCAAGGATATTCGTGAAAAAGACGGGCACCCGTTGCATCTTGAACTGGCGTTTATCGGCACCGATGCGCTGGCCAAATCGATGGCGGAAATCATCCAGGCCGATCTGCGCCAGGTAGGTATCGATGTCGGGCTGGTCGGCGAAGAGGAGAGCAGTATCTATGCCCGCCAGCACGATGGCCGCTTCACGATGATCTTCAACCATACCTGGGGCGCGCCGTTCGACCCGCACGCGTTTATGAGCTCAATGCGCGTCGCTTCGCACGCCGATTATCAGGCGCAGCGCGGACTGCCGGATAAAGCAGAGATTGATAAAGAGATCGGCGAGGTCCTGACTACCACCGACGAGGGCCGCCGTCGCGAACTGTATCGCGATATCCTCACCCGTCTGCACAACGAAGCGGTCTATCTGCCGATAAGCTACGTCTCGCTGATGTCCGTCGCCCGCAAAACGCTCGGCGAAGTGCCCTTCGCGCCGGTGACCACCGATCTGCCGTTAGAGCTGATTACGCCGGTGGCGCCATGATGCTGAAATATCTTCTTCGCCGCCTGCTCCCGCTGCCGTTGATGCTGCTTGCCGCCTCGGCGATCATCTTCCTGTTATTACGTCTTGGGGCCGGCGATCCAGCGCTGGACTATCTGCGCCTCTCTAACGTGCCGCCCACCAGCGAAATGATTGCCGCGACCCGCGAGCAGCTCGGGCTCAATCAGCCGCTGGCGCTGCAGTATCTACACTGGCTGTGGCGCGCGCTGCATCTCGATTTTGGCGTCTCCTACGCCAGCCAGCGCCCGGTGCTGGACGACCTGCTGCATTTTCTGCCCGCGACGCTGCAGCTCACCGGCGCGGCGCTGGTGATTATTCTGCTGACCTCGCTACCGCTGGGGATCTGGGCGGCGCGGCATCGCGACCGCTTACCTGATTTCGCCGTACGATTGATTGCCTTCCTCGGCGTCTCAATGCCCAACTTCTGGCTGGCATTTTTGCTGGTAATGCTCTTTTCCGTCCATCTGCGCTGGCTACCGGCGATGGGCTACGGCGGCTGGCGACATCTGCTACTACCGGCGTTTTCCATCGCCCTGATGTCGCTGGCGATCAATGCCCGTCTGCTGCGCGCCAGCATGCTGGAAGTGTCCAGCCAGCGCCACGTGGTCTGGGCGCGTCTGCGCGGGCTGAGCGATGGTCAGGTGGAGCGGCGACACGTGCTGCGTAACGCGACGTTGCCGGTAGTGACGGCGCTGGGTATGCACATCGGCGAGCTGATCGGCGGGACGATGATCATCGAAAATATCTTCGCCTGGCCCGGCGTCGGTCGCTATGCGGTTTCCGCGATATTCAATCGCGACTACCCAGTGATCCAGTGCTTTACCCTGATGATGGTGGCGGTGTTCGTGCTGGCCAATCTGGCGGTCGACCTGCTTAACGCCGCACTCGATCCGCGCCTACGCCGCCATGAGGAGGCCACCGTATGACGCTGTTCGCGACCTTCCGCTGGCCGGTAAAACTGGCGCTACTCACTATTGCGCTGCTGGCGGCAATCGCCATGAGCAGCGGCTGGTGGCTGCCCTATGACCCGGCGACCATCGATCTCCATCAACGTCTGCTCTCTCCGGGCGACGCCCACTGGCTCGGCACCGATCATCTCGGGCGGGATATTTTCTCGCGCCTTCTCGCCGCCACCCGCGTCTCGCTGGGCGCGGTGATGGCCTGCCTGCTGCTGGTGCTGCTGATCGGCCTTACGGTGGGCGGCGCCGCCGGGATGGTGGGCGGACGTGTCGATCGCGGCCTGATGCGCCTGGCCGAGCTGTTTATGACCTTCCCGACTTCAATACTGTCATTCTTTATGGTCGGTGTACTCGGTACCGGTCTTAGCAACGTGATTATCGCCATTGCGCTGTCGCACTGGGCCTGGTACGCAAGGATGGTGCGCAATCTGGTGGTCTCTCTGCGCCAGCGCGAGTTTATTCTCGCCGCGCGCCTGAGCGGCGCGGGACATTGGCCATTGTTTCGTGACCATCTGGCCGGCGCGGTGATCCCTTCGCTGCTGGTGCTCGCCTCGCTGGATATCGGTCATATGATGCTCCACGTAGCCGGGATGTCATTCCTCGGCCTCGGCGTCAGCGCGCCGACGGCGGAATGGGGAGTGATGATCAACGACGCCCGCCAGTACATCTGGACGCAGCCGCTGCAAATGGTCTGGCCCGGACTGGCGCTGTTTATCAGCGTGATGGCTTTTAATCTGGTGGGCGACGCGCTGCGCGATCGTCTCGATCCTCAGCTGATCGCGGAGCATAACCACTGATGCCGCAAAAGATCCAACTGGAACAACTTTCGCTCGTCGCCGACCGTCCGCTGGTCAGCGACGTTTCCCTAACCCTGCGTCGCGGTCAGGTACTGGCGCTGCTCGGCAGTAGCGGCAGCGGTAAATCGCTGACCTGCGCCGCCACGCTCGGCATTTTACCGCCCGGCGTCAGACAAACCGCGGGCCGGGTGCTGCTCGACGGTATCCCGGTATACGGTGAACAGCTGCGCGGCGCGACCATCGCCACCATTATGCAAAACCCGCGCAGCGCCTTTAATCCGCTGCACACCATGGCGGCGCATGCGCGGGAAACCTGCCGGGCAGCGGGCCACGAGGCCAATAACGTCGCGCTGCTGGCGGCGATGGAAGAGGTGGGGCTGGAAAATCCGCTCTCGCTGCTCAAGCGCTATCCCTTCGAGATGAGCGGGGGCATGCTGCAAAGGATGATGGTGGCCCTGGCCCTGCTCAGCCGCGCGCCGTTTATCATCGCCGACGAACCGACCACCGACCTTGATGCCGTCGCCCAGGCGCGCATTCTCGACCTGCTGGCGGATATCGTCGCCAACCGCGGGCAGGGGCTGCTGCTGGTGACCCATGATATGAGCGTTGTCGCCCGGCTGGCGCATGACGTGGCGGTGATGGAAAACGGCCGTCTTGTTGAACGCTGCGACGTTAACACGCTATTTAGCGCCCCACAGCACCCGCTCAGCCAGCGCCTGCTGGCCGCCCATCTGGCGCTATATGGCCTGGAGAAAACACCATGAATTTACTCAGCGTGAACGCAGTGAGCCACGATTATCCCCACCACGGTGCGGTATTGCGCGATATCCAGTTCGACATCGCCCTCGGTGAAACTGTGGCGCTGCTCGGGCGCAGCGGCTGCGGCAAAAGTACCCTGGCGCGGATGCTGGTCGGTCTCGAAACGCCGCGGTATGGCGAGGTCGCCTGGCGCGGCGCATCGCTGACCTCCCTGAAGGGGGAGGCGATCGGCGCCTTTCGCCGCGATATTCAGCTGGTGTTTCAGGATGCCATTAGCGCAGTGAATCCGCGCAAAACGGTGCGCGAGATTATCAGCGAACCGCTGCGGCACCTGTTTAGTTTATCGCGGGAAGAGCGTATGCAGCGGGTGGAGGAGATGCTGCTGACGGTTGACCTCGCCCCGGCGCTGCTCGACAAGCGTCCGGCGCAGCTCAGCGGCGGACAGCTGCAGCGCGTGTGCCTGGCGCGGGCGCTGGTGGTCGGGCCGCAGCTATTAATTCTCGACGAAGCGGTATCGAATCTCGATCTGATGCTTCAGGCGGATATTATCGCCCTGCTCAAACGCCTGCAGGCGCAGTTCGCCACCGCCTGCCTGTTTATTACCCACGACCTGCGGCTGGTGGAGCGTTTTTGCCAGCGGGTACTGGTGATGGATAGCGGACGCATCGTCGAAACGGCCGCGGTTAGTCTGCCCCTGCGCCTTACATCCGCTGCCGGACAGGCGCTACAGCGTGCGGTACTCCCACCCTTTCCCCGCACTCTGCTTAACGAGGCCATGCCATGCAGCGCGTAACCCTGACTCTGGATGATGATCTGCTGGCCGCGCTCGACGCGCACAGCGCCCACCGCGGGTACCACAACCGCTCGGAAGCGGTGCGCGATATTCTGCGTGACGCGCTCCACCATAATCCGCTACAGCAGCCGGCGCAGCGCGGCTATGCGGTCCTGTCGTACGTGTATGAGCATGAAAAACGCGAACTGGCGAGCCGGCTGGTCGCCTCTTCGCATCAGCATCACGATCTCTCGGTCGCCACGTTACATGTCCACATCAATCATGATGACTGTCTAGAGATCGCGGTGCTGAAAGGCAACATGGACGAAGTACAGCATTTTGCCGACGAGGTGATTGCCCAGCGCGGCGTGCGGCATGGGCATTTGCGGTGTTTAGGGGGTGATAAAAACCTTGAAAATTAAGCTGCTAAATCCATAAAAAATTGAGAATGATTTATGTGGTTTATCAACAGTTGATAAACCACATAAACTATACGCTTTGTTAATTATCCCTGTTCGCCAATAATGGCGCCTCATTTAACGATCTCGTTATGGCGAGGCTCCTGCATAAATACAAGTTACCGCCCTGTTGGTATCGAGAGAGACCACTCAGGGAAATACAGGCTTCCATCGAATCAAGGTGTTGCCAAGGTAACTTCTGGCGGTATTAACCGTTCAGATACGTTATGCAGTGCTAAAACCAGGACGTAGGGATCTGCCTGCGCTAACCCTGTCTTGTTCGCCCCTATGAGTGATTTTTTATAGGGATTTTAATCATGTCTTCCATTCAACTCTGCGCCGCGCATCAGGCGACCTCTGGCTTCGACGGCGATGCGATCGCCCAGTACATGCGTACCGACTTTATTACGCTGCAGGAACATTTCAGCGTCCATGAGGCGCGTGAACACTTTATCTCGCAGCTCGCCAGCGACGATATTCCCGGCCAGGTATTTGTCGTCGCCGGTAACAAGCTGCGCGGCAGCTTATCAGTCAAAAAACTTTTGCAGGAGGCAGAGGTAGGCCAGTCTATTCGCTACCTGATGGACAGCTGTCTGTTTCGCGTCAAACCCGACGATGAGCGCCCTCAGGTTATTGCCGAACTCACCGAGCGCGGCCTCGATCTGGTGCCGGTTGTCGATAAAGGCGAGCTGGTCGGCTGCCTGATGGAAAAAGAAATTGCCCATCTGCTGGAGGATGACGTCACCGAAGACGCCCAGCTGCAGGGGGCGACGCTACCGCTGGAAAAACCGTATCTGGAAATCAGTCCGTGGACGCTGTGGAAGAAACGCTCGGTCTGGCTGCTACTGTTATTTGTTGCCGAAGCCTACACCAGCAGCGTGCTGCAGCATTTTGAAGAGGCGCTGGAATCGGCCATCGCACTGGCCTTCTTCATCCCGTTACTGATCGGCACCGGCGGCAACAGCGGAACTCAGATCACCTCAACGCTGGTGCGTTCGATGGCGCTGGGTGAAGTCCGTTTACGTGACATGGGACGGGTTATCCGCAAAGAGGTGTCGACCTCGTTTCTGATTGCCCTGACCCTGGGTCTGGCGGGCTGCCTGCGCGCCTGGATGATGGGGATTGGCATGGAAATCACGCTGATCGTCAGCCTGACGCTGGTCTGCATTACTTTGTGGAGCGCGGTGGTGTCTTCGGTTATTCCGATGTTGCTTAAGCGGATCGGTATCGACCCGGCGGTGGTTTCCGCGCCGTTTATCGCCACGCTGATAGATGGCACCGGGCTGATTATCTATTTCAAAATCGCCCAGTATTTTCTTGGGTTGAACTGATCGAAACAGCCCGGGCGCCAGGGTGCCCCGGGCTCTCTGATTAAGCTTCCGCCAGCGCCTGCGCGCAGGCCCAGGCGCTTGACCACGCCCACTGGAAGTTATAGCCGCCAAGCCAGCCGGTGACGTCCATCACTTCACCGATAAAGTAAAGCCCCGGCGCTTTGCGCGCCTCCATGGTGCGTGACGAAAGCTCATTGGTATCCACGCCGCCGAGGGTCACTTCCGCGGTACGATAACCTTCAGTTCCGTTCGGCTGCACGCGCCACGCGGTTAGCGTCTCCACCAGCGCCTGCTGATCGCGAACGTTCAGTTGCTTCAATGTCACATCAGGTATCTGCCCAAGCTGCTGTAAACATTCGACCAGCCGCTTCGGCAACTGCATCGCGAGGGTGTTTTTCAGGCTTTGGTTGGGATGAGCGCCCCGCTGCTCGTTGAAGAACGCCTCAAGATCACAGTCCGGCAGCAGGTTGACGGTGACAAACTCGCCGGGCTGCCAGTAGCTGGAAATCTGCAGCACCGCCGGGCCGGAAAGGCCACGATGGGTAAATAGCAGGTTTTCGCGAAACAGCGTACCGTTCTCGGCGGTAATCGTAGAGGGCACCGAAACGCCGGAAAGCACCTGCAGCTGCTCAAGCAGCGGTTTATGCAGGGTAAACGGCACCAGACCCGCGCGGGTCGGCAGCACCTTCAGACCAAACTGTTCGGCCACCTTGTAACCAAACGGCGACGCGCCCAGTCCCGGCATCGACAGGCCGCCGGAAGCGATCACCAGCTTCTTCGCCGTCAGCATTTCGCCGTTCACCTGTAGCCGGTAGCCTTGTTCATCGCGTTCGACGCTGAGAATTTCGCTGCGCAGACGGATCTGTACGCCGCCTTTTTCACATTCCGACAGCAGCAGATTGACGATTTGCTCCGCGGAATCATCGCAAAACAGCTGACCTAAGGTCTTCTCATGCCAGGCAATACCATATTTGCCAACCAGTTCGATAAAGTCCCACTGGGTATAGCGCGCCAGCGCAGATTTGCAAAAATGCGGGTTTTGGCTGAGATATGCCGCGGGTTCGACATACATGTTAGTAAAGTTGCAGCGGCCGCCGCCGGACATCAGGATTTTGCGCCCCGGCTTTTTGCCATTATCGAGCAGCAGCACCCGGCAGCCCAACTGCCCCGCCTGCGCCGCACAAAACATTCCCGCCGCACCGGCGCCGATCACAATGGCATCAAACCTTTCCACTCAACTTTCCTCATTCCCCAATTGTCGGGAATTGTAAATATTTCACTCTGGTCACACCAGCACGAAAAAAACAACATTCAGTTACGTCTTTGAAAGATATAGGATTACTCCCAACCAGGTAGAAACCAAACAGGAAGAAAATCAAAAAAAGTCTATATTTCACTTTGCCCGCGCCGCTAAAGTCACTGATAATGCGCCGCGTTCATGTCCTCAAAATGGCGTAACGTCCTATGCTACATTTATTTGCCGGTCTGGATTTACATACCGGACTATTATTATTGCTTGCTTTAGCTTTTGTACTGTTTTACGAAGCGATTAACGGTTTTCATGATACCGCAAACGCAGTTGCAACGGTGATTTACACTCGCGCAATGCGGTCGCAGCTTGCTGTTGCGATGGCGGCACTCTTCAACTTTTTCGGCGTTCTGCTGGGCGGTCTCAGCGTAGCCTATGCCATCGTGCATATGCTGCCAACGGACCTGCTGCTTAACATGGGTTCCGCACATGGCCTCGCCATGGTGTTCTCTATGCTGCTGGCGGCAATCATCTGGAACCTCGGAACCTGGTATTTCGGCCTACCGGCCTCCAGTTCTCACACCCTGATTGGCGCCATCATCGGTATTGGTTTAACCAATGCGCTGATGACCGGTACTTCAGTGGTGGATGCGCTGAATATCCCGAAAGTCATCGGCATTTTTGCCTCGCTTATCGTCTCGCCGATTGTTGGCCTGGTGGTAGCGGGCGGCCTGATTTTCATTCTGCGTCGTTACTGGAGCGGTACCAAAAAACGCGCTCGTATACACCTGACCCCAGCGGAACGCGAAAAGAAAGACGGTAAGAAAAAACCGCCGTTCTGGACCCGTATTGCGCTGATCCTGTCCGCTATCGGCGTGTCGTTCTCGCACGGCGCCAACGATGGGCAGAAAGGCATTGGTCTGGTCATGCTGGTACTGATTGGCGTCGCGCCGGCGGGCTTCGTGGTCAACATGAACGCGTCTGGTTACGAAATCACTCGTACCCGCGATGCAGTCAACAACGTGGAAACCTTCTTCCAACAGCGCCCTGAGCTGCTGAAGAAAGCCACCGGCGTTGATCAACTGGTTCCGTCACCGGAAACCAATACCGCGGCCAACGGCGAGTTTCACTGCCATCCGGCGAACACCATCAACGCGCTTGACCGCGTGAAGACAATGCTCACCGGTACGGAAAGCTACGATACACTGTCAGTGGATCAGCGCGGCCAGCTGCGTCGCATTATGCTCTGCATCTCCGACACCACCGACAAAGTGGCCAAACTGCCGGATGTGAGCACTGACGACCAGCGCCTGCTGAAGAAACTGAAAACCGATATGCTGAGCACCATCGAGTACGCGCCAATCTGGATCATTATGGCGGTCGCGCTGGCGCTGGGTATTGGCACCATGATCGGCTGGCGCCGCGTGGCGACCACTATCGGCGAGAAGATTGGTAAGAAGGGTATGACCTACGCGCAAGGTATGTCCGCCCAGATGACCGCCGCGGTTTCTATCGGCCTTGCCAGCTACACCGGCATGCCGGTTTCCACCACCCACGTGCTCTCTTCCTCGGTTGCGGGGACGATGCTCGTTGATGGCGGCGGTCTGCAGAAGAAAACCGTCACCAGCATCCTGATGGCATGGGTACTCACCCTGCCGGCAGCCATTTTGCTGTCAGGCGTGCTGTACTGGCTGGCTCTGAAGCTTATCTAAGCAATAGCCATGCGAAAAATGGGTCAGGAAACTGGCCCATTTTTTTTGCACTCAATTCAGGCAGCTCAATGCCAGATAAGCAGTGCAATCATACTCACCAGCACCAGACCACACAGCGCGCTGGTCAGGATGAACTGCCGGCGAACACGCTCACAGCGACGAATAAACTCGTCATCATGATGATCGCGATATCGTTGGGCATAGATATACCAAACCAGCCGCATTTGTTTACTGGGCTGCCCATGCGAGGTGAAAAAACCTCCGCCATCAACATATTGATAGAGCAAGGGATCGCAACCACGTAGCACAACCAATAATGCACGCAACGATGAGAAGTAACGTGCCATATTCACCACACAAACGATACACAGGGCCCAAAACAGCGCAACAGTGCTGATCATACTTCCTCCCCGGCGACCCATCCACGGAGATCCCTCCGGGACTACCGCTCCCCAATATCATCCAACCCACCGTACAGTAAAAGAGTGCGATTCCGGTCACGTTTATTTATCCGACCGGCTCATTAAATAGTGTAGGAGATCAGTTAATTATTTTACCACAAGGTTAATCGTTATCAATACGTAAGACGGAATAATTTGTTTAACTAACGGTGAACCAGGTGCATTGACGGAGTGCGAGGGGCGCTATATTGTAGAAATTATCTTCTACAATTAAGTCCTTAAAGGCTTACCCCCCGCGAATCTAGCTTGCAGGACGCGGGCGAATCGACAGCACAGGCTGTCTGGTCCAACGGTCATCGACAACTTATGGAAGGAGTAACACTATGGCTTACAAACACATTCTTATTGCAGTAGACCTATCACCGGAAAGCAAAGTGCTGGTAGAGAAAGCGGTTTCTATGGCGCGTCCCTACAATGCGAAAGTTTCCCTGATTCACGTGGATGTGAATTACTCCGACCTCTACACCGGTCTTATCGATGTCAATCTGGGCGACATGCAGAAACGCATCTCTGAAGAGACGCACCACGCGCTGACCGAGCTTTCCACTAACGCTGGCTACCCGATTACCGAAACCCTGAGCGGCAGCGGCGATCTTGGCCAGGTGCTGGTCGATGCGATTAAAAAATATGATATGGACCTGGTGGTCTGCGGTCACCATCAGGACTTCTGGAGCAAGCTGATGTCCTCCGCGCGTCAGCTGATCAACACCGTTCACGTTGATATGCTGATCGTACCGCTGCGCGACGAAGAAGACGAATAATCGCTTTTCCTCGCCAGCCAACGCCCGCGCCTGCGGGCGTTTTTGTTTTTATGCTACATCCCGCCTGAATCCCATTGAACCCATCAGGATATCAATCCAGATAATTAATATCGGTTAGTGTGATCAACCATTTATTAGAATTAATATCTATATAATAATCTATACATTCAGCCAATGGCCGAATCATTATGGGCCATCAGACTTTTTCGGCGCGTTTTGGCAGACGCGTTCATACTTTTTGGGATAGCACTAAAAGGCGAAGGAATATGAAAACAACTGCACCTACGGGTTTGCTACAGCAACCCCGTCCGTTCTTCATGATTTTTTTTGTAGAGTTATGGGAGCGTTTTGGCTATTACGGCGTCCAGGGCATCCTGGCGGTGTTCTTTGTTAAACAGCTTGGTTTCTCTCAGGAACAGGCATTTATCACCTTTGGCGCCTTCGCGGCGCTGGTCTACGGCCTCATTTCCATCGGCGGCTATGTCGGTGACCATCTGCTGGGAACCAAACGCACGCTGGTGCTCGGCGCCGTCGTGCTGGCTATCGGCTACTTTATGACCGGCCTGTCGCTGCTCAAACCCGATCTTATCTTTATCGCGCTTGGCACGATCGCCGTCGGCAACGGGCTATTTAAAGCCAATCCCGCGAGCCTACTGTCAAAATGCTATCCGCCTAAAGACGCCCGTCTCGACGGCGCCTTCACCCTGTTTTATATGTCGATTAACATCGGTTCGCTGCTGTCGCTGTCGCTGGCGCCGGTTATTGCCGATAAGTTCGGCTACGCGGTAACCTACAACCTGTGCGGCGCCGGGCTTATCGTCGCGCTGCTGGTCTACTTCGCCTGTCGCGGAATGGTGAAAGATATCGGTTCAACCCCGGATCATCAGCCGCTGAGTTTCCGTAATCTGCTGTATGTGCTGGTCGGCACCGTAGTGATGATTTTCCTCTGCGCCTGGCTGATGCATAACGTTAAAATCGCCAACCTGGTGCTGATTGTGCTGTCCATCGTGGTGACGATTTTCTTCTTCCGCGAAGCTTTCCGCCTCGATAAAACCGGCCGCAACAAGATGTTCGTCGCCTTCATCCTGATGCTCGAAGCGGTGGTGTTTTATATCCTGTACGCCCAGATGCCAACCTCGCTCAACTTCTTCGCCATCAATAACGTGCATCACAACATTCTCGGCATCGCGATTAACCCGGTGAGTTTCCAGGCATTGAACCCGTTCTGGGTGGTGGTCGCCAGCCCGGTACTGGCGGCTATCTACACCCGTCTTGGCAACAAAGGTAAAGACCTGACCATGCCGATGAAATTCACTCTCGGCATGTTCCTCTGCGCGCTGGGCTTCCTGACCGCCGCGGCGGCCGGGATGTGGTTTGCCGACCCGCAGGGGCTCACCTCGCCATGGTTTATCGTGCTGGTTTATCTGTTCCAGAGTCTCGGCGAACTGCTGATTAGCGCCCTGGGCCTGGCGATGGTTGCCGCGCTGGTTCCGCAGCGGCTGATGGGCTTTATTCTGGGGATGTGGTTCCTGACTCAGGCCGCCGCGTTCCTGATGGGCGGCTATGTCGCGACCTTCACCGCGGTACCAGAAAATATAACCGACCCGCTGCAGACGCTGCCGATCTACACCAACGTGTTTAGTAAAATTGGCCTCGTGACCTTGGCGGTGACGGTGGTGATGGCCTTTATGGTGCCGTGGCTGAACCGGATGATTAATACCCCGGCCAGCGCCGAGTAACCGTTTGAGATGGCCGATCCGCTGGCGCCGTTTGTTTAAATATTGCGGTTCCCGGCTCGCGCTACAATTTGGTAGCCCGGATAAGGCGCTTTGCGCCGCTATCCGGGTGATATCACAACGGCGAAAAATTACGCCGGAGTACCGGCGTAAATATCAAACCGATGTCCTTTGGTCACTACCGCGTTAGGCGTGGCGACATCCGCCAACGGCGGCGCATAGTCCGGACGCTTCACCACCACTCGTTTGGTTGCCAGCTGTCGAGCCGGCGCCAACAGACCATCGGCGTCTAAATCCGGCCCCACCAGCGACTGAAATACCCGCATCTCTTTTTTGACCAGCGCGCTTTTCTGCTTATGGGGAAACATCGGATCCAGATACACCACCTGTGGGCGCGGGGTGATATCGGTCAACGCATTGAGGCTGGATGCATGAATCAACTGTAAGCGCTCCTGCAGCCAGCCGCCGATCTCCGCATCGGCATAGCCACGTTTCAAACCATCGTCGAGCAGCGCGGCGACCACCGGGTTACGCTCAAGCATCCGCACGCGGCAGCCGACCGACGCCAGCACGAAGGCATCGCGCCCCAGGCCAGCGGTGGCGTCAACCACGTCCGGCAGATAATCGCCTTTAATACCCACCGCTTTGGCTACCGCTTCACCGCGGCCGCCGCCAAACTTGCGGCGATGAGCCATCGCGCCGCCGACGAAATCGACAAAGATGCCGCCAAGCTTTGGCTCATCGCGCTTACGCAGCTCCAGATGCTCGTCCGTCAGCACCAGCGCCATCGGGTTCTCAGCATCATGCTCCAGCCCCCAACGGGCGGCCAAAACAGATAAGGCGCCGTCACCGGCGCCTGTTTCATCAATTAAGCAGATTTTCACGTAGCAATCAGCCTTTGATCCCGTAATGCTCAAGCATCGCGTCCAGCTGCGGCTCGCGCCCGCGGAAGCGTTTGAACAGCTCCATCGGCTCTTCGGAACCGCCGCGGCTCAGGATATTGTCGAGGAATGATTGACCGGTTTCACGGTTGAAAATTCCCTCTTCTTCGAAGCGCGAGAAGGCATCCGCCGCCAACACATCGGCCCACAGGTAGCTGTAGTAGCCCGCCGCGTAGCCACCCGCAAAGATGTGGCTGAACGCATGCGGGAAGCGGCCCCAGGTTGGGCCCGGCACCACGGCGACCTGCTTTTTAATCTCGGCCAGGGTCTCGAGGATTTTCGCCCCCTGCTCCGGCGAGTATTCCGCGTGTAGACGGAAATCGAACAGACCGAACTCCAGCTGGCGGAGAATAAACATCGCCGCCTGGTAGTTTTTCGCCGCCAGCATTTTCTCCAGCAGTTCCTGCGGCAGCGGTTCACCGGTTTCGTAATGCCCGGAGATAAACGCCAGCGCTTCCGGCTCCCAGCACCAGTTTTCCATAAACTGGCTCGGCAGCTCGACCGCATCCCACGGCACCCCACTGATGCCGGAAACGCCAGCAGTATCAATGCGGGTCAGCATGTGGTGCAGACCATGGCCAAACTCGTGGAACAGGGTAATCACTTCATCGTGCGTGAACAGCGCCGGTTTGCCGTTTACCGGGCGGTTGAAGTTACAGGTCAGATAAGCGACCGGTTTTTGCAGGGAACCATCCAGCTTACGCATCTGGCCGACGCAGTCGTCCATCCACGCCCCGCCGCGTTTATGTTCGCGGGCATACAGGTCAAGATAGAAGCTGCCGCGCAGCTCGTTATTTTCGTCATACAGCTCGAAGAAACGCACTTCCGGATGCCACACATCGACATCGGTACGCTCTTTGGCGGTAATGCCATAAATACGCTTAACCACTTCAAACAGGCCGTTAACGGCTTTGTTTTCCGGGAAATACGGGCGCAGTTGCTCATCGCTAATGCTGTAGAGATGCTGTTTCTGTTTTTCGCTGTAGTAAGCGATATCCCACGGCTGCAGTTCATCGACGCCAAACTCGGCTTTGGCGAAAGCACGCAGCTGAGCCAGCTCTTTTTCGCCCTGCGGACGCGCGCGTTTTGCCAGGTCGGTCAGGAAATCGAGGACCTGCTGCGGATTTTCAGCCATTTTGGTGGCCAGAGATTTAAAGGCGTAGCTGTCAAAGCCCAGCAGTTGCGCCAGCTCGTGACGCAGCGCGAGGATCTCCGCCATCACCGGGCTGTTATCCCATTTCCCGGCGTTCGGGCCCTGATCGGAGGCGCGGGTGGAATAGGCGCGATACATCTCTTCGCGCAGCGCCTGATTGTCGCAGTAGGTCATCACCGGCAGATAGCTCGGAATATCCAGCGTCAGCAGATATCCTTCCTGCTCTTTCGCCTGCGCCTGGGCCTGAGCGGCGGCCAGCGCGCTTTCCGGCATGCCTGCGAGATCGGCGACGTCGGTCACCAGCTTGTTCCAGCCCATGGTGGCATCAAGCACGTTGTTGCTGTACAGATTGCCAAGCTCAGAGAGGCGCGCGGCGATTTCACCGTAGCGTTTCTGCGCTTCTGCCGGCAGGCCAATCCCGGATAATTCAAAATCGCGCAGCGCGTTATCGACCGCCTTTTTCTGCGCGGTGTTCAACGTGGCGTAGTTATCGCCGTCGCGCAGGTCGCGGTAGGCTTTATACAGGCCTTCATGCTGGCCGACCCAGGTGCTGTACTCGGAGAGCAGCGGCAGCGTCTGTTCGTAGGCTTCACGCAGCTCCGGGCTGTTTTTTACCGAATTCAAATGGCTGATTGGCGAGAAGATGCGTCCCAGCACATCGTCCACTTCCGCCAGCGGCTGGCAAAGATTTTCCCAGCTATACGGCGCGCCGTGCGCCACCGCGCTTTCCACCGCGGCCCGGCAATCATCCAGCGCTTTGGTGACCGCAGGGACCACGTGCTCCGGTTTAATTGCAGAAAATGGCGGCAATGAAAAAGGCGTCAGTAATGGATTGGTCATATGCGCTGTCCTGTTGAAGAGGGTGAATGAAGCGCGCGTTCCGGCGCTTTTGCATGAGATCTAGAATGGGGGATAGTTGCGGGAATTTCAATGACAGGCGGTGCGACAGCGGCAATCCTGGGCGAACTGCGGTAAACTGTCGGTTAACTTGTTTATTTCCGGAATCACTGCATCCATGCTCAGTTATCGCCACAGCTTTCACGCAGGCAACCACGCCGACGTCCTTAAACACACCGTTCAGAGTTTGATCATTGAATCGCTGAAAGAGAAAGAAAAACCGTTTCTCTACCTGGACACTCACGCCGGCGCGGGCCGCTATCAGCTGAGCGGCGAGCACGCCGAACGTACCGGCGAATACCTTGAAGGCATCGCCCGTATCTGGCAGCAGGACGATCTACCGACCGAGCTGGAGCCGTATATTTCGGTCGTCGAACACTTCAACCGCAGCGGTCAACTGCGCTACTACCCTGGTTCGCCGCTTATCGCGCGCCAGCTGCTGCGCGAGCAGGACAGCCTGCAGATGACAGAACTGCACCCGAGCGATTTCCCGCTGCTGCGCGCCGAGTTCCAGAAAGACAGCCGCGCGCGCGTCGATAAAGCCGATGGCTATCAGCAGCTGAAGGCCAAGCTGCCGCCGGTTTCCCGTCGCGGTCTGATTCTTATCGACCCGCCGTACGAAATTAAAACCGATTATCAGGCGGTGGTCACCGGGATCAACGAAGGTTATAAACGCTTCGCCACCGGCACCTACGCGCTGTGGTATCCGGTGGTGCTGCGCGCGCAAATCAAACGCATGATCAAAGATTTAGAAGCCACAGGTATCCGCAAAATTCTGCAAATCGAGCTGGCGGTGCGTCCGGACAGCGACCAGCGCGGCATGACCGCCTCCGGGATGATCGTCATCAACCCGCCGTGGAAGCTGGAACAGCAGATGAATAACGTGCTGCCGTGGCTGCACAGCAAACTGGTTCCAGCCGGTACCGGTCATGCGACCGTGAGTTGGATCGTACCGGAGTAATCGCAACCATCGGTGGAACCTTTTAAGCCTCGCGCTACAATCGCGGCAATTAACGATTAAGGACATATGGGCATGAGCAAACATTATGATTACCTCGCCATCGGCGGCGGCAGCGGCGGTATCGCCTCGATTAACCGTGCGGCGATGTACGGCCAGAAGTGCGCGCTGATTGAAGCCAAAGAGCTGGGCGGCACCTGCGTTAACGTCGGCTGTGTGCCGAAAAAAGTGATGTGGCATGCGGCGCAGATCCGCGAAGCAATCCACCTGTATGGCCCGGATTACGGTTTCGATACCACCATCAACCATTTCGACTGGGATAAGCTGGTTGCCAGCCGCAGCGCCTATATCGACCGTATTCATACCTCTTACGACAACGTGCTGGGTAAGAATAAAGTTGATGTTATCAAAGGGTTCGCGCGCTTTGTCGATGCCCATACCGTGGAAGTCAACGGCGAGACCATTACCGCCGATCATATCCTGATCGCCACCGGCGGCCGCCCGAGCCACCCGAACATTCCGGGTGTGGAATACGGTATTGATTCCGACGGTTTCTTCGAACTGCCGGCGCTGCCGAAGCGCGTAGCGGTAGTCGGCGCGGGCTATATTGCCGTTGAACTGGCCGGCGTGATTAACGGCCTGGGCGCCGAAACCCACCTGTTCGTGCGTAAACACGCGCCGCTGCGCAGCTTCGATCCGCTGATCGTTGAGACTCTGGTGGAAGTGATGAACGCCGAAGGCCCGCAGCTGCACACGAACGCAATTCCGAAGGCGGTAGTCAAGAATGCCGACGGCAGCCTGACTCTGGCGCTGGAAGATGGCCGCAGCCAGACCGTAGATTGCCTGATTTGGGCGATTGGCCGCGAACCGGCGACCGATAACTTCAATCTGGCGGCAACGGGCGTTAAAACCAACGATAAAGGCTACATCATCGTTGATAAGTTCCAGAACACCAACGTACCGGGCATCTACGCGGTGGGCGATAATACCGGCGCCGTCGAGCTGACGCCGGTCGCCGTGGCCGCAGGCCGTCGTCTGTCCGAACGCCTGTTTAACAACAAGCCGGAAGAGCACCTCGACTACAGCAATATCCCGACCGTGGTCTTCAGCCATCCGCCAATCGGCACCGTCGGCTTAACCGAGCCGCAGGCGCGCGAGCAGTACGGCGACGACGCCGTGAAGGTGTACAAATCGTCCTTCACCGCAATGTATACCGCCGTGACCTCTCACCGCCAGCCGTGCCGCATGAAGCTGGTCTGCGTCGGCCCGGAAGAGAAGATTGTCGGTATTCACGGTATCGGCTTCGGAATGGATGAGATGCTGCAGGGCTTTGCGGTGGCGCTGAAAATGGGCGCCACCAAAAAAGACTTCGACAATACCGTCGCCATTCACCCGACCGCAGCGGAAGAGTTCGTCACCATGCGTTAATCCGCGCAGCCCCGTCTCAGGACGGGGCTTCATTTTGACTCCGTCACCAGATTACGTAGGATCTGATGGCCGATGTAGTTACTCCAGTTAAAGCTGTTTTGCAGCACCACCACCGCATTCTGATTCGCTTTATCGAAGCCGATATAGCTTGAATAGCCGCCGATGTATCCCACCTGATAAGTTAATCGATGCCGACCAAATGTGTCGGTCACCCAGGCAATGTTCGCCGCTTCGACCCGCCGCGGATAATAATCAACGCTAACGTCTTTAAACGCCCGATCCAGTGCCGCCTGCCCCGTGGGGGCGAAGTGAGCGCGGGCATAGTTAATCAGATCGCCGGCGTCGCTGTACAGACTCGCCGCGCCAACCATGTTATTCGTGAACTGCCAGTCCGGCGTCAGCGCGCCGCGCGGTTTAAACTTCGGCTGATCGCCTGCGTGTCCCAGCGCCCGCCACGGATATTCATGCAGCGTTTGCGGCAGGAAGCTGGTATTCCCCATAGCCAATGGCCGGAAGATCATCCGTGACGCCAGCGTCTCAATCGATTCGCCGGTTTGGTATTTGAGAAGATACCCAAGTATCGCAAAACCCAGGTTGGAGTAACTCGGCTCGCGCTCCAGCGGCGCATTGAAGTTGCTCAGATAGCTCAGCACCCCGTCGGCATCGAGTTCATGATAAAAGTTTTCACCGTTGTTGAGATAGGCCAACAGATGCTCAAGCGACAGCATGTTCATCGGCTGACGCGGCAGCCCGGAGGTATGAGTGACCAGCTGCAGTAAGGTTATCTTGCGGGCATCTTCACTGAGCACGGTCCCCGGCGGCAGCAGGGTTTGCAGCGTATCGTTCCAGTGTAAACGCCCCTCGTTGACCAGCATCGTCACCACTTCAGCGGTAACACCTTTACTTAACGAACCGAGGGCAAAAAGCGTTTGCGGAGTTATCGGGTAGCGCTGCTTATCATCCGTCACGCCGAAGCAGTGAAACTCCGCCGGGCCGTTGTGATGAATAATCGCCACCACCACGCCGCTGACCTGCTTCTCGCGCATGTATTGGCTGACGAAAGTATCGACGGAAAGCCGCTGCCCGTTATGCCCCACCAGGCTGGTTTCATTGCTGGGAGGGCTCATTTGCGACAGCGTGCCGGCGCAGCCTGAAACCAACAGTAATGCCAATAGCACAAGGCCTAACCGCCTGTTCAAACTCCACCTACCTGCCGCGCGTTTTTGGGATGAGATAAAAAATAGACGCGGATCGTAGCGGCATTACTCCGCCGGCGCAAAGCGAATACGCTGAAAAATAAATAAGGCCGTCGGCACAGATAGCCGACGGCCCGGGCTTTATACCAGTCCGGTGGCGTAGTAAACGCCGATAATGAAAAAGGCACCGAGGATTTTAAACAACGTGATGCCGAGAATCGGTTTATAGGCCTGGCGATGCGTCAGTCCGGTCACCGCCAGCAAAGTGATGATCGCCCCATTGTGCGGCAATGTATCCATGCCGCCCGCCGCCATCGACGCCACACGGTGCATCACTTCCAGCGGGATCCCCGCAGCATGGGCCGACTCCACAAAGCGATCCGCCATCGCCGCCAGGGCAATACTCATTCCACCGGAGGATGAACCGGTGATCCCGGACAAAATATTGATCGTAATCGCCTGATTGAGTAAAGGATTTGGGATCGCTTTCAGCGCATCGGCCACCTGAACAAAGCCCGGTAGCGCGGCAATCACCCCGCCAAAACCATACTCTGATGCAGTATTCAACGCCGCCAGCATAGCGCCGCCAACGGCGACTTTGCTACCGTCGGCCAGCTTACCCTTCAGGCTACGCCCGGCAAACAGGAAGATAGTGATAATTCCGCACAACAAGGCCGCCATCACCGCCCAAATCGCCACCATCTTCTTCACGTCGCTTTCCATCGGCGCTTTCAGTCCCGGCAGGTCAATCAGGAAATGGCTACCGTACGCCTGAGGGATAAGCCAGGTAAACAGCAGGTTGGCGACGCCGACGATAATCAACGGCAGCAGCGCGATCACCGGGTGCGGCAAGTTAAGGTCTGCCGGGGTTTCTGGTTCATTTATCAACTCGCTTCCATAACCTTCTCCCCTGCGCTGCGCTTTACGCCGCATCGCCTCCAGATATAACCAGCCGCCAATAGCCACAAATGCGGAACCCAGCACCCCAAGCCAGGGCGCTGCCCAGGAGGTCGTACCGTAAAAAGTAGTCGGAATAATATTCTGAATCTGTGGCGAACCCGGTAGCGCATCCATCGTAAAAGTGAAGGCGCCCAGCGCGATAGTCGCAGGCATTAGCCGTTTCGGAATTTGGCTCTGGCGGAACATCTCAGCGGCGAAGGGATAGACCGCAAATACCACCACGAATAGCGAAACCCCGCCATAGGTTAACAACGCGCAGACCAGAATAATCACCGGCATCGCCTTGTTTTGCCCCATCAGCCGGGTAACAGCACTCACGATTGACCGGGAGAATCCGGAAAACTCAATTAATTTCCCGAAGACCGCGCCCAGTAAAAATACCGGGAAATAGAGTTTTACGAACCCGACCAGCTTATCCATGAAAATATCGCTGAATACCGGGGCAACGGCGGCTGGCTGGGTGAGTAATACGGCGCCGAGCGCAACCAAAGGGGCAAAAAGGATCACGCTATAGCCGCGATAGGCGGCGAGCATCAGCAATCCTAACGCCAGTAAGGCAATCAATACGTCCATAGGGTTATCCGTCAGCATGGCCGCCGCTTATTTCCTTGTTATCGGGCGGCCGATGTTAAGTTGGGGAGCGTATCCCGCTTCCCGTTTCAGACCTTACGGGTTATTCAGGAATCCCAGCGTAAGGAACGTCTTTATTGCCGTAGCGGCGCACGCGGACGTTGGCCTGTTCACCATGGCCGGAGAAACCTTCGAGGGCGCACAGACGCGAACAGTACTCGCCGATCTGCGCGGAGGCGCTATCGGTAAGAACCTTTTGATAGGTGCAGGTTTTGATGAACTTCCCAACCCACAGCCCCCCGGTATAACGCGCCGCTTTACGCGTCGGCAGGGTATGGTTGGTGCCGATGACTTTATCGCCGTAGGCCACGTTAGTACGAGGTCCCAGGAACAATGCGCCAAAGTTCTGCATATTTTCGAGGAACCAGTCCGGGTCGCGGGTCATTACCTGCACATGTTCGAACGCCAGCTCATTGGCGATTTTCAGCATTTCTTCCCGGTCTTCAGCCACAATGATTTCGCCAAACTTCGCCCACGACTGGCGCGCGATTTCCGCGGTGGGCAGCACCGCCAGCAGACGATCGATTTCCGCCAGCGTTTCGCGCGCCAGCGTTTCCGAGGTCGTCAACAAAATCGCCGGGGAATCAGGACCATGCTCAGCCTGACCTAACAGGTCAGTGGCGCAGATTTCACCATCCACGCTTTCATCGGCAATGACCAGGGTCTCCGTCGGCCCGGCGAACAGATCGATACCGACGCGGCCAAACAGCTGACGTTTGGCTTCAGCGACAAAGGCGTTGCCCGGCCCCACCAGCATATCCACCGGTGCGATGCTCTCGGTACCGACGGCCATCGCCGCCACGGCCTGAATACCCCCCAGGCAGTAGATTTCGTCGGCCCCCGCCATATGCTGCGCCACCACAATCGCCGGCGCCGGTTTACCGTTAAACGGCGGCGCACAGGTGACAATGCGCGGCACACCTGCGACTTTCGCGGTGATAATCGACATATGCGCCGACGCCAGCAGCGGGTATTTCCCGCCCGGCACGTAGCAGCCCGCCGCGCTGACCGGAATATTTTTGTGTCCCAGAATGACGCCCGGCAGCGTTTCAACCTCGATATCTTTCAGGCTGTCGCGCTGGTGCTGAGCGAAGTTACGCACCTGCTCCTGCGCAAAGCGGATATCAGCAATATCGCGATCCGACAGCTGCGCATAGCAGTCATCGATTTCCTGCTGCGACAGGCGGAAGTTTGCGCGATCGAGCTTATCGAACTTAATCGACAGCTCGCGCACTGCTGCGTCACCGCGCGCTTCAATATCCGCCAGGATTTTCTCTACCGCTTCACGAACCGTACGGTCGTGAGATTTCACTGCTTCAGATTCCGCACCGCGCTTGAGCCAGATAGCCATAACTTGCCTCACTATGATGTTAATGAAATGCTAATGCATTCGAATTCACTTGCATCCTGGCGTGAATAAAATGTTATGTGAAGCAGCAATGCATTCGAATGCAACGGAGATCGCAAAATTAGTGACAGGGGGGAAGATTCACGCATAATGGCGGGGCATGGGTCAGGAGAGGCAACGGAATGGCAGGTCAAAACAAACGAGCAGTCACCAGTTACGATGTCGCGAAAGCGGCTGGCGTCTCGCAATCTGCGGTATCCCGCGCCTTTACCGAAGGAGCGAAAATTTCGCCAGCCACCAAAGAAAAGGTGCGTAAGATCGCCGCCGAGCTGGGCTATCGTCCGAGCTTTATCGCCCAGTCGCTGATCACCCGCCGCTCAACGCTTATTGGTGTTGTCGTTCCGGGGTTGGTGAATCCCTTCTACGCCGCGGTTCTGGATGAACTGTCACAGGCGTTGAACCTGATGGGATACCGGGTACTGTTGTTTTCGATGTACCGCGATGATGACACTACCCCCATCATGGAAGAGATTCTGCGTCATCGTGTTGAAGCGCTAGTGCTGGTGTCCAGCAGCCTTTCTTCACACTTTGCTCATGAATGCCAGCAGCTCGGCCTGCCGGTGCTGCTGCTCAACCGCAAAAACGACAGCCGGTCGGTTTCCAGCGTCACCAGCGATAACCTGGCTGGCGGCGCCGCGATTGCCGATTTCCTGCTGGATCTCGGCCATCAGCAGCTGGCATTTGTTGCCGGTAGAGATACCTCCTCTACCAGCCGCGACCGTGAGACAGGCTTTCGACAGCGTCTGGAGGCCCGCGGCGCCCGCCCGATGCTGCGCGATAGCGGAATGTGGTCGATAGAAGAAGCGATGAACGCCACCCGCAGGCTGATGGCGCTACCAACGCCGCCGGACGCGCTATTTTGCGCCAACGATATGATGGCCATCGCCGCCCTCAATGTGGTTGTCGGCGAAATGGGCATGAAGGCGGGCGAAGATATCTCCATCGTCGGGTTCGATGATATCGCCATGGCCAGCTGGCCGCTGATAAATTTAACCACCTGGGTCCAACCGCTATCGGAAATGGTGGATACCGCCATCGCCGTACTGAAAACGCAGCTAGGCGCGGCTGAAACCAGCGCCGTTCAGCACGTTCTGCAGGGGAAGCTTATCGTCAGGGGCAGTACCCGCCCGCAACGCTAAATCAGCGGCTACGCTACGCCGTTATTGCCGTGGCGCATAAATGCCGGGCGCTGGTTAAGGGCCATATACCAGCGTTCGACGTTTGCCATCTCCGGATGGGCGAACGGCGTCATTTTCCAGCGATGAACCGAAAGCCCCAGCACGATATCCGCCAGCGTAAACGTCTCGCCGGTCAGCCACGCGCCGGTGCGCTGTAGCTGATTGTCGACAATCTGTACGCAGCGCGTCCACGCGGCAATACTCTCTTTAATTGCCGCCGGATCCTGAAAACGCGGATCTTTACGCACCAGCCCCGTGAACGCGTAGCGCCACGCGCTGTTAAACTCCGTCGCCTGCCAGTCCATCCAGTGTTCTACCTGCGCCGCGGCCCGCAACGCAGAGGGCAGTAAATCGTCACGTCCGACCTTACGCGCCAGATAGCGGCAGATGCTGTTCGACTCCCAAAGGACAAAATCGTCATCCACCAGCACCGGCACTAACGCATTTGGATTCAGCGCCAAAAATTCCGGCGTATCAAGCGGGCTATAGCCGCTGCCATAATCTTCCTGCTGATACTCGATACCCGCCTCTTCGCAGGTCCAGAGGACTTTACGCACGTTAATAGACGAGCGTTTACCCAAGATTCTTATCATCGTCAGCAACCCTTTTTCGTAATATGGCAGACATGAAGCTTGCCGGATAATGTGTATAGTGGATTGCAGAATAATTATCCACTACAGGTACCCTTACACATGGTCACTCCCTTCAACATTTTAACGCCCGGCAATATCCGCTTTGGCCGCGGGCAGGCCCGCAGCGCCGCGCCGTGGCTGGCGCAATATGATGCCCCGGTGCTGCTGGTTCACGGCGCGACCAAAAATCGCGCCCAATTTTTACTGAACGAACTGACCGCATTGCATCTTCAGGTCAGCACTTTTGCTATCGCCAATGAACCCACGCTGGACGATATTGAACGCGGCGTACGGCTGGCGCGCGAGCGCGGCGTCGGCGCGGTGGTCAGCCTCGGCGGCGGCGCGGTCATTGATGCCGGTAAAGCCATTGCCGCGCTGGTCCCGGCAAGCGGGCCTGCCATCGACTATCTGGAAGTCGTCGGAACGGGGAGAATACTGGAAGCCAGCCCGCTACCGTTTGTCGCTATTCCCACAACGTCCGGCACCGGCGCGGAGGTCACTAAAAACGCGGTCATCAACGTCCCGCAGCAGCAGCGCAAAGTCAGCCTGCGCGACGATCGCATGCTGCCGCAGCTGGCGATTGTCGATCCAGCGTTAACGGATAACGCCCCCCGCGCCGTCACCCTCGGCTCCGGCCTTGATGCCTTAACCCAGGTTATCGAACCCTGGCTGTGCACCCGGGCGACGCCCTTCACCGATGCCCTGTGCAGGGAGGCGATCCCCCGCGGCATCGCCGCGTTAAAAACGCTGATGGAAAAAGAGTGTGCCGACAGCCGCGACGAACTGGCATGGGTCAGCCTGTGCGGCGGGCTGGCGCTCGCCAATGCCGGGCTGGGTGTGGTTCACGGTCTTGCGGGGCCGCTTGGCGGGCTAAGCGATGCCTCCCACGGCGCGCTCTGCGGCTGCCTGCTGCCCTTTGGGCTGGAACTCAATGAGTCGCAGGTAACCAATCCGGCGCTGCGCCAGCGTTTCCTCGACGTGCGCCAGTGGATCGCCGCCGGACTCGGCGTCTCGCCGGATGACGCCTGGCAAAGCCTGCGCGAATGGAGCCAGCGCTCAGGGCTCGGCAATTTACGCGACCTCGGCGTGCCGCGTGAAGCGCTGGAACCCGCCGCGCTGGCGGCCAGTAGTTCATCGTCGATGAAAGCCAATCCGGTCACGCTGGAGTCAGAGCAACTGCTGGAGATGCTGGAAGCCGCCTGGGAGTAAACGAGCCAACCGCCTGCGTTTACCCGGGGCGGTTCAAATTTTGTTGCATAATGAATGCTCCGAATTTCGTTTTCGCGCATCCACGACAACGGTAAATATTCACCCTTTAATTTCAAAGACCTGCTCGTCTTACCTGCCATTTTTATGCACTGAAAAGCGTGACCTGACGCACAGTTTATCTTCCGCAGACCGAAGCGAGTGTCTACGCTTATTAGAGAGCCCGGGCATGCCCGGCCCCTAAACTCACGCTATCCGGAGGCCTGTATCGCTATGTTCAGCCAGAAACTACGCAACGTTGATGACGACGAGTTGAGGATCGAAAACGATCCGTGCTACGAAGCCGATCCGTATGAGTTAAAACTGGATGAAATGTTCGACGCCGAACCGGAGCCGGAGATCATCGAAGGGCTACCGGCGTCTGACGCCCTGACCCCCGCCGACCGCTATCTCGAGTTGTTTACTAACGTACAAAAGTCGCGCATTTTTCTTGATAGCAAAACCTTTCCTGACTGCGCGCCAAAACACGATCCGCTGGATATCCTGATGCACTACCGGCGGGTTAAGCGTACGCCGGAGTTCGATTTGCGTCAGTTTGTGGAAGACAACTTCTGGCTACCGGATAGCCACGCCGATGATTACACCTCTGACCCGAAACTGACGCTAAAAGAGCATATTGATAAGCTGTGGCCGGTGCTCACCCGTGAACCGCAGGATCATATTCCGTGGTCATCGCTGCTGGCGCTACCGCAGTCGTACATCGTCCCCGGCGGGCGTTTTAGCGAGACCTACTACTGGGATTCCTACTTCACCATGCTGGGGCTGGCGGAAAGCGGCCGTGAAGATTTGCTCAAATGCATGGCCGACAACTTCGCCTGGATGATTGAAACCTACGGCCACATTCCCAACGGCAACCGCACCTATTATCTCAGCCGCTCCCAGCCGCCGGTATTCGCCCTGATGGTGGAGCTGTTTGAGGAAGATGGCGTTCGCGGCGCGCGCCGCTATCTCGACCATCTCAAATTAGAGCACGCCTTCTGGATGGACGGCGCGGAATCGCTGATCCCTAACCAGGCCTACCGTCACGTGGTGCGTATGCCTGATGGTTCACTGCTTAACCGCTACTGGGACGACCGTGATACGCCGCGCGATGAATCCTGGCGAGAAGATGTCGAAACGGCGAAGCATTCCGGCCGGCCGCCAAACGAGGTCTATCGTGACCTGCGCGCCGGCGCGGCTTCCGGCTGGGACTACTCCAGCCGCTGGCTGCGCGATATCACCAGGCTGGCGAGTATCCGCACCACCCAGTTTATTCCCATCGACCTCAATGCTTTTCTGTTTAAGCTGGAAAATACTATCGCCAATCTTTCCGGCCTGAAGGGCGATCGCGAGGCTGAAGCCGAATTTCGCCGTAAAGCCAACGCGCGCCGGGAGGCGGTTACCCGCTACCTGTGGGATGAAGAGTGCGGCTGTTTTCGCGATTACGATTGGCGCCGTGAGCAGTTGGCCTTGTTCTCCGCCGCCAGCATCGTCACGCTTTATGTCGGGATGGCGACCCACGCCCAGGCCGAACGGCTGGCGGATGCCGTACGCGCGCGTCTGCTCACCCCTGGCGGCATCATGGCGACGGAATATGAAAGCGGTGAACAGTGGGATAAACCCAACGGCTGGGCGCCGCTGCAGTGGATGGCGGTACAGGGATTCAAAATGTACGGCCACGACCCGCTTGGCGATGAAATCGCCCAGAGCTGGCTGCAGACGGTGAATCAATTTTATCTCAAACACCACAAGCTGATTGAGAAATATCATATCGCCAGCGGCGTACCACATGAGGGCGGCGGCGGGGAATATCCGCTGCAGGATGGCTTCGGCTGGACCAACGGCGTGGTGCGGCGGCTTATCAGCCTGTACGGCGAGCCGAGGTCTTCGTAAGGCACTTTCCGTCGGCAGGCTGTGCTGCTAAGGTTTTATTTTCCCTTTGCCAGAGCCGACAACATGCCCGAACTGCTTACGCCGCGGCTGCGCTGCTCGCCGCTGCAGCTTGACGACTGGTCTTTTTTTCTCAGCCTGCAACAGGATCCGCAGGTGATGCTCTATGTCGCGGATAACCGGCCCATCGCCGATATCCGCGCCGCGTTTGATGCACGCCTGCCGCTCTGGTCGCCTAAGTCCTCGCACTGGTTATGCCTGGTGGTTCGCGATCGGCAAAGCCATACGCCCCTTGGCCTGACCGGCTATTGCCATCACGATGATGATATCGCCGAAGTGGGCTTTCTCTTCGCCCCACAGGCGCAGGGGCTAGGCTATGGATATGAATCACTGTGTGCGCTATGTGATTACGCATTTTCTACAGGCGGCATTCGTCGTCTTACCGCCAGCGTCACCGCCGGAAACCAGGCCTCAAAACAGCTGCTGCTAAAAACAGGATTTATACAGGAAGGAGAGCTACGCGAGAGCTACTGGCTACATGGCCGTTGGCACAATGACTGGCTGTTTGGCCTGATGCGCCACGATTACCAATAAGGCCCTGGGCCATCCGGCGAATGGGGGCGACCCCGCTTTTCCTCTACACTGCCGCCAACGATAGAGGAAAAGACCATGACTATCACCACGCTAAGCCTGGCGGGACTGCGATTTATTCAACAAACACAAGGGCTGGCGCTACTGCCGTATCAGGACCAGTTTGGCCAATGGCGGGTCGGCTATGGCCACGCTATTGATGAATATGAGAAAGAGACGCCCATCACCGCTGAACTGGCGATGATGCTATTGACGGTAGACCTGCTGCAGTGCCAACAGATACTACAGCGCAGGTTGGTCGTGGAACTGACTCAGCCGCAGTGCGATGCCCTGCTGGCGCTGGTATTCAGTTTAGATGGCAGCGCCCAACCGGAGTTGGAGGCTATTTTGCGTTCACTTAACAGCCACAACATAACGCAGGCGCTGGCGATATGGCGGAAAATTGACCGCGATAACGCCTTCCGCCTGCAGGAGTGCGAGTGGTTTTCTCAGACCAGTTAATTTTCACCGACGCTATTAAATGCCATCGCCGCCTGGGTCCGATTTTTCACATCCAGCCGCCGATATAACGACTCAAGATGCGCTTTCACGGTCCCGGCGCTGATATTTAACGTACGGCTAATTTCCTTATTAGAGCTGCCTTCCGCCAGCAGTTTTAAAATTTCCTGCTGGCGACGACTTAAATGTACAGCGTGTTTCCCGCGCTCCGCCGAAGTCATTAACCAGGTGCCAGGCAGACACATCATACCCAACATGATGCTATTAATGATCTGGGCAAACATATCGGCGCTATCCTCACGTTGGGCAATGGCGCGCACGTTCCACGCCAGCGCTCGTTGCAGCCAGCTTTTATTATCATCCGAAACCACTAATAATACTTTGGCATGCGGAAAACGCTGCTGCTTCTCCTGGAGCAACCAGCAACAAAATTCACTATTCAGGTCGCCATCAAGGATAAGAAGCGCCTGCGGATGAGCGGTGAGCAGTTGCCACAGCTGTTCTGCCTGACAGGTGCTATGAATATTAATTTCAGGAATACGTTGTTGTAAGCCGACCTTCATTCCATGAATAAATATTGACTGCCTGTCAAACATGATTACTTGCATGGACTGCTCTCCATCGAAAAAATACCCCTTAAAAAGTGGGGGAAGGGTAATATCAGCCGACAAAAATAAGAACTCGCCGTATGACCTAAGCCATTTTACCGATGGAGTAGATGATATAAATATCATGAAGATGAATAGTTACACGCCAGCGCGGAACGATTACCCATTCATAATATTTATTACATTTGATGTAAGGAATTCCTTAATTAAACGGACAGCTAAGCGGAAAATAATATTATTCCCGCCAGTGTAATCCACTCGCGAAAAATCAGCGATATGCATGAGGAAAAAGAGTGTTACGGAATAATAAAACGCACAATATGGTGACGCCCCGCGTCATTATGCGCAGGGCGTTCTCATTACAAAAACATGCCGCCGGAAACCTCAATGCGCTGAGCGTTCATCCAGCCAAGCTCGTCGCTCAGCAACGCGGCGATAGCATCGCCGATATCATCCGGCAGACCGACGCGTCCCAGCGCCGTCTGGGCGGCAATATGCTGGTTAAGCGGGGCATTATCACGCACCGCACCGCCGCCAAAGTCGGTTTCAATTGCCCCGGGAGCGATAATATTGACCGATATCCCGCGCGCGCCGAGTTCTTTGGCCTGATAACGGGTTAATACCTCCATCGCGCCTTTCATCGCCGCATAAGCGGAATAGCCCGGCAGCGCAAAACGCGCCAGCCCGCTGGAGACGTTCAGAATGCGCCCACCGTCTTTAAGCAAAGGCAGCAGCTGCTGGGTAAGGAAGAACGGTCCCTTAAAGTGGATGTTCATCAACTCGTCAAACTGCGCTTCGCTGGTCTCGCTAAACGGCGCGGTCAACCCGATGCCGGCATTGTTCAATAAATAATCGAAGCTGTCGCGCTGCCACTTCTCCTTCAGACATTGCGTCAGCTGTTGTACAAAGCCTGCAAAACTGGCGGTATCGCCGACGTTCAGCGGCAATGCTGCCACTTTCGCTCCTGTTTGCTCAATTTCGCGCACCACTTCCCGCGCCGCCTGCTGGTTGCTGTGGTAAGTCAGAATAATATCGGTTCCCTTCGCCGCCAGCTTCAGCGCCGCGTTTTTTCCCAGACCGCGGCTGCCGCCGGTTACTAAAGCGATACGTTGTGTCATCAGAAACCCCTTCGTCATTACGTGTGTGTGAATAACGAGCTTATTAGCAGACACAGTAACAATAAATAGGCTAAATTACGTTTTACTGTTTCAGTATTAACAACAATAGGCAGTAAGTATGGATAAAATTCACGCAATGCAACTCTTCATCCGCGTCGCGGAGCTGGAGAGTTTCTCTCGCGCCGCCGATACCCTTGGGTTGCCCAAAGGTAGCGTATCGCGACAGATCCAGGCGCTGGAAAGCCATCTTGGCGCCCGCCTGCTGCACCGCACCACCCGCCGGGTGCAGCTGACTCAGGACGGCATGGTCTATTACGAACGCGCCAAAGACCTGTTAAGCAATCTCGAAGAGCTGGATGGTATGTTTCAGGGCGATCCGTCGAGCATCAGTGGCCGCCTGCGTGTCGATATGCCGATCAGCGTCGCCAAAAAACTGGTCATCCCGAAACTTCCCGCGTTTTTACAACAGTATCCCGGTATTGAAGTCGAACTGAGCAGTAGTGACCGGCTGGTCGATGTGGTGCGCGAAGGTTTCGACTGCGTGATCCGGGTGGGTACGCTTAAAGACTCGGGACTCATCGCCCGCCCGCTCGGCAAACTCACGCAAATTAACTGCGCCAGTCCGCATTATCTGGCGCGCTTCGGCTACCCGGAAAGTCTCGACGATCTGGCGGATCATGCACTGATCCACTACGCCAGCAACTTCGGCGCGCGGCAGTCAGGCTTTGAAGTCGTCAGCGATGGCGCCGTGCGCTGGGTGAAAACCGGCGGCGTGTTGACCGTCAATAGCACCGAAACCTATCAGGCGGCCTGCCAGGCCGGGCTCGGCATTATTCAGGTCCCGCGCATTGCCGTACGTGAACCGCTGCGTACCGGCGAGCTGGTTGAGATCCTGCCGCAGTACCGCGCCGAACCGATGCCGGTGTCGATTATCTATCCACATCGGCGCAATCTCTCCCGCCGCGTGCATCTCTTTATGGAGTGGCTGGGCGGATTGATGAAAGGTTATGTCGATTAATCGACGCGGGTCGTCAACGCCCGTCGGGCCGATGGGCGCCTGCAAGATGCGTCGTTTAAGGTATACTTTTGGCTGAATATCGCTGTAAAGAAAGGAAGAAATCACTTATGACGCCGGAAAACGACGATCGCCAACCGCCACAGGAAACGGGCCAGCAGCCGGAGAAAAACAAAAGTACGCTCGCCGCCATCAACGATTCCGCCGTTGGGCAGAAAGCTAACCAGGCGCTGAAAACGGTCACCGGAACGGCGGCCAAAGTTCAGCGCAATCCGGTAATAGCCCACCTGCTGCGCGCCGCCGAGCGGTTCAATGACAGGCTTGGCAATCAGTTTGGCGCAGCCATCACCTACTTCTCATTTTTGTCGATGATCCCCATTCTGATGGTCTCATTTGCCGCCGCTGGTTTCGTACTGGCCTGGCATCCGACCCTGCTGCAGGACATCTTCGATAAAATTCTGCAAAACGTCAGCGACCCGACGCTGGCGGCAACGCTTAAAAACACCATCAACACCGCCGTACAGCAGCGTACCGCCGTCGGGCTGGTCGGCCTGCTGGTCGCGCTCTACTCCGGTATTAACTGGATGGGCAACCTGCGTGAAGCGATTCGCGCCCAGTCACGCGACGTGTGGGAACGTACGCCGCAGGATCAGGAAAAAATCTGGGTAAAATACTTCCGCGATCTGATCTCGCTGATTGGCCTGCTGGTCGCGCTGGTTATCACGCTGTCGATTACCTCCGTTGCCGGATCCGCACAGCAGATGATCATCTCCGCGCTGTATCTCGATTATATAGAATGGCTGAAACCCGCATGGCGCCTGATTGGCCTGGCGATTTCCATCTTCGCGAACTATCTGCTGTTTTTCTGGATCTTCTGGCGACTGCCGCGCCACCGTCCACGCCGCAAAGCGCTGTTCCGCGGTACGCTAATTGCGGCGATTGGCTTTGAGATTATTAAAATCGTGATGACCTGGACGCTGCCGGCGCTGGTGAAATCCCCATCCGGCGCCGCCTTTGGTTCCGTACTCGGGCTGATGGCCTTCTTCTACTTCTTCGCCCGTCTGACCCTCTTCTGCGCCGCATGGATTGCGACCGCGGAGTACAAAGACGATAAGCGGATGCCGGGCAAAGCCCACGATTAAAGTCATTATCGGGCTGAATAAAGACGCAAAATTCAGCCCGACCTATCATTTCAGCAGATAAATCCAGTGCGTAACTTTTATTTAACCTAAAACTGGTTTTATCCTCTAACATTTTAATTATGTGAAGCATTTCATAGAAGATATTTCCTCAGGGCGAAAATTATTCGCTTTTTGCCTGTTTTTTGCGCGATAGCGAGTTTTGTTACAGATTGAAATGTCTCTTTTGCTGTGGCTATATGGCTTTTCGTTCGCTCAAAAATAAGAAAGATCTATGCAAGCCACAGCCACTACTATCGACAACGCGCAAGACGCCACGCCGGTTAACTCGCGTAATAAAGTCGTCGTCGCCTCGCTCATCGGCACCGCCATTGAGTTCTTCGACTTCTATATTTACGCCACCGCCGCGGTTATCGTCTTTCCCCATATCTTTTTCCCACAGGGTGATGCCGCCGCCGCGACGCTCCAGTCGCTGGCGACGTTCGCCATCGCCTTTGTCGCGCGCCCGATTGGCTCAGCGCTATTCGGCCACTTCGGCGACCGTGTAGGCCGGAAGGTCACACTCGTCGCCTCGCTGCTGACCATGGGGATATCCACCGTAGTCATCGGCCTGCTGCCGGGCTATGAAAGCATTGGCATTCTGGCGCCGATGCTGCTGGCGCTGGCGCGCTTTGGTCAGGGTCTCGGCCTGGGCGGCGAATGGGGCGGCGCGGCGCTGCTGGCGACGGAAAACGCTCCGCCGCGCAAACGCGCGCTATATGGCTCCTTCCCGCAACTGGGGGCGCCAATCGGCTTCTTCTTCGCCAACGGCACCTTCCTGCTGCTGTCGTGGCTGTTGAGCGACCAGCAGTTTATGGAATGGGGCTGGCGCGTGCCGTTCATCTTCTCTGCGGTACTGGTCATTATCGGTCTGTATGTTCGCGTGTCGCTGCATGAAACCCCGGTGTTCGCTAAGGTGGCGGCGGCGAAAAAACAGGTCAAAATCCCGCTTGGCACGCTGCTGACTAAGCACGTGCGCGTGACCGTGCTCGGCACCTTCATCATGCTGGCGACCTATACCCTGTTCTATATCATGACCGTTTACTCCATGACCTTCAGTACCGCTGCCGCGCCGATTGGCTTAGGTTTGCCGCGTAACGAAGTGCTGTGGATGCTGATGATGGCGGTCATTGGTTTTGGTGTGATGGTGCCGGTGGCGGGCCTGCTGGCGGATGCCTTTGGCCGTCGTAAAAGCATGATTATCATCACCACGATGATTATTCTGTTCGCGCTGTTCGCCTTTAAACCGCTGCTCGGTTCCGGCAACCCGATTCTGGTCTTCGCCTTCCTGCTGCTGGGCCTCAGCCTGATGGGGCTGACATTCGGCCCGATGGGCGCACTGCTGCCGGAGCTGTTCCCGACGGAAGTTCGTTATACCGGCGCCTCTTTCTCCTATAACGTGTCGTCGATCCTTGGCGCGTCGGTCGCACCGTATATTGCCGCCTGGCTGCAGGGCAATTACGGCCTGCCGGCTGTCGGTATCTACCTGGCGGCGATGGCGGCGCTGACGCTGATCGCCCTGCTGTTGACCCACGAAACCCGCCATCAATCGCTGTAAGTTGCAGGCCCTGACGCTGTTGCCGTCAGGGCCATCGCTCATCTCATCCTTACTTTTTCATCTGCGACAAAATCGTCCGGCACTGATTCGCCTCGCCTTCCGCCGGCGAGATCAGCGCCAGTAAAGCAGCCGCCGGCGTGACCAGCGTCGCCAACGCTGCCGCCACCGCGCCGCGGGCAATCAGCGGCCCGGCTTTCACCCCGGCATCCGGCGATTTAAAGGTACCGCGCACGTACAGCGGAGAACGCAGAGTAATCACCCGCAGGCCCTTACTTTCCGGGTCAACGGTCAGATCCAGCTGTTCAGAGGCAAAGCTGGCGGTGCCGGTAATGTTAATCAGCGCGTTCTCGGTATCGAAGGCGAAAATTTGCGGTCGCGCCACGCCGTTGACCACATCAATATTGGCCGCCGCGCAGTTCACCCGAACCTCCTCATCGCCAAAAATCTGCCCGATGATAAAGTTACCGACGTTTAAGCCGAGGATTTCCATCAGGTTGCGGCTAATCAGACCATCATTCATCAGCAGCTTAAGGTTGCCGTTGCTGTTGCCGAGCAGCGCCGCCACCGAATTACCGCTGCCGCGCAGTTGTACGTCGCCGCTCATCTCACCGAGCGTTTTCTGCATCATTTCAACGTTCGGCATCAGCGCCTTAAGCTTGAGCCGCCGCGCCTGCAAATTGGCTTCGCCCTGTAGCGGTTTTTTATCGCCCTGCAGATGCACGCTGCCGGCAATCGAACCGTTGGCCAGGCCAAAGCGCACCGGTTGCAGACGCAGGTCGCCGCGTTCAAGAATAATGTGGGTCGCCAGGTCGCTGATGGGCAGAGTACCGCCGTGTTCGATTCGCCGCCCCTTGAAGCGCACATCGGCGTCCATCATCTGCCATTTATCCGTCTCAAAGCGATCGGCCGGCAGGACTTTCCCCGCCGGCTGTAGGGCATCGCCTGCTTTGCGTGATGAGGATTTCTTCGCCCCGCCGCCGGAATCAACGCCAATCAGCGGGCCGAGGTCCGCCAGACGCAGCTGTTTAGACTCCAGATCGCCGGTAAGCTTCGGTCGCGGTTTGCCGGTGGTATAGGTCAACGAACCGTGGATATCGCTGTCGCCAATCCGGCCGTTAAAATCGCGATAGTCAAAACGCATGCCGTTTTTATGTTTAAAGTCGGCGCGCAGGCGGCCATCGGTGGAAAAGGACGGCGTTTCCGGCAGCAGAACGCCGGTCAGGTCGTAGAGGTCGCGCAACGAGTCGCCGGCGAATTTCAGCCGCAGATCGAGCCCGCCGACATTAAGCGGATCGCTGACCGTGCCGCTAAACGCTATCCGGGTATTACCAGAGTGAAAATCGCCTTGTAGCGGGAACGGGGTACTATCGCTACGCAGCGCCAGCATGCCGCCAATTTTGCCGCTGCCGCTCAGCGGCTGGCCTTTGTAGCGCCCCTTCACCGACAGGCCAAAGATATAATCGCCGGCTTTTGTCGCCTGCGCTTTGTTGCCCGCACCGGTGACTTCGCTAAACGGCAGCGCTTTGCCAAGCGGATCGACCACGATCGCGATATCGCTGCGGGTTACCTTATCGTCAATGGCGATGTTGCCGCGATCGAAGAGAATATTATCAAGGCGGAAAGACCAGGCCGATGGCGGGTTGGCTTTTTCGGATGCCGGGTTAGAAGCTAATTTAAAGGTCCAGTTATTGCTGTTTTCCGTCAGCCTTATCAGCCGGACGTCGGGCTGTTCGAGCTTGATCCACGGCAAGTAGACCGTTTTGCTCAGCAGCGCCAGCGGAGCCAGCGTCGCTTCCACGCGCGGCAGATGTACCATCGTCACTTGCGGAATGTCGGGCGGGTTGCCCAACACGATATCTTCGGCATGCACATGCGGCCACGGGATCCAGCTGCGCCAGCCGCGCTCCTCAGGCTGTCGCTCCCACACTACGCCCAGGTCGCCGCGAATGGCGAATGGCCGATTGAGCTCGGCGGAAACTTTCTGATTGATCGTCGGCTTGAGCCGGTTCCAGTCAAAGGTCGCCAACACGATGAAAAAAAGAACGATTAACAGCACAATCGTTCCCGAGATAATAGCAATCGTTTTACGGGTTCTGGTCATCCCCTCTCCGCTCCTTTTGCGTCTCGTCACTCCTCACTATAGTTGAAGAGCGCGGATTCATCCGCCAAATGCGCTTTTCGTCACATTTTGCGCGTCAGGTCAAAAAATAATGGAACGATGTTTTAATATTGTTGACCCTGCCGGGTGCCCAGCGCAAACTACCGTTAATTTCGATTCAATTTCAGGTCAGCACTATGTCTAAGAAAATTGCCGTGATTGGCGAATGCATGATTGAACTGTCAGAGAAAAACGCGGCGGTGAATCGCGGTTTCGGCGGCGATACCTTAAACACATCCGTCTACATCGCGCGCCAGACCAGCGCGGATGCCCTAAGCGTACACTACGTGACCGCGCTGGGTACCGACACCTTCAGCCAGCAGATGCTGGAGTCCTGGCAGGGCGAACAGGTAAAAACCGATCTGATTCAGCGCATGGCTGACCGGCTGCCTGGCCTTTACTACATTGAAACGGACGAGACCGGCGAGCGAACCTTCTACTATTGGCGCAACGAAGCGGCGGCCAAATTCTGGCTCGAAAGCGAGCGCGCAGGCGCCATCTGCGAAGAGCTGGCTACCTTTGATTACCTCTATCTGAGCGGTATCAGCCTCGCCATCCTCAGCCCCGCCAGTCGGGAAAAGTTGCTCACCCTGCTACGCGAATGCCGCGCCAACGGCGGGAAAGTGATTTTCGATAACAACTACCGTCCGCGCCTGTGGGCCAGCCAGCAAGAGACTCGCCAGGTGTACCAGCAAATGTTGGAATGTACCGATATCGCTTTTCTGACGCTGGATGATGAAGATGCGCTGTGGGGAGCGGTACCGGTTGCCGAGGTTATCGCCCGCACCCACGCCGCTGGCGTTGAAGAGGTGGTGGTGAAGCGCGGCGCCGACTCCTGCCTGGTGGCGATCGCCGGCCAGCCGCTGCTGGAGGTGCCCGCGGTGAAGCTGCCGAAAGAGAAAGTAGTGGATACCACGGCGGCGGGCGATTCGTTCAGCGCCGGCTATCTGGCGGTGCGCCTGACCGGCGGCGACGCGGAATCAGCGGCGAAACGCGGACATCTCACCGCCAGCACGGTTATCCAATATCGCGGGGCGATTATCCCGCGCGAAGCGATGCCGGACTAAGACCCTATTTCCCCCTGCTTGCGCTGCGCTTAGCAGGGCTACCAAATCGTACAGTGCTGTAGCCCCGGTAAGCGGTAGCGCCACCGGGGATTTTGAAACCGCACAAACCTCAACACAGGCGGCGGAAGCTGAGCTGATTTTGCGCCGGGTGGCGGCTAACGCCTTACCCGGCCTACCGTTCGCTGGCTGAAACTGCCGGTGTTGGCGGCCTCAAAATCGCTGAGACGTTCCCGGAAGGCCGGGGCAGCCCGCATGGATGCGGGCTGAGGGCAGTGATTTGCAGGGACGCTGCCTCGGCCCGACCCGAAGCCTGCAGGGATAAGTCGAAGGTACCACGAAGTGGCGATTTTGGCGGCCGGAGCCCGGGAGTACAGAGGGCGGCGGCGACTGGCCGCCCTCTGTGCGCTCCCTGCGCCATGAGAGACATAACGCAGAAGAAATATCGGGAGCGCAATGTGCTCGGAATTAACACTTAGTACATGTTTTTCCCGGACCAAAACCGCTGCAAACCGATAACAGTATCTACTGCGCTGGGGGAATATCCGTCGCCTCGTTATGCGCATCAACCGTATCCGGCGTCGCGCTCACCGCCGCAGCGGGTGCTGGCGCCATCAGCTTTTCCCATGTCGCTTTCAGATCTTTCATGTTGTACTCCGGCTCGCCTTTCGGCTGCTGCAATACCAGCGCCATATCCTGCGACAGCTGCTGGCGCAGATACTGGTTCAACATGTCGACCGTCAGTGAGTTCAGGAACTCCTGGCGCAGCTTTTGATACTGCTCCGGCGCGATATCCACCACCTGATTTTGCAGCGAACGCATACGTTGGCTAATCAGGATATCGGTATCCGTGCGCGCATAGGTGGCGAACAGTTTTTGCAGTTCGAGGTTCTTCTGCGCGATCAGCGCATCGAACTCTTCCTGCGGCAGGCCGTTGTCGCGTACCTTCGCCAGTTCGCGCGATACCGCGCTCAGGTTGGCGTTCAGGCGTTCGCCCGGCGAGTCGATATTGATCGCGCACTGAGCGCGCTGGTACAGCACGCGGCAATCAAAACCGAGACCGATGTCTTTTACGTTGCTTTTGCTCAGGTTCTGCTGCACGTGCCAGAACAGCGCTTCCCGAGCCAGGTCATCGCGCCAGTAGCGCTGCAGCGCGGCGGAATCGCGGATTGGCTGCCATGGAGAATCCCACATGATCGACAGCTTATCCTGACGCACGGCATCGGTCATGATGCTGACCGGTACAGCCGGCAGAGGCGATAGCGTTGGTACCGCCGCCGGGGTCTCGCGTTTACCTTTCAGTTCGCCGAAGATTTTGTTGATCTGCTCAGCGACGCTACGGCTATCGACGTTACCGACAACAATCAGCGTCATCGCATCCGGGGTATACCATTTCTGATAAAATTCTTTCAGCTGTTTAATATCAATCGGTTGCTTCAACGGCGCCGCCGGATCGTGACCGAGCATCGTTGAGCCCTTCAGGCGATAGCGCCACCAGCCTTCCTGGGTATCCAGCGGCCAGGTCGCCACCATATCGCTGCCCTGCAGCGCATGATTAACCGCTTGCTGAGTGATGCTCAACTTACCGTTAGCGTCCGCCAGCCAGTTCAACGCCTCTTTTAGCAGGTCGTTGCGGTTATTCGGCAAACTCAGATTAAACAAGGTGAAATCGTAAGAAACGATCGCCGGCGGCAGAGGACGCTTCGGGTCAATACTCTGCTGCCACAGCGAACGCGCCTGCATCGTCGGGAGGCTGCCGCTTTGGGTCAGCGCCAGGCGCGGAATGAAATGACTGAAGCCGCTCTGCTGAGTGCTTTCGCTCAGCGAGCCAATATTCACAGCCAGGCGGACTTCGACGCGATCGCTAGGGCGCTGCGGCGTGGAAAGTACCTGCCACGAAAAACCGTTCGCCAACGTCCCCTGTTGCCAGGCCGGGTCCGGCTGGAGCGCTTCTGCCTGCACAGAACCGGCCGTCGCTATCATCAGCAAACCACCGGTTAAGAGTCGAATTTTTGTGCCCTGCATGTGAACCCCTGATGAACATTCCTGGTTACATAGGTAACCCATCGCCGGGTTACCGAAAAAGGTGGTGAATCAAATACGTCGGTTAGACCACGCGTAGGCGAAAATGTCACATGAAGACGTAAAATAATCATGAGGTATCATTCCCCCAGAAGGGGAATGATACCTAATTTTGCGCAGGAGCCCATAGTCCATGGGCATAACATGAGGAATTACGAGGATAATTCTTGCGATTTGTCCGCGGGAACGCGGTTATTCAACACATCATCGAGCTGTTTGGCATCGAGTTCTTTCACCCATTTCGCGACAACCACGGTCGCCACGCCGTTACCCACCAGGTTGGTCAACGCGCGCGCTTCGGACATAAAGCGGTCGATACCGAGAATCAGCGCCAGGCCCGCCACCGGCAGATGCCCTACCGCAGAGATGGTCGCCGCCAGCACGATAAATCCGCTCCCGGTGACGCCCGCGGCCCCTTTCGAAGAGAGCAGCAGCACCACCAGCAGGGTGATCTGATGGAAGATATCCATATGGCTATTGGTGGCCTGGGCGATGAACACCGCCGCCATCGTCAGGTAGATGGAGGTGCCATCGAGGTTAAAGGAGTAGCCGGTCGGTATCACCAGCCCCACCACTGATTTACGGCAACCCAACTTCTCCATCTTATCCAGCATTCGCGGCAGCGCGGATTCGGACGAAGAGGTCCCCAGTACAATCAGCAGCTCTTCGCGGATATAGCGAATGAATTTGAAGATACTAAATCCAGTGGCCCGCGCGATAGAACCCAGTACCAGCACCACGAACAGGATACAGGTGATGTAGAAGCAGATAATCAGTTGGCCCAGCTGTACCAAGGTACCGACGCCGTATTTACCGATGGTGAAGGCCATGGCCCCGAAAGCGCCGATCGGCGCCAGACGCATAATCATGTTAATGATGCCGAAAATGACCTGCGAGAAGCTCTCAATGACGTTGAAAATCAGCTGGCCTTTGCTGCCTAAACGATGCAACGCAAAGCCAAACAGGACGGCAAACATCAGCACCTGCAGAATATTACCGCTGGCGAAAGCGCCAATCACGCTGCCCGGAATAATATCGAGTAGAAAGGCGACAACACCCTGATCTTTAGCCTGCTCGGCGTAGACTGCCACCGCGTGCGCGTCCAGCGTCGCGGGATCGACGTTCATGCCCGCGCCGGGTTGCACTACGTTGACGATGATAAGACCGATAATCAACGCAATGGTACTCACCACTTCAAAGTAGAGTAGCGCCACCGCACCGGTACGACCGACGGCCTTCATGCTTTCCATCCCGGCAATCCCTGTTACAACGGTACAGAAGATAACCGGAGCAATGACCATTTTAATCAGTTTTACGAAGGCGTCGCCGAACGGTTTCATCTGCGCGCCAAGTTCCGGGTAGAAATGGCCCAGCAAAATACCGATAGCTATGGCCGATAAAACCTGGACATAGAGGCTTTTGAAGAGAGAGAGTTTCATAGGGTGTCCTTTGGGAATAACCACAGACAATGAAAGGTTATCTGTGTCTGTGGCTTAAAAATAACACCCTGGAAACATTTCAGAAATAAGTAAGCGCGAAGTTGCAACGGAATTGTTAAAATATTTGAGCTGACTCGCACAAACAAATAAAAATGTTACAAACTTGCATCGTTCTTATCGGCCTGCAGGAAGCGCTGCATAAAGCTTTCCAGCGGCAAGGCGCAACCAAACAGGTAACCCTGAGCGACATCCACGCCAGCCGCTTGCAACCATTTCAGCTGTTCTTCTTTTTCAACGCCCTCAGCAACGATCCGCAGCTTGAGCCCGCGTGCGAGCTGAATTATCGCCGGGACCATACTGGTATCATCCGGCAACATATCAATAAACGCCTTGTCGATTTTCAGGATATCAACCGGCAGCGATTTCATATGTTGCAACTGGCGCAACCCGGCATAACCCATGCCGAAATCATCCAGCGCAATACGCGTGCCGGCGTCGCGCAGCGGGCGCAGCAGGTCAATCACCGCCTGCGGATCGTCGAGACGGCAGCTTTCCGTCACCTCCAGCACCAGGGTGCCCGGGGCGATACGATAGCGTTCTATGAGTGCCAGCAACTCAACGCCGCGGTCAGGATGCAGCAACTGCAGTAACGAGACATTCACCGACAACGGCAGCATGATCCCCTGCTGCTGCCAGGCTGCCAGCTGGCGGCAGGCTTCTTCCATCACCCAATAGCCTACCGGCACCATCAGCCCGCAGTTTTCAATACGCTCAATCAGATCGCACGGCAGCGACCAACCGCCATCGGCCTGTCGCTGGCGCAGCAGAACTTCCGCACCGCAAATATTGCCACTGGCAATATCCACCTGCGGTTGAAACCAGATGGCGAACTGCTGATTCTCGAGCGCGGTGAGGATGTCGTGCTCTTCCATTAACCGACGCTGGGCTTTTTCCATCTGCTCGGGGTCAAAGAACTCGATCTGATTTTTGCCCTTGCGCCGCGCCGTCACCGCGGCGGAAACCGCCCGACGATAAAACTGTTCGGCGCTCAGTTCGCTATTAAACATCGCGATACCGACACTGGCGCAGGGCCGCAGCTGGACACCGTGCAGCGGCAATCGCTCGCTAATAGAAGTAAGCACTTGCTTACTTAACGACACCGCTTCCCACGGCTTGCTGAGTCCGGGGGCGAAAATAGCGAAATCGTAACCGCTCACCTGCGTCAGCACCATATTGGGTGGGATAACCGCTTTCAGCTTCTCAACCAGCGTCAGGAGCAGCATCTCGCGCTGGCTCTCTTTCAGGACGCCAGCGGCATCTTGCAAGGTCTCACAGGCTACCACCAGCAGCGCCGAGGGTTGTGGACGGGTTGTGGTCTGCTCCAGCATCGCCATCAAAAAGGCTTTGTTGGGGAGCTCAGACACCGGGAAACGGGTCGATTGCAGCGATAGCTCATCATGCTGACGCAGCAAAGACTGCTGGTTGCGATTGTAGCAACGCACCAGCATGCCGATTTCATCATCCTGGTGCAGTCGCGGCAGGCTCAGCTGATGTCCGAGCCGCTCCTGCGGCGGAATATCGTTAAGCTCGCGGGCGATGGCGCGCAGCGGGCGAACAATCAGCCGGTTAATGCACCAGGTAAGCGCCACCGTCAAAATAAGCACCAAAAGTAAGTAAGTAGTCACTAACGTCGCAAGCGCGCTCATGACGAATTTATACATGCGATAGGAATCCGCCTGCAGCACCAGATAGGCCAGCGGCTGCGGGTTAGCCGGACGCTCGAGTGAGTAAATCGGCAGGGATATCTGTACCGGCAGTTCAAACAGGCGAGTGATCATCACCGGCACCGGGCGTTCGGGAATAAAGCGCATCCGCAGCGCCTGAAATTGATTTGGTAGCACCACATCCGCCCGGCTGACGATCCCAGCAGGCTGAATGCGGCCCAGAATGGCTTCCGCTTCGGGAATATCGGCTTTCAAAATTGCCGCCGACAGGGGCTCGCGAACGGAACGGGCGATACTTTCTAATTGCGTGGCCGTGGTATAGCGACTCTGTTGCACGAAGTGAAACAGCAAAATAGAGCAAAAGACCAGGACAAACGCCATGGACACGCTCGCGACCATCGCCATCTGTTTAATTGTAAGTGAGCGGCTGACGCGCAACTGTGTTCTCCACTGAAACTGAACGACTATCCGGCAAGATCCATCAATACCGGTCGTTTTCAGGCTGATTATATACGCAAATGGTTCGCTCTCGCCCGCAAGGCGGGTTCTTCCCGAAAGCGGCGGGCGAGGTACGGCGAGTATACGCGAACAGCGCGGTGGATTGGCGATTAGCCGTAGAAATCAGGCTAATCTGCTACCAATCCGCATAAGGCACCAACGGCTGCGGCGGCATATCCATGTCGCCCTGCCAGCCGGAAGCAGAATAGCGCACGTACAACAGCGCGTGGCTCGGGGTGTAATCTTTAGCCTGCTGAATATCCACAGCCGCGCCGACAAACCAGTTGCCGGTGACTCGCCGTTCCACCAGCGCCCTTGCGGTATAACCGAAACCCTGGCTGCTGCCGCCCTCTTCTTTTTGCTGGCTGGCATCGTAGCGATACTGTGAAGGAATCAAATTCAGCAACGGATAGCGCGCATGAGTTTGCGTACGCGAATGGGACCACGACACCGACCCGCCGAGTTCCCACGACCAGTTTTCGGTACGCTGACGCCAGATGACCGGCACCGAGAAGGAGAGATACTCCTGCGGGCTGTAGTAACCGCCCTGGCCCAGCGTGTAACCGCTGAGGTCTTTGTCGTAGTGCCAGATCATATTGGTCAGGCCGACGGTCACCCGGCGATTATTTTCATTGATCGCTTTATAGTAGTAACCGGTCATCCAGCGTACGCGCCAGTTGTCCTCGACGTTTTTGCCGGTGAGTTGGTCAGCCCCCAGCGATGACCAGATGCCGTTAGCCTCGCCTTTATCGTAGCTGAGGCTGATGCCGCCGCCGGCGGCGCGGACGCCGCCCCAGGTAGTGCCGGTATGGCCGTCGTTAGGATTATCTTTTTGCCCGCCGAAGGAGAGCAACGAGCTGGAAATGGGTCGCCGGTGGACGTTGACGGTATAGCCGACCGGGCCGGCATCGCCGCTATAACTCAGTCCCCCCACGACATCCACCACATTAAAGCCCATCGGCGTGGTGCCGATATCGCCGCTCCAGGTGTCGTTCTTCCAGCCAACCGCTACGCTGGCGCCGCCATCGCTCTGATTTTTACTGCCGCCATAGCAGCTAATTTCACCACAGGTCCCCCAACTCGGCGAGTAACCGCCATCGCTATTAGTGGAAAACGACCCGGCGTTCATATTCACCACATCGGTACGGAAGAACATCCGCCCGTCATACAACGGCGCGTCCACCTGCAACATGGTAGTGTGCGCTTTGAGGTCTGAATAACCGCCGGTGCCGCTCGATCCCCAATAGTCGTGCTCAAGGGTAACGTTAAGATCCTGCTGGCGATAAAGATCGGCGGCGTCGCTGCGGATCCCGCGCTTCAGCCAGTCATCCTGGCTATCGTTGCGGGTCAGGCGGGTAAAGGTGTCATTATCCTGCGGGCGAACGCGGGTCACGCCAGCGGCTACCATCGCGTCTTTATAGCTTTCCAGGGCCTGCTGTGGTTGCTCGCTTTGCGTCTGGAAACGCGCGGCATCACGCAGCACCAGCGCGCTTTCCATCGACGGCGGCTGGCTTTTCGCCTGCGGAACGATGCGGTCAAATATTTGTTGCGCGCCCGCGGTATCGTCAAATCCGGCGCGGGCCAGCGCTACCCGGCGCTGCATGTTGATCGATTCCGTATCCGCATCCTTCAACTGCGCGACCTGCGCGCGGGCGGCGTTTTTATCGCCCTCGGCGAGATAGACTTCCGCCAGGCCAAGGCGCGCATCGCCATTATCAGCCTGCTGGCTCAGCACCCGATGGTACTGGGCTATCGCCTCTGCGCTATCGCCGCGCTGCTGCGCCCAATCCGCCAACGCCAGATCGTAGCGGATCGATTCCGGCTGCTGTTTAATCAAGGCAATGGCCTGCGCTTCCTGCCCGCTATCGCGAAGTTGGTTGGCCTCGCGCATCACTTTGTCGCTTTGCAGACGCCCTTCCAGTTCACGAATATTATCGGTCCACTGTCCGCGCGGTAGCGCGTTAATTTGCGCCAGCGCCCTATCATCCTGATTATTACCGGACAAATAGAGGCCGTAGGCGTAAACCCGTTCGGCATCGCCCGGCTTGCGGTTGGCCATGTTACGCATCAGCGCGTCCGCTTCCGGCCGCTGGCCGGCGCTGACCAGATCTTTCGCCAACCGATAGGTTATCCACACGCTTTCAGGATCCAGAGCCAGACGCCGCCGCTGCACCTCCGCGGCCTGCGCCCAGCTGCCCTGGCTTTCCAGCGCTTCGGCCTGTTTTTCCAGCCGATCGTTGGTAAGACTGCGTTCGATATCATCAATACTGCGCCGCTGGCTGGCGGGGAGGCTGGCAATATAGGCGCTGGCTTTTTCCGGCGATTCACGACGATAAACATTCGCCAGACCGCGTACGGCGAGATTATTGTCGCGATCCATGCGTAACGCCTGGCGATAGTAGCGTTCGGCGGCGGCGTCATCTTTGCGCGCCGCGGCGACATCGCCTAACCCCAGAACCGCGTAGCTGTCGGTGTTATCCACCCGCTGCGCCTGGGCGTACGCGTTTTGCGCCTGCGCCAGTTGGCCTGCTTTCAGCGCGTTATCGCCCTGTTTAATTAACAACCAATAGCGGTTGGTCTTCAGCAAACTGTCCCACTTATCGCGATTCGGGCTTTTCGGATCCATCGCGATCGCTTTATTAAGCTGCGCTACCGCCCGCGCCCGATCGCCGCGCTGTGAGTAGGCGGCGCCCAGCGCGCCGACGGCATCGCTATCGCGGGCATCCGCGCGTACCGCCTGCTGCAGATCGGCCACCGCCTGCGCCGCATTCCCGGATTTCACCGCCGCCAGCCCTTCGCTTTTGGCGAGGAAGGCTGGGTCTTGCAGTTGAGTTTGCTGCTGCGCCAGCAACACCCGGGCGTTAGCGGCAGCGGAACCGGCGGGGAACTGGAGCAGGAATCGCTGTAGTGCCTGAACGCTGCCTCTGCTGACCGGCATACTTTTAATTTCGCCGAGCCACATATCAGCCGCAATTCCGCGGCCTGAGGCCGAACGCGCCATCTGTTCCAGATAGGCGAAGCCTTCCTGCGGCTTGTTATCTGAAAACATCAGCTTCGCCAGCGAGGTCAATAACGTGACGTTATCCGGGGTTGTGGCATTAAGTTTTTTCAGCTGGCTGACGCCTTCGCTATGGCGAGCGGGCAATCGCGCCACCAGCGTCCAGTATTCGATAGCGGCTTCGGTATCCGTTGGGACGCCGCCGAAGAGCTTTTCATAGGCGGCGACGGCTTCATCGACTTTCCCGGCAACGCCGAGCAATCGCGCCTGCTGCAACGCCTGGCGACCGCTACCGGTACTGATCTTCATCTCGTTACGCGTCGCTTGTAGCGCCGACGATTCCGGAGCCAGCTTTGCCAGCAGATCGAGTTGCTTTTGCGCGCCGGCGGTGTCGCCCTGGCGCAGCAGATAGCGCGTCCGCGCGGCAAGATAATCGGGGTTATTCGGGTCGATCAGTTCCAGCCTATAAAGTGACTGACGTACCAGGTCCTCACGACTGCTGGCCTCGCCGAGACGCACTTGTTCCAGCAGATGCTGCTGCGCAGGGGTATTCTCCGCCTGCGCCAGCGGCAACAGGCCAAGGCCGACAGACAGCGTGATGAAGCTTAGTGAGAACTTGCGCATGCCTGGTTCCAGTCAGGTTGTAATTCGCCACCCACGGCGAAACGAAAACGATGTTGATCCCACCCCTGGCCGAACAGCGTCAGCACCGCGCTGTAGTAGGCGTCCGCGTCGGGATAATGATCGGCGACCCGTTGGCGTTGTAGCGCGCGGGCGTCGTCATCTTGTAAAAACGGCAGCATGGCTGCGGAGAAGCCAACCGGCCCCTCGCCAGTCGTTTTCCCGCTGGCGATATTGGTTTTTTCCGGCGGTAATCCCTGTTTGATCGTCTGAACCGCCATCGGTTTGAAACGCGCCAATAGCGGCGCTTTTTGTTTATCGGCGTTATTGAGCATGCCGACCCACAGATAGACGCGGATAGCGTCATAGCTGCCAATAATCGGTTTATCGGTTTTCAACTGCCAGCCGCTACCTTTCTCATAGCGCACCCAGTCCGGCGAGAAGCCTTTTGGCGCCGTTTCCAGCAGCAGTCGCAGATTGCTGTCGCGGATCTTCGGCCACGGCGCGCCAAAGCGGGTAAAGTAGGTGGCGAGCTGCGGCGGCAGATAACTTGGATTAAAGCGCCAGCCCTTGTCGTCCGCGAAACCAACTTTCCCCGGCAGTACCGACGGCCCGAGCCCCGGAACATCAGCGACTTCTTCATCGGCAATCCGCGCCAGCAGCGCTTTTCCTACCTCAGTATAGTTATCAACCTTCCACAGGCGTCCGGCTTCCAGCAGCGCCCAGGCAATCCACAAATCAGAATCCGCAGCCGAATTGCTGTCCAGCACCGTCCATTCATCCTCGCTCTTTTTCCCCCATAGCCATCCCGGCAGATGGGCGCGCAGATCGCCCTGCGCCAGGTTGTTCTGCGTCCACTGGAACAGCTTATCGAAGCCCTGGCGATCGTTGGCCGCGAGAGCGAAGAACAGCGCGTAGCTTTGCCCTTCGGAGGTGGTGATTTTGCGCGCATCGCTGGGGTCGATGACCCGCCCTTCGGCGCTGACATACGCTTTTTTAAACTGCTCCCAGGCAGGCCACTGGCAGGCGGCGCTAACCTGCCCCGCCGCCAGCATCAATACCGAGAGAAGTACCCCACGAAATGCGTTCATCAGCAATTACTCATCATCAGGATCAAGACGGCGACGGCTGAGAATACGCAGCATGCGCCACAGCACCCACGCCAGCAGCACAATGCTGACGGCCGCCAGAATCGCCAACAGTATCGGATGGCTGGAGAGCGCAAACCAGATGCGCTCGAACCACGGCAGATGGCCGACATAATAGATATCGCCAACCCGCAGGCTATTGACGCCGGATTCGCGAATCACCGCCACCGAACCGAACATCGCCGCCCGTTTGCCGCTGTCATTTAAGGCGTTTGTAAGCAGCTCGTTGCCGCGTGGGCTATCGGCCATCAGGGCGATCACGCTGCGCTGGTCGTTGTATGGCGACTGGAAGCCGATAATCGCCGCCATTGGCCCGGAAGAGGTGATGTCGGTTCGCGTATGCGGCGTGCGGGCGTCATCGTCCGGGTAGATGCTGGCCAGGTCATAGTGACGCATCGGCGTTTTCACCCAGCTTTTGGTCGCCTCAACCAACAGATTGATTTTGCTATCGTCTTTCAGCGATGGCGGAATAGCGCCAATCAGCATCAGGTCGGCATCTTTGCCCTTAATCTGGTTGCCGTCATCGGTCATCTGCAAGTTGATAGCCGCCAGCCCGCTCTGCGCGCCGATGCCACCTACCGCCTGCAGTAGCGTCTCCACCTGGCCCGCATCAGGCGTTTTCGGCACCACGATCAGCGTCTGAGAGAGATCGGCCATGCGGGTATACGGGAAACCGGCGTTGGCGAAGACGCGCAGATCCGGCATCGCCAGGAAGTGGTAATACTTCGAAAAATCGATGGTGGAGTCATCGCCGATGACCACGTGATTCTGCACCGGCTGGAAGGTAATGCAGTTATCGATGTTGCCGCCGGGCATCGGGTTCATGTACTGGAAATCGAAGCGCAGCTGGTTCATCGCGCCCAGGCGCAGTGCGGGTATGGTCACCTGGTTCTGGCCGTCCAGTAACCCCTGCAGCACCGGTAGGCGTAAAATCAGCTTATTCACATCCTGCGAGCTATTGAGGCTGAACGACTGCAGGAACTGATCGTTTAGGCTGATATCCATTCGCGAGCTATCTTTGATCGGCGGCATGGTATAGCGATACTTGAGGTCCATATCGATGCCGTTAGCGCGCAGCAGATACAGATCCGGCGGCAGATTCAGCGCCACGTTAATCGAATCTGGCACCAGGCCGCTTGATTGCAGTTGCTGTTCATAGGTTTTCAGCTCGCCGAAAGTCACCGGCCTGTCGGTACGAACCCAGTTCGGCGCGTCATAGGGCTGGCGGGCTTTCAACTCTTTCACGCCATCCACGACAACACTATCGCCGCGGAACAAAATATTCCCCTGGGCAATGCCCTTGGCCGCCAACAGCAGGTCTTGATCGTTGCGACCGAAGATCACCAGCAGCTTGACGTACGGGTTGCTCGGATGGTTGACCATTTCGATAGTCGGCGCTTTCACCGGCGGATGGTCGCGCAGGAAGTCCGGACGCTTATCGTTGGTCGCGAAGATGATAGCGTTACGTTCCGGTATCTCATTGAAGTGGACCGGGAACTGCTGGCCGCGCCAGCCAGCCTTGCTGCCAAACCAGGAGGCGACAATCGCCGCCGCCTGCTGTTGTATGACGTCAGGCGCAGCAGCAAAAACCATCGGCAACGTCAGCGGACGGTTGTCGCGCGAGTCGTAGAACGGCACCGGGAAGTGGGAGAGATCGTTACGGACCTGCAGCGACTGATAGGTTAAATCCAGCGAGCTCTCACGACCGATATCAAGCCACAACGTACTGCTCGCCGGGTTTTCGCAAACGTCGCGATAGTGGCCGACGAACTCCAGCCGCACGCGGTTAAAATCGGTGATATACAGCGGATCGACGGGGATCTGGGCGCTCACTTTTTTACCCAGTTGCTCTTTGGTGACCGGCAGTACACCCATCAGCTCGTCGTTAAGATAAACCTTCAGTTGCGACTGCACCGGCAGCAGCGAAGGCGACGGCGTGTAGTCAAGATTGAGCAGCGCTTTGGCGACCACCTCATCGCTGCGCATACCGAACTCTACGGCGCCCTCAGGATGCGAACCGCGCAGCACCATGCTCCCCGGCGGCGGCGCGATTTGCGCAAAAGTCAGCTTCACATCGCGAGAGGGAATGTTGTCCGCTACCACCACCGGTGCGGCAGGATCGATAACCGTCGCCGTTGGCTGGCCATCGTTAATGACCGCCGCTGGCTGAGCCGCTGTCGCTGGAGCTCCGGCAACCACGGCCTCCGGCGGCGTCGCCGGAGCCGAAAATGTTGCGAAGGGGTACCAACTGCTCATTCCCACCGCCATTGCACAAATCAAGGAAAGTTTTCTTTTCATCGCATTATCATCATTGTTGAGCCATTGCCGGTTCTGCCGAAAGCACCGCCGCGGCGCGTTCGGGACGGCGCGGTAAAAACGATACAATCCAGGCCACCAGCGAGGTGAGCGAGCGGAAAATAACCTTCACCGACGGCGGCGAGAACTCCGCCAGGTGACGATATCCACGGAACCCCAGCTTGAGGATATCCAGCAGGCTTTCCATCGGCTTATCTTCCGGGAAGCTATCCTGCCAAAGCGCCCACGTATCAGCGCGGGCAAACGTACACTGCACAAAATCAATATGTTGCTGGTTTGTCAGCGGCAGCAATTGCAGACCGACTTCGCCGCCGTTCACCCGCGCGACGCGTACCGGGAAGTCATATTCTTGCTGTCCGCGTTTGAGCAGCAGATTCACGTGTTGCCCTTCCAGTACCCGCGCTTCACCGTGAATTTTTATCCCCAGGCCGCCGTCCGAGTAGTCATGAACGGTACAGGAGAACAGGTGGCCATCCGGGCGGGCAATCGCCGCCGGCATCGACATCTCTACGCGGTGCGAACGCCGCACCTGTTTGCTCTCCACCGACACCGCCACGGCGCCGCCGAGGATGATTAAGTTATAAAACACCCAGATGATACTGACCCAGACGGTTAAAATTTCGTTTTCGGGCCCGTACATAAAGCGCCAGATGCCGACCGCCACGCCCACCAGATTGAGCAACACCAGATAAATATAGGGGCGGGAAATAACCCAATCGACATACTCATCCTTCACCAGTCCGCCTTTGGCGGTGACGTTAAACTTGCCTTTATGCGGGTTAATCAGCGCGACGAAGGTCGGCGGCGCGATATACCAGGCCAACACCGTTTCGTAGATTTCACTCCAGAAGGAGTGGCGGTACTTGCCCTGGATCTTCGAGTTGGTCAGGCTGGCATGAATCATATGCGGCAGCACGAACAAGGCGATCATCAGCGCCGGCGCATAGATGATATAGGCGTGTAGCAGCAGGAAGGCCAGCGGCGCGGTGAGGAAGATAAGCCGCGGTATACCGGACAAAAAGTGCAGCATCGCGTTGACGTAGCAGATACGCTGCGCCAGCTTCAACCCTTTACCGAATAAGGGGTTATCGAGACGGAAAATCTGCACCATCCCGCGCGCCCAGCGAATACGCTGGCCGATATGCGCCGACAAACTTTCCGTCGCCAGCCCCGCCGCCTGCGGGATGCGCATATAGGCGGAGGTATGGCCACGACGATGCAGGCGCAGTGAAGTGTGAGCATCCTCGGTGACCGTCTCAACGGCGATACCGCCGATTTCATCCAGCGGGCCGCGGCGAATGACCGCGCAGGAGCCGCAGAAAAAGGTCGCATCCCACATGTCGTTGCCGTCCTGCACCAGGCCGTAAAACAGCGTCCCTTCATTTGGCGTTTTACGAAAACGGCCCAGGTTGCGTTCGAACGGATCCGGCGAGAAGAAGTGGTGCGGCGTCTGCATCATCGCCAGCTTTTTATCCTTCAGGAACCACCCCATAGTCATCTGCAGAAACGAGCGGGTGGGCACGTGGTCACAGTCAAAAATAGAGACGAACTCGCCTTTCGCATACTTCAGCGCATTGTTGATATTACCGGCCTTGGCATGTTCGTGGCTGGTACGCGCGATGTAATGTACGCCGACATCTTTTGCGAACTGGCGAAACTCTTCGCGCCCGCCGTCATCAAGGATCCAGATATTGAGCTTATCCTTCGGCCAGTCGATACCCTGCGAAGCGTAGATGGTATTTTTCACCACGCTGAGATCTTCGTTGTAGGTCGGCACGAAGATATCCACCGTCGGCCATTCGTTCATATCTTCCGGTAGCGGCACCGGCTGGCGATTTAGCGGCCACACCACCTGGAAATAGCCCAGTACCAGCACAATCCAGGCGTAGGTTTCGGCAAACAGCAAAATCAGCCCGCACACCAGACTGACCGGATCGTTCCAGTTCAGCGTGGAGGTATAGCGCCACCAGATATAGCGACAAGAAACGGTCAATGACAACACGATCAACATCAGGGCGGAGAAACGCCCCGGAATACGCCGCACCAGCAGCGCGACGCCCCACAGTAACAGCAGGAAGATAAACTGCGACAGCGGGTTAAACGGCTGGGTGATACACAACAGCGCCAGAATCAGCGAGAAGAAGGTAATGGTGCCAAGCACCAGCCGCCGTAGCTGCGGATGCAGATGCTCAAGCTCTTTCTGCTTATCGAGGTGGCCGGTACGGGTGTTGACCTTCTCCGGTAATTTTTCCAGCCACTGCGCGTAGCGCCCGTGAACCCCTTCCAGCGCCGCCAGCGAGCGCCAGTTTATTTTTTTATCCGCTTCCGGCACCCGGGTCGCCAGCAGCCAGAGCGACTGCAGCAGATAGCGCAGCGGATCTAACGGGCGTGGGCGATGCGGATTAATATGCGGAAAATAGTCGCCATGGTGTTCGCGAATAGCTTGCCAGCGCGGCGTCTCAAGCGGCATGAATGCCCACGCCAGCGACGCCCACAGGCAACCGAGAAAAGCCGAAAGCACCGACGCGCCATGCTGACGATAGTCATCATAACGTTCACTCAACCGCTCGCCCACCGGCGGCGCCAGCAGCAACGTACTCAGGCGGATCATGCCGCCCCCTCTCTGGCATAGTGCAGTAGGCACCAGTTGGCCAGCGTCAGCACCTCTTCCGCCGCCAGCGAATCCTGGCGATATTCACCAAGCGGCTGTTTCGCCGCCAGGCACTCCGCCATCGCTTCATCGCGGTGAATCGTGACCGGCAAAATACGCCGCTGGCTTTCCAGCCACAGTTGATAGAGATCTTCCTGCAGCTGACTGCCGACGCGCAGGTCGTTAATCAAAATATCCGCGTTGGCAGGCAGCGCCTGCTGATGCAGACGTATATGACTGTTACCGTCGGGGTGCACAACCTGTAGCGCACGATCGCAGACGCTCAGCAGTTCTCGGGTAAGCGGAGAGTAGCCTTCCGGAATATCAAGCAGCAGCCAGCGGTGGCTCCCCTGCTGATCGAGCAATTTGATTTGCGCTGCGATGGGTTCCAGGGTCGGACTCAGTTTATCAACGTGCTCGCGTTCGCCGGGGGTCAGGCGGCCAAACGGCAGAAGATCGATATGCGCGGTGTAGCGCAGTCCGGCGTCGCGCCAGTCGCGACCGTCAATCAACGAGCGCGCCCAGCCGTTGTGATGGTCGAAATCAACGTTGAAAAAAAAGCGCAGCATATTGTCCGGGCTGGCATCGACCACCAGCACCGTTTCGCCGAGCAGCTGTAGCGCCCAGGCCAGTGCGGCGGTAATGGAGGTGGTGCCTACGCCGCCGCGTATGCCTTGTAATCCCAGAATCGCCATCGACGGCTTCCTTACTTTTTCTCTGCTAATTCGGCCAACAGCGGCCAGCGTTGCAACGCCGCGGCGAGCTGTTCGCGTCGGGAAATATCGTGGTAATCAATATCCGGCAGGGAAAATGCCCGGCTTAATGCCAGGAAATCATTTTGGAAGGTATATCCCAGCGTCGCATCGCCAGGTACCGCAGGGTCTTTTTCCGGCATTTCTCTGTCCATTCGAAAAACACATTATAAAACCAGGAAGTGTAAACCGCTCATCCCTAAAATTACGTGTACATGCTAAAACTGATGTCCTTTAATTTCAATGTTAGGTTTACTCTCACGCTTTCGCTAGTAAACTAATCATTGTAAATAGGGCGCGCGAGGGACATCGTGGATATTGTATATACGTTGGGTATTTCATCGTTATGGGACGAAGTATGCCATATGCCCGTTGGCGGGGTGTGGTGGCTTAATGTCGACCGCTATGCCGACGCCGTCAGCCTGATGAATCAAACGCTGGAAAGCCAGGCGCAGGACAGCAAAGTCGCCGCCATAGTGATGGGAAAAAACCCTAAAGAAGTCATGTCATTAAAAAAAGATCGCGGCCCTAATAAAATCGCATTATTCACCATGCCCGATCGCCCGGAAGGCCTGAAGGAGTTGCACCGCGACCTACTTTGTTCGATGGAACCTGGCAATTATTTATTTATTCTGCTATGTACAGAAAATTCCTGGCAAAATATAAAAACAGAAGAATTACTCCGTTGGGTAGAAAAATCGAATCGATGGGCCAAATATCATAACTGCTCTCTTATGATACTTAATTCTGCTAACGATACCGACAAACAACTTTCCCCGTTATTACGCCAGTATCGAGCCCTTTCCGGGCTGGCGAGCATTCGTTATCAGGGCGATAGCCATCTATTTGATATCGCATGGTGGGGCAGTGAGAAAGGTATTAGCGCGCAGCAACAGTTGGTTATTTTACACGATGATGAGGGCTGGCGACTGGCGCAAAACGAAGAAGCGGTGGTACAGCCGCGCAGCGACGAAAAAATCGTCCTCAGTAATTTGCGCGTGCTGGAAGGGGCCCCCGCGCTTTCCGAATACTGGACGCTGTTCGAAACCAATGATGCCGTCTTTGAAGCCGGTCGTACCGCGCAAGCGGCCACCTTGCTATTTTCCATCACCCAGAACGAACAAATAGAGCAGCTCGGCCGCTATATCCATACCCTGCGTCGCCAGCGCGGCAGCGCCCTAAAAATCGTGGTACGTGAACAAACGCCGAGCCTGCGCGCCACTGATGAACGCTTGCTGCTAAGCAGCGGCGCCAACATGGTGATCCCCTGCAGCGCCGGGCTTTCACGCTGCCTGACGCTCATTGAAAGCGTGCAAAAGCAGAAATTTACTCGTCACGTTCCGGAAGACTTCAACACGTTGTTGACCTGGAGCCGGCCGCTTAAACTTCGCGGCTATCAAAAGTGGGACGCCTTCTGTGAAGCGGTCGGTAATATCATGGCCAACACGCTGCTGCCGCCGGATAGCAAAGGGGTGATGGTGGCGTTACGCCCTGCGCCGGGGCTACGCGTTGAACAGGCATTAACCCTGTGTAAACCTAACCGCATGGGCGATATCGTGACGATCGGTAATAATCGATTAGTGCTGTTCTTATCGTTTTGCCGGGTAAATGACCTCGACACCGCATTAAACCATATCTTCCCATTACCGACCGGAGACATTTTCTCTAACCGTATGATTTGGTTTGAAGACAAGCAAATTTCAGCGGAAATCCTGTTGATGCGAGGCCTCTCCCCGGACAACTGGAACACGCCGCTGCCAATTACTATAGGCAAAAACGAAGCCCTTAACGTTAAGCACGATGGGCGCCAGTGGCGGCGAATCCCGGAACCCTGGCGGCTCTCCACCGACGGAGAACCGCGGTCATGATGTCTATCGCCGATATCATTCAGCTGATCGTATTGTGCGCCCTGCTGTTTTTCCCGCTGGGATATCTAACGCGCCATTATCAGCGCCGTATTCGCACGACTTTGCGTTTGATGTTCTTTAAACCCCGTTATGTGAAACCAGCCGGCGTGCTGCGCCGGGATAATGCGACCAGGCAGGGCAAACTGAAAAAATGACCAAAGCAAAAACTACCGCTACGCCGCTTCCGCTATGGCAGTACTGGCGCGGCCTGTCTGGCTGGAACTTCTATTTTCTGGTGAAGTTTGCCCTGCTGTGGGCGGGGTACCTGAACTTCCATCCGATGCTTAACCTGGTGTTCCTCGCCTTTCTGCTGGTGCCGATCCCCCGAGAAAAACTGCACCGGGTACGCCACTGGATAGCGATTCCGCTCGGCTTTGCCCTGTTCTGGCATGATACCTGGTTACCGGGTCCGGAAAGCATCATGAGCCAGGGTTCGCAAATTGCCGGTTTCAGCGCCGATTACATCTGGGATCTGATCACCCGCTTTATTAACTGGAATATGGTCGGCGCCTTCTTTGTGCTGCTGGTGCTGTGGCTATTCATCAGCCAGTGGCTACGCGTTACCGTATTTGTTTCGGCTATCATGGTCTGGCTGGTTATCAGCCCGCTGCTGCCCTCCTTCACCTTATGGCCTGCCGGTCAGCCGACCACGGCAGCGGCCACGCCGGCGGCAACAACCGGTGGAACCACAACAGCCGCGGCATCCACCAGCGCTGCCGCCAGCGGCGATATCCCGCCGCAGACCGAACCGCCAACCTCGGCTAACCTCAGCAACTGGCTGAAAACTTTCTATACTTCTGAACAGAAAAGAAAAACGTCATTCCCCGCTCAGCTTCCTGAGGATGCGCAGCCATTCGATCTGCTGGTGATCAACATCTGTTCCCTGTCATGGTCGGACATCGAGGCTGCCGGGCTGATGGATCACCCGCTGTGGAAACATTTCGATATTGTCTTCAAAAACTTCAACTCCGCGACCTCCTACAGCGGCCCGGCAGCGGTTCGCCTGCTGCGCGCCAGCTGCGGCCAGCTATCTCATAGCAACCTGTATCAGCCATCGGGCAGCGAGTGCTATCTGTTCGAAAATCTGGCCAAACTGGGCTTTACCCAACAGCTGATGCTGGGGCATAACGGCGTATTCGGCGACTTCCTCAAAGAGGTTCGCTCACTCGGCGGCATGCAAAGTCCATTGATGGATCAGAGCGGTTTGCCGGTTATCCTGCAAGGCTTCGACGGATCGCCGGTTTACGACGACCAGGCGACGCTCGATCGCTGGCTACAGTCCACCGAGAAGCTTAACACGCCCCGTACCGCGACCTTCTACAACACGCTGCCGCTGCACGATGGCAACCATTATCCCGGCCAAAGCAAAACGGCAGACTATAAAGCTCGCGCGCAGAAATTCTTTGATGAGCTGGACGCCTTCTTCACCGAACTGGAAAAATCGGGGCGTAAAGTGATGGTGGTGGTGGTGCCGGAACACGGCGCCGCGCTGAAGGGAGATAAGATGCAGGTTTCCGGGCTGCGCGATATCCCAAGCCCATCGATTACTAACGTCCCTGCGGCGGTGAAATTCTTCGGCATGAAGGCGCCGCACCAGGGCGCCGCGGTGGAAATCACACAGCCTTCCAGCTACCTCGCGGTTTCTGAATTGGTGGTGCGCGCCCTGGACGGCAAGATGTTTACCGAAGATAACGCCAACTGGCAGCAGTACACCGCTAACCTGCCGCAGACCGCGGCGGTATCGGAAAACTCCAACGCTATTGTCATTCAGTATCAAGGCAAACCCTACGTGCAGCTCAACGGCGGCAGTTGGGTGCCATATCCGCAGTAAAGACGAAAAAGGCCGCAGGAGGATTCCTGCGGCCTGTTCGGGCGCAAATTGCCAACGCAGCAGACTCACGCCCGCCGGTCCGTCACTTCTGGTTATGCATCCAGCTGACGATAATGCTGACCACGATGCCAGCAATTATCGGCGCCGCCAGATCGTCCCATAAGATCAGACCTAACTGTGTGAGCGTCATAGAGCCGCCTGTATTGCAATGGCAACCGTTCGCGGCTATCTTTAACTTGTCTGGAGTTAGTGATAGCCCTCGTTCAGTTGCCTGGTTAATACCAGCAACGTGCGAGGGTTTTCTCTTTCCAGCAACTTATCTATGCCGCCGGGGTTCAAGCCCCCGCAACATTGCGCCTCACCGGGCGAACCCGGCTTGGCGTCGATTCTACTGCTCCGTGTTATCGCCTTCACCACGCCCTTTGGCAATCTGCGAGGCGTATTCCAGCTCTCCCCCGCAGAAATCATCACGCGACAACCCGCCTACCATCACGCTCGCGCTTTCTCCGGATTCTCATCCTGATCAACGGCAAAGCAGGCCACCAGTTGGCCGCCGTAATCCTTAAGCTGGGGCTGAAGCTGGGTGCATGGGCCAAAGCGTCGGCGGCAGCGCGCATTAAAGGCGCAACCCGGCGGCGGATTCAGCGGGCTCGGCAGTTCGCCGGTCAGCTTGATGCGCTCGCGCCGATCGTCCGGGTTCAGTCGCGGCGTCGCCGACAGCAGCGCCTGAGTATACGGATGACGCGGGTTATTAAAGATCTGATCCTTGGTCCCCTTCTCTACGCAGCGGCCAAGATACATCACCATGACTTCATCAGCGATGTGCTCGACGACCGACAGGTCGTGGGAGATAAACACGTAGGACAGCCCTAAATCCTGCTGCAAATCCATCATCAGGTTCAGCACCTGGGCGCGTACCGAAACATCCAACGCGGAGACCGGCTCATCGGCAATCACCACATCCGGATCCAGCATCAGCCCGCGGGCAATGGCGATACGCTGGCGCTGACCGCCGGAGAACATATGCGGATAGCGATCGTAATGTTCCGTTTTCAGGCCCACCTTCGCCATCATCGCCAGCGCCTTTTCACGCCGCTGCTCTTTGCTCAGGCTGCTGTTAATCAACAGCGGCTCTTCCAGAATCTGCCCCACTTTTTTACGCGGGTTCAGCGAACCATAAGGGTTCTGGAACACAATCTGGATTTTTTGCCGCCGCAGCTTTTGCGCCTGCGGGTCGTGCTTGAGCAGATCCTGCCCCTGATAATACAACTCGCCGCCGGTGGGAATTTCAATCATCGTCAGTAAACGGCCCAGCGTCGATTTGCCGCAGCCCGACTCCCCCACTACCGCCAGCGTTTTACCGCGCTCAAGAGTAAAGGAGACGCCGTCCAGCGCTTTCACCAGCCGTTCCGGAGCAAACAGCCCCTTCTTCACCGGATAGTGTTTTTTCAGATCAATGGCCTGCAACAGCGGTTGTTGCGTGGCGGCCTTTTGCGTACTCATAATCCAGGCCTCCCGGCATCATCGAGTGGGTAGTGACATTTAGACTGACGACCGCCGTCGAGGTCCGCGAGCGCGGGCTCTTCGCTCCGGCATTTATCCGTGGCATAGGGGCAGCGCGGGTTCAGCAGGCAACCGTTAGGACGATCGTATTTCCCCGGAACGACACCCGGTAACGACGCCAGACGCGCTTTATCCTGGGCAAACTCCGGCAGCGCGCGCAGCAGAGCCTGGGTGTAAGGATGACGCGGCGCGCGGAAGATATCTTTCGCATCGCCGGTCTCCACCACCTGACCCGCATACATGACGATAATTTTATGCGCGGCTTCCGCCACCAGCGCCAGATCGTGGGTAATCAGCACCAGCGCCATATTCTCTTGCTGCTGCAACTCCAGCAGCAGTTCGATAATCTGCGCCTGAATGGTCACATCCAGCGCGGTGGTCGGTTCATCGGCAATCAGCAGTTTTGGCCGGCAGGCGATCGCCATCGCGATCATCACGCGCTGGCTCATCCCGCCGGAAAGCTGGTGCGGGTAAACATCCAGCCGCGACGCCGGGTCAGGAATACCCACCAGGTTCAGCAAGTCGATCGCCCGCTGGCGGCGGGTTTGCTTATTGCCGCCCTGATGGACCTTAATCGCTTCCATAATCTGGTAGCCGACGGTAAAGCACGGGTTGAGGCTGGTCATCGGATCCTGGAAGATCATCGCCACTTCCGCCCCCACCAGCTGGCGCCGCTCTTTTTCCGAAATACGCTGCAAATCGCGGCCGTTAAATTCCAGTTTGTCCGCCATCACCCGGCCGGGGTAATCAATCAGTCCCATGATCGCCAGCGAGCTCACCGACTTACCGGAACCCGATTCCCCCACGATGCCGACCACTTCGCCCTGCTTCACGCTATAGCTGATGCGGTCTACGGCGCGGAACGGCGCATTCTCATCGCCGAAATGCACCGATAACTTATCTACATTTAATAACGCCATCTCGAACCTCTTACTGCTTCAGTTTGGGATCGAGCGCGTCACGCAGACCGTCACCCATCAGGTTAAATGCCAGCACCGTCAGCAGGATCGCCACACCCGGGAAGGTCACTACCCACCAGGCGCTTTGCGCGAACTGCAATACGTCGGAAAGCATAGTGCCCCACTCAGGCGTCGGCGGCTGCGCGCCCATACCGAGGAACCCCAGCGCTGCCATGTCGAGAATGGCGTTAGAGAAGCCCAGCGACGCCTGAACAATCAGCGGCGCAAGACAGTTAGGGAGAATATTAACGAACATCTGGCGCATCGCGCCGGCGCCCGCCACACGGGAAGCGGTAACGTAATCGCGGTGCACTTCCACCAGCACCGCCGCGCGCGTCAGACGCACATAGTGCGGTAGGGCAACAAAGGTGAGCGCCAGCGAAGCATTGACGATTGACGGCCCGAAGATTGCCACCAGCACCAACGCCAGCAGCAGGCTAGGCAGCGCCAGCATGATATCGACCACGCGCATGATGATGGAGTCCACCACCCCGCCGAAATAGCCAGCAATCAGCCCCAGCACCACGCCGAGGATCAGCGACAGTACTACCACCAGACAGCCCACCAGCAGCGACAGGCGCGCGCCGTACATCAGGCGTGAGAGAATGTCGCGACCCACGTCATCGGTGCCCAGCAGATGCGCCAGGCTGCCGCCATCCTGCCAGAACGGCGGCGCCAGCAGCGAATCACGGAACTGATCCGCCGGGTTATAAGGGGCGAGAAAGTTGGCGAATACCGCGATGATGATCATCACCGCCACATACACCAACCCGACGACGGCACCCTTATTGCGTTTGAAATAGTGCCAGAACTCCTGCAGCGGGGTCATTGGCACCGGTGCGGCGACAACTTTATTTTCTGTAATTTGTGACATGATGGCCCCTTACTTCTTATGCCGGATACGCGGGTTCACCACGCCGTACAGCAGGTCGACTAGCAGGTTGACGAGAATAATCATCGTCGCCACCAGCAGAACCCCGCCCTGCACAACTGGATAATCGCGGCGCTGTAGCGCATCGATAAGCCAGCGGCCTAAACCTGGCCACGAAAAAATGGTTTCGGTCAGAATGGCGCCCGCCAGCAGCGTGCCCACCTGGAGACCAATCACCGTCACCACCGGCAGCATCGCGTTGCGTAGCGCATGGATGACAATCACCCGCATGCGGGTCAACCCCTTAGCGCGTGCGGTACGGATGTAATCCTCGCCAAGCACTTCCAGCATCGATGAGCGGGTCATACGCACGATAACCGCCAGCGGAATCGTACCCAGCACGATGGCGGGTAGGATCATATGCATTAAGGCATCAATAAAGTCGCCCTGCTCGCCCCAGATGGCGGTGTCAATCAGCATAAAACCGGTCAGCGGCAGGGTATCGTCAAAGAATACCGTATCGCTGATACGCCCGGAGACCGGCGTCAGATTCAGCTGCACCGAAACCAGCATAATCAGCATCATGCCCCACCAGAAGATAGGCATCGAGTAGCCGGTCAGCGCCAGCCCCACAGCAGTGTGGTCAAAGATGGAGCCGCGTTTTACCGCAGCCAGCACGCCCACCGGAATACCGACGGCGACGGCGAAAATCATCGCGCAGACGCCCAGTTCGAGGGTGGCCTTGAAGCGAGGCACAAACTCTTGCCACACGGGAATTCGGCTTTTCAGCGAGATCCCTAAATCACCGTGCAGTACGCCCCAAATATAATGGGCATATTGCTGCCACAGCGGCTTATCAAGGCCCATTTCGGCCAGCAGCTGCGCGTGACGTTCGGGGGAAATACCACGTTCGCCCGCCATAATCATCACCGGATCGCCGGGGATCATATGAACGAAAGCAAAGGTGAGAAGGGTAATACCGATAAATGTCGGGATGACGAGTCCCAAACGTCGGAGAATAAACTGCAACATAACCCGGATTCTCTATAGTGACGCCAGGCCTGGTGACAAGGCGTCTGTATTGCTCACAAAAGTACTCCCCGAATAGCGGGAATACGCCCCCCGCCTCTCCCGCGCGGGGAGAGGGGGTCAGGCATCGTGCTTATTATTCGACAGAGACGTTATCGAAGTGGTGTTTGCCAAGCGGATCAACCACATAGCCTTTGACTTCTTTACGCACTGGCTCGTAAACGGTGGAGTGGGCGATGATCAGCGCCGGAGCCTGGTCATGCATCACTACCTGAGCCTGTTTGTACAGTTCAATACGCTTGTTGTGGTCGTCGGTGGCGCGTGCCGGTTGAATGAGGTCTTCAAACGGCTTGTAGCACCAGCGAGAGTAGTTAGAGCCGTCTTTCGCCGCAGCGCAGCTGAACAGGGTCGCAAAGAAGTTATCCGGATCCCCGTTGTCGCCGGTCCAGCCCATCATCACGGTCTGATGCTCGCCCGCTTTCGCACGTTTCAGGTACTCGCCCCACTCGTAGGTAACTATCTTGGCCTGTACGCCGACTTTCGCCCAGTCGGCCTGGATCATTTCAGCCATACGGCGCGCGTTCGGGTTATACGGACGCTGTACCGGCATTGCCCACAGGTCGATGGTGAAGCCTTTTTCCATGCCCGCTTCTTTCAGCAGCTGCTTCGCCTTCTCAGGATCGTAGGTGTAGTCTTTAACATCATCGTTATAGCCCCACATGGTCGGCGGGATCAGGTTCTTCGCCGACTGGCCTGCGCCCTGATAAACGGCTTTGATGATCGCTTCTTTGTTCACCGCGTAGGTCAGCGCCTGGCGAACTTTGACGTTATCCAGCGGTTTTTTCTCGGTGTTGAAAGATAGATAACCCACGTTCAGACCCGGCTGTTCCAGCAGGTTGATGTTTTTATCTTCCTTCATGCGCGCGATGTCAGCCGGGTTCGGATACGGCATCACCTGGCACTCGTTTTTCTGCAGCTTGGCGTAGCGTACGGAAGCGTCCGGAGTGATGGAGAAGACCAGACGATCGATCTGCGGCTTGGTGCCCCAGTAGCCCGGGAAGGCTTTATACAGAATGCGCGAGTCTTTCTGATACTGCAGCAGCTGGAATGGGCCGGTGCCGATTGGGTTAAGGTCTACTTTTTCCGGCGTGCCGGCTTTCAGCATGTTGTCGGCATATTCTTTCGACAGAATAGAAGCAAAGTCCATCGCCAGGTCAGCGAGGAACGGCGCTTCCGGGCGAGTCAGCACGAACTGGACGGTATTATCGTCCACTTTCTTCACTTCGCTAATCAGGTCCTGCAGACCCATCCCTTCGAAGTACTCATAGCTGCCGCCAGAGACTTTATGGTACGGGTTTTTGTCATTTTTCTGGCGGTCGAAGGAGAACACCACGTCGTCGGCATTCAGCTCGCGCGTTGGTTTAAAGTCTTTATTATCCTGCCACTTCACGCCTTTACGCAGGTGGAAGGTATAGGTTTTACCGTCCTCGCTGACATCCCACTTCTCAGCAAGACCAGGAATAACTTCAGTCGTACCGGTTTTGAATTCAACCAGACGGTTGTAAATAGGCACCGAACTAGCGTCATAGGTGGTACCCGAGGTGAAGAGCTGTGGGTTAAAGCCTTCCGGCGAACCTTCAGAACAATAAACCAGGGTTTTAGCTTGTACGCTTGCGGCAACGGTCATGGCGACCAGGCTCAGACCAAGCTTCAGCATCCCTGACTGTTTCAAGGAAATACTCATTATTCTGCTCCAAAACTGTGATGTTGTTTGCATATAGCCGCCAGACCTTTATTTATTTTTTACCCGGTCTGGTCGGTGGTGCCCGAAGGCGTTGAGAGAGATGGGGATTCCGTTCGCTAAAACGACTGAGTTGCAGTACGGATTCTCCATGAAATGCCCCTCATGCCGTACAATCTGTCAACAGAATGGTTAAACGTCAATACAGCTAACCGGGTTTTGCGTCAGGGGTGAGAATCGGTGGGCAAAGATTAAAAAAACTTGGTGGCGCTATTTTCAGCAGAGAAATTTATGCTAGCGGCCATAAGCCAGAATAAACCCCTTAATAGTTTGCAACATCTGGTGATAAACAATTCTTAAAAATGGTGAAAATTTCTTCCCATGTGACCATTATGTGAGCGATTAATAGCGCGAACGTTAAAACGCACAGCGGAAAATGCTGTAGTTAGCCATAAGCTTCGCGAAAAAAGATCTGTTCATCGATAAAAAAATGCAATGGAAGATGTCACAAAACAGCGAACAGCTGGCGAGATACGCGGGGAAATGCGATTTTTGTGATTATGGCGGGGTTTTCGCCCCGGCTTGCGCTGCGCTGAGCCGGGCTACCGGGTTCGTCAAGCGTTGTACGGACGTAGCCCTGATAAGGCGCTTGCGCCGCAATCAGGGGAACCGCTCGAGTCGAACCTCCTCCCCGGAGGTTCTCATCCTCTTCGGGCCGCAGATGCAAAAAAGCCTGCTCATTGAGCAGGCTTTTCGAATTTGGTCGGTGATAGAGGATGACTCGCCACTTCGTGGCTCGCCCTACGGGCCGTTGCTGACGCAACGTTCTCTCGCTACGCTCGAGTCGAACCTCCCCCCGGAGGTTCTCATCCTCTTCGGGCCGCAGATGCAAAAAAGCCTGCTCGTTGAGCAGGCTTTTCGAATTTGGTCGGTGATAGAGGATTCGAACCTCCGACCCCTTCGTCCCGAACGAAGTGCGCTACCAGGCTGCGCCAATCACCGAATGCGGGGCGCATCTTACTGCTGGGATGCCCCCCCGTCAATGCCTTATTAGCAAAAAATCAATCAAGCGGCGAGAATCTCGCCACTGCTGCTATTCCTTCGCCGCTTTCGCCGCTGCCGGCACGCGACACCAGTTGTTGTTCTCATTAATCCCACCATCCGGCGAGGTATAACCAAGACAACCCATAATGGTGTCATACAGCTCAACGTGACGGTGCGGAACCTTCATTGCCGCCTGCTGCTTGAGGCGCGCAAAGGAGGCGGCGTGATCCGGATTCGCCAGATACTTATCCGACATCCAGACCATCATCGGCACGCGGAACTGCTCCGGCGGCGCCATCATACGCGGCGTGCCGTGCAGATGTTCGTGTTCATTAATCGACTCGCCGTGATCGGCGGCGTAGAACACGATAGCCTTTTTATCCCGCAGTTGGTCCAGCACGCTGACGATAAAGTGATCCACATAAGTGACGCTGTTATCGTAGGAGTTAATCAACTCGGCCTTCGAACATTTGCTGTCCACCCCTACACATTCTGGTTTCCACTGCGCAAAGCTGCGTGGATATCGCTGGGTATAGTTAAAATGCGACCCCTTGGTATGGAGAATAATCAGACGCTTGCCGCTCGGGTTTTGCTCCATGCCGCGCTTCATTTCATCGACCAGCAGCATATCATCCACGTTCTTGCCGCGGTTGTGCGGCTCGGCGCCGATCTGCTCGCGATAGGCGATATTGTTGGCCATCGTATTGCTGTAGAACCACATCTCGCTCTGCATGGCGTACAGGTCGCCGGCAAAGCCTAACTGATGCAGAACAGCAAACACATTCTGCTCTTTCAGCGTCCGCTGCGGATTATCATCCGCCCCGCCCTCGCGCACGAACATACAACGCAACGACAGCTTGGTGGCGGTATCGCAAGAGGTACCGCGGAAGGCGACAAGATTCTTCTCCTGCGCCAGCTTCGGCGTGGTATTACGGTTATAGCCGAGAATACCCATATGATCCCAGCGGGTGGTCTCGCCGATAATAAACACCACATAAGTATCATCAAGATCCTGCGGCGCTACGTAGGTGAATTTTTTCGCGGGGTTAATCAGCGATTTATTATCGGACGACTCATCCACCTGCGCCCAGGCGTACAGCCCGAGCGCCGACAGCCAGTTAGAAGGTAGGTAAGAGTTGGCAATCACGCCGCCGTAGCTCGGCATATCGACTTCTGAATTGCGCTCGACGTTCTTCTGGCGCACTTCCAGCAGGCGAATCGGCCCCCAGACCATCAGCCCGGCCAGCACGACTATCAGGATATTTTTCGCCCGCTGACCTGGCGTTTTCACCTGCTGTAGCAGCGTCTTACGGCAGCGGTTGCTCCAGATAAGCAGTAGCGGTAAAGCGCTAACCGCGGCCAGCCACAGGATCAGATGCCAGCCAATGACCTCTTTCGACAGGTCAATATCGGTGGTCATCACCGAAGCGATAATACCGTAGCCAATGACCACGTTGAGGAAGGTCATGTAATAGCTTGCCGCCGCGGAAAACAGCACCACCAGCGTCGCTAATATGCGCCATACCCGGCGGCCGAATAACGACAGCAGGCGCAGAAGGAAGAAAGTAACCAGAACCGTCGCTACCAGTTCCACCAACCCGGACAACCCTTTCCAGACGGTAAACTCTTGAGCGTAGCCATCGAAGCGGCGGAAAAACACCGCGGCGTTCATAAACCAGCCGATGTACAGCGCAAGCCAAAAACTTAGCTTCTGCTGCGACATCGTTTTAATGTATTTCATGCAAGCAAACCTGGGAAACGAAGAGATGAAACCGCCCTGTTTAAAACGATATAAACAGGAAGATTAATTAAGTGCGTCTGGGTTGGTTATCGGAAACCTCTACAAAGCGCGCTAAGTAGACCACAGCAAATGGCAAAAGTATCCGGAGAGAATGTGATTCAGCCAGATATTTACAAAATATCTGGCTGGTAAGGCATTATTAGCTTAGGGAGGGCGACGCTATCAGGCGTGTGCTTGATGATAAATTTCGCTTTTCGGCTGGCGAATAGTGGTGGAGAGCGCCAGCGACAAAATCAGCAGAGCGAAGATGACGCAGAAGGTGACATAGAAGCCGCCGAACACGGAGGCAATCAGCGAACCGCAGATACTACCAATACCGAAGCCGAGGTAAATCACGCCATAGTTTTTCGCCAGATTATTGAGGCCAAAGAATTCGCTCACCAGCGACGGGAAGACGGTAATGGTGCCGCCGAAGTTAAAGGCCACGCAGGCAATCGCCGCAAAGAAGGTCATTGCATTCAGCGGGGCGAACAGCAGGGCCGCCATACCGACCAGAGAGACCACCTGACCGATAGTAATCACGCGGATACGGGAGATCTTATCAGACAGGATGCCCAGAACCAGACGGCCGCTCAGGTTGGCGATAGAAATCACGGTAACCGCATTCGCCGCCGTCGCCACGTCGAGATGTACCATGCCCTGCGCGATATCTTTGGCGACGCCAATCACATACAGGCCGCTCATGCAGGCCGTCAGGAACATCACCGCCAGCATCCAGTACTGTGGTTTACGCATGGATTCAGCGAGGGTGAAATCATTTTCGACAACGCCGTTCGCGGTGGTCGTCGCGGGATGATTAGGCGCATCTTTCATCAGCATCGCGCCAAAGACAATCATCACCAGCACGATAGCGCCCCAGATAACAAAGGTTTTTTCCAGCCCGACCGTCGCCAACAGGTGACTATCGATAAATTTAAAACCGAGGCTGCCAAGGCCATAAGCGCCAATCGAGAAGGCGGAAATCAGACCTTTACGCTCCGGGAACCACTTCACGCAGTTAGATAACGTCAGTAAATAGCCCGCGCCGTCCGCCAGACCGACCAGCAGGCCAGCGCTCAGCCACAGCATCATCAGGCTGTTGGCATGGGCAGTGAGGAAAAAGCCGGCGCCAAGCAGGATACCGGAGGCCATTGTGACGCGTTTCACGCCAAAGCGTTCCTGCAATTTACCGGCAACGGAAGAGGATAATGCCAGCCCGAGACTTAACAGGCCGAAGGAAAATGCCACCTGGCTTACTGGCTCGTCCAGTTTGTTGGCCAGAGAACTATTAAACAAACTCCATGTATAAACCGATCCCAGTGCGAATTGCGTAATGATCGTGCCAATCAGCGTGAGCCAACGGGTATATTGAGTGTTTGCAGCGTTCATAGCAGATGTCCTGAAGGATTAACTGCCGCCACAATACCCAAATCCCCAAATCCGGTGGGGGAAAACGGCATGAACTGCCATCAACGAGGAATGAAATGCATTTATGGCGGAATGAATGGCATTGCAAAACATTCATTCCCTAAATTTTCATCAACAAGTTAGTGTGCGCTATCTCACAGAAACGCGCCGTTACTGAGATTTAACAATAACGACTGCGTTTCAAATGCGTAACAAAATCATTTAGAAATTGGCGCTGACCCCCATCAGATACAGCGTATTTTCACCCGATGGCACATTATCTGCCTGCGAAAGCGTGGCCCATGCCGCCAGATGCGAACCCAGCGGCATATCGGCGCCTAGCGTAACGTCGCCCCAGCTACCGTCTTTGCCACGGCTAATCGACGCATTGTTGTCGATAGAGATAGACTGGTTATAGCTCACCTGCGCCCATGGATGCACGCCCCACAGCTGCTGATAGTCCATACGCCAGCCGAGCGTGTTGACGTAAATACTTTCGCCCGCGCGACGCGTCGCTGGCGGCGGATTGAGATCGCTACGCAAGCTGGCGACCGGCCCGGAGGTCACGCCGCTGGCCAGTGAATAGTTCCATCCGACGCTCATGCCGTGACTCAAATCAGGCGGCGCCAGGGCCTGATTCAACGCCAGCCCTGCTGGGGCTTCTGACGCTCTCATACGCTCGGCGAGAATATCTTCATAACGCGGTTGGTGATCGCTATCCCATGTATAGCGTTCGGACGTATTACTTTTTGTATCGTTAGCGATATATTCCTGTTGCCAGGCATAAGCACCTGAAACACACGACACCCAGATAGTGATGCACGCCGGGATCAACCCACCCCGGAGGCCATTGCATTTCTTTATTATCATTAATGCGACTCCAAAAGAGCCGAATCGGCAATGTTGCTGTGTTTTTATACTCAAAATAATTCGAGCTGCCGCCCACTTCTACGCAACTTGAAGTATAAGGAGTTGATGGGAAGTGGTTTCCCTGTATTAACTATTATCTTTATCTTTCAGCCGTCAAGGCGGATGAAAAAGTTTTCTGACGAAAGGGAGAGAAACATGCAACGTTGCGGATGGGTAAGCCAGGATCCTCTTTATATCCAGTATCACGATAACGAATGGGGAGTCGCCGAGAGAACGCCGCAAAAGCTGTTTGAAATGATCTGCCTCGAAGGCCAGCAGGCGGGGCTCTCGTGGATCACGGTTCTGAAAAAACGTGAAAACTATCGTCAGGCCTTTCACCAGTTCGACCCGGTTCGCGTAGCGGCCATGGATGAAGCGGACGTCGAGCGCCTGCTGCAGGATGCGGGCATTATCCGCCATCGTGGGAAGATCCAGGCCATCATCGGCAATGCGCGGGCGTTTCTCGCCATGGAAGCCAACGGTGAAGCATTCAGCGATTTCGTCTGGTCGTTTGTCGATAATCAGCCGCAAATTACCCATGCGGCGACGCTCGCCGAAATCCCCACCACCACACCAGCCTCCGATGCGCTATCTAAGGCGCTAAAAAAGCGCGGCTTTAAATTTGTCGGCTCCACTATCTGTTATTCATTTATGCAGGCCTGCGGGTTAGTCAACGATCATGTGACCGGCTGCTGTTGCTACCCCGGGAGGCCAGCATGATCCAAAAATGGGATGCCACGGAGACCGGCCCGCTACTCGAGTTATGGCTGGAAAGCACGATTTACGCGCATCCGTTCATTGCTGAAAGCTACTGGCGGGAAAGCCTGGAAGTTGTGCGCGATGTCTATCTTCCCGCCGCCGCCACCTGGGTGTGGCAGGAGAATGACGCGCTGAAAGGGTTTGTCAGCGTGATGGATTCGCGCTTCGTCGGGGCGCTTTTCGTCGCCCCGCAAGCGATCCGCCACGGTATCGGCCGCGCGCTGCTTGATGAGGTCAAGCAGCACTACGACTGGTTAAGCCTGGAGGTCTATCAGAAAAACGTGCGGGCGGTAAATTTCTACCACGCGCAGGGTTTCCGTATAGAAGACTGCGCGTGGCAGGACGACACCCAGCATCCCACCTGGATTATGCATTGGCCGGCGGATCAAATGCGCTGAGCGCCAGCGCGGGCCCGTCATATTTTTCCAGCCATGCCAGCGCCGTATTCCCGGCGCAACCGTTGCCCAGACGTGAGGTCGGAATATCTTTCGTCAGCACGTTCACCGCGCCGTTTTTGCATATGCCGGCATCGGGGTCGATATCCGGCCACGCGCCTTCATGCAGGCAAATCACCCCCGGACGAATGCCTTCCGTGACCACTGCGCCAGCCAGTACCTGACCACGCGAATTCCACACCCGTACCAGATCGCCGTCGGCGATATTGCGCGCCTGCGCGTCCAGCGGATGGATAGTCAGCGGTTCGCGCCCGGCGACGGCATAGCGTTCACGCAGCGAAGTCTGGTTCAACTGGCTATGCAGGCGGTGCGCCGGATGGGCGGAAAGCACCTGCAGCTGACCCACCTCGGCGTTGCCGTGCCACTCGTCAGGTTCGAGCCACATCGGGTGCGGCGGACAATCGGCATAGCCAAACCCGGCAATGGTCGGCGAGTGAATTTCAATTTTTCCGCTCGCGGTTTTTAACGGGTTAGCCTGCGGGTCCGCGCGAAATGCCGCGAAGCGGGAGAAACGGGCGTTATCCGGGTTTTCCGGCATTTCAATTAGCTGGTTCGCTTGCCAGAATTCGGCAAACGGCGGCAGCGTCACTTGCTGCTGCGCCCCACGCTGGGCGGCAATCTGGTAGAAGGTCTCCAGCCATTGCAAATCGTTTTTTCCTTCGGTGAAGCGTTCGCGGCCGCCCGCCTCCCAGCGTTCACTCAGATCGGCAAAAACATCGAAATCGTCGCGCGCTTCATCGCGCGGCGCGACCACCCGCTTCATCGGCACCAGATGCTGATTGCTGTAGTCGCCGGTCATGGTCAGATCGTTACGCTCAAACGAAGTGGTCGCCGGTAAAACGATATCAGCATGGCGCGCGGCGGCGGTCCAGAAGCATTCGGAAATCACAATCAGCTCCGGCTTCTGCCAGGCCTGAATCAGGCGGTTGGTATCCTGATGATGGGTAAAGTTGGCGCCGCCCGCCCACCAGATAAAGCGGATGTCGGGAAAGCGCCGCGTCATCCCGTTGTGCTGATAGCTTGCGCCGGGGTTTTCCAGGGCCTCAACGATGCGGGCAACCGGGATTTTTTCCACCGCATCTACGCCGCCCGCTACGCTGCCCTGCATGGAGGCCAGCACCGCGGCGCGGCGCGTGGGGTTGCCGCCGTTGGCAAAGTGGTAAGAAAGACCAAAACCGCCGCCGGGCGTGCCAATCTGCCCCAGCATCGCCGCCAGCGTCACCAGCATCCAGTGTTTTTGCTCACCAAACTGCTGACGCTGCATGCCCCAGCCGGACATCAGCATGGTGGTGTTTTCGTGGAAAAGTTTCGCCAGCTCGCGGATTTTATCCGCCGCTACGCCGCAGATTGCCGCCGCCCATTCGGCGGTTTTGGCGACGCCATCGCTTTCACCACTCAAATAGCGGGCGAAAATGTCATAACCGCTAGTACAGCGGGCGAGGAATTCATCGTCCTGCCAGCCATGCTCGACCAGGGTATGGGCGATCCCCAGCATCAACGCAACGTCAGTGCCCATATGCGGCGCGATCCATTCCATCGATTCGCCAAAGAAATCAACGCTTTCCGATCGCATAGGATCGATACAGATCAGCCGCTTGCCGCTCTGGCGCAGGCGATCAAACCAGGGGATCCCCTGTTCATCCGAGGCGTTCCAGGCGATTTTCAGCGTATTCAGCGGATTAGCGCTCCACAACACCACCACCTCGCTGTGCTCCAGGATAAGCGGCCAGCTGGTTTGCTGTTGATAAACTTCATTACCGCCAACCACATAAGGCATGATCGCCTGCGCCGCGCCGGTTGAATAATCGCCGAGGTGTCCGGTATAGCCCCCGGCAAGACTCATATAGCGCTGCAGCAGGGTTGCCGCCTTATGCAACACGCCGTTAGAACGCCAGCCATAGGAACCGGCGAAAATCGACTGCGGGCCGTAGCTTTCGCGGATCCGTCGATGCTGGGCATCAATCAGATCAAGTGCCTGCTCCCAGCTTACCCGCACGAATTCATCCTGGCCGCGTACGCCCTGCGGCTGTTGCGGCGAGGCGAGATAGCCTTTTCGCACCATCGGATAGCGAACGCGAGTTTTACTGTGCACCTGTTCGCGCACCGCTGTTTGCAGCGAGTTGGCGAAGGGGGTGTCCAGCGCGCCGCGGGACGAAATCACATTTTCACCATCCGTCTCCACCAGCATTGGCCCCCAGTGGGCCGCGGTTAAGATGGTTTTAGTTGCAGATGAAGTTGGCAAAGCAGGCTCCTGGGTCAGCGAATGCAGGTGTTGTGACGGTTTGTTAGTCAACCGTTCAATGTTACTTACAAAAAGAGATACCCTACGGGGAATTTTCTCCGTATTCGGACGTCATAATCAACCGTCACGCTTGCGGTGGCAAAGAATAAAAAGGATTAAGGAAATAAGATGAAAAAACGCGTACTCATGATTGCTGCTATCGTTAGCGGCACACTGGCTATTTCTGGTTGTACTACCAACCCTTATACCGGCGAACGCGAAGCGGGAAAATCCGGCATCGGCGCGGGTATCGGCTCCTTAGTAGGCGCAGGCGTCGGCGCGCTCTCCTCTTCCAAACATGACCGCGGCAAAGGCGCGCTGATTGGCGCAGCGGCAGGCGCGGCGCTCGGCGGCGGCATCGGTTACTACATGGACGTGCAGGAAGCGAAACTGCGCGAAAAAATGCAGGGAACCGGCGTCAGCGTGACGCGAAATGGCGACAACATCGTGCTTAACATGCCGAATAACGTCACCTTTGACAGCAGCAGCGCCAACCTGAAACCTGCAGGGGCCAACACCCTGACCGGCGTCGCGATGGTACTGAAAGAGTACGAGAAAACCGCCGTTAACGTCGTCGGCTACACCGACAGCACCGGCAGCAACGATCTGAACATGCGTCTGTCGCAACAGCGTGCCGACAGCGTCGCCAGCGCGCTCATCACTCAGGGCGTAGCGGCCAACCGTATTCGCACTACCGGCATGGGCCCGGCGAACCCGATCGCCAGCAACAGCACGGCGGAAGGCAAAGCGCAGAACCGTCGCGTGGAAATTACCCTCAGCCCGCTGCAGTAATCTTCTCGTTTCCGGCCCGGCAGCCTCCCTGCCGGGCAAAATGCTTGATATCGCTATTTTTCGCGCTAAGGTGTTGGCAGATTTTCAGCAAAGGAAGCCATCATGGCGAAAGCGGCGCGAGCAACCATCAGCGACGTGGCGAAAGCCGCGAAGACCGGTAAAACCAGCATTTCACGCTATCTCAACGGCGAAAAGCATCTGCTTTCCGACGATCTGCTGGCGCGGATTGAAAAAGCGATTGCCGAGCTCAACTACCGTCCCAGCCTGATGGCCCGTGGCCTCAAACATGGCCGTACCCGCCTGATTGGCCTGATCATCGCCGATATCACCAACCCTTACTCCGTGAACGTGTTAAGCGGGATTGAAGCCGCCTGCCGCGAAAAAGGCTTCACCCTGCTGGTGTGTAATACCAACAACGAGGTCGATCAGGAGCTGCATTACCTTGACCTGCTGCGTAGCTATCAGGTTGAAGGGATTGTGGTTAATGCAGTCGGCATGCGCGAAGAAGGCCTCAACCGCCTGCAGCAATCCTCGCTACCGATGGTGCTTATCGACCGTAAAATCCCCGATTTCGCCTGTGATGTCGTGGGGCTGGATAACACTCAGGCCGCCACCACCGCCACCGAACATCTGGTGGAAAAGGGTTTTGAAGCGCTGTTGTTTTTAAGCGAGCCAATCGGCTCCGTAAACACCCGCCGCGAGCGCCTGGACGCCTTTCGCGCGACCCTACAGCGCTATGCTGGCGTGGTGGCGGAAAACGCCGAGGTGCCGCTCAACGACGGCGCCATGATGGATAACGTCCTGCGCCAGTTCCACGCCCGCCACCGCGGAATGCGCAAAGCGGTGATTTCCGCCAATGGCGCCCTGACGTTACAGGTCGCCCGTTCACTGAAGCGCGTTGACCTCATCTGGGGCAGCGATATTGGCCTGCTGGGCTTCGATGAGCTGGAATGGGCGGAGCTGGCGGGCGTCGGTATTACCACCCTCAAACAGCCAACCTGGCAGATTGGCTATGCTTCGGTCGAACAGGTCGTCAGGCGTATCGAAGGCGGCAGCGACCCCATCTGCGAGCGGGTCTTCTCCGGCGAGCTTATTGTCCGGGGATCAACGTCTCGTTAACGATTCATCGTGATGACGATCATAAATTAAACATCCTGGCCTTTCCTTTGGAACCGGTACCATCTAGCGTAATAGGGAGTTAAGCCCCACCACGCCAGGAGTTTGTTCAATGGCCAGAAAAATCATTGTCGTCACCGCCGCTTATGGCAACGACCACGTTAAAGCGCTTGGCGGGCAGTCCGCCGTATTACCCTTTATCGCCGGTTCCGGCGCCGATGGCGTGGAAATTCGCCGCGAGTTGTTCAGCGCGGCGGAACTGAAGCAGTTGCCGACGCTGGCGGCCGACATTGAAAAACAGGGGCTGCTGGCCTGCTACTCCGCGCCACAAGCGCTGTTCACCAACAACGGCGAGCTCAATCCCCATCTCCCGTCGTTACTTGAAGAAGCGCAAACCCTCAACGCCCTGTGGCTGAAGCTCTCCCTCGGTAATTTCATCCATAACCAACAGCTGGAGACGCTGCGCGACATTCTGAGCGCCAGCGGCATGGCGCTGGTGGTGGAAAATGACCAGACCGATTGCGGCCAACTGGCGCCAATGCAGCGCTTCAAAGCCGCCTGCCGGGTCCATCAGATGCCGGTGACGCTGACTTTCGACATGGGAAACTGGCTGTGGGTTGGCGATTCGCCGGAAGAAGCCGCGCGCCATCTCGCCCCCGCTGTCAGCTATATTCATGTGAAGGCGGCGGAGCCTCATCATGAGAAGTATCGCGCCGTCCCACCGGACCAGGCGGACGCTCGCTGGCTGGCGCTGCTCGATAACCTGCCCGCCGACGCGCCGCGCGGTATTGAATTCCCGCTGGTCGGCGACGACCTGACCGCCGTCACCCGCCATTACGTTGATCTGTTACGCGAGGATTAAGCCATGGAAAACTTAGATGTCATTACCATTGGCGAAGCCATGGCGATGTTTGTCGCCACCGAAACCGGCGAACTGGCGGAGGTTGAACGCTTTATCAAACGCGTCGCCGGCGCTGAACTGAACGTGGCGACCGGCCTGGCGCGCCTGGGGCTGAAGGTGGGCTGGGTGAGCCGCGTCGGCAACGATAGCTTTGGCCGCTTCGTGCTGAATTCGCTGGCCAAAGAAGGCATCGACGCGCGCGGCGTGGCCGTTGACGAGCGCTACGCTACCGGCTTCCAGATGAAATCTAAAGTCGAAAATGGAACCGATCCCATCGTGGAATATTTCCGTAAAGGATCGGCTGCCAGCCATCTGTCGACGGAAGATTTCCGCGCTGATTACTTCACCAGCGCCCGCCATTTGCACTTAAGCGGCGTCGCCGCCGCGCTGTCCGACAGCTCGTATGCATTGCTGGAACATGCGGCCAGGGTGATGAAAGCCGAAGGGAAAACCCTCTCATTTGATCCAAACCTGCGCCCGGTACTGTGGAAAAGCGAAGCCGAGATGGTGGAGAAACTGAACCGCCTCGCCTTCCAGGCTGACTGGGTTTTGCCAGGCTTAAAAGAGGGCGTGATTCTTACCGGCCAGCAGACGCCGGAAGGTATCGCTGATTTCTATCTGTCGCGCGGCGTTAAGGCGGTGGTGATTAAAACCGGCTGCGACGGCGCATGGTTCAAGACCGCCAACGGCGAACAGGGCGCCATCGCAGCCATTAAAGTCGACAACGTGGTGGATACCGTCGGCGCGGGTGATGGCTTTGCCGTTGGCGTAATCAGCGCGCTGCTGGAAGGCAAAACGCTGACGCAAGCCGTGAACCGCGGTAACAAAATTGGCTCGCTGGCCATTCAGGTACAGGGCGATAGCGAAGGGCTGCCCACCCGCGAAGCGCTGGGCGAATAATCTTTTCACCTAAAACAGCCGTCCTGTACCCTACATGCAGCGCGGCACAGCAGCGCCCGTTCCGGCGGGCGTATGTCACCTCATTGACAGAGGCAAGCCTATGAACAGTTCAACAAATGCAGCAAAACGTTGGTGGTACATCATGCCTATCGTGTTTATCACGTATAGCCTGGCGTACCTTGACCGCGCCAACTTCAGCTTCGCATCGGCCGCGGGCATTACCGAAGACCTTGGCATCACCAAAGGCATCTCATCGCTGCTTGGCGCCCTTTTCTTTCTTGGATACTTCTTCTTCCAGATCCCAGGAGCGATTTACGCTGAACGCCGCAGCGTGCGTAAACTTATCTTTATCTGCCTTATCCTGTGGGGCGGCTGCGCCTCGCTAACCGGCGTGGTGCATAACATCCCGGCGCTGGCGGCCATCCGCTTTATCCTTGGCGTGGTGGAAGCGGCGGTCATGCCGGCGATGCTGATTTACATCAGTAACTGGTTCACCAAATCAGAGCGTTCACGCGCTAACACTTTCCTGATCCTCGGTAACCCGGTCACCGTACTGTGGATGTCGGTCGTATCGGGTTATCTGATCCAGGCCTTTGGCTGGCGTGAAATGTTTATCATTGAAGGGATCCCTGCTGTGATTTGGGCCTTCTGCTGGTGGGTACTGGTGAAAGACAAACCGTCGCAGGTGAACTGGCTGGCGGAAAGTGAAAAAGCGGCGCTGCAGGAACAACTGGAGCGCGAACAGCAGGGCATCAAAGCGGTACGTAACTATGGCGAAGCCTTCCGTTCACGCAACGTGGTGCTGCTGTGTATGCAATATTTCGCCTGGAGCATCGGCGTGTACGGTTTCGTACTGTGGCTGCCGTCAATCATCCGCAGCGGCGGCGAAAACATGGGGATGGTCGAAGTAGGCTGGCTCTCTTCAGTACCCTATCTGGCGGCAACGATTGCGATGATTGCCGTCTCCTGGGCTTCCGATAAGATGCAGAACCGTAAGCTGTTTGTCTGGCCGCTGCTGCTCATTGGCGGGCTGGCGTTCATCGGCTCCTGGGCCGTCGGCGCCAACCATTTCTGGGTCTCTTATACCCTGCTGGTGATCGCTGGCGCGGCCATGTATGCCCCGTATGGCCCGTTCTTTGCGATTATCCCGGAGATGCTACCACGCAACGTCGCCGGCGGCGCGATGGCGCTGATCAACAGTATGGGAGCGCTGGGTTCTTTCTTTGGTTCGTGGTTCGTCGGCTATCTCAACGGCGCAACCGGCAGCCCGTCCGCCTCGTACATTTTCATGGGTGTGGCGCTTTTCGCCTCGGTATGGCTTACTTTAATTGTTAAGCCTGCTAAGAATCAAAAACTTCCGCTTGGCGCTCATCACGCCTGAACTACTTACGCTACGGAGATTCGCATGAAGCCGTCTGTCATTCTCTATAAAACGCTCCCCGACGATCTGTTACACCGTCTGGAGGAACACTTTTCCGTCACCCAGGTGAAAAACCTGCGTCCGGAAACCGTTTCACAGCACGCGGAGGCCTTCGCCCAGGCGGAAGGTTTACTGGGTTCGAGTGAAAAGGTTGACGCCGCGTTACTGGAGAAAATGCCGAAGCTGCGTGCGACCTCTACCGTGTCTGTCGGCTACGACAATTTTGATGTCGATGCGTTGAACGCGCGCAAGATTTTGCTGATGCATACGCCGACCGTGCTAACCGAAACCGTCGCCGATACGGTGATGGCGCTGGTGCTGAGCACCGCGCGTCGGGTGGTTGAGGTCGCTGAACGCGTGAAAGCGGGCGAATGGACCAGGAGCATCGGGCCGGACTGGTTCGGCTGCGATGTACACCATAAAACCCTGGGCATCGTCGGCATGGGCCGCATTGGCATGGCGCTGGCGCAGCGCGCCCACTTCGGTTTCGGCATGCCGATTCTGTATAACGCTCGCCGGCAACATCCGCAGGCGGAAGAGCGCTTCAATGCGCGCTACTGCGATCTCGATACCCTGTTACAGGAAGCGGATTTCGTCTGCCTCATTCTGCCGCTGAGCGAAGAGACCCACCACCTGTTCGGCGAAGCGCAGTTTGCCAAAATGAAATCTTCCGCCATCTTCATTAACGCCGGGCGCGGTCCGGTCGTTGACGAGCAGGCGCTGATTGCGGCGCTGCAGGCCGGTGAGATCCACGCTGCCGGTCTTGACGTCTTTGAACATGAACCACTGGCAAAAGATTCGCCGCTGCTGACGCTGCCGAACGTGGTCGCGCTGCCGCACATTGGTTCCGCCACCCACGAGACCCGCTATAACATGGCGGCCTGCGCGGTAGATAACCTGATTGACGCATTGAACGGCAAGGTTGAGAAGAACTGCGTGAACCCGCAGGTGAAGTAAGCGAGGAAAGCAGAAGCCCGGCCGGCGGCGCTTACGCCGTCAGCCGGGAGAACAGCGATATACCGATTAACGCGTGGCGTTAACCGCCGCCGTCCAGGCCTGATTAAAGGCCTGATGCTGAGCGGCCAGCGGAGCAATCAGCGCATTGTACTGGCTTGCCTGCTGAGACGTCGGGAACTGAATACCGTTAGCCACGAAGCTCACCTGCGTCCCCTGCTGAGCGACAAAATCACCCACCTGGACCAGTTGCTGAGTAAAGACCTGCGCGGCCGGAATCAGCGGCTGCAGCGCATTCGCCGGCGCCGTCACGACTTTATTAAACACCTGGTCATAAACCGGCTTAAGATCATCAGCCTGCTTCAGCGCGCCATGCGCGGCATCCGCCTGCATTTTGGCGTTTTCCAGCTGCTGGCTCAGCACGCCCAGCGCGCCGTTAGCCTGCCGCAGCGGCTCACGCTGAGTGGTATAATCCTGCGCCACGCGAATGGCGTTAACGCTATCAACCACCGGGCGCAGACCCGCATCCATCGCCTGGCTGACCTGCTGTGAATAAGCGTAAATCACCGCATAATCGGACACGAAGGGGCCGAACTGTTTTTTCTGATCGGCGGTCAGCGTAGGCAGACGTTCGCCACTACGCATCGCCGTATTCTGCAGGAAGTCGATGAACGCTTTGCGCTGATCGCCTTCTTTATCAAAACACCCACTCAGGCTAACCACCATTAATATGGCCGCAACGGCCGCAAACCAGCGAGAGCAGGACTTTCCTGTCGCCATTTTTTTACTCCTTCAGCCAAAAAAAGCGCAAACAGGCACACGCGTGCCAGACGCTGACAAGGATAGTCCAGGACGGCCTTGCAGGATACCCTTTCCTGATAATCTTACCGCGGAAAATACCCTTTTTCGCCTTCCCGGCGCCAGCCAGGCCCGCTGTTAAGTTCATCACATTTAACGCGATAACTTAAGCCAAAAAAATAATAAATATCTTTTTGATTTAATTAAAATTAATAAAATTACCGGCGAAGGAATTACGCAAAGCGGACGATAATCGCACGCTTCCTGAAGGCGGCACATTGTCTACAGGCAGGTTCAATGGTTTGATTAATGAGCGATTAACGGCGTTATGTTCGATTATCGCACAAACAACATCAATGACAGCGAGGGAGACTATAACAATACCTCTGTCCCCCGCTCAGCCTGCCAGGAATGCCGTATGAAGAAAACAACCATCGATATTCAGGCTTTTATCAACGAACATCCATTCACGAAGTACCAATGGATGATTCTCGCCTTATGTTTTATTACCGTCGCGATGGACGGATTTGATACCGCGATTATTGGTTTTATCGCCTCAGACCTGGTACAGGAATGGGGTGTTGAGAAATCCGCGCTGGGCCCGGTAATGAGCGCCGCTCTGGTCGGGCTCGCCGTCGGCGCGCTGACGGCCGGGCCGCTCGCCGATCGTATTGGCCGCAAGAAAGTGCTGATTATGTCGATCCTGGTTTTCGGCGGCTTTAGTTTGTTAACCGCATTTGCCAGCAGCCTTAACCAACTGACATTATTGCGCTTCCTCACCGGATTGGGCTTAGGCGCGGCAATGCCGAATGCCGCGACGCTAATGAGCGAATATGCTCCGGAACGCCGCCGCGCGCTGATGGTAAACCTGATGTTCGTCGGCTTCCCAATGGGGTCGTCGCTGGGAGGCTTTCTGTCGGCCTGGATGATCCCGCATTATGGCTGGCAAAGCGTGCTGGTGCTTGGCGGCGTGATGCCGCTGCTGCTGGCCGTGGCGTTAATGTTCCTGCTACCGGAATCCGCACGCTATATGGTCGTGAAACGGCAGCCGGCGCAGCGGATCGCCGCCATCCTGAAGCGTATCGCGCCGTTGCCGGATGCGGTTGAATTTGAGCTACGTGAAGCAGGCCAGGTGAAGGAAAAGTCAGCCATTGGCGTGATTTTCTCCCCGCGCTACGCCGTGGGCACCGTGATGCTGTGCCTGACCTATTTTATGGGATTGCTGATTTTCTATCTGCTGACCAGTTGGCTGCCGCTGCTTATCCGCGAGACCGGCGCCTCGATGAGCCAGGCTTCTATCATCACCGCCCTGTTCCCGCTCGGCGGCGGGATTGGCGTGCTGATCCTCGGCGCGCTAATGGATAAGATCAACCCTAACAAAGTGGTTGCCGTCGGCTGGCTGCTCACCGGCGTTTTTGTTTGCCTGGTGGGTTTCTCAACCAGCAATCTGCTGTTGATGGGGGTAATGGTGTTTATCGCTGGCAGCATTATGAACGGCGCGCAATCATCAATGCCGGCGCTGGCTGCCGGGTTCTATCCAACCCAGGGCCGCGCCACCGGCGTTGCCTGGATGCTCGGTATCGGCCGCTTCGGCGGGATCCTCGGCGCCTTCAGCGGCGCTTTCCTGATGCAGGCACAATTGTCGTTTGAGACCATCTTCACCATGCTGGCGATCCCGGCGTTTTTATCCGCCATCGCCCTGGTAGTGAAATACAAACTGAGCCAGCGCCAACCTGCCGTTAAGCCAAATGACGGTAAAAACCTACAGAAAGCCTAATCAATCCAGCCAGCGCTCTGCGCTGGCTTTTTCTTGCCGCTAACCATCATTTACATAAATTTTCCAAAGCTGCTGACACTCTTAGTAATCATCCCCTTAGCTTTTACGCACGCCGCTTTTCCAGGTGATTAACGAAACCACGCCGACAAATAATCACTTCGGTTATTATTTTCCTTGCTTTTGCGACTATTCTTAAATGGCTCGATGTATTTTCCTCTCCGCAGTGAGACAGAATAGGAGCTCTCAATGGAATATAAAGATCCCGTATTTGATTTGTTGAGTAACCTGGAACAGATTGTTTTTAAAGACCAGCCGCAAACGGCTACGCACGCCCGTACCCCAAGCGTTTTTAATGAATTCGAACGGCTGCGTAAGGGCACAGGCCTTAAGACAGATGATTTCGCCAATGCTATGGGCGTCAGCGTCGCGATGGTTGAAGAGTGGGAATCGCGACGGGTAAAACCTTCATCCACGGAGCTCAAATTGATGCGCCTGATGATGGCCAATCCACAGCTCTCAAGGCAGCTAATAGATTGAAAAACTGGTTTACTATCTTCTTTTGGTAACGGTCCTGCTTCAGGGCCGTTTTATATCCTGATGAAAAAAAGTTTGCTATCCGACGGAGAACATGCGTTAATGCTCGCAGGTTTGATGTACAGACCACAGAGCAGTCGAATAGAGCAGTCCTTCAAAGGTTATCCATTAGATATCCCCGTAGTGAACTTTCCCTTTATCGCTTTAAATCTGTAGTCCAGACCACTACGCCGCAAGGCTCACTAATTTTTTTAAAGGTAATTCACTATGTCCGGTAAAATGACTGGTATCGTAAAATGGTTCAACGCTGACAAAGGCTTCGGCTTCATCACTCCTGACGATGGCTCTAAAGACGTGTTCGTACACTTCTCTGCTATCCAGAACGATGGCTACAAATCCCTGGACGAAGGTCAGAAAGTTTCCTTCACCATCGAAAGCGGCGCTAAAGGCCCGGCAGCTGGCAACGTAACTTCTCTGTAAGTTCAAGCCGCTAAGAATAATAAATCCCTGCCTTATGGCGGGGATTTTTTTATCTGTCGTCAACAGGCGCCATCAGCAGATGGCGCCTGTTGTCATTCAGAGGGCGGCAAAATGCCAGCCCGTTTCCCTCCACTCCAGACAATGGGTCAGCTTCAGACCCTGTAAAAATGCCTCGTCATGCGATACCACCAGCATCGCGCCGGGAAACGTCGCCAGCGCGCTTTCAATTGCCTGGGTCGACGCCAGATCGAGGTGATTGGTTGGCTCATCCAGCAGCAGCAATTGAGTTGAGTCCCGCCGCCAGAGCACGCAGGCAAGCGCCGCTTTCAGGCGTTCGCCGCCGCTTAACGCCGCCAGCGGAAGGCTGACCTTGTCAGCTCCCAACTGGAGCTGCGCCAGACGGCTACGCAGTACTCCCTCATCCAGTGGGGTATCGCCCAGGTTAAGGTGCGCCATCACCGACAATGATAAATCCAGCTGCGTCAGATGCTGATCGAGATACGCCGCACTCACCGACAGCCGGACGTCGCCAGCGGTTGCCTGCTCCAGCCCCATCAGGGTTTTCAATAATGTTGTTTTGCCACAGCCGTTTGGTCCCTTTAGCGCGATGCGCATCGGGCCATCCACCCGCCAGTCGAGCGACGCGGGGGATGAGTGAGCCAACTGCAGCGATTCCAGCACCAGTACCTGCTTGCCGGCGGCCACTTCACTGCCAGGCAGTGTGAACATCACCGGATTATCTTCTTCTACCCGCTCCCGTGCCTGGTGCACAGCGGCATTCAGACTACAGTTCTGTTCGCGATGCTGACGGCGCAGCGTGCCAGGACGCTCTTTTGCCGCCCCTTTGTACTTCACACGCTCGAAAGAGGCGATATTCAGCGTATCGACGGTACGCAGCGTCTGCGCCGAACGCCGCTGGGCCGCATCATGCTCCTTTTGCATCCGCGCCCGGGCGCGCCGCCGTTCGATTGCGGCATGTTCCAGCGCCGAGCGGGCAGCCTGTTGCTCCGCTTCGCGCTGCCGCTGATATTCGGCATAATTACCGCCGTAGCTGCGCAGCGCCGCCGGCGTCAGCTCAATAATTCTCGGCATCAGGGCCAGCAATTCACGGTCATGGCTGGCGATTAAGGCCCCGCCCCGCCAGAGTTTCAGCTGTTGATACAGCCACTCCCGGCCCTGACGATCGAGATGGTTGGTGGGTTCATCCAACAGCAGATAGTCCGCGCCAGAAACGAATGCGCCGCACAGTAGCGCCTTCATTCGTTCGCCACCGCTGAGCGAAAAGGCAGGACGATCGGCGGCGAATGCCGGGAGCCCGGCATCGCAGAAGGCTGAACTCAGGCGGTCGGGCAGATCCCAACGGCCATCCAACAGTTCGAAGTCATTTGCCAGCCCTTTTCCCTGTTCAAGGCGGGACAGGGCGTCGAATAGGGACGCATAACCCAATAGCGAGGCGACGGTTGTCCCGGCGGTGAGGGTCGGCTGCTGCGCCACCCAGGCAACGGTGGCTGACCGTTCGATATGCCCGCCGGAAGGAGAATCAAGGCCCGCCAGCAGACGCAACAGGCGTGTCTTACCAACGCCATTTCGCCCGACAAGGCCACAAAGCAACGGTTCCAGCGATAAATTCAGCGGGCCAAAAAGCGTCTGTCCCGTCGCGAACTGACAGGTGACCTGATGTAAAACAAAAGAGGGGGTGTGGGCACAATGAGCCATAAGCACTCCTGAATGAAATCAATACTCCCCTACCCGCAGCGTTTGCGAGGTAAGGCGTGAAATTCATCAGTCGTGTTTGTTCATTTGTCGTGTGCGCTCCAGTGAGACGAGGGATTCGTCGGGGCATAGGATAGCCAGGCCCGAGCCTGGATTTCAAGATTATTTTTTCACCATTGCGATAAGGCAAAAAAAAGCCTGCCGGATGGCAGGCTTTTGACCTTTCTCGAGATAGTTACTGCAGCAGTGAAATATCCGCAACCTGCAGGAACAGCTCGCGCAGTTTGGACAGCAGCGTCAGACGGTTGATGCGGACATCTTTGTCTTCAGCGTTAACCATCACATTTTCGAAGAACTCATCAACCGGCTCGCGCAGCGCAGCCAGCTCAATCAGCGCATCCTGATAACGGCCTTCGGCGAAGTAAGGCTGGAGTTTATCACGCAGCACCACCAGATTACCGGCCAGCTTAATTTCCGCCGCTTCTTTCAGCACCGAGGCATGAACGATATCGTTCAGGGTCTCGTCGGATTTCGCCAGGATGTTGGATACGCGCTTGTTTGCCGCCGCCAGGGCGGAGGACTCTTCCAGCGTACGGAAGTGCGACACGGCCTTCATGCGCGCATCGAAATCCGCCGGGCGGGTCGGACGACGCGCCAGTACCGCCTGAATAGTATCAACACCGTAGCCTTCGTCCTGATACCAGGCGCGGAAGCGGCCCAGCATGAAGTCGATGACGTCATCAACGACGTTGGCGTTAGTCAGCTTCTCACCATACAGACGCACCGCTTCTTCGGTCAGCGTTTGCAAATCAAGATTCAGGTTCTTCTCAACGATGATACGCAGTACGCCCAGCGCGGCGCGGCGCAGCGCAAACGGGTCTTTATCGCCTTTCGGATGCTGACCGATACCGAAGATACCCGCCAGAGTGTCCATCTTGTCGGCAATAGCCACCGCGCAGGCAACCGGGTTAGACGGCAGCGCATCGCCGGCAAAACGCGGCTGATACTGCTCGTTCAGCGCGACCGCAACATCTTCCGCTTCGCCGTCATGGCGCGCGTAGTGCATACCCATCACGCCCTGCGTGTCGGTGAACTCGAAAACCATGTTGGTCATCAGGTCGCACTTGGACAGCAGGCCCGCGCGGGTCGCATGGTTAACGTCAGCGCCAATTTGTTCGGCAATCCAGCCCGCCAGCGCCTGAATACGATCGGTCTTATCGCGCAGGGTACCCAGCTGCTGTTGGAACAGCACGGTTTCCAGACGCGGCAGGTTATCTTCCAGACGTTTTTTACGGTCGGTATTGAAGAAGAACTCGGCATCGGCCAGACGCGGACGAACGACCTTCTCGTTACCGGAGATGATCTGCTGTGGATCTTTGGACTCGATATTCGCCACGAAGATGAAGTTCGGCAGCAGTTTGCCGTCGTTTGCATAGACCGGGAAGTACTTCTGGTCGCCCTTCATGGTGTAAACCAGCGCTTCGGATGGCACCGCGAGGAATTTCTCTTCAAACTTCGCCGTCAGCACTACCGGCCATTCAACCAGCGAGGTCACTTCTTCCAGCAGGCTTTCGCTCAGGTCAGCGTTACCGCCAATCTTACGCGCCGCCGCTTCAGCATCCGCTTTGATTTTGGCTTTACGCTCGGCGTAGTCGGCCATCACTTTACCGCGCTCCAGCAGAATCTGCGGATACTGGTCGGCATTGTCGATGGTGAATTCCGGCTCGCCCATAAAACGGTGCCCGCGGATGATACGGTCGGAAGCGATACCCAGAATGGTCGCCGGGATCACCTGATCGCCCAACAGCAGGGTCACGGTGTGAACCGGACGCACAAAGTGAACGTCAGAAGCGCCCCAGCGCATCAGTTTCGGGATCGGCAGCTTAGCCAGCGAGGTCGCAACCATGTTCGGCAGCAGCGTTTGCGCGCTTTCCCCCTTAACGTGGGCGCGATACAACAGCCATTCGCCTTTATCGGTGGTCAAACGTTCAGCCTGATCGACGGTAATACCACAGCCGCGCGCCCAGCCTTCGGCCGCTTTGCTTGGTTTACCTTCAGCGTCAAACGCCTGGGCAATGGCCGGGCCGCGTTTTTCGACTTCACGATCCGGCTGCGAGGCTGCCAGATTCGCCACTTTCAGCGCCAGACGGCGCGGCGCGGCAAACCATTCGACGGCGCCGTGCGCGAGGCCAGCGTTGTCCAGTTCCGCAGTAAAGTTGGCAGCGAAGGATTCAGCCAGGCTGCGCAGTGCTTTTGGTGGCAGCTCTTCGGTGCCGATCTCCACCAGGAAAGTTTTCTCAGACATGGCCGCCTCTTATTTGTCTTTGTTGCACATCGGGAAGCCAAGGGCCTCACGGGAAGCATAGTAAGCTTCTGCCACTGCTTTAGTCAGGGTGCGGATACGCAGAATATAGCGCTGACGCTCGGTGACGGAGATGGCTTTACGCGCATCCAGCAGGTTAAAACTATGGGCGGCTTTCAGAATACGCTCGTAGGCTGGCAGCGGCAGCGGAGTTTCCAGCGCCAGCAGTTGCTGCGCTTCTTTCTCGTACTGCTCGAAGCAGGTGAACAGGAAGTCTACGTCCGCATATTCAAAGTTATAGGTGGATTGTTCCACTTCGTTCTGGTGGAAAACGTCGCCGTAAGTGGTTTTACCCAGCGGGCCATCGCTCCAGACCAGATCGTATACGCTGTCCACGCCCTGGATGTACATCGCCAGACGCTCCAGGCCGTAGGTAATTTCGCCGGTGACCGGTTTACACTCCAGCCCGCCAACCTGCTGGAAGTAAGTAAACTGCGTCACTTCCATACCGTTAAGCCACACTTCCCAACCCAATCCCCAGGCGCCCAGGGTCGGGTTTTCCCAGTTATCTTCAACGAAGCGGATGTCGTGGATAGTCGGATCCATACCCAGCTCTTTCAGAGATCCGAGATACAGTTCCTGAATGTTGTCCGGGGACGGCTTAATCACCACCTGGAACTGGTAATAGTGCTGTAAGCGGTTCGGGTTTTCGCCATAGCGGCCATCGGTCGGGCGACGAGAAGGCTGTACGTAGGCGGTCGCCATCGGCTCTGGCCCCAACGCGCGTAAGCAGGTCATTGGGTGGGATGTGCCGGCGCCGACTTCCATGTCCAGTGGTTGAACAATGGTGCAGCCCTGACGAGCCCAGTAATCCTGTAAGGTCAGGATCAGGCCCTGGAAGGTCCTGGTATCAAACTTTTGCATATTATTTCGTGCTGGATACGTGTGGATTTAAAGGAAGGGATCAGTATACCCGCTGGCTGCGAGATATACAGTATGAAACGGCCTTTGTTTAGCGAAATTTGAGCAAAGCGGCGCCATCGTGCGGCGTTTAAGCCGCATTTAGCGCATAGAAAGATGTAAAAACTGGCCGTCTGGATCAAAAGAACAGACAAAGCGTTCATTCCGCGAAGTCAGACCGGAAAGCTCATAGCTTGCCTGGAACTGCTCGAAATGATTGACGTCGACGCGACGGGTGTCGGTGCTGTAACGTAACGCCGCCTGATCCTTGCATAATTTTTCCATATTCAGCGTAGTTTGCGGCGTAATACGTGCTTTTTGCGCTTTTTGAACGGGTTGAGCAGGTGTCTGGCTGCAGCCGACCAGCAGCAGCGCCGCCAGGGCAGATACGAAATATTTCATCACCATTTTTCTCAACCGCCTTGTTAGCCAATTGTTATCGTGCAGACCATGTAAAACTAGCCAAACATTTTGCGAATCTCACTGATGCTCTACAAGAGTGTGGCGAAAAACTCAGAATATTCCATTGTGATGACGACAAACGACGGGAGTCAGACTCTTTTTACGCAGGGGCCAATGAGGTACAGATGCAGGAAAAAATAAGCTGGATTACCAACTTGCGCGGCATAGCATGCCTGATGGTAGTAATGATTCACAGTACCACCTGGTATATTACCCATCCTCATAGCATCAGCTTGTTCGAATGGGATATCGCGAATCTGCTTAACTCGGCATCACGGGTCAGTGTCCCGCTTTTTTTCATGATTTCAGGATATCTGTTTTTTGGCGAACGCAGCGCCCAGCCCCGCCATTATCTGCGCATCGCGCTGTGTATTCTGTTCTATAGCGCGCTGGCGCTGCTCTATATCACCCTTTTTACCCACATCAACGTTGAGCTGTCATTAAAAAATTTACTGCAGAAGCCGGTGTTTTATCACCTGTGGTTTTTCTTTGCCATTGTGGTGATTTATCTGCTCTCGCCGCTGATTCAGGTGAAGCAGGTCAGCGGCAAAATGCTGCTGGCGCTGATGCTGGTGATTGGCCTCATCGCCAACCCCAATATGGTAAGCATCAAGGCGGGCGGCATTGAATGGCTACCGATAAACCTCTATATCAACGGCGATACCTTTTACTACGTACTGTACGGGATACTGGGCCGGGCGATCGGCGCCATGAATACCGACAGAAGAAGACTGACCCTGATGTGCGCGCTACTGTTTACCGCCGCGGTGTGGGTTATTTCACGCGGCACGCTGCATGAACTGCAATGGCGCGGCGATTTCGGCGATACCTGGTATCTTTATTGCGGACCAGCAGTATTTGTCTGCGCGACCTCGTTGCTGACGCTGGGCAAAAACATCCTCAATAATCGCGAGCTCCCGGGTATTGCGTTAATTTCCAGACATTCGTTAGGCATTTATGGTTTTCACGCGCTGTTTATACACGCGCTGCGCGCAAGTGGTCTTGAGCTTAGCCGCTGGCCATTACTGGATATTGTATGGATTTTCGCCGCTGCGCTCTTGGGTAGCCTGGCGCTGTCTGTACTGGTTCAGCGAATTGACCGCCGCCGGTTAGTGAGCTAAAAAAGCGCCCGCCGTTCAACGCGGGCGCCGTCGGTTACTCTGCGGTCTCTTCGATTACTGCGTTCCCCTCGCTTAACGGCGAGCGATCCCAGGCGTCACGAATATTCTTCTGTACTGCTACCGCGCCGAACAGGCTCAAAAAGAATGCCAGGCCATAGAAGCCTTTCTCGCTTAACATCAGCGTTGCGTTCCACAATCCCACTACCAGCAGGCCTATCGCAATCACGAAGGCGATCAGGCAGGACATGTAATACATAGCGGTGGTTGGAATTTTGTCGTATTTATCACGTACCGTTTTCTGATAAGAAGCGGCGGAAAAAAGACCCAATACCAATACGGCAAAATAGTAGCCCTTTTCATTGAGCTCCATTGGCGCGTTCCACAGGCCAATCAAATACACGAGGATACCGCCCACCAGCGCAATCCATGAGATCAGGTGAAACGCGGGTGAATATGTCGTCGCTTTCATTTCCATTACTGACTACCTCTCTTCGCTGTCGACTGACAGCTTATTCCACTGAGCTATTGCGAGCTTTATCCGCGACTTTGGTGGGATAAGATATCGCTGAAGCGCCATACATACAGACAAACCATGCCATCACGTAAATGCTTTTTTCACGCCACGGCGCGGGGACAAACCAGGCGCCGACCAGCAGCAATCCCACCGATAGCAACAGAACCAACCGGCACAGGGAGATAAAATCATCATCTCGCTGCGCTTCCTGCTCCGTTCGTTGATGGGTGAGGACAGCAAACATCCCCATCACCAGCACGCCAAGAAAATAGCCTTTACCGCTGAATAGCGGGCACGTTCGCCAGATACCGATGAGGTAAACCAGCGAGCCCAGCAGCATGACTAATCTTGCCGTCGTACGTTTTAATTTCATTGCGCCTCCCTGGCCATGGTAACCCTCATTATGACCGGGGAATCGCCGGTTGCGGCGGTTTCAGCAAGTTGGAATCAACAATTCGGAATAAATAAATATGTGAATTAAATCAATGCGAAGCGAATCATTCAGGAAGGGAATTCGCCCCAATAGATGGGGCGAGAACAGCTTATGACATCAGCGGCTTAAGCTGCTGATAAATCTGGCGGAACGTTTCACGACGCGGCGCATAACGGGCAAACCGTTGAGCATCAGGCAGATGCGCCTGCTCCAGCGGTAGCTGCGGCAGGAGGTCAGAGAAAGCCGCATCATGATGAACGGCCAGTTGCGCCAATCTTGCCGCGCCTAACGCCGGGCCGACATCGCCGCCGGTGCGGAAATCCAGCTGTTGTCCGCTGATATCGGCGAGCATTTGCCGCCAGTATGCGCTGCGCGCGCCGCCGCCGATAAGGGTGACGCTGTCTGGCTTCACACCACAGGAGTGCACAACATCCATGCCGTCGGCCAGCGCGTAACCCACCCCCTCAAGCACCGCCCGCGCCAGTTCGGCGGGACCATGTTGATGGGTAAGGCCGAAGAACACGCCTTTAGCCTGCGGATTGTTGTGCGGCGTACGCTCGCCGGAAAGATAAGGCAAGAACCACACCGGGTCGGCATTGTCATCCGCCGACTGCGCCGCGGCGATCAGCGCCGGTACGCTGCCAAGGCCGGTTAACTTCGCCGCCCAATCCAGACAAGACGCGGCGCTGAGCATCACCGACATCAGGTGCCAGCGGCCCGGCAGGGCGTGGCAGAAACTATGCACCGCGCTTTCCGGTTTACTCAGAAAACCATCGCTGACGGCGAAATAAACGCCGGAGGTCCCCAGCGATAACATCGCCTGCCCCGCATCGGCCATGCCAACGCCGACAGCGCCTGCCGCGTTATCGCCGCCGCCCGCTACCACCAGCGCCCGCGGCATATTCCACGCCTGAGCGACCTCTGCGCGGAGTTGGCCGGTCACCTCGCAGCCTTCAAAGAGGGCCGGCATATTGTCGCGGCTGAGCCCGCAGGCGGCGAGCATTTCATCGCTCCAGTCACGACGCGCGACGTTCATCCACATCGTGCCGGCGGCGTCGGACATATCGCTGGCGTACTCACCGCTCATGCGCAGCCGCAGGTAATCCTTCGGCAACAGGACCTTATCGACCTGTTTAAAGATTTCGGCTTCGTGACGCTGTACCCACAGCAGCTTCGGCGCCGTAAAACCCGGCATCATCAGGTTGCCGGTGATTTGCCGCGAAGCGCCGACTTTTTCTTCCAGCAGCATGCACTCTTCGCCGCAGCGGCCGTCATTCCACAAAATCGCCGGACGCAGGACCCGCTGCTGTTTATCGAGCAGCGTGGCGCCATGCATCTGCCCGGCGATGCCTAAAGCTTTTACCTCGCGCAGGGAGTGTTGCGCGCCCAGCGCTTGCATCGCGGTATTCGTCGCCTGCCACCACTGTTCGGGATCTTGTTCGGACCAGAGCGGATGCGGGCGCGAGACGGTCAGTTTTTCGGTATGCGTCGCCAGTACGTCGCCCTGTTCATTGAGCAGAATGGCTTTTACACCCGAGGTCCCTAAATCAATCCCGATATACATGCAGCGTCTCCTTAACGCGAACGCCACGGCAAAGCGTGGCGCAGCACAAATGGTTTACAGCCAGTGCCCGGTTTTAGCGGGCACTTTTGTCGGTATTACTTATCGAACAGATAATGGTTTACCAGGTTTTCCAACAACTCTTGATGCCCGCTGTGGTGCTGCGGCGCCAGGTTATGCTGAGTCGCATAGTGCGCGATGTCGGTCAGGGTCATCTGGCCTGTGAGGATCTGCTGGCCCAATTCGCCGTTCCAGCCGGCGTAGCGTTTCGCCACGCGTTTATCCAGCTCGCCGTCTTCAATCATGCGCGCCGCAACTTTCAGCGACAGCGCCATAGTGTCCATCGCGCCGATATGGCCGTAGAACAGATCGTATTTGTCGGTGCTCTGGCGACGAACTTTAGCATCAAAGTTCAGGCCGCCGGTGGTGAAGCCGCCCGCCTTGAGAATCTCATACATCACCAGGGCGTTCTCTTCTACGCTGTTCGGGAACTGGTCGGTATCCCAGCCCAGCTGCGCATCGCCGCGGTTCGCGTCCACCGAACCGAACAGGCCCAGCGCAATAGCCGTGGCGATCTCGTGGTGGAAAGAGTGGCCGGCAAGGGTGGCGTGGTTGGCTTCAATATTCAGTTTAATCTCTTTTTCCAGACCAAACTGCTTCAGGAACCCGTAAACCGTGGAGGCATCATAATCATATTGGTGCTTGGTCGGCTCCTGCGGCTTCGGCTCGATCAGCAGGGTGCCCTGGAAACCAATTTTGTGTTTGTGTTCAACCACCAGTTGCATAAAGCGGCCAATCTGCTCGCGCTCCTGACGCAGATCGGTATTAAGCAGGGTTTCGTAGCCTTCGCGACCGCCCCACAGAACGTAGTTTTCACCGCCCAACTTGTGGGTCGCATTCATTGCGGTGACTACCTGAGTCGCCGCCCAACTAAAGACTTCCGGATCGGGGTTCGTCGCCGCCCCTGCGCCATAACGCGGGTTGGTAAAGCAGTTTGCTGTCCCCCACAGCAGTTTAACGCCGCTCTGCTGCTGTTTTTCCGCCAGTACGTCCACCATCTGCGCGAAGTTGTTGCTGTACTCTTTCAGCGAAGCGCCTTCCGGGGAAACGTCGACATCATGGAAGCAGTAATACGGCACATTCAACTTATGGAAAAACTCAAATGCCACTTCGGCTTTACGTTTCGCCATTTCCAGCGCTTCGCCCGGCTGCTGCCATGGACGATCGAAGGACCCCACGCCAAACATATCCGCGCCATTCCAGCAGAAAGTGTGCCAGTAGCAGGCAGCGAAACGCAGGTGGTCTTCCATGCGTTTACCCAGTACTAATTCATCCGGATTGTAGTGACGGAAAGCCAGTGGGTTAGTCGATTTCGGGCCTTCATAACGAACGCGATCGAGTTGATCGAAATAGGTCTGCATAGAGAACTCCATATTCAGGGGTGCGGCGAGTAACAAGTTATACGTCAATATAGAATTCCACTTTCGCCTTCCTCAATTACGTTATTTCACACCGCCATTGAGAGAATCCACAAACGTGCGCCAGCTCGCAAAAATAATTCCTCTCCACATCATTTATGGAATCCTATGATGGATGTGAAATGAAATAACCTGCATACTCTTGAATAAAATACGATCGCGGTCATAAATTACAAAACAAACTAAATTTCATAATGCGAAAATAAGAACAGGTAATTGCCAGTCCTCGCTTCCCCGTTAAGAATCTGCAACGTATCTGCAACCTGAAGTTTATTCCTGTACGCCTTACCTACCCTTTGAAAAGGTATCGTTATTATGAAGATAAAGAACCTTTGCCTTACGCTCTGCGCCTCATCGCTCCTTCTCGCCAGCATGGCGGGCATGGCTAAAGAAGTTAAGATTGGGATGGCCATCGACGACCTTCGTCTGGAACGCTGGCAAAAAGATCGCGATATTTTCGTCAATAAAGCGGAATCATTAGGTGCCAAAGTATTTGTGCAATCCGCCAATGGCAACGAAGAAACGCAAATGTCGCAAATTGAAAATATGATCAATCGCGGCGTCGATGTTTTAGTAATTATTCCTTACAACGGCCAGGTGCTCAGCAACGTTATTAAAGAAGCGAAGCAGGAGGGAATTAAAGTCCTCGCCTACGATCGCATGATTAATAATGCTGACATCGATTTTTATATTTCTTTCGACAATGAAAAAGTCGGTGAAATGCAGGCCCAGAGCCTGGTCGACAAAGTGCCGCAGGGTAATTATTTCCTGATGGGCGGCTCGCCGGTAGATAATAACGCCAAACTGTTCCGCGCCGGCCAGATGAAGGTGCTCAAACCTTATGTCGATGACGGCAAAATTAAGATCGTCGGCGATCAGTGGGTCGACGGCTGGCTGCCGGAAAATGCGTTAAAAATCATGGAAAACGCGCTGACGGCGAATAACAACAAAATTGACGCGGTAGTGGCTTCCAATGATGCGACCGCCGGTGGCGCTATCCAGGCGCTAAGCGCCCAGGGGCTGGCGGGTAAAGTCGCCATTTCCGGGCAGGATGCCGATCTGGCTGGCGTGAAACGTATTATTTCCGGCACCCAGACAATGACCGTTTATAAACCGATTACCACGCTTGCCACTAGCGCTGCCGAAATCGCCGTTGAATTAGGCAATGACCAGCAACCCAAGGCTGACGCCACGTTGAATAACGGCTTAAAAGATGTCCCCTCGCGCCTGTTAACGCCAATTGAAGTCAATAAAGAGAATATTGACGCCACGGTGATTAAAGACGGTTTCCACAAAAAGAGTGAACTGTAATGGCTGACGCCCCGCCTCGGGGCGTCATTTTCGTCCTGCCGGATATCGCTTTTGCGGAGTCCCTATGTCCTGGTTACTCGAAATGAAGAACATCACCAAAGCCTTCGGCGCGATTAAGGCCGTGGATAACGTCAGCCTGCGGCTGAATGCCGGGGAAGTGGTGTCGTTATGCGGTGAAAATGGTTCGGGGAAATCAACGCTGATGAAAGTGCTGTGCGGGATCTATCCGCACGGCAGCTACGAAGGTGAAATTATTTTCGCTGGCGAGACGTTACAGGCGAATCATATTCGCGATACCGAGCGTAAAGGTATCGCCATTATTCACCAGGAGTTGGCGTTGGTGAAACATCTCACGGTGCTGGAAAATATCTTTCTCGGCGCCGAGATCTCACGCCATGGCCTGCTGGATTACGAAACCATGACCCTGCGCTGCCAGAAGCTATTGGCGCAGGTGAATTTATCGATCTCGCCCGATACCCGCGTTGGCGATTTAGGCCTGGGCCAGCAGCAGCTGGTCGAGATCGCCAAGGCGCTAAATAAACAGGTACGTTTGCTGATCCTCGATGAACCCACGGCATCATTAACCGAACAAGAAACCGCGACGCTGCTGGCAATTATTCGCGATCTGCAAAACCACGGCATCGCCTGTATTTATATTTCGCACAAGCTCAATGAAGTTAAAGCCATCTCCGACACTATCTGCGTAATACGTGACGGTCAGCATATTGGCACCCGCGACGCCAGCGGGATGAATGAAGATGACATCATCACTATGATGGTCGGGCGCGAGCTCACGGCGCTGTACCCAAATGAACCACATAGTCATGGCGATGAGATCTTGCGGGTCGAGCATCTCACCGCCTGGCACCCGGTTAACCGTCATATCAAGCGCGTCAACGACGTGTCGTTTTCCCTCCGCCGCGGTGAAATCCTTGGCATCGCCGGGTTAGTCGGCGCCGGGCGCACCGAGGCGGTACAGTGTCTGTTTGGCGTCTGGCCGGGGCGCTGGCAGGGAAGCATCTTTATCGACGGACAGCCGGTGACGATTAACAACTGCCAACAGGCGATTGCCCATGGCATCGCCATGGTGCCGGAAGACCGCAAAAAAGACGGCATCGTACCGGTAATGGCTGTCGGCAAGAACATCACTCTCGCGGCGTTAAACCAGTTCACCGGTCCGGCAAGCAGCCTCGACGACGCCGCGGAGCAGCACTGCATTCAGCAGTCGATTCAGCGGCTGAAAATCAAAACGTCATCGCCGGATCTGGCGATTGGCCGCCTGAGCGGCGGCAATCAACAAAAGGCGATTCTGGCCCGCTGCCTGCTGCTCAATCCGCGCATTTTGATCCTCGATGAACCAACCCGCGGCATCGATATCGGTGCGAAATACGAAATCTACAAGCTTATCAATCAACTGGTGCAGCAAGGCATCGCCGTCATCGTCATCTCATCCGAACTGCCTGAAGTGCTCGGGCTGAGCGATAGGGTGCTGGTGATGCACGAAGGCAAGCTTAAGGCCGATTTGCATAATCAAGGTCTGACCCAGGAACAGGTGATGGAAGCCGCACTGAGGAGCGAACGCCATGTCGAAAAACACGTCGTCTGAAATCAAACTTACGCCATCCGCCCCTGCCGTTTTTCCGGCGCTGAAAGGGCTCAATCTCCAGGTTTTCGTGATGATCGCCGCGATTATCGCCATTATGCTGTTCTTTACCTGGGTTACCGACGGCGCCTATCTGAGCGCGCGTAATATCTCCAACCTCCTGCGGCAAACCGCCATCACCGGCATCCTCGCCGTCGGCATGGTGTTCGTGATCATTTCGGCGGAAATCGATCTGTCCGTCGGCTCGATGATGGGGCTGCTCGGCGGCGCGGCGGCGATTTTCGACGTCTGGCTCGGCTGGCCGCTGCCGCTCACCATCCTCGTTACGTTGGTCATGGGGCTGCTGCTCGGCGCGTGGAACGGATGGTGGGTCGCCTATCGCAAGGTGCCCTCTTTCATTGTTACCCTTGCCGGCATGCTGGCGTTTCGCGGAATTCTGATCGGTATTACCAACGGTACCACCGTCTCGCCCACCACGCCGGCGATGTCGCAAATCGGCCAAAGTTATTTACCGGACGGCATCGGCTTTGGTATCGGCGTTATTGGCATGGCGGCCTTTATCATCTGGCAATGGCGCGGGCGGATGCGCCGACAGGCGTTAGGGCTGGCGACCACCAGTTCTGGCGGCGCCGTTGGCCGTCAGACCATCACCGCAGTTATCGTGCTGGGCGCTATCTGGTTGCTCAATGATTATCGCGGCGTGCCGACGCCGGTGCTCATACTCGCCGCCCTGCTGCTGGCGGGCATGTTTATGGCGACCCGCACCGCTTTTGGCCGTCGTATCTATGCCATTGGCGGCAATCTGGAAGCGGCCCGCCTCTCCGGGATTAACGTCGAGCGCACCAAGCTGGCAGTCTTCGCTATTAACGGCCTGATGGTCGCCATCGCCGGGTTGATCCTCAGTTCGCGACTGGGAGCGGGTTCGCCTTCCGCCGGCAATATCGCCGAACTGGACGCCATCGCCGCCTGCGTGATTGGCGGCACCAGCCTGGCGGGCGGTATCGGCAGCGTGGCAGGCGCCGTAATGGGGGCGTTTATTATGTCGGCGCTGGATAATGGCATGAGCATGATGGACGTCGCCACCTTCTGGCAATACATCGTCAAAGGCGCCATTTTACTGTTGGCGGTCTGGATGGATTCGGCTACCAAGCGGAGAACATAACGGTATCACTATGAAAAATGCCCGAATAACTTGCGCCACCGCCAAACATCGCCAAAAGGCGCTTGAAATAATTCGGGCATTAGCCGGTATTGTATGACCGGGGTAAGAGCAGGAATATCATCTATGTTTGAAAAGCGTCACCGCATTACGCTGTTATTCAACGCCAACAAAGCCTATGACCGTCAGGTGGTTGAAGGCGTTGGCGAATATCTGCAGGCATCGCAGCTGGAATGGGATATCTTTATCGAAGAAGATTTTCGCGCACGTATCGAAAACATCAAAGAGTGGTTGGGCGATGGCGTTATCGCCGATTACGACGACCCGGAGATAGAAAAACTGCTGGCGGATGTCAAAGTGCCAATTATCGGCGTCGGCGGCTCCTATCACCAGCCAGAATGCTATCCGCCTGTTCACTATATCGCCACCGATAATGCCGCGCTGGTCGAAAGCGCATTCCTGCATCTGAAAGAAAAAGGCGTGAACCGTTTCGCTTTTTACGGGCTACCGACATCCAGCGGCAAGCGCTGGGCGAGGGAGCGCGAACACGCCTTCTGCCAGCTAGTCGCCAAAGAGAAATACCGTGGCGTGGTCTATCAGGGGCTGGAGACCGCGCCGGAAAACTGGCAGCATGCGCAAAATCGGCTTGCCGACTGGCTGCAAACGCTGCCGCCGCAAACCGGTATTATCGCCGTGACCGATGCCCGCGCCCGTCACATTCTGCAGGCCTGTGAGCTGCTGCATATTCCGGTGCCGGAAAAACTGTGCGTCATTGGCATCGATAACGAAGAACTGACCCGCTACCTCTCCCGCGTCGCGCTCTCTTCCGTGGCGCAGGGTACCCGGCAGATGGGCTACCAGGCGGCGAAACTTCTGCATCGATTACTGGAAAACGAAGCGCTACCGCTACAGCGGCTGCTGGTGCCGCCGATGCGCGTCATTGAGCGACGCTCCACCGATTATCGCTCGCTCACTGACCCTGCGGTGATTCAGGCGATGCATTATATCCGCAATCACGCCTGCAAAGGCATCAAGGTTGAGCAGGTGCTCGACGCCGTCGGCATCTCTCGCTCTAATCTGGAGAAACGCTTTAAAGAAGAGGTCGGCGAGACCATCCACACGGTGATCCACAGCGAAAAGCTGGAAAAAGCGCGCAGCCTGCTGGTCTCCACCACGCTATCGATAAACGAAATTTCGCAGATGTGCGGTTATCCGTCGCTGCAGTATTTCTATTCAGTGTTTAAGAAAGAGTACGACGTGACGCCGAAAGAATACCGCGATCGGCACAGTGAAGTGATGATGTAGCAGAAAAGAAAAATGCCCGGGCTTACGCACCGGGCATTGATGATTACATATGAGCGGCAATTAAGCGCTGATTGTCCTGATACATAGCGAAGAGATAGTTGTTATAGCTCGACCCTTTCGTCGAGTACCCCTTCAACTTGTGGATCATCGCGCTGGCAGTCACTTCCTGGTCCGTCTTACGCAGCTGTGCGCGAGACTTACGGAAGGATGAATAAGCCGGATGCGTGTTAAGGTTTCTTACGTAAGCCTGAACCGACTGCTCGACCGATTCAAACTGGGAGTAGCCTTTCATCGCACCGCGACAATTGCCGCCGCCGCACTTCATACCAAACAGGTTGTTGTTGACGCGCGCCAGCTTCGAGGTGCCCCAACCGCTTTCCGCCGCCGCCATGGTCGCCACCATGCTGTTTGGAATAATGTCGACGCGCTCAAGCAGCGAGTTCCATGGTATACGGCGAGTATTGCCAGACCACTTCACTTTATAACGTGAGGCGATATCTTTCAGACGCGCCTGCTCGCTCGGCGACCAACGGCCGTCGTATTGCTTAGAGACAAGCCAGTTACGATCTGCCGTGATCGCTTGATTTTGCTTTGTAATGTAAGGCATAACCGTCCGGAGAAACGCTTTTTTCCTTGGTGTCCCGGAAGGGTATTTTCGCAAATCAGGAAGTGAACTGCTCTTTACACTATTGCGAGAATACTCTTGTTTACTGCTAACCTTGATACTACTGGGCTTCTTTACTTTCTTAACTACTGAGGCTTTATGACTCTTTGTTGCTGTGTGCGTTGTTGCCAACACACTACCTGAAAATATACAGGTAAGTAACATGAGTATCGCAGCCCCATATCGTCGCATGGGAATCGATATCATTAGGTCTCCTGGTCGGATTTACTCATTCCAACACCTTGTTTTTCGCAAAAAATCGATAGTTGAATCGCGAATAGTATCAAAAATACCCAGAGAGAGCATCAAGAGAAATAGTCCAATTCCGAATTGCTGTCACCTGAAATCGGTTTCTGCACCGTCGCGAATGCGCAGAAATGCTATCTCCGTCTCATTTATAGCTCATTTTTTGAGCTAAATCACTCACCCCTTTTCATCCTCCCCGCAAAATTACCGGCGGGATGATTTCAACCTTATGGCGCGCAGACACACTGTGATAAAAACCACTAACAGGACTCCAGCATGAAACTCGCTGCGCTTGCCTCGCTACTGCTGCCCGGGATGGCCTTTGCCGCCTGGACAACCGCTGACTTCCCCGCCTTCACTGAACAGGATGCAGGCCGTTTCACGACGCAAAATGAGGTGACGAAGGGTACCCGCCCTTTGCGGATAAGTTTTGACCAACAGTGCTGGCAGCCTGCGGGGGCGATAAAACTCAATCAGATGCTGTCGCTGGAACCCTGCCGGGATACGCCGCCGCAGTGGCGCGTGTTCCGTGACGGGCGCTATACGCTGGAAGTCGATACCCGCTCCGGTACGCCAACGCTGATGCTGTCGCTGGCGGAACAGCACACTACCAGTACGCAGCCGCTGTTGCGCCAGTGTCCCAAATGGGATGGTAAACCGCTGACGCTCGACGTCGGCCAAACGTTCGCTGAAGGAAGCCAGGTCCGCGATTTTTATAGCGGTAATATCGCCACGGTGAAAGCGGGCAAAATCACGCTGCGGCCCGCCGCTGGTAGTAATGGGCTCCTGCTGCTTGAACAAGCGAATAGCGCCGCCAGCGCGCCGTTTAACTGGCACAACGCCACGATCTATTTTGTCCTGACCGATCGCTTCGTCAACGGCAATCCGGCCAACGACAACAGCTACGGGCGCCATAAAGACGGTATGCAGGAGATAGGCACCTTCCACGGCGGCGATTTACAAGGGCTGACCAGCAAGCTGGATTATCTTCAACAGCTTGGCGTCAACGCGCTATGGATAAGTTCACCGCTGGAGCAAATTCACGGCTGGGTCGGCGGCGGCACCAAAGGCGACTTTCCCCACTACGCCTATCACGGTTACTACACCCAGGACTGGACCCGTCTTGACGCCAACATGGGCGACGAAGCCGACCTTCGACAACTGGTTGATGAGGCCCATCGGCGCGGTATACGCGTGCTGTTTGATATCGTCATGAATCACGCCGGTTACGCCACGCTCGCCGATATGCAGGAATTTCACTTCGGTTCGTTGTACCTGAAAGGCGATGAACTGAAAAAAACGCTTGGCGAGCGCTGGACCGATTGGAAACCGGCGTCGGGGCAAAGCTGGCACAGCTTCAATGATTACATCAACTTCAACGATAAAGCAGGCTGGGAACAATGGTGGGGGAAAAAATGGATCCGCACCGATATCGGCGACTACGACAATCCGGGTTTCGACGATTTCACCATGTCGCTGGCGTTCCTGCCGGATCTGAAAACCGAATCGACGATCCCTTCTGGCCTGCCAAATTTCTATCGTCACAAGCCAGATACCGCCGCCAAAGAGATAGCCGGCTACACGCCGCGGGACTATCTGACCCACTGGCTTAGCCAATGGGTACGCGACTACGGGATTGACGGTTTCCGCGTCGATACCGCGAAACACGTCGAACCGGACGCCTGGCAGCAGCTCAAAACGCAGGCCACGGCCGCGCTGGCGGAATGGAAAAAAGCGAATCCGCAGAAAGCGCTGGATGATGCGCCATTCTGGATGACCGGCGAGGCCTGGGGTCACGGCGTAATGCAAAGCGACTACTATCGCCACGGCTTCGACGCGATGATTAATTTCGATTATCAGGATCAAGCGGCGAAAGCGGTGGACTGTCTGGCAGACATGGACGCCACCTGGCAGCAGATGGCGGACAAGCTGCAGGGTTTCAACGTGCTGAGCTATCTCTCCTCGCACGATACCCGCCTTTTCCGCGAAGGCGGCAGCCGGGCGGCGGAACTGTTATTACTCGCGCCAGGCGCCGTACAACTCTTCTATGGCGATGAATCTTCGCGCCCGTTCGGCCCCACGGGCTCCGACCCGCTGCAGGGTACCCGCTCCGATATGAACTGGCAGGATGTTGCCGGCAACGCGGCCGGTAACGTCGCACACTGGCAAAAAATCGCCCAATTCCGCGCCCGCCATCCGGCCATTGGTATGGGTAAACAACAGACGCTGACGCTAGAGCAGGGCTATGGTTTCGTGCGTGAAAGCAGCGCTGATAAAGTGATGGTTGTCTGGGCCGGACAGCAATAGCAGACGCTTACCGGGCTCCTTGCCGTTGGCGGGAGCCTTTTCAGCACAAATTACTAAAATTAACCCTATTAGCAGAACAAAAATTAAATCGCTCCCCCCTGTGCCGATTTGCACCGCGTTGACGCTGGCGTTATGGTAATTCCCTTTCCAGAAGACCAACAGAATATCCGCGATGACATTTTCACTTTTCGGCGACAAATTCACCCGTCATTCAGGCATCACCCGCCTAATGGAAGACCTCAATGACGGCCTGCGCACACCGGGCGCTATCATGCTGGGCGGCGGCAACCCCGCGCAAATCCCGGAGATGAATGAATACTTCAATAGCCTGCTGGCCGATATGCTGGATAACGGCAAAGCCCTTGATGCGCTTTGCAATTATGATGGTCCGCAAGGGAAAAGCGAGCTTCTGACCCTGCTTGCGCAAATGCTGCGTGAAGAATTAGGTTGGGAGATCGAACCACAGAATATTGCTCTAACAAATGGCAGTCAGAGCGCGTTTTTCTACTTATTTAACCTGTTTGCCGGCCGCCGTGCCGACGGCACCACCCGCAAAGTGCTGTTCCCGCTGACGCCAGAATATATCGGCTACGCCGATTCCGGGCTGGAAGAGGATCTGTTTGTCGCCACCCGTCCCAACATTGAGCTGCTGCCGGAAGGCCAGTTTAAGTATCACGTGGACTTCGAACATCTGCAGATCACCGAAGAGACGGGGATGATCTGCGTCTCCCGGCCAACCAACCCGACCGGCAACGTCATTACCGACGAAGAGCTTATTAAGCTGGATGCCCTCGCCAATCAGCACGGCGTCCCGCTGGTTATTGATAACGCCTATGGCGTGCCTTTCCCGGGTATTATTTTTAGCGAAGCGCGCCCGCTGTGGAATCCGAACATCGTGCTGTGCATGAGCTTATCCAAGCTCGGCCTGCCGGGCACGCGCTGCGGCATTATCATCGCCAACGAGAAAATCATTACCGCCATCAGCAATATGAACGGCATTATCAGCCTCGCTCCGGGCGGCATTGGTCCGGCAATGATGTGCGAAATGATTAAGCGTAAAGACCTGCTGCGTCTGTCGGAGACGGTGATTAAACCGTTCTATTATCAGCGTGTTCAGGAAACTATCGCTACCATTCGCCGCTATTTGCCGGAAGAACGCTGCCTGATTCATAAACCGGAAGGGGCGATTTTCCTCTGGCTGTGGTTTAAGGATCTGCCGATCTCCACCGAGCTGCTGTATCAGCGCCTGAAACAACGCGGTGTGCTGATGGTGCCGGGCGATTACTTCTTCCCGGGGCTGGACAAGCCGTGGCCGCATACGCATCAGTGCATGCGCATGAACTACGTGCCGGACCCGGAGAAAATCGAGGCGGGAGTGAAAATTCTTGCCGAAGAGATTGAGCGCGCCTGGCAGGAGCAAGACGCCTGATGGTGTTTCCCGGCCATGACTGACCGGGAACATCCGATTACATTGCCTGCGCCGCCCAACGGCGGCGCTCGGCGCTTAATCTTTCCAGCTCGGCGGGCTCAATACAGCGCAGCGCCTGAGTCGGACAGGCCGCTACGCACGCCGGCCCCGTTTGCCGGTGCGCGCACAGATCGCACTTCAGCGCCTGCACGCCTTCGTCGGTCAACATCACCGTCATCGCCCCATAAGGGCACGCCACCATACAGCTTTTACAACCAATGCACAGGCGTTGATCGACTCGCCAGACGTCGCCTTCATGGCGTATTGCCCCTTCCGGGCAGACGTTCGCGCAGGGCGCATCCTCGCACTGACGGCACAGCGTCGCCGTTGATAGCTCATCGCTCTTAACCACCCGAATCCGCGGCGCAAAGCGTCTTGCAGAAACGGTAGAACAATCTTGATCCTGCTGATGCGACACCACGCAGGCCACCTCGCAGGTTCGGCAGCCGATACACTTTTGCGCATCGGCGATAATAAACCGGTTCATCCTCAACTCCATTCGGGATAAAAACGCAGCGTGCCAGAAAAGCCCCGCTACGCGCTTTGATCCTGAATGGAATCAGCAACGTTTTAGGCAAATGCGACATCAAATTTGGGTAAAACCGGGGGGAATGGCGCTTCACCCGGCGGCGTATCGCCGCCGGGGAGTTTTTAGGATTACATCGCGGCGCGGAAAATCGCCATGATTTCTTCGTGAGTCGCCTGAATCGGATTGGTTAAACCGCAGGCATCTTTCAGCGCGTTGCTGGCCAGCAGCGGGATATCCTCTTCTTTAACGTTCAGATCGCGCAGACCGGCCGGGATGCCGACTTTACGCGCCAGCTCGCGGATAGCCGCGATGCAGGCTTCCGCGCCCTGCTTATCGTTCAGCCCGGCAACGTTCACGCCCATTGCCTGCGCGCAGTCACGCAGACGCGCGGCGGCGACGCTGCAGTTGTACTCCTGCACAAACGGCAGCAGTACGGCGTTGCAGACGCCGTGCGGCAGATCGTAGAAGCCGCCCAGCTGGTGCGCCATTGCGTGGACGTAGCCCAGCGACGCGTTGTTGAAGGCCATACCGGCAAGGAACTGCGCATAGGCCATCGCTTCACGCGCCTGTTCATTGCCGCCATCTTCCACTGCGTGAGTTAAATTCTGCGAAATCATGGTCATCGCTTTCAACGCGCAGGCATCGGTGATCGGCGTCGCCGCGATAGAAACATAGGCTTCGATAGCGTGAGTCAACGCGTCCATACCGGTGGCGGCGGTCAGCGATTTCGGCATCCCCATCATCAGCGAGGAGTCGTTAACCGACAGAACCGGCGTCACGTGCTTATCGACAATCGCCATTTTGATGTGGCGATCGACATCGGTAATGATGCAGAAGCGGGTCATTTCGGAAGCCGTACCGGCGGTGGTATTGATAGCGATCATCGGCAATTGCGGTTTTGCCGAACGGTCCACCCCTTCATAGTCACGGATGTTTCCGCCATTTGCCGCGACCAGCGCGATACCTTTCGCGCAATCGTGCGGGGAACCGCCGCCCAGGGAAATCACGCAGTCGCAGTTATTCTCTTTCAGCAGCGCCAGACCGCTTTCGACGTTCAGAGTCGTCGGGTTCGGGTGCACGCCGTCATACACCACGCTGAAAATATCCCGCTCCTGTAACGCCTTTTGTACTTCACCCGCCATACCTAATTTATTCAGCATCGCGTCGGTGACAATTAATGCCCGACGATATCCGTATTGCTGGATAGTATTCATCGCTTCAGTAACAGAACCAGCGCCAATAACGTTTACTGGCGGAATATAAAAAGTCGATGCAGCCATGATGATTCCTTCATTTAGGTGAATATCATGGAAGGGTACGAGGATGTCGAAATAAAAAACATGACCTGAACGCCATTTATGGCAAGAAATTTGATGAAAAACAGTACGTTAATATTTTCATTTTTAACGTACTGTTAAACATTACCGGCTTAATTTTTCATTTGCGTGATTATTCGCCGTTTTTATTTTCAGGGAATAACAGCGCATCGCGAAGTAGATGATCGTTGCCCCGACGGCGGGTAAAGCCAATGCGGTCGAAATATTCGAGAATTTGAATCGCCAGTTTACGGCCAATATTCAGCGTATCGCGAAAATCCGCCGCGCAGGTGGAACCACGCTGCAGATCCAGGCGGCGGATCAATTGCGCAAATTCAACAATCCGATCGTTGCGATAATAACGATCTTTCACGATCGCCGTAATCATCCCCTGCTGCGCCGCCTGGCGCAGCACCGCGCGCATCAACGACTCTTCGACGTTCAGATCGCGCGCCAGATCGCGCACCCACCATGGCTCATCGGCGAAGAGCGATTCCGCACGCTGCCAGATGGCCTGCTGCTCATCGGTAAACCCGGCTTTATGTTCCGGCAGGTGCAGCCAGCCGTGATGGCTTTGAATGACGCCGCTGCTGCGCATCTGTTCAATCAATAACAGCACCAGCGCTTCATCTTCCATCGGCAGCGCAATCCGCCGCAGACGTTCACGCCCCGGCCCCGGCTCATCGCGATGCTGGTCGTGATAACGGGCCAGCGCGTCGAGCAGTTTTTTCTGCCAGCGGGCGGCCAGCGGCGCACTAAGCAGGCTATTCCCGGCCTGCAGGTAGTCCGGACGGTTAATTAATGCCGTCAGGCCGTCGGCGCTCAGCTGCCGCGCCCAGGCAAACTCGTCAAGACGCACCGCATCGCGCTGCAGATGAATATCCAACGCCTGCGCATCGTCGCCCTGCGCTGCCGCCAGCGTGTAAAGCCACTGCAGATACTCCGGCTTGCGTTTACCGCGGCGCGGCGGATTCAGCGTCACCACCCGCGCGCCGGCCAGCGTCAAGCGAGCGGAGATATCGCGCAACACCAGGCGATCGTTATCCGCCAGCCACAGCGGCGTATCCAGCACCAGCTCGGCCAGATTGCCTTCCAGTAACGAAACGCGGCCGGTGATATGACTGGCGGCATGGTGGATATGCAGCGACTGCCACTGGCTGAGCGGCGCGTGACAGGTGAGCTCGACGATCGCCCGCTCGCAAGGTTCTGCGGGCTGCGCCGAGAGCAGCCAGTCGCCGCGGCTGAGATCCTCTTTTTGCGCGTCGCCGACGATATTCAGCGCGATACGCTGCCCGGCCCGCGCCTGTTCAACCGGCTGATTCTGCGCATGCAGCCCGCGGACGCGCATAGGTTTATTGGCGCCGGTCAGCCAGAGGGTATCGCCGATTTTTACCTCGCCGGATAACGCCGTCCCGGTCACCACCAGCCCCGCGCCCTTAACGGTAAAGGCGCGATCCAGCGCCAGACGAAAGCGCTGCTGTTGCGGATGCGCGCGCTCGGCCAGCTGGAGCAAATGACTGCGCAGTTCGGCAATGCCGAGGTTTTCCGTCGCCGCGGTGGCAAAGAAAGCCACGTCGTCGAACCCCAGCTCGCTCAGCGTGGATTCCACCTGTGCCCGGACTTCGGCAACCCGCGCCGCGTCCACGCGGTCCGTTTTGGTCAACGCAACGGTTAACGTCGGTTTCCCCGTTAACTGCAGAATTGCCAGGTGCTCGCGGGTTTGCGCCATCACGCCGTCATCGCAGGCCACCACCAGCAGCGCGTGATCGATCCCGCCCACGCCAGCCAACATGTTGGACAAAAACTTTTCATGCCCCGGCACATCGATAAAACCCAACACCCGGCCATCAGGCTGCGGCCAATAGGCGTAGCCGAGATCGATAGTCATCCCGCGTGATTTCTCTTCCGGCAGACGATCGGCGTTAACGCCGGTAATCGCCTGCAGCAGCGTGGTTTTGCCGTGGTCCACATGTCCGGCGGTGGCAATAATCATCTCAATAACATCTCCATAAACCGGGTTTCATCTTCAAGACAGCGCAGATCCAGCCATAAGCGGCCATCATAAATTCTGCCGATCGTCGGTATCGGCAAGGCGCGCCAGCGGGCGGCCAGCGCTTCCAGCTGGCTGCCGCGACCATCGCGCGGCGTAAAGGTTAACGCGGCGCTGGGCAGTCGGTCGACCGGCAACGACCCGCTGCCGATTTGCGATAAACACGCTTCGACGCGCACGTCAAAATCGCTATAGTGCGCCGCCAGCCGAGGCTGAATGCGCTCGCCCTGCTGGCGAATATCTTCGGCGCGGCGGGTTAGCAGGCGCAGCGTCGGCAGCTCGTCGGCCAGCGCCTCCGGATGTAGATACAGCCGCAGAGTCGCCTCCAGCGCCGCCAGCGTCATTTTATCCGCCCGCAGCGCACGCTTAAGCGGATGACTCTGTAACTTAGCGATCAGCGCCCTGTCGCCAACGATAATCCCCGCCTGCGGTCCGCCGAGCAGCTTATCGCCGGAAAAGCTCACCAGGTTCACGCCCGCCGCAATCAGTTCCTGCGGCATCGGTTCTTTCGGCAAACCGTACTGGCTCAAATCCACCAGCGAACCGCTGCCGAGATCGGCCACCACCGGCACGCCATATTCGCGGCCAATTTCCGCCAGTTCCGCCTCATCAACCGCTTTGGTAAAGCCTTCAATGCTGTAGTTGCTGGTATGCACTTTCATCAGCAGCGCAGTCTGCTCATTGATAGCCTGACAATAATCTTTGGCGTGGGTGCGATTAGTGGTGCCCACTTCATGCAGCAAACAACCGGCCTGGCGCATGACGTCGGGGATGCGAAATGCACCGCCGATCTCGACCAGTTCGCCGCGCGAGACCACCACTTCTTTCCCGCTGGCCGTCGCCGCCAGCATCAGCAGCACCGCCGCCGCGTTGTTATTGACGATACAGGCATCTTCCGCGCCGGTGAGCCGGCACAGCAGATCGGCCAGCGCCCGGTCGCGATGACCGCGCCCGGCATCGTCGAGATCGTATTCCAGCGTGACCGGCGCGCGCATCGCCTGCGCCACCGCCTGCACCGCGGCTTCCGCCTGGATAGCGCGCCCCAGATTGGTATGCAGCACGGTGCCCGTCAGGTTGAATACCGGACGCAGCGCGCTCTGCTGACTATGGTTCAGCCGGCTGGCGGTCTCCTGCGGCCAGTCGTCGCACCACTCTGGCAATGCCTGCGCCTGGCGGATATGTTCCCGCGCCTCATCCAACATCTGGCGCAGAAGCGCCACGATTTGCGAATGGCCATGGCGATCGAGCAGTAAAGCAAAAGCGGGATCGCGAAGTAAACGGTCAATGGCCGGAAGCCGGGTATAAAGCGCGCGAGTATCGGTAGACATGAGTGAACCTGACGATAAGTTATTTTCCCCCCTCCCGACGGGAGAGGGAGTCAACAATGAGTGGCGATTGTAACGCCTGCGCGAGGAAACTGTTACCTGCCTGGGTCAACTCCCTGGCGGTTCGGTACGGGCAAAACTGGATCGCTGAAACAACGTCTCGACCAGTTTGACCAGTTTTGGCCGCGTCGCGCACCAGCCGGGCGCCACGCGACGAAAATTCAGATAAGCAATAGCGCAGGCGGCAGTAATGGTCGCCAGATTCAGCTCACCGTGACGCAAGGTACCGTCGGCGGCGTACCCTTCCAACATATCAAGGCCGCGAGCGATTTTTTCCCGCTGGCGGAGCAGTTCGGTTTCTGACTGCTGGGCCGCCGGACGCGCTTTTTCCCGCACCAGCGCGATCGCCGCCTCCATGATGCCGTCAGACAAGGCTTCCAGTTGGCGCATCTTCAGCGCCGCCAGAGGTTCCGTGGGCAGCATCGCCGGCGCGACGTTTAGCAGTTCCAGATATTGCGCAATAATGGGCGAATCAAACCAGCACGCGCCGTCATCGGTCAGCAACGCCGGGACTTTTCCCAGCGGGTTGTACTGCGCCACACCGTTGACGTCGTTATAGGGGAATTCGTTCACAAACTCGAAGGGGATCGCCTTTTCCAGCAAGATAACGGAAATTTTGCGTACAAAAGGACTGGTATAGCTGCCGATCAGTTTCATTGCCTGCTCCTTTCGCCAACGAAAAGATCAGTATGGTTCAGGCGCAGGCAAATGGCAGGCGCGACGTTGTCTCAACCTGCCGCCGATCGCATTAATGATCGAGATAGAGGTAGTGCATCCAGCTGGTCATGCGCAGCAGCACTTTTCTCATCACCGACACGTGGGTGAAATGGTCGGAATAGACCGCCACCTGGGCGTAGATGCCGTCGGGCAGCGCATCGACCTGCGCATCGGGATCCAGTTCAATTGTCGCCAGCACGCCATCGCTACCCGGCGTGACGCTCAGCGACTGCAGCGAACCCTGCGCCTGATAAGTCCCGCCCGGCACCACCGGCAATACGTTGACCAGTTTACCGTGGAATACCTGACCTGGCAGGGCGTTAAACACCGCTTCGGCATCATCGCCGGCCTCCAGCCTGAGCAACGAGTTCTGGCGGAACTGGGCGACAATTAGCCGTTTCTGTTGCGGAATAAAGACCATCACCGGGCGCAGCGGCAGCGACGCGGCGTAGGTTCCCGGGCGAATCAGCACCTGGGTAATGTAACCATCGCTCGGCGCCCGGACGGTGGTCTGATCGAGGTTATATTTCGCTTCCGCCAACTGCGCGCGCAGGCTCACCACCTGCGACTGTTCGCCATTCAGCGTGCTATCCAGCTGACTCTGAATCTGCGCCTGCTCGGCAACCGAGGCTTTCACCAACGCATCCTGGGCAAGATAGTTTTGCCGCGCATTATCGATATCGCTTTCCGAAAATGGGTTGACCCGCGCCTGGCTGCCTTTCAAATAGCGCTGATAATCTTTATACAGCCGGTCGCGCTCGGCGGAGACGCGCACGGTGTTCGCCTGCGCTTCCTGCAGTTGGGCTTTCAGGGTATTGATACTGTGCAGAGCGGTGACCAGATCGGCCTGCAGCCTGTCGACACGCGCCTGGTAGCGCGCCGGGTCGATAGTAAATAGTACCTCGCCCTTTTTCACCCGCTGGTTGGCTTTATCGGTCACGCTGCTAACAATGCCGGTAACCTGCGGCGTAATAGGAATAGAAATAACCGCTTTCTGCGCAGTAAAAGTATAAGGGTGGTTATAGTTCATTAATAAAATAAGCGCGCTAACAATAAATACGCCGCCCAGGGCCGCGGTCGGGACCGTCCATTTATTTACCGGAATACGGAATATTTTAAATACCGACCACGCAATGGCCACGTACGTCAAAATGATCAACAGGTCCATGATTATTTCTCCGTCGAGGATGGCGGCGCTGTCGGCTGCAGATGCGCGATTTTATGTTCGAGTTCAGCGATACGCTGATTGAGCTGCGCCAGCTCGCTGTCAGCGCCATCAGTCCCTGCGTCATTCGGCTTATGCTGCATTCCCCAGCCGCGCTCCGGCTGATAGAGGGTGGCCCAGATCCATAAAAATGGCCATATTACGTGCAGCGTAAACAGGCTGACCCACCCCGCGACGTGAATTGCGTCAGAGTGCGGATGATTACGTTTCTTCGCAATCAGGTACGGAATATCGTGCAAAATAATAATCCCGTAAAAAATAACCAGGAAAACGAAGATTAGAACGCCCAGCGCAAAATAATTGAGAAACATAATTTCCTCGATTCACGCTAATAGATTATTGGAATTGTGAGCGCCGACGAAGCGGCGGCTGGCTGACAATTTGAGCATAATTCACCGTTTTCATTTCCGCCATCAGCGGCAAAAAATGTTCTTCGCGCAGGCGGGTTGCAAAGTTACATCGTTGGCCGCTGGGGAAAGCAGAACCTGCGGCAGATCACACCTGGCGGAATTGAGCGCAAAATATTTTGTGATGACCATCACAAACAAATAACAAAATCGCAAAGTTATAATGTGATGAATATCACATAAATATGCGATTCATGGGCTTCCATCGCCTGTTGTTGTTTTTTTACACATCATTTTTGTGATGACGATCACTACATATAAGTACCAGACACCTATATTTATGTGACCAAAATCACATAAAAAGCCACTCGCTGGACAGCTTAACGATTCAGTGCCAGATTTCGCACTATCAATCAGGGTCCGGCTACCTCTGCCGCCACATTAACAACAAACCTCGGGCGTTCAGCCTGCGCGATAAGCAAAACAGAAGAAGGGGTGTTTTATGTCATCCGATATCAAGATCAAGGTGCAAAGCTTTGGTCGTTTCCTCAGCAATATGGTGATGCCGAATATCGGCGCGTTTATCGCGTGGGGGATTATCACCGCGTTATTTATCCCAACAGGGTGGTTGCCGAACGAGACGCTGGCGAAGCTGGTCGGCCCGATGATCACCTACCTGCTGCCGCTACTGATCGGTTATACCGGCGGTAAGCTGGTTGGCGGTGAACGCGGCGGCGTCGTCGGCGCTATCACCACCATGGGCGTTATCGTCGGCGCGGATATGCCGATGTTCCTCGGCTCAATGATCGCCGGCCCGCTCGGTGGCTACTGCATTAAGAAATTTGACGCCTGGGTAGACGGTAAGATCAAATCCGGTTTCGAAATGCTGGTGAATAACTTCTCCGCCGGCATCATCGGGATGATCCTTGCCATTCTGGCGTTCCTCGGCATCGGCCCGGCGGTTGAAGTGCTGTCAAAACTGCTAGCGGCTGGCGTTAACTTCATGGTGGCGCACGACATGCTGCCGCTGGCGTCTATCTTTGTTGAACCGGCGAAAATCCTGTTCCTCAATAACGCGATTAACCACGGTATCTTCTCGCCGCTGGGTATTCAGCAGTCCCATGAGCTTGGCAAATCCATCTTCTTCCTGATTGAAGCTAACCCGGGTCCGGGGATGGGCGTTCTGCTGGCGTACATGTTCTTTGGCCGCGGCAGCGCGAAGCAGTCTGCGGGCGGTGCGGCAATCATCCACTTCCTGGGCGGTATCCACGAAATTTACTTCCCGTACGTGCTGATGAACCCGCGTCTGATTCTGGCCGTTATCCTCGGCGGTATGACCGGTGTCTTCACCCTGACTATCCTCAACGGCGGCCTGGTTTCCCCGGCTTCCCCGGGTTCCATTCTGGCGGTACTGGCGATGACGCCAAAAGGCGCCTACTTCGCTAACATCGCGGCCATTATTGCGGCGATGGCGGTCTCCTTTATTGTCTCCGCCATCCTGCTGAAAACCAGCAAAGTGAAAGAAGAAAACGATATCGAAGCCGCAACCCGTCGCATGCACGACATGAAAGCCGAGTCCAAAGGCGCGGCGACGCCGTTGGCGGCGGGCGACGTGGCTAACGACCTTAGCCACGTGCGTAAAATCATCGTTGCCTGCGACGCCGGTATGGGTTCCAGCGCCATGGGCGCCGGGGTACTGCGTAAGAAAGTCCAGGATGCCGGACTGAGCAATATCTCTGTCACTAACAGCGCGATTAACAACCTGCCGCCGGATGTCGACCTGGTGATCACCCACCGCGACCTGACCGAGCGCGCCATGCGCCAGGTACCGCAGGCACAGCATATTTCGCTGACCAACTTCCTCGACAGCGGTCTGTATACCAGCCTGACCGAGCGTCTGGTAGCGGCGCAGCGCCACATCGACAACGAAGTAAAAGTCACCGATAGCCTGAAAGATAGCTTTGATAATACTGACAAAAACCTGTTCCAGCTGGGTGCGGATAACATCTTCCTCGGGCGCAAAGCGGCGACCAAAGAAGAGGCCATTCGCTTCGCCGGTGAACAATTGGTGAAAGGCGGATACGTTGAGCCGGAATACGTGCAGGCGATGCTCGACCGCGAGAAGCTGACCTCAACCTATCTTGGCGAATCCATCGCGGTACCGCACGGTACCATTGAAGCGAAAGACCGGGTACTGAAAACCGGCGTCGTCTTCTGCCAGTATCCGGAAGGCGTGCGCTTCGGCGAAGAAGAAGATGAAGTCGCGCGTCTGGTCATCGGTATCGCCGCCCGCAACAACGAACACATTCACGTTATCACCAGCCTGACCAACGCACTGGATGATGAAACCGTGATTGAGCGGCTGGCGAAAACCACCAGCGTCGAAGAAGTCCTGTCGTTGCTGAATAAATAACCACAACGCTCCATACCCTCTCCCTTTGGGAGAGGGTTGGGGTGAGGGAAAAGCCTCACCCCAGCCCTCTCAGGTAAAAACATTAATTGAAGGTTAATACTATGAAAGCATTACATTTTGGCGCAGGTAATATCGGACGTGGCTTCATTGGCAAACTGCTGGCTGACGCCGGTATCTCCCTTACGTTCGCCGATGTTAATCAGGTGGTCCTTGATGCCCTGAATGCCCGTCATAGCTATCAGGTCCACGTGGTGGGTGAAAACGAACAGGTTGATACCGTCTCCGGCGTGAATGCCGTCAGCAGCATTGGCGATGAGGTGGTGGATCTGATCGCCGATGTCGACCTGGTGACCACCGCGGTCGGCCCCGTCGTTCTGGAGCGTATCGCCCCTGCCATCGCCAAAGGCCTGGTGAAACGTAAAGCGCAGGGTATTGAACGCCCGCTAAATATCATCGCCTGCGAAAACATGGTACGCGGCACCAGCCAGCTGAAAGGCCATGTGTTTAACGCGCTGGCGGAAGAGGACAAAGCGTGGGTTGAAGCGCATATCGGTTTCGTCGACTCCGCCGTAGACCGCATCGTGCCGCCGTCGGCTTCCGCCACCCACGATCCGCTGGAAGTCACCGTTGAAACCTTCAGCGAATGGATTGTGGATAAAACCCAGTTTAAGGGCGAGCTGCCGAACATCCCAGGAATGGAATTAACCGATAACCTGATGGCATTTGTCGAGCGTAAGCTATTCACCTTAAACACCGGGCATGCTATAACCGCCTACCTCGGGAAACTGGCGGGCCATCAAACGATTCGCGACGCGATTCTCGATGAGCACATTCGCGCCGTCGTGAAAGGCGCAATGGAAGAGAGCGGCGCGGTGCTGATTAAACGCTACAGCTTTGATGCGCAGAAACACGCGGCTTATATCCAGAAGATCCTCGGTCGCTTTGAGAACCCGTATCTGAAAGATGATGTGGAGCGCGTCGGCCGCCAGCCGCTGCGTAAATTGAGCGCGGGCGATCGTTTGATCAAGCCGCTGCTTGGCACGCTGGAATACGGCCTGCCGCACCGGAACCTGGTAAAAGGGATTGCCGCGGCCATGCATTTCCGCAGCGAAGACGATCCGCAGGCTCAGGAACTGGCGGCGCTGATTGCCGAAAAAGGGCCACAGGCCGCGCTGGCGCAGATTTCCGGTCTGGATGCGGCAAGCGCTGTAGTGGCGGAAGCCGTTAACGACTACAACGCGGTAAAATGATGTACAACCTGGCGCGGCCGATGCCGCGCCCAATACCACTCCTGTCAGATATGCAGGCAATAATGGAAGAAACACAGGCATTTGAAAACCGCGTACTTGAGCGTTTAAATGCTGGTAAGACCGTAAGAAGTTTCCTGATAGCCGCCGTCGAACTCCTGACGGAGGCAGTCAATATTCTGGTACTTCAGGTATTCCGCAAAGACGATTACGCGGTGAAATACGCAGTGGAGCCATTGCTGGACGGCAGTGGGCCGCTGGGCGATCTTTCCGTACGCCTGAAGCTTATCTACGGCCTTGGGGTGATAAGCCGCGCCGAATACGAAGATGCCGAGCTATTGATGGCCTTGCGTGAAGAGCTCAATCATGACGGCAATGAGTACGCTTTCACCGACGATGAAATTCTCGGGCCGTTAGGCGAGCTGCACTGCGTCGCCGCGCTTCCGCCAACGCCGCTGTTTGATGAGAGCGATAAGGAACTGCTGGCAATGCAGAAACTGCGCTACCAGCAGATGGTACGTTCTACGATGGTGTTGTCTCTGACTGAGCTGATTTCCCGAATCAGCTTAAAAAAAGCCTTCCAGAAATCAACGCTCTGACTCCGCTTCTTGCTGGTCGCACGTCGGCCGGTACAGCTGCCGGTAATACTCCAGACGACTCAGAAATAGCGCTTTTTTATCCTCAGGAATATCGCGCGGTATCCGCTGTAAACGCGGGCATTTTTTCAGATATTCCATAAACGCCTGGCTCGAGGCCATGAAATCTACCGTTTTATCGATGATACGTGGTACGCCGTCGCCGATTTTCGCCATCACGCTCTCCTCTGTTCAGGGGGATCTGATTAAGGATTGGCGAAAAAAAGGGAGCAAGTTGAGGAAAACGTGCTGAATGGTCGTCAGGCTTCACAAAAATGATAAACAGCTTAATTAAAATTACAATATCACTACTATTCAGATAGTTATAATGTATCAGGTCTCATGCTTACGGCGGTGAAGCCACGAGTATTTCGATAAAAAACTATCAACAAAGGCCCGCCCGGCCCATACTATGTAACGTCGAAGCCCTTTTATTCACAGATAAAATTACCATGAAAGAAGTCGAAAAGAATGAAATCAAGCGTTTGAGCGACCGTCTCGACGCCATCCGCCACCAGCAGGCCGACCTGTCGCTGGTCGAAGCCGCCGATAAATACGCGGAGCTGGAAAAAGAAAAGGCGACCCTGGAAACGGAAATCGAACGCCTGCGTTCCGTTCAGTCGCAGAAGCTGAGCAAAGAAGCGCAGAAACTGATGAGCATGCCGCACCGTCGCGCCATCACCAAAAAAGAGCAGGCCGATATGGGCAAGCTGAAGAAAAGCGTGCGCGGACTGGTTGTCGTCCATCCGATGACCGCGCTGGGCCGTGAAATGGGCCTTAAAGAGATGACCGGCTTCGCGAAGAGCGAGTTTTAATCTTTTGCCGCTGTGAGTTTGTCGTCTTTTACCCGGTAGCCCTACCGGGCCGTGAACTCACAGCCAATTTCCCCTTCCCCGCCAAATTGGCCCAACCAATTATTTCTTAAACCGTCAATCGGTTCACATATCCATCAATTTGCATCACAAACGCGTTGCTATGCCATAACATTTGGTTAACCATCAATTGTCGTTAACCCTACAATCGCAATTTGGCTGGGCCAATTTTACAAACAGTGTGATCGGCAATGGGCGCAGACCCAACCTGATGCATTGGATGTGGCCCGATGGAGACCTGCATGAACCTCTGGCAACAAAATTACGATCCGGCTGGTAATATCTGGCTATCGAGCCTTATCGCCTCACTGCCGATTCTGTTTTTCTTTTTCGCCCTGATTAAGCTCAAGCTTAAAGGCTATATCGCCGCCACCTGGACCGTAGCCATCGCGCTGCTTGTCGCCCTGCTGTTCTATAAAATGCCGGTCGATCGCGCCTTATCGTCGGTGGTATACGGCTTCTTCTACGGCCTGTGGCCTATCGCGTGGATTATCATCGCCGCGGTCTTCGTCTATAAAATCTCGGTAAAGACCGGGCAGTTCGACATTATCCGCTCGTCGATTCTTTCGATTACACCGGACCAGCGCCTGCAGATGCTGATTGTCGGCTTCTCCTTCGGCGCCTTCCTCGAAGGGGCCGCCGGTTTCGGCGCGCCGGTGGCGATCACCGCCGCGCTGCTGGTCGGGCTCGGCTTCAATCCGCTATACGCCGCCGGACTGTGCCTGATTGTTAACACCGCGCCGGTGGCCTTCGGCGCCATGGGGATCCCGATTCTGGTCGCTGGCCAGGTGACCGGCATCGATAGCTTCGCCATCGGCCAGATGGTTGGCCGCCAACTGCCGTTCCTGACCATTATCGTGCTGTTCTGGATCATGGCAATTATGGACGGCTGGCGCGGGGTGAAAGAGACGTGGCCTGCGGTGATGGTCGCAGGCGGCTCGTTCGCTATCGCGCAGTACCTCAGCTCTAACTTCCTCGGCCCGGAACTGCCGGACATCATCTCTTCGCTGGTGTCGCTGGTATGCCTGACGCTGTTCCTCAAGCGCTGGCAGCCGGTACGTATCTTCCGCTTTGGCGATATGGGCGCCGCGCAGGTTGATCAAACGCTGGCGCGCACGCATTACACCGCCGGTCAGGTCATTCGCGCCTGGTCGCCGTTCCTGTTCCTCACCGCCACCGTCACCCTGTGGAGCGTACCGCCGTTTAAAGCGCTGTTTGCGCCGGGCGGGGCGATGTATGACTTCGTGGTTAACATCCCGGTACCGTTCCTCGACAAAATGGTCGCCCGTATGCCGCCGGTGGTGAGCGCCGCGACGCCGTATGCCGCGGTGTATAAATTCGACTGGCTGTCGGCGACCGGCACCGCCATCCTGTTCGCCGCTATACTGTCTATCGTCTGGCTGCGTATGAAGCCAAAGGATGCGCTGACCACCTTCGCCGGGACGCTGAAAGAGCTGGCGCTGCCGATTTACTCCATCGGCATGGTGCTGGCGTTCGCCTTTATCTCGAACTACTCCGGGCTGTCATCGACGCTGGCGTTGGCGCTGGCGCATACCGGCCACGCGTTTACCTTCTTCTCGCCGTTCCTCGGCTGGCTGGGGGTTTTCCTGACCGGTTCGGATACCTCGTCTAACGCGCTATTCGCCGCGCTGCAGGCGACGGCAGCCCAGCAAATCGGCGTCTCCGATATTCTGCTGGTCGCCGCGAATACCACCGGTGGGGTGACAGGCAAGATGATTTCGCCACAGTCGATCGCCATTGCCTGCGCCGCGGTAGGTCTGGTGGGTAAAGAGTCGGACCTGTTCCGCTTTACCGTCAAGCACAGCCTGATATTCACCTGCATGGTGGGCCTGATTACCACCCTGCAGGCTTATGTCTTAACCTGGATGATTCCGTGAAAGTGATGCCAAAACGCCTGGCTGACGACGTCGCAAATCGCGTCCGGGCGCTGATAGAAGAACAACAGCTGGAGGCGGGCATGCGTTTGCCCGCCGAGCGCCAGCTTGCCGTCCAGCTCGGTGTTTCACGCAATTCGCTGCGTGAAGCGCTGGCGATGCTGGTCAACGAAGGGGTGCTGCTTAGCCGTCGCGGCGGCGGCACCTTCGTGCGCTGGCAGCATGAGCCCTGGTCGGAGCAAAACATCGTCCAGCCGCTGAAAACGCTGCTCGCCGACGACCCCGACTACAGTTTTGATATTCTCGAAGCGCGCCACGCTATTGAAGCCAGCACCGCCTGGCATGCGGCGATGCGGGCCACCGACGCCGAAAAAGAAAAAATCCGCCTCTGTTTTGAAGCCACCCTCAGCGATGACCCGGATCTCGCCTCACAGGCGGATGTTCGCTTCCACCTGGCGATCGCTGAAGCCTCACATAATGTGGTGCTGCTGCAAACCATGCGCGGTTTCTTCGAGCTTCTGCAATCCTCGGTGAAGCAGAGCCGCCAGCGCATGTATCTGGTGCCGCCGGTATTCGCGCGTCTGACCGAACAACATCAGGCGGTAATGGAAGCGATCTTCGCCGGCGACGCGGAAGGCGCCCGCCAGGCGATGATGGCCCACCTCGGTTTTGTCCACGCCACCATTAAACGTTTTGATGAAGACCAGGCCCGCCAGGCGCGTATTACCCGCCTGCCCGGTGACCACAATGAAAATTCCAGGGAGAACTCGTGATGATTATTTCCGCCGCCAGCGACTATCGCGCCGCCGCACAGCGTATCCTGCCACCATTTCTGTTCCACTATATCGACGGCGGCGCCTACGCCGAACATACCCTGCGCCGCAACGTTGAAGACCTCTCCGACGTGGCGCTACGCCAGCGCATTCTGCGCAATATGTCGGATCTGAGCCTGGAGACCACGTTATTCAACGAAAAGCTGGCGATGCCAACGGCGCTGGCGCCGGTCGGGCTGTGCGGCATGTACGCGCGCCGCGGCGAAGTGCAGGCAGCGGGCGCGGCGGACGACAAAGGCATCCCGTTTACCCTCTCTACCGTTTCCGTTTGCCCGATTGAAGAGGTCGCCCCGACCATCAAACGCCCGATGTGGTTCCAGCTGTATGTCCTGCGCGATCGCGGATTTATGCGCAATGCGCTGGAGCGCGCCAAAGCCGCAGGCTGCTCCACGCTGGTCTTTACCGTGGATATGCCGACCCCCGGCGCGCGCTATCGCGACGCCCATTCTGGCATGAGCGGCCCAAACGCCGCCATGCGCCGCTACTGGCAGGCCGTCACTCATCCGCAGTGGGCATGGGACGTCGGTCTCAACGGCCGCCCGCACGACCTGGGCAATATCTCCGCCTACCTCGGCAAACCGACCGGGCTTGAGGATTACATAGGCTGGCTGGCGAATAATTTCGATCCGTCGATTTCATGGAAAGACCTGGAGTGGATCCGCGACTTCTGGGACGGCCCAATGGTGATCAAAGGGATCCTCGACCCGGAGGACGCCCGCGATGCGGTACGCTTCGGCGCTGACGGCATTGTCGTCTCCAACCACGGCGGCCGCCAGCTTGACGGCGTGCTCTCTTCCGCCCGCGCCCTGCCCGCCATTGCCGATGCGGTTAAAGGCGACATCACTATTCTCGCCGACAGCGGTATCCGCAACGGTCTCGACGTGGTGCGGATGATCGCCCTTGGCGCCGACAGCGTGCTGCTGGGCCGCGCGTATCTGTACGCGCTGGCGACCCACGGCAAGCAGGGGGTGGCGAATCTGCTCAACCTTATCGAGAAAGAGATGAAAGTGGCGATGACGCTGACCGGGGCGAAATCCATCAGCGAAATCAGCCGCGATTCGCTGGTGCAGAATGCCGAAGCGCTGCAGACCTTTGATGCGCTCAAGCAGGGCAACGCCGCGTAATTCCCTGCGTTTTCCCTTACGCCGCCCCTCTCCCTCAGGGTGAGGGTCGGGGTGAGGGTTCAACAAATATCTGTTATTCTGCCCCCCGCAATTAAGGGGGCAGTATGCTGAACATCGTGTTATTCGAACCAGAAATCCCGCCGAACACCGGCAATATCATCCGCCTGTGCGCCAACACCGGCTTCAATTTACATATCATTGAGCCAATGGGCTTTACCTGGGACGATAAACGCCTGAGACGCGCCGGGTTGGATTATCACGAGTTCACCGCCGTACAGCGCCACGCGGATTACGCGGCGTTTGTCGCCAGCGCGAAGCCGCAACGGTTGTTCGCCCTCACGACTAAAGGCACGCCCGCCCACAGCGCGGTAAGCTATCAGGATGGTGATTTCTTGATGTTTGGTCCGGAAACGCGCGGCCTGCCGGCCAGCATCCTCGATGCCCTGCCGGCGGAGCAAAAAATCCGTATTCCGATGATGCCGGACAGCCGCAGCATGAACCTGTCAAACGCGGTGTCGGTGGTGGTGTATGAAGCCTGGCGTCAGTTGGGATACCCCGGCGCCGTGTTGCGCCGCTAACCTGAGCGGTTCCCGGAAGGCCGGGGCAGCCCGCATGGATGCGGGCTGAGGGCCGTGTTTTGCACGGACGCTGCCTCGGCCCGACCCGAAGCCTGCCGGGATAAGTCGAAGGTACCACGAAGTGGCGATTTTGGCGGCCAGAGCCCGGGAGTACAGAGGGCGGCGGCGACTGGCCGCCCTCTGTGCGCTCCCTGCGCCATGAAAGACATAACGCAGAAGAAATATCGGGAGCGCAATGTGCTCGGAAACAGCACAGAACAACCGTTTATCCAGGAGCGAAACAGTTGCAAAGTGATAGCAGATATCTACATTTCTGAGCTTCGCGGCGGCAAATGACAATACATCAAATCCCGTCGCCGTACTCGAAAGTATGGTGAATCCTATTAAAATGCTGATCCATATCCATCGCCGGCTTGTCGCTCTCCGGCTTGCCGACGATGCGCGCCGGTACGCCTGCGGCGGTGGTATGCGGCGGCACAGGTTGTAGCACCACGGAACCGGCGCCAATCTTCGCCCCGCGCCCGACTTCGATATTGCCGAGGATCTTCGCCCCGGCGCCAATCATCACGCCTTCGCGAATTTTCGGGTGACGGTCGCCGCTGGTTTTACCGGTACCGCCGAGGGTCACAGACTGCAGGATGGATACATCGTCTTCAATCACCGCCGTTTCACCGACCACGATACCGGTGGCGTGGTCGAGCATGATCCCACGGCCAATCTTCGCCGCCGGATGAATATCGACCTGGAACGAGACGGAAACCTGGTTCTGCAGGAAAATAGCCAGCGCGCGGCGACCCTGATTCCACAGCCAGTGGCCGATACGATAGGCCTGCAGCGCATGGAAGCCTTTCAGGTACAACAGCGGCGTTGAGTATTTATCGACCGCAGGGTCACGGGTACGTACCGCCTGGATATCACAGGCGGCGGAAGCGATCATCTCCGGGTCAGCGGCATAAGCCTCTTCCACCACTTCGCGAATAGCGATAGCAGGCATAATCGGCGAGGCCAGCTTATTCGCCAGCATATAGCTCAGGGCGCTGCCCAGATTTTCGTGCTTGAGTAGCGTTGCGTGGTAAAAACTGGCGAGCATCGGCTCACAGTCGGCCAAAGCCCGGGCTTCGGCTTTAATATTGTTCCAGACGATATCCAGTTCTTCACACGGCATTGCATACTCCAGACGGTAAGAATTATGACCGGTCAGTTCTTCGCTGACCGGGTCATACAGGTAACAGACTTTCCCTGCGGCTAGTTGGCGCTGCGTTCGTCCTTGCGTGCGCGACCCAATAAGGTCAATGCTGCCTCGCGCGCAATTTTTCCGCAATACAATACCTGATAAATTTCCTCGGTTATTGGCATTTCGACGCCTAAACGCTGCGCCAGAACGCGAACCTCTTTGGTATTGCGATAGCCTTCAACCACCTGGCCAATCTTGTCCTGCGCGCTTTGCACGTCCATGCCCTGTCCGAGCATCATGCCAAAACGGCGGTTTCGTGATTGGTTATCGGTACAAGTCAGTACCAGGTCGCCTAACCCGGCCATGCCCATGAAGGTTTCCGGATCGGCGCCTAGCGCCGCGCCGAGACGGGACATTTCCACCAGCCCACGGGTGATCAACGCCGTACGCGCATTCGCGCCAAAGCCGATGCCGTCAGACATCCCGGCGCCGATGGCGATAACGTTTTTCACCGCGCCGCCCAACTGCACGCCGATAAAATCCGGGTTGATGTAGACGCGGAAGCTTTTACCGCAGTGCAGCAAGCGCTGAAGGTCTTCTGCAAACTGCGGATCCGTCGCCGCCAGCGAAATCGCCGTCGGCAGGCCGGCGGCCAGCTCTTTGGCAAAAGTCGGACCGGAGATGACCGCTAATGGGATGTCATCGCCCAGCGCTTCACGCGCCACGTCCTGCAGCAGACGGCCGGTTTCGGCCTCCAGACCTTTCGTCGCCCACACCAGACGCGCATCGGAACGCATCAGCGGTTTAATCTGGCGCAGAACCTGGCCGAAGACGTGGCTCGGCACCACCACGAGGATATCGCGGCTGGCGGCCAGCGCCGTCGCTAAATCGCTCTCAAGGCGCAGCGTGTCCGGGAAGGGCACATCGGGAAGGAACGCGGCGTTGCAGCGATCGTGTTGCAGCGTCGCGATATGTTTCGGGTCATGACCCCAGAGGACAACCTCATGGCCATTTCTTGCCAGGGTGATGGCAAGAGCGGTGCCGTAAGAGCCGGCACCGATCACAGTCATTGCAGCATTAAGCGCGTTCATCAGGCATCCTGATGTTGTTCAGCACCTTCGCCAGCCTGCTGTTGCAGATAGTTCATAAACAGCGCGTCAAAGTTCACCGGCGCAAGGTTCAGTTGCGGGAAGGTGCCGCGGGAAACCAGGCTGGTAACGGTCTCGCGAGCGTACGGGAACAGAATGTTCGGGCAGTACGCGCCGAGGCAGTGCGCCATCTGGTTGCCATCGATGCCGTCGATGGAGAAGATACCGCCCTGCTGTACTTCGCACAGGAATGCGGTTTCTTCGCCCAGCGATGCCGTTACGGTGACACGCAGCACCACTTCATAAACGCCTTCAGCCAGTTGGCTGGAAGCGGTATCCAGATCAAGTTTAACTTCCGGCTGCCAATCTTTCTGGAAAACTTGCGGCGCATTTGGCGCTTCGAAGGAAACGTCTTTGGTGTAGATGCGCTGAATCTGGAAAGTCATTTCGGTGCTGTTTTGTTCTGACATAGTAAAACCCTTTCGTGTTGTCCTTAAATACGCGCCCCTGGATGGGGAAAGCGTAAAAATTAGCGCAAGAGGGGATCAAGTCCACCACGTGAATCAAGCGCATACAAGTCGTCACAGCCGCCAATGTGCTGCGCATCAATAAAAATCTGCGGAACCGTCGTCCGGCCGCTGCGCTGGATCATCTCTTCACGCTTTGCGGCATCGCCATCGATAGGCAGTTCGTTGAACGTCACGCCCTTGCTGTTCAGCAGCGCTTTAGCGCGGATGCAAAACGGGCAGGTCGCTTTGGTATAGATCTCAATATTGGCCATGACTCACTCCTGTTTTTACCCCGAGGGATTTTACGCCGCAGAGGCTCCCCGCCGCCTGAGAGGTTATCGGGGGAACCGCTGCGCCATAACGACGCGGGGGTAAATTATTTGCCGCGTACCAGCGGAAGGTTCTCGCCGCTCCAGCCTGCGATACCTTCTTTCAGTACAAAGACTTTTTCGAATCCGGCTTTATTCAGCAGGCTGGCAGGTTCTTGCGCCTGCATGCCGGACCCATCCACAACAATAATGGGTTGTGCTTTGTGTTTTTCCAACTCGCCGACGTTATTTGCTTTGATATCGGCAGGCAGCAGGTTGATAGCGCCGGCGATATGGCCTTTACGGAAGTCGTCACGCTGACGCAGGTCGACAACAACGGCTTCTTCTTTGTTGATAAGACGCGTCGCTTCACCACGAGTAATGACTTTAACTTTTGACATCAAGCCTTTAAAGGTGGTGAACAGTACCGCACCCAGCAGCGCGATCCACGCGATGCTCAGGACCGGGTGACGGCCGATGAATTGCATAATTTCTTGCATGGGGGGTTACAACTCCCGACTAAGTGATAAAAAAACCAGGGAAGGAGTATACCTGTGCATTGCGGCAAATACAGCCAGTGAGCGCGATGTAATGTATTTTCTGCGGCCCGTCACGAAAAAAAAACCGACTTCGCCATCGACTGTGGCGTCACCCCTTCCCTTTCTTTGATCTTTTACGGTGATTTGATCGATTCAGCTGTAGTAAAATTACGCAAATTTTCTGTCTTTGAGCATGAGGTTGTCGCAATGTCGGTTACTAAAAAACCTATGGTACTGGTGATTCTGGATGGCTACGGCTACCGTGAAGACCAGCAGGATAACGCCATTTATAGCGCGAAAACGCCGGTAATGGACGCACTGTGGGCAAAACGCCCGCACACCCTGATTGACGCATCCGGTCTGGAAGTCGGCCTGCCTGACCGCCAGATGGGTAACTCCGAAGTGGGTCACGTAAACCTCGGCGCGGGCCGTATCGTGTATCAGGATCTGACCCGTCTGGATGTTGAAATCAAAGAACGCACCTTCTTTGCCAACCCGGTGCTGACCGGCGCGGTCGACAAAGCCGTCGCCGCCGGTAAAGCGGTACACATCATGGGCCTGATGTCGCCTGGCGGCGTTCACAGCCACGAAGACCACATCATGGCGATGGTAGAACTGGCCGCCGAACGCGGCGCAGAGAAAATCTATCTGCACGCTTTCCTCGATGGCCGCGACACGCCGCCGCGCAGCGCTGAAGCCACGCTGGCTAAATTCGAAGCTAAATTCACCGCGCTGGGCAAAGGCCGTATCGCCTCTATCATTGGCCGCTACTACGCCATGGACCGCGACAACCGCTGGGATCGCGTAGAACAAGCCTATGACCTGATGACGCTGGCCAAAGGTGAATTCCAGGCCGACACCGCCGTGGCGGGCCTGCAGGCAGCCTACGCGCGTGACGAAAACGACGAGTTCGTCAAAGCGACCGTTATCCGCGCCGCCGGCCAGGCCGATGCCGCAATGGAAGACGGCGACGCGCTGATCTTCATGAACTTCCGCGCTGACCGCGCGCGCGAAATCACCCGCGCCTTCGTTAACGCCGACTTCGACGGCTTCGCGCGTAAGAAAGTGGTTAACCTCGATTTCGTGATGCTGACCGAATACGCCGCCGACATCAAAGTCGCTTGCGCGTATCCACCAGCCTCACTGGTTAACACTTTCGGCGAGTGGATGGCGAAGCACGACAAAACCCAGCTGCGCATCTCCGAAACCGAGAAATATGCGCACGTGACCTTCTTCTTTAACGGCGGGGTAGAAAATCCGTTCAAAGGCGAAGACCGTATTCTGATTAACTCGCCGAAGGTCGCCACTTACGACCTGCAGCCGGAAATGAGCTCCGCCGAGCTGACCGAGAAACTGGTTGCGGCCATCAAAGGCGGCCAGTATGACACCATCATCTGCAACTACCCGAACGGCGATATGGTTGGCCATACCGGGGTGATGGAAGCGGCGGTGAAAGCGGTTGAAGCGCTGGATCACTGTATCGAACAAGTGGCCGCGGCCGTTGAATCTGTCGGCGGTCAGCTGCTGATCACCGCCGACCACGGCAACGCCGAACAGATGCGCGATCCGGCGACCGGACAGGCGCACACCGCGCATACTAACCTGCCGGTTCCGCTGATCTACGTTGGCGACAAAACGGTGAAAGTGGCCGAAGGCGGCAAGCTTTCCGACATCGCGCCAACCATGCTGTCGCTGATGGGAATGGAAATCCCGCAAGAGATGACTGGCAAGCCGCTGTTCATCGTGGAATAATCCTTTCCCATGAGGGGAAAGGCGACTTATTCAAATACATGGATCGCAACGGCTGTTCGATCCGTTCTTTACGCCAGCGCGCTTAGCGCTGGCGTATTGCTGTGCGCCGCATCCGCTCACGCCGATGACCGCGACCAGCTGAAATCCATTCAGGCCGATATCGCCGCCAAACAGCGCGCGATTAAGCAACAGCAACAACAACGCGCCTCCCTGCTCGCCCAGTTAAAAGCGCAGGAAGAGGCCATTTCCGCCGCCGCGCGCAAACTGCGTGAAACTCAGGATACTCTCAATCAGCTCAATAAGCAGATTGACGACATGAACGCGTCTATCGCTAAGCTGGAGCGCCAGCGCGCCTCCCAGGAACGGAATCTCGCCGCGCAGCTCGACGCCGCGTTCCGCCAGGGGCCGCACACCGGCATGCAGATGATCCTCAGCGGTGAAGAGGGGCAGCGTAACCAGCGCCTGCAGGCCTATTTTGGTTACTTTAACCAGGCCCGTCAGGAGACCATCGCCCAGCTCAAGCAGACGCGCGAAGAAGTCGCGGTGCAAAAATCGATGCTGGAAGAAAAACAAAGCCAGCAGCAAACGCTGGTTTACGAGCAAAAAGCGCAGCAGGCCAAGCTTGAGCAGGCGCGCAACGAGCGTAAAAAGACGCTCTCCAGCCTCGAATCCTCCATTCAGAAAGGCCAACAGCAGCTCAGCGAACTGCGCGCTAACGAATCGCGCCTGCGCGGCCGCATCGCCCAGGCGGAAGCGGCAGCCAAAGCCCGCGCCGACCGCGAGGCTCGTGATGCCCAGGCGGTACGTGACCGCCAGCAGGAGGCCTCGCGCAAAGGCACCACCTATAAACCAACCGAAAGCGAACGTTCGCTGATGTCGCGAACCGGCGGCCTCGGCGCGCCGCGCGGGCAGGCTTTCTGGCCGGTACGCGGAACAATTCTTCATCGTTATGGCGAACAGCTGCAAGGTGAACTACGTTGGAAAGGGATGGTTATCGCTGCGTCTGAAGGCACCGAAGTCAAAGCCATTGCCGATGGCCGGGTGATCCTCGCCGACTGGCTACAGGGCTACGGCCTGGTGGTGGTCGTTGAACACGGCAAAGGCGACATGAGTCTTTACGGCTATAACCAAAGCGCGCTGGTTAGCGTCGGTACCCAGGTCCGCGCGGGCCAGGCTATCGCGCTGGTAGGCAGTAGCGGCGGTCAGGGTCGTCCGTCGCTCTATTTCGAAATTCGCCGCCAGGGTCAGGCGGTCAATCCACAGCCGTGGTTGGGAAGATAAGTTTTGCTTCAATTTCGCATGATTGCACTTGCTGTAGCCGGTTCGCTGGCTATGGCTGCGCCGGTTTTTGCCGGTAAACTCTCTATCGTTATCGATGATTTCGGCTATCGCCCGCAGACGGAAAATAAGGTGCTGGCGCTGCCGCCCACCATCTCCGTCGCCGTACTGCCGAATGCCCCCCACGCCCGGGAAATGGCCACTAAAGCGCATAATCTGGGCCATGAAGTGCTGATCCATCTGCCGATGGCGCCGCTCAGCAAGCAACCGCTGGAAAAAGACACGCTGCGCCCGGATATGAGCAGCGATGAGATCGAACGTATTATCCGTGAGGCTTACGGGAAAGTGCCTTACGCCGTCGGGCTGAATAACCACATGGGTAGCGCCATGACCTCAAACCTGTTCGGCATGCAAAAGGTGATGCAGGCGCTGGAACGCTACAATCTCTATTTTCTCGATAGCGTGACCATCGGCAACACCCAGGCCATGCGCGCCGCCCAGGGTACCGGCGTGAAGGTGATTAAACGCAAAGTGTTTCTCGACGACACCCAGAACGAGGCGGACATCCGCACTCAGTTCAATCGCGCCATCGCACTGGCGCGGCGTAATGGTTCGGCGATCGCCATTGGCCACCCGCATCCTTCAACGGTGCGGGTACTACAGCAAATGGTCTATAACCTGCCGCCTGATATCACGCTGGTGCGCCCGAGTAATCTGCTGAACGAACCGCAGGTCGACAACTCGACGCCAAACACGCCCGTCCAACCAAACGCGCCGCAGCAGCAGAAGCCGCGTAACCCGTTCCACGGTGTGAAGTACTGCAAACCGAAGCGTCCGCTGGAGCCGGTGAACGCTAGCCGCTTCTTTAGCATCCTCAGCGAGAGCATCAGCCAGAGCGCGCTGGTCCAGTATTACCAGCTGAAATGGCAGGGCTGGGACAGCCCCACCAACTAATCTTCATCAGGGATCCGTGCGCTTCTCCGTCACGGTTCCCTGCTGCTTACCATTGTAGGCATACCAGGCTTTAAAATACTTCATGAAGCTGTACAAGGTGGCGTACAAACCGGTTACGGCCCCCACCTTGCCGCTACGCCAGGCGCCACTGAATAAATACCACTTAAAAAATGCGCCGATGGCGCTGATAATCCCGCGGCTGAGCGACGGCCTGACCTTCTGCATCTTCACCAGCCGGGTGGTATAGCTGTTGAGCTTGTTAAACACTTCATGCAGTGAATAGAAGGTATCGTGGCGGACAAAGCCCGGCAGCCTGGTCGAGGTCAGATGGCCGACTACCTGATCGTCTACCGGACGCTGGTTAAAACTGGCCCGCTGACGGTTGAACAGACGTACCGGGTAATCCGGCGATGAGATGGGATAGATGGTCCGCACCTGTTCGCCAAGCACGAACCAGTAGCGTGGCAAGCGCCACGCACAGCTCGGATCCGGCTCCTCTCCCGCCTTAAGCGCCAGAATCGCCGCAACCACTTCATCATCGAGGATTTCGTCGCTATCCATGCACAGCACCCAGTCATGAGTCGCCAGCGAGGTCGCATAGTTCATCTGCATGCCGTGGGCGGCATAGGGGTGATGGTGAACCGTTAAGCCAAACTGCTGACATATCTGTAGCGTTTCATCCGTACTGCCGGAATCAACGACAATAAACTCATCTGCCACCCGCAACAACGGCGGCAATACTTCCCGTAATAAGCGGGCCGAATTACAGGTCAGCAAGCATACTGAGAGTTTAAACATAGTGTTTATGCGATTAAACGAAGAGTAAACTAACTGTATAAACGAATAGGTAAAAAATCGATGCAGAAATAGTGCGATAGATACGTATTATTTTAGAAATGTTATCCAAATCTAAATAAATCTACCTCGCGATAAATTTTAGCCACTTTCATCTTTTCTTCGGCTATCAATTATCTGGTTTCAGATGACTTACCCTGATGTACCCTCGTTTTTCACTCATACCATCCGTTTTGCTGTCATCGTAAAGGGCGGCATAGACCCAGAACTTGTTGATAGTACGTATTTTAATCACCACGTCATCACGCATAACGGAATATGTATTATTCGCATTATCATCTGGCCACTCTTTAAAAGAATCTTTATTCCATTCATGATGTAAATGGTAAGTCGTTAACCAGGGATAGCGTCCGTCCCCGCCGCAGGAGATCTGCGCATTCATATCGTCCATATTGGATAATGGTTTATCTTGCGAGGGAATAAAAGAAAGCAATAAGGCGCTATAGTTCTCACTGTTGCATTCGGCATACTGCGCGACATTATTAACCAACAGACTGCCCGACTGGTTAACATACCACTCGCGAAACCTGATAAAATTCTCCGGGATCTCACTAAAATTCTGGCGAATAAACGCCAGTTGTTCTTTCATCGTGCCTTTCATATAAATATGGATAACTTTTTTTAAGTTACCCTGGTCATCAAGCCAATAATAGCGAAATCCGAGGGCAGGAACATTAATGGTAGCATTATCACTCCATTGCGCTTTCCAGTAGGCTTGCAGCACGCCATGCTCAAGCCTTTGTTCAGCTAAAATGCCAAAGCTCATAAAAAGCAGTAGCACCGGTAAGATAATATTCTTCAATCGCCAAAGACGGCTAATAAAAATAGAGAGGGCCATATATCTCATCCTTGTTATATGAAGATATGGCAGAATATAAATAAACCCGACACCAGTTCAATAGTGACCGTAGTAATAACAATAACTTTATTATCGATATATATGAAAAGGATAAGCTGCCCATGATTCATGGGCAGCAAGAATGCTTATTATCGTCATCCTGACGATAATTCGCTTAATCCCAGCTCAGTACCACTTTGCCAGACTGGCCGGAGCGCATCGCGTCAAAGCCTTTCTGGAAGTCATCAATACCGAAACGGTGGGTGATAATCGGCGAAAGATCGAGGCCAGACTGGATCAGCGCCGCCATCTTATACCAGGTTTCAAACATTTCGCGGCCGTAAATCCCTTTGATAAACAGCCCCTTGAAGATGACCTTGGTCCAGTCGATAGACATATCCGACGGAGGAATACCCAGCATCGCAATACGTCCACCGTGGTTCATGGTATCGAGCATGGTACGAAACGCCGGCGGCGCGCCGGACATCTCCAGACCCACGTCGAAGCCTTCGGTCATCCCCAGCTCGGCCATCACGTCGTTAAGATTCTCTTTAGCGACGTTAACCGCGCGGGTGACGCCCATTTTACGCGCCAGCTCCAGACGATATTCGTTAACATCGGTAATCACCACGTTACGCGCGCCGACATGTTTCGCCACCGCCGCGGCCATCACGCCGATCGGGCCAGCGCCGGAAACCAGAACATCTTCACCGACCAGGTCGAAGGAAAGCGCGGTATGCACAGCGTTGCCGAACGGGTCGAAGATGGATGCCAGGTCGTCGGAGATATTATCCGGGATTTTGAAAGCGTTGAAGGCCGGGATCACCAGATATTCAGCGAAACAGCCCGGGCGGTTTACCCCCACGCCGATGGTATTACGGCACAGATGGGTACGACCGCCACGGCAGTTGCGGCAATGTCCGCAGGTGATATGCCCTTCGCCGGAAACGCGATCGCCAAGCTTAAAGCCGCGAACTTCCTGACCGATACCCACGACTTCACCAACGTACTCATGCCCCACCACCATCGGAACCGGAATGGTTTTCTGCGACCATTCGTCCCAGTTATAGATGTGCACGTCGGTACCGCAAATCGCGGTCTTACGGATTTTAATCAGCAGATCGTTATGGCCGACTTCCGGTTCCGGTACGTCGGTCATCCAGATGCCTTCTTCCGCTTTCAGTTTGGATAACGCTTTCATCTCACACCCTTATTAGGCGATGACGCCCAGTTGTTTGCCGATGCGGGTAAAGGCTTCCACCGCACGTTCAATTTGTTCAGGGGTATGCGCCGCCGACATCTGGGTGCGAATACGCGCCTGGCCTTTTGGAACCACCGGATAGAAGAAACCGGTGACGTAAATACCTTCTTTCTGCAGTTCGCGCGCGAATTCCTGCGCGATGGTGGCTTCACCGAGCATCACCGGGATGATCGCGTGGTCGGCACCTGCGAGGGTAAAGCCTGCGGCGGTCATTTTTTCGCGGAACAGGCGCGCGTTAGCCCACAGGCGATCGCGCAGTTCGCTGCCCGCTTCCACCATCTCCAGCACCTTGATAGAAGCGGCGACGATGGCCGGCGCCAGGGAGTTGGAGAACAGATAAGGACGGGAACGCTGGCGCAGCCACTCAACGACTTCTTTGCGCGCGGCGGTGTAACCGCCTGACGCGCCGCCCAGCGCTTTACCCAACGTGCCGGTGATGATGTCGACGCGGCCCATCACGTCGCAATATTCATGGGAACCGCGGCCATTTTCGCCGACAAAGCCCACGGCGTGAGAATCATCGACCATCACCAGCGCATCGTATTTATCCGCCAGGTCGCAGACGCCTTTCAGGTTGGCGATCACCCCGTCCATCGAGAAAACGCCATCGGTGGCGATCAGCACGTGGCGAGCGCCAGCTTCGCGCGCTTCTTTCAGACGCGCTTCCAGCTCCTGCATATCGTTGTTGGCATAGCGGAAACGCTTCGCTTTACACAGGCGCACGCCGTCGATGATCGACGCATGGTTCAGCGCATCAGAGATAATAGCGTCTTCCGGCCCCAGCAGCGTTTCAAACAGGCCGCCGTTGGCATCAAAGCAAGAGGAGTAGAGAATCGCGTCTTCCATACCGAGGAAATCCGCCAGTTTTTTCTCAAGCTGCTTATGCGTGTCCTGGGTACCGCAGATGAAGCGCACCGAGGCCATCCCGAAGCCGTGGCTGTCCATGCCGGATTTCGCCGCGGCGATCAGTTCCGGGTGGTTCGCCAGGCCCAGATAGTTGTTGGCGCAGAAGTTAATGACGTGGCTGTCGCCGACGGTGATGTCCGCCTGCTGAGCCGAAGTAATGATACGTTCTTCTTTAAACAACCCTTCCGCGCGCGCGGTATCCAGGTCATTGGTTAACTGTTTGTAGAAATCACCACGCATTGCAACTCTCCAGATTCGGCAAAATTTGGCACATATTACCCAAAGCTATACGTTGATACGAGATGATGCATGCCTGAATGAATTATTTGCAGCATAAATCACGCGCGGCCAGCACCTTTTCGGCGAATGGCTGAAGCCTTTCGGATGTAGTGATATGATATGAGTATTCGTGTCCGGATTGTCTCCGGACCCTCTACTTCAAAGGTACAGTTATGATCATCGTAACCGGCGGCGCAGGCTTTATCGGCAGCAACATCGTTAAAGCCCTGAATGACAAAGGCATCACCGATATTCTGGTTGTAGACAATCTGAAAGACGGCACCAAATTCGTAAACCTGGTGGATCTGGACATCGCTGACTACATGGATAAAGAAGATTTTCTGATCCAGATTATGGCTGGCGAAGAGTTCGGCGAGGTCGAAGCGGTATTCCACGAAGGCGCCTGCTCTTCCACCACCGAGTGGGACGGCAAGTATGTGATGGATAACAACTATCAGTACTCCAAAGAGGTGCTGCACTACTGCCTGGAGCGTGAAATCCCGTTCCTGTACGCCTCTTCCGCCGCCACCTACGGCGGGCGCACCAGCGACTTTATCGAATCCCGCGAATTCGAAAAACCGCTGAACGTCTACGGCTACTCAAAATTCCTGTTCGACGAATACGTCCGTCAGATCCTGCCGGAAGCAGATTCGCAGATTGTCGGCTTCCGTTATTTCAACGTCTACGGGCCGCGCGAAGGCCACAAAGGCAGCATGGCGAGCGTGGCCTTCCACCTCAATACCCAGTTGAATAATGGCGAAAATCCGAAACTGTTCGAAGGCAGCGATGGATTCAAACGCGACTTCGTCTATGTCGGCGACGTCGCCGCGGTGAACCTGTGGTTCTGGGAAAATGGCGTTTCCGGTATCTTCAACCTTGGTACTGGCCGCGCGGAATCCTTCCAGGCGGTCGCCGATGCGACCCTGGCGTACCATAAGAAAGGCAGCATTGAGTACATCCCGTTTCCGGACAAACTGAAAGGCCGCTACCAGGCATTCACCCAGGCCGATCTGACTAACCTGCGTAAAGCGGGCTATGACAAACCGTTCAAAACCGTTGCCGAAGGCGTAACGGAATATATGGCCTGGCTCAACCGCGACGCGTAAGAAACAAGCATGAAAATATTGGTGATAGGCCCGTCTTGGGTGGGCGACATGATGATGTCGCAAAGTCTTTATCGTACGCTCAGGGCGCGCTATCCCCAGGCGATTATCGACGTGATGGCGCCGGCATGGTGCCGTCCGTTGTTATCGCGCATGCCGGAAGTCAATGAAGCGATTGCCATGCCGCTCGGCCACGGCGCGCTGGCTATCGGCGAACGCCGCAAACTCGGCCACAGCCTGCGCGATCGTCGTTACGATCGTGCTTATGTGCTGCCGAATTCGTTTAAATCGGCATTGGTGCCTTTCTTTGCCAACATCCCGCTGCGCACCGGCTGGCGCGGCGAAATGCGCTACGGCCTGCTCAACGACGCCCGCGTGCTGGATAAAGACGCCTGGCCGCTGATGGTGGAGCGCTACGTGGCGCTGGCCTACGATAACGGCGTCATGCGCTGCGCTAAAGACCTTCCACAGCCGCTGCTGTGGCCGCACCTGCAGGTCAACGACGGCGAAAAATCACAGGCCTGCAACGCCTTTAATCTCTCAAACGATCGGCCAATTATCGGCTTCTGCCCCGGCGCGGAATTCGGCCCAGCAAAACGCTGGCCGCATTATCACTACGCCGCGCTGGCGAAAAAGCTCATTGACGATGGTTATCAGATAGCGCTCTTCGGCTCAGCAAAAGATAACGATGCCGGCAAAGAGATCATCGCCGCGCTCAGCAGCGAGCAGCAGGCCTGGTGCCGTAATCTGGCTGGCGAAACCCAGCTGGAACAGGCCGTGATCCTGATTGCCGCCTGTCAGGCCGTGGTCAGCAACGATTCTGGGCTGATGCACGTCGCCGCCGCCCTGGACCGCCCGCTGGTGGCGCTGTACGGCCCGAGCAGCCCGGACTTTACCCCGCCGCTGTCGCACAAAGCACGGGTTATTCGCCTGATTAGCGGCTACCACAAAGTGCGCAAAGGGGATGCCGCTGAAGGTTATCATCAGAGCCTGATCGACATCACTCCAGAACGCGTCCTGCAGGAGCTGAACGAACTGTTAGCGGAAAAAACCGAGCACGAGGAAGCGTAACGGATGCGGGTATTGATCGTAAAAACCTCATCCATGGGCGACGTACTACACACGCTGCCCGCGCTAACCGATGCTGTGCAGACCATTCCCGGCATCCGCTTTGATTGGGTGGTTGAAGAGGGCTTCGCACAGATCCCTTCATGGCATGAGACCGTCGAGCGGGTGATTCCGGTGGCGATTCGCCGCTGGCGCAAAGCCTGGTTTTCCGCGCCTATCAAAGCGGAAAGAAAAGCCTTTCGCGAGGCCGTAAAGGCCGTCAACTACGATGCTATTATCGATGCCCAGGGGCTGGTGAAAAGCGCCGCGCTGGTGACGCGTCTGGCGCATGGCATTAAACATGGCATGGACTGGCAGTCCGCCCGCGAGCCGCTGGCGAGCCTGTTTTATAACCGTCGCCACCATATCGCCGTTCAACAGCATGCGGTAGAGCGTACGCGCGAACTGTTCGCCAAAAGCCTCGGCTATGCCCGGCCGCAGACGCAGGGTGATTACGCCATCGCGCGCCACTTTATTCGCCCCGACTCACCGGTAGCAGAGCCGTATCTGGTCTTCCTGCACGCCACCACCCGCGATGATAAACACTGGCCGGAAGCGCGCTGGCAAGAGCTTCTCGATCTGCTGGCAGATAGCGCCGTACGGATCAAACTGCCGTGGGGCGCGCCGCATGAAGAGGCGCGGGCAAAACGGCTGGCGGAAGGGCGCAAGAACGTCGACGTATTGCCGCGCATGAGTCTTGAGCAGGTCGCCCAGATTCTGGCTGGCGCACGCGGCGTGGTTTCCGTCGATACTGGCCTGAGCCATTTGACCGCCGCGCTCGATAAACCCAATTTCACGCTCTACGGCCCAACCGATCCGGGACTGATTGGCGGATATGGTAAAAATCAGCGTATTATCCGCCCGGTTAACTCATCGCAGCTTGCCGATTTAGACGCTGCTGCGGTTTTTGCACAAATAGAGCCATTGCTGGTAGCAGAGAAAGCCTATGTCTGATTTTTTTTCAGAGCAACGTCCGCCTAAACGCGTGCTGATCATCAAGCTTCGCCACCATGGCGATGTACTTTTAACATCTCCAGTCTTTACGGTAATGAAAAAAAACTGGCCAGACGCCGAAGTGGATGCCCTGGTGTATGACGATACTCAGGCGATGTTGACCAGTCATCCGTATATTAATCAGGTGCATACGATTGGCCGCCAGTGGCGAAAAAAAGGCTGGCTCGCGCAGTTTCGCTTATATCGCGAACTGCTCAATACGCTAAAAGCGCGTCAGTATGACGTGTTGATTAACCTGACCGAACACTGGCACGGCGCGCGTCTGGCGCGTCGCCTGAAGCCCCGCGTGTCGGTCGGTTTCAAACCCGATAAGCGCAGCGGCCTGGCGCGTCGTCGTTGGGTAAAATCATTTACCACGCTGTATCCGGCGATTCAGGATAACTCTCGTCATATGGTTGAGGTGAATCTCGATGCGTTGCGCCGTATCGGTATCCACCCGCAAAACGCGGCGGACAAAAATACGCTCTTTGTACCAGGAGAGGCGGCAGAGAAATCGATCGCTGAAAAACTCGACGCCTTCGGCCTTAGCAGTAAATCCTATATTCTGGTGCACCCGACCTCGCGCTGGATGTTTAAGGCCTGGCAAATCGACAAACTGGCAAGGACCATTGACACCCTGGCCGCTCGCGGATTGCCTGTTATTCTTTCTGCCGCGCCGTCGAAAGAAGAAACGGCCTACATGAACGAGTTACGCGCCGCTCTCACCCAGCCGGTTTTCGATTTGAGCGGACAGTTAAATCTGAAAGAGCTTGGCGCCTTGATGAAGCACGCCCGTCTCTACTTCGGCGTTGATTCAATGCCGATGCATTTAGCCAGCGCGGTCGGAACGCCGACGGTGGCCATTTTCGGCCCAACCGGCGCTATCAAGTGGTCGCCGTGGGGCGTGCCATATCGTGTGATTACCGCCGGGTTTACCTGCCAGCCGTGCGGCAAAGCCGGCTGCGGCGACAGTCAGGTTTCGGACTGCATCACTGCTATTACTCCGCAGCAAGTCCTGAGCGCGATTGACACTCTGTTACTGGAATCTCCATGATGAAACTGGCTATCGTTCGCCAAACCTGGAACCCTAACGGCGGCGCAGAGCGTTTTGTCTCGCGCGCGCTTAACGTGTTAGCGCAGGATTCCGCGCTGGACGTCACGCTGATCGCCCGCTCATGGGAGGAGTCGGCAAACTGGAAAACGTTGACGGTAAATCCTCCTTTCCGTAACCGCACGGTACGTGAACGCGGCTTCGCTCAGGCCGCTGCCGCTCATTTCGCAGACTTTGATATCGTACAGTGCCATGAGCGCATCCCCGGTGCGACGATCTTCCGCGCTGGCGATGGCGTGCACGCGGCCTGGCTTGAGCAATATAACCGCATCCTTTCGCCGCTCTCTCGTCTGGCGCAGTCCTTTAGCCATTACCATCGCTATATTCTCAGCGCTGAGCGGGAGATGTTCACACACCCCGCGTTACGCAAAGTTATCTGTAATTCAAAAATGGTTCGCGATGATATCGCGCGCCGCTTTCAACTCGCCGACGATCGGCTAACCGTTATCTACAACGGTGTCGATACCGCGCATTTTCATCCGGACGTTAAAGCGTTGTCCCTGCGTAGCTCACTGGGGATCCCCGAGTCAGCGCCGGTACTGGCCTATGTCGGATCAGGATTTTCGCGGAAAGGCGTCGCGACAGCGCTGCGCGCCGTCGCCGCTCATGCTGACGTTTGGTTGCTGATCGCCGGGCGCGATAAACATGCGCATCGTTTTAGCGCGCTGGCGAAGCGGTTGAAGATTGCCGATCGCGTCAAATTTCTCGGTCCGGTTTCCGATGTACGCCAGGTATATGGTTCGGCCGACGCCCTGATCTTACCCACATTGTACGATCCATTCCCTAACGTCTGCGTCGAGGCTATGGCCTGCGGACTACCGCTGCTAACCAGTTTCGGCTGTGGCGCAGCGGAGTGGATTGAACAAGGCATCAACGGCTGGGTATGCGATGCGCTCGACGTCATTGGCTATCAGGATGCCATCGGCGAATGGTTAAAGGGCCGCGAGCGCAACGTTGATTTTGCGGCCAACGCACGCGCCACCGCCGCCCCCTATACGCTTGAACGCATGGCGGAAGAACTGCAGGCGCTTTATCGCGATCTTTTACGCTGAGCCGCCGAGCGGAAAACGCTTTCCATCGCCTCTAACATACATTCGCGAGTAAAATGGGTTGTGAGATACTCATAGCCCTGCTCCGCTAACTGGCGGCGCAGTGATGCGTCCTGATAGAGAGTAACGATCGCTTCCCGTAGCGCATCAACATCATTCTGCGCAATAAGTAACCCCGTCCGGCGGTCGATAACCGCATCACCAGTACCACCAGCATCAGTAGCAATCGTCGCTATCCGCGAAGCCAGAGACTGTAAGACCCCCTGCGGCACGCCTTCCATATCATGAGAAGGACTAATTGCCACATCAAAAGCCGGGAACCAGCGCTGCGGGTCAGGGCGATGTCCTGCCATCACCACACGAGATAGCAAATTGAGCTGAATAATCTGCTCCTCCAGGGCCTCGCGGTGCGGCCCCTCACCGACAATCGCCAGCTTCACCGTGGGATCGTTTATTTGCGCTAACGCTTTCAGCAACACGCTGTGGCCTTTGTTAGGGCGCAGATGCGATACGACACCTAGCCAAAAATCGTTCTGCGAGAGCTCGCAATACGCTCGAGCATCATTTTTGTCATCAGGATAGAAACGCTGCGTATCCACACCGCTCGGTACTGAAGTGGTTTGTTCAAGCGGTACGCCCAGCGCCGTCATTTGATGACGAAGCGCTTCGCCAGTCGTAACGATGTGCGCACAGGCGGTGCGAAATAGCCAACGCGTTGTCCAGTTATTACGCGGAACGCCGGAGGCATGGCGCGTACGCACTAACGGAATAGGATTTGCCAGAGTCAAGTTAGCCAACGCCACCAGCCAGGTATCGGCTGAGTTATGGCTGTTAATAACATCAATATTATTACCCTGTTCCAACAGCCAGCGCCGCAGCCGCATCAGATTACTCAGATTTTTACGCTTTAATGGCATCGTGACGACGGTTAATCCTGCCGCCTGCGCCATCTGATGCAACGGCGCAGATTCCGGGCACAGTATGGTCACGGTGTGACCCCGGGCCACCATACCTAACGATTCATTAATGATGCGCAGAGGCTGGCCGCCCTTGCCGCCATCGGCTTCAGTGTGAACGATGTGCATACTTTTCCAGTTCCTGACAGTGGAGCGATAGTATATACATCGAGAGCGGAGATGTGCATGGTCTGTGAGGAACGCAAAGAGGAATGTGCGACCGCTTACAATTATCCCTCTTCTTCATAAGTACGATGTATGTTAGTTTTCCCATCCACGGATTATTGACGGTGGCTGGCATTTCAGCTGCTGTCATATTGTTAACTCACGCTGCCGGAAAGCTGGTTTGTCAAACCCGCCTCTAAACTATGACTAAAACCCGTAATTTTTTTGCAGGACTGACGTTTTTGTACGTCCTGGCATTATGTTTTGTCTGGCCGATTCCTAACGACCAACTCCTTTTCAACCGCAATGGTTTTATCTACACCATTATTTTATGCAGTTTCGGCCTATTCTTTACCAGCCGCACCGCTCGCCAGAAGATTGATACACACCAAATAAAGTTTGTATTGATTACCCTCTGGCTACTAACGCTTTATATCTTGCTCAACGGCCTGTTCGTCGCCCCGGATCTAAAAGAAATGGTCGGTACCTGGGATGGACAATGGCTGCGCCCGGTCCTGCTGTTTTGTTCCGGTCTGATTCTGATGCCGGTACTGCAGACCCAGTTCCCTTCCTTAACCAGCGCACGGCTGTTCACACTGATCGTGCTTTGTTTCTGGGGCGTGATTTGTATTCATCTCCTGGATTCCGCCTGGCTGTACTGGCGCGATGGCTATATCCACTGGGGCGAAACGCGGATTGTTTATAACCGCACCCGTATGAGCTTCCAGGTCAATATGATAACCGGCTTCCTGCTGGCGGAATTACTGGCCCGAGCGTTAATCAAAAAGCGCTTCCTGTGTCTGAATACCCCGATCGTTACGCTGTTGTTGATCTCTAACCTGATTTGTACCGCACTGGTTGATACGCGCTGGGGCACAATAGGGCTGGTCGGCAGCCTGTTCTCAACCTTTATCCTGCTTAGCCTGAACGCCCAGCGCCGCAGCCGCGTCGTACTTACTTTAGGCCTGTTAGTCGCTCTGTTCTGCTCCGCGATTTTCCTCGGTTACGCCTCCTGGAAAACCGATCCGCGCTGGCAGAGTCTGGAAAGCGATGCGGTCGCTGGCTGGAACGCGCCATTTACCAGCTTCTGCTATAACCGCGTTGACGGCACTATCCCGCTCAACGCCCAGGGTAAAGAGATCGATCACTCTAACGGCTGCCGAGCCAGCTTCTTCCATCAAGGCTGGAAGCTTGTTGGCGAGCACCCGGCAGGAATTGGCCCTCGCAAAGAGGCGTTTCGCTATATTCTGCGTCGCGATACTCAGGATATGCATATTACGATTCCGCACAGCCATTATGGGCTAATCGAATTTGGCCTGCAGAACGGCGTGGTCGGGATTGCCGGCTGGCTTATCTTACTGGCGGGCTGCTGGTATATCGGCTGGCGTGAATTCCGCCATGGTAAAACTATGGTTGGGTTATTCCTGCTGCTGTTTACCATCGGCTTCTTCTCGCGAACCATGGTCGACCACAATCTCAAAGACCATTATCTCGAGCAATATATGATGTTGACTGGTTTGCTCATCGGCATCGCCGCGCTGCGACCGCGTGAGAATTATTCGCCAAACGACTAACCATACCTCCGCGCCAGTGGCTTTCTTTATCGCATCATAGATAATAGAGAGCGCTGGCGCAGTTCATATCCGAACTCTGCAACACAAACAGTGTCCAAGCGTAGCACTAGACGTCCCGCTTTTATCACGGAGTAAGCATGTCAGACATTCCTGTCCTGAGCCTTATCGTCGCGGTTTATAACGGTGAGAAATTCCTGAGCGCATTTTTTGACAGCATAAAAGCTCAGCAAATTAGCGGCCTTGAAATCATCGTCGTTAATGACGGTTCAACGGACAACTCTGCTTCTGTTATCAACCACTACGCCGGTGAGTTTGCCCAGTTCCACGTCATCGATCAGGCCAACGGCGGCGTGTCCGCGGCACGTAATAGCGGTCTTGCGGTAGCGCGGGGAGAGTATGTCGCCTTCCCCGATATCGATGACGTAATCTACCCGGGGATGTATTCCCGTTTACTGGAGATCGCCCACCAGAACAACCTTGACGTCGCTACCTGTAACGGTAATTACATTTATGATGATGGGCGTCCCAGCAAAAAAATATTCCCTTCAGACCGTCTTGCGTCCACTGGCGTCCTTGAGGGGCCGGATTGGCTAAATATGGCGCTGGAGTCGCGCAAGTTTTTGCACGTCACCTGGCTAAATATTTATCGCCACGCGCTGATTAAAGAAAATAATTTTTCTTTCGAACCGGGGCTACGCCATCAGGATATTCCCTGGACGACCGAAATACTGCTGGTAGCCAAACGCGTGCAGTACATCGATGAAGTCTTTTATGATTATCTGATCCACTCAGCTTCGGTATCCCATACCCCTGGTACCGACGATACGCGGATGCGCTCTTCACGTCACTATATGAAAATACTGACAATGCTGGATGCCATTAATCAGCGCTACCCGGAACAGGTGAAACGCGTTCCCGGCTGTCATTGGCAAATCGCTAAAGAGGGTTTAGGTATTCTGCATAGCATCAATAATATCGAAGACCTCGCCAAAAAAAGGGAAATTACGCAAGAACTCTTTGACCGCGGCATCTGGTCGATGATCTGGAAAAATGCGCGTGGATTACGCCTCCGCTGGCGTCTGGGACGTCGTTATTTTCGTTTAAAAAAACTGGTCAAATAAAGCGAACCTATGAATAAGCTTAAATTGCACGCCGTTTCTCGCAGCGATTTTATCGCTAAAAATTATGCTGACTTCCAGACGCTGCTCGATAACCGGGTCGATCCCAACACCATTCCAGAGCGTTTTTATTGCGGCGGACGCGGTGGCTGGACATTCCAGACGACGCTGGCCCTCAATTATTATTATGGCGACGCGATAGAATGCTCTTTCGGCTCTGAATGCCGCCCCGATGCTATCAATCTGATGCATAACGATGATTTCGGTTCTCGCGTCAAGCCCTGGCGAGGTGTCACCGTCGTCGCGCGCGCTGACCGACCACCGGTTATCGGCGCGGATTATGTCGTTGACCAAAATCCGGAAGTTGACGGTCACAGTAATCGTATCTTCGTCCCTTATTGGCCGCAGCCGGGTGTTCAGCCGCGCGAGCGCACGGATAACACTATTCAAACCGTGGCCTATTTCGGGCGCGTCGATAGTTTCCCGGCGGAATATCAAAGCGATGAATTTAAACAACGCCTGGCTGAACAAGGTATTGCCTTGCGTATCTCGTTCAACAACTGGACAGACTACCGCGATGTCGATATTTGTGTGAGTTTCCGTAAATCACATGACCATAAGCTAGCGCGCAAACCGGCCAGCAAGCTTATCAATAACTGGTTGGGCAAAACGGTAATGATTTGTGACGATGAACAATCGTTCCGGGCAATTCGCGAAAGCGAACTCGACTATCTGATAGCTAAGAATCCGGACGAAGCCTTCGCAGCGATCATGAAGTTAAAGAACGACCCCGAGCTCTATCAAAAGATGCGCGAACAAGGGGAGAAACGGCTTCAGGTCTATTCAAGGGAAGCCGTTGCCGCCCGTTGGATGGCGCTTTTTGAAGATATCTGGCGCAAGGGTTTGAATGCACGTTCAATGCCGGTCCGCGCCCTCCGCTTTGGTTTTGGCAAAGCGATTCGTCCTTTGACCAAAAAGTACTGAGTTACGATGATGACTTTACACCGCAATCTTATACGTACATTACTGCTGACGGTCGCTTTTGCCGTGCTGTTCGCGCTGCCAGAAATCATTATCCTGTTAAAGGACCACGTCTATAGCCCGAAGGCTGGAGACCTCTCGCTTTATCTGATTATTTCGCTGCTGGCGGCGGTAAGTATACGCTTCTTTATCACCCGCTTGCTGTTGGCGATTACCTTCATCGTGCAAATTAGCGAAGCGATTTACTATCAGTTTTATGGCCAGTTCTATGGCCCAAGCGAGGTATGGCTGGCGTTCGTCGAAACCAAAGATATCGCCAGCGGCATTACCGACAGCCTCGGCACGTTGGGAATTTACTTCGTTATCATGTTTATCGCTGTTGTTTTTGCCCTGTTCTTTACGCGCCGTTTTGCGCCGCAGTGGCCTAAGCTGCTGGCCGTGCCATGTCTGGTAGCGATTCTGGTGATGTTTGTCGGCCAGTTTTACAAAGCGATCAACGGCCAGATGTATAAGTTCAACCCGGATCTGCGTCACTCGCTTCTGCGTAACGGCCTTTCGGCCATGAGCTACAGCGCTATTCGCCTGATACCAGAGGCGATTTCCGGTGATAACCAGAAACTAACAACCTACGAGCCGTATAAAGTCACGCCGATCCCGCAAAGCCAGGTCGGCCGCTACTCTATTATTCTCGCTATCGGTGAAAGCCTGAACCCGCACCACATTAGCGCGTTGGGTTATGAACGAGATACCACCCCTGAATTGAAAGCGCTTATGGAGCAATATCAGGGAACCGGACGGCTAATCGTCTCCAATGCCGTCTCTACTCGCGTGGCTATTCCGATGTTAGTCAATAACCTGCGCGAGCCTGACAACTACGCCGCCTACAAGAATAAATCAGCGAACATTTTTGTTAATGCGCAGAAGCGTGGTTATCAAACGGCATTTATCTCTGCCCAAGGGCTGGAAGGCTTAAGTAACTGGATTGGCATCCACGCGCTCAACCTGTGGGAAGATACACAGGTGCGACCGGCGCCAGAAATCGGCGCTGATGTGGTTCTTACCCCCTCAGTAGAAAAAGCCGATATTAACTGGGCGAAGCCGTTCCTGATGGTTCTTAACAGCCGGGCGCCACATATCCCTTACGACCGCAACATTCCGCAGGGATTTGCCCGCTTCTCAACACCGGAAGCCGGCGATGAAGTCACCCAGAAGAAAAACGAGTATGATGACGCGGTTCGCCTTTACGATCGTGAACTGGCCTCGGCGATTCGCGCGGTTATGGCCAAGTCGAAATTACCCGTCCTGGTCTTCGTCACCTCCGATCACGGTGAACGCGTCGGCGATGGCGGCTTATTTGGCCACTCTATCGTTTCAATGCCAATCGCGCAGGTTCCGTTCCTCTACTTTAGTAACGACCCGGCCTATTCAATGCACAATATTGCGCCTCAGATGCCGTTGAACCACTATCAACTGGCAACGCTGATCAACAAAATGTTAGGGTACACCATTGAAAACCCTAATCAGAAAGATGACAGTTACTTTATTACTGGCGGCGATATTCGCGGTCTTTCTGAGCGTGTAACCTATCATTTGAATGCACTCCCTCCTGCGGAACAATAATTCTGCGGCGTATAGAAGGTGGGCAATCATTGCCCACCTTTGCCAACATCGGGTATGGAAGACAACAAAAGGACTGGGAAAGCGCCAAAGAGATAGCTTTACGCGGGTTAAATGCTTAGAATTTGCCCGCAAAAAACCTAAAACGGATAAATAGTTTGGAATTGCTTTATACCACCCTACTCTACCTCATTCAGCCGCTGGTGTGGCTGCGACTGCTGCTGCGCAGCCGTAAGGCGCCGGCCTACCGAAAACGCTGGGCTGAACGTTATGGCTTCTGTCAAAACAAGGTAGTGCCGGATGGCATTCTGCTGCACTCCGTCTCCGTCGGTGAAACGCTGGCGGCGATCCCGTTAGTACGCGCGCTACGCCATCGCTATCCCTCACTGCCCATCACCGTCACGACCATGACGCCAACCGGCTCAGAGCGAGCGATGTCTGCCTTCGGTAAAGATGTTCATCACGTGTATCTGCCGTATGACCTACCCTGCGCCATGAACCGTTTCCTCAACAGCGTACAGCCGAAACTGGTCATCGTGATGGAAACCGAGCTGTGGCCGAACATGGTCGCCGCGCTGCACAAACGTAAAATCCCGCTGGTTATCGCCAACGCGCGCCTGTCAGAGCGTTCCGCGAAAGGCTATGCCAAACTCGGCGGCTTCATGCGCCGCCTGTTAAGCCGTATTACGCTTATCGCCGCGCAAAATGAAGAGGACGGCAACCGCTTCCTCGCGCTCGGCCTTAAACGTAACCAACTGGCGGTGACCGGCAGCCTGAAATTCGATATTTCCGTCACCCCGGAACTGGCGGCCCGCGCCGTTACCCTGCGTCGCCAATGGGCGCCGCACCGTAAAGTGTGGATAGCCACCAGCACTCACGACGGTGAAGAACAAATCATCCTGCAGGCGCATAAAAAACTGCTGGAAACCTTCCCCGACCTGCTGCTGATCCTCGTGCCGCGCCATCCGGAACGCTTCGGCGACGCCCGCGACATGGTGCAAAAAGCCGGGATGAGCTTCACCATGCGCAGCACCGGTGAAATTCCGTCTAACAGCACTCAGGTGGTGATTGGCGATACCATGGGCGAATTGATGCTGCTCTACGGCATTGCCGACCTGGCGTTCGTCGGCGGCAGCCTGGTTGAACGCGGTGGACACAACCCGCTCGAACCCGCCGCCCACGCTATTCCGGTGCTAATGGGTCCGCACACCTTCAACTTTAAAGATATCTGCGCCAAGCTGCAGCAGGACGATGGCCTGATCACCGTCACGGACGCCGACTCGCTGGTCAGAGAGGTTTCTACCCTGCTGACGGACGAAGATTATCGACTGTGGTACGGTCGCCACGCGGTGGAAGTACTGCATCAAAACCAGGGCGCGCTGTCGCGTCTGCTACAGTTATTGCAACCCTACCTGCCGCAGCGGAGCCACTAATGTCGACCCGACTCTCCGTCGTGATGATCGCCAAAAACGCCGCCGACCTGCTCGCCGATTGCCTGGCGTCGGTAAGCTGGGCGGATGAAGTGGTGGTGCTGGACTCCGGCAGTACCGACAATACCGTCGAACTGGCCCGTAGCCTCGGCGCCCAGGTCTATAGCAACACCGACTGGCAAGGCTACGGCATTCAGCGCCAGCGCGCACAGGATTACGCCACTCACGACTGGGTGCTGATGATTGATACCGACGAGCGCGTTACGCCTGAGTTGAAAGAGTCTATCCTCAAGGTACTGGACGCGCCGCAGCGCGGCGTTATCTATAGCATCGCCCGGCGTAACTACTTCCTCGGGCGCTTTATGCGCCACAGCGGCTGGTATCCCGATCGGGTGATGCGCCTGTACGAACGCGCGCGTTACCGCTATAACGATAATCTGGTGCATGAATCTCTGGATAGCCTCGGCGCCGAAGTCGTGCCGCTCAGCGGCGATCTGCTGCACCTGACCTGCCGCGACTTCTCCGGCTTCCAGCAGAAACAGCTGGCGTATGCCGCAGCCTGGGCGCTTGAGCGCCATCAGAAGGGCAAGACAACCTCGATGGCGGGGATTTTCAGCCATACGCTGGGCGCCTTCGTGAAAACGCTGCTGCTGCGCGGCGGCGTGCTGGATGGAAAACAGGGTTGGCTGCTGGCGGTAGTCAATGCGCAATACACGTTTAATAAATACACCGAGCTGTGGGCACTCAGCCGCGGCTACTCGGAGAAAGTGTAATTATGGGCACAAAAGCGATCTATCCGGGCACCTTTGACCCTATCACCAACGGCCATATCGATATCGTCACCCGCGCGGCGGGTATGTTTGATAAGGTTTTGCTGGCCATCGCCGCCAGCCCGAGCAAAAAACCAATGTTTAGCCTCGATGAACGCATTGCGCTGGCGGAGCAGGCAACGGCGCATCTAGTCAACGTTGAGGTGATTGGCTTCAGCGATTTGATGGCCAATTTCGCCCGCGCGCAGCAGGCGAATATTCTCATTCGCGGCCTGCGGGCAGTGGCGGATTTCGAATATGAAATGCAGCTGGCGCACATGAACCGCCATTTGATGCCCACGCTGGAAAGCGTGTTCCTGATGCCGTGCAAAGAGTGGTCGTTTATCTCTTCATCGCTGGTTAAGGAAGTGGCGCGCCACCAGGGCGACGTCTCCCACTTCCTGCCGCCTAACGTACATCAGGCGCTGTTAAATAAGCTGAAGTAGCATTTCCTGCCCCCGCTCGCGCTGCGCGTAGCGGGGCTGCCAGCTTATCTGGCCTGGCATAATCCACAACCCTCTCCACTACTTCTGACACTGGCGGCAATAAAAGGTCGCGCGCTGAGCGTGTTTGCTGGCGATAATCGGCGTGCCGCAGATCCGGCACGGCTCGCCTTTGCGGCCATATACCTGCAGCTCCTGGGCGAAATATCCCGGTTTACCGTCGCTTTGCAGGAAATCCTTCAGCGTCGTTCCACCCTGCTCAATCGAGCGCAGCAGCACCAGCTTAATCATCTTCACTAACCACTCGCATTCCTGATGCGAGAGCGACGAGGCCAGCCGATCGGGATGGATCCCGGCGGAAAACAGCGATTCGCTGGCGTAGATATTCCCCACGCCCACCACCAGCTTGTTATCCATCAGCCAGGGTTTAATGGCGGTTTTCTTCTTCGCGCAACGCTGCTGGAGATAGTCGGCGTTGAATTCATCGCTTAGCGGCTCCGGGCCGAGATGCGCCAGCACCGGATGACCATCCAGCTCTTTAGTCCATAACCAGGCGCCAAAGCGGCGAGGATCGGTATAGCGCAGCACTTTACCGTTACTCAGCACCAGGTCGACGTGGTCGTGTTTTTCAGCCGGCTGCTCTTCACTGAGGATGCGCAGGCTGCCGGACATGCCAAGATGAATAATGATCCAGCCGTGACGCAGCTCCAGCAGCAGGTATTTGGCGCGTCGGCGCACGCTCAGCACCGGTTCGTCGCTGAGGCGGTAAATCTCTTCGGATACTGGCCAACGCAGGCGCCCGTTGCGCACTACGGCATGCAGGATGTTAGCGCCCACCAGATGCGGCTCAATGCCGCGACGGCTGGTTTCGACTTCGGGTAATTCAGGCATTTTTTTCCTCTTAACCACACAGTTTCGGGTGACAGGGAGGCAGCGGGAAGAGAGGCCGGAAGGCTTAATAAAGCAAGCGGCCAGACTGAACGCATGCAGCCAACGCACCTGTAGCTCGAAGGATGAAGCATAAAACAAAAAACCCCGCCGGGGCGGGGTTTTAGTACAAGGAGACTAAAATTATTTGATTTTAGCTTCTTTGTAGATAACGTGCTGACGTACAACCGGATCGTACTTTTTCAGTTCCATTTTTTCCGGTTTGGTACGCTTGTTCTTCGTGGTGGTATAGAAGTGACCAGTACCAGCGGAAGAAACCAGCTTGATTTTCTCACGAATACCTTTAGCCATGATTTATTTCCTCTAAGTACTTAGTACTTTTCGCCACGGGCACGCAGTTCAGACAGAACTGTATCGATGCCTTTTTTATCGATTACACGCATACCTTTAGCAGATACGCGCAGGGTGACAAAACGCTTCTCGCTCTCAACCCAGAAACGGTGAGAGTGCAGGTTCGGCAGGAAACGGCGTTTAGTCGCGTTCAGTGCGTGGGAACGGTTGTTACCGGTCACCGGACGCTTGCCAGTAACTTGGCAGACTCGGGACATGTCTATTCTCCAAAAATCAAATTAGCTCGAGCTTCGTATGGGGTATTGGCGCCTCGTCAGGCTTTACAGCCCGGTCATCGCATAGTTCTATTGAACTCTCGATTGCCAGGCCCAAATGCCAAACCCGAGATTCTCAAAGGTGGCGTAGTATACGCTGACTCGGCGGTGTGCTCAAGTCCCGAACAGACAAAGATCCCGATAGATCGCATGATCGGGGCTAAATCCAGCCACGTTCGGCAAAAGAGACGTACGCGCCGCGGCCAATAATCAGATGATCAAGCACGCGTATCTCCATGAATCTACAACACTTAACCACCCTGTCGGTCATCAACTTATCCGACTTACTCGGTTCAGGACTACCGGAAGGATGATTATGGGCAAGGATCACCGCGGCGGCGTTCACTTTGATTGCTTCGCGTACAATTTCTCGCGGATGCACCTCTACGTGGCTAAGAGTACCAGAAAAAAGGCGGCTATGTTTCAATACCCGGTTCTGATTATCTAAAAAGATCGCCATAAAGATCTCCCGCTCTTCATCGGCGAGCTGGCTTTGTAAAAATTCTCGCGTCATGAGCGGCGTGACCAGCGACGGTTCCTCTCTCATCCGCAGGCTAAAATAGCGCCGCGCCAGTTCGGCAATACCTTTAAGTTGCGCATATTTCGCAATGCCGATACCGTCGATATCTGCAAATTGTTCTATCTCAGCCGATAACAGCCCGTACAGCGAACCGAAGCGCTGTAGCAAGCTGTGTGAAAATGTCAGTACATCCTGGGTACGTGTACCGGTACGCAAAAACAACGCCAGCAGCTCAACGTCGCTCAACGTTTCAATACCGTCGCGCAGCATTTTTTCCCGCGGCATCAATGATTCCTGTATATCCATTACCCTGTCTCCTTTCCCGTTCCTCGCCCATCCTGGCATACCCTTTTCGCGCTGCCGACCGGTGATTTCAAGGCCTGCGTAGCCCCTCGCAAAGTGAGTGTCCGGCATACGCACGATGCCACCGGGATTGTGATAAGATGCGCGGATTCTGGTGTATTTCAACAGGACAAAATCATGATGAGTCTGGCTGGTAAAAAGATCGTTCTCGGCGTGAGCGGCGGCATCGCCGCCTATAAAACGCCGGAACTGGTGCGCCGACTGCGAGAACGCGGCGCCGATGTACGCGTCGCCATGACGGAAGCCGCCAAGGCCTTTATTACCCCGTTGAGCCTGCAGGCGGTTTCCGGTTATCCGGTCTCCGATAGCCTGCTGGATCCGGCTGCCGAAGCGGCAATGGGCCATATTGAACTGGGCAAGTGGGCCGATCTGGTTATCCTTGCCCCGGCAACCGCCGATTTAATCGCCCGCGTCGCCGCCGGTATGGCGAACGATCTGGTCTCCACGATTTGCCTGGCTACGCCCTCGCCGGTGGCCGTCGTCCCGGCGATGAACCAACAGATGTATCGCGCCGCCGCCACCCAGCACAACCTTGCCACTATTGCCTCACGCGGCCTGTTGGTATGGGGCCCGGATAGCGGCAGCCAGGCCTGCGGTGACGTTGGCCCGGGCCGCATGCTCGATCCGCTGACTATCGTGGAGATGGCGGCGCAGCATTTCTCGCCTGTCAAAGATTTGCAACATCTCAACATCATGATTACCGCGGGCCCAACCCGCGAGCCGCTGGACCCAGTGCGCTACATCACCAACCATAGCTCCGGCAAAATGGGCTTCGCGATTGCCGCCGCCGCCGCACAACGCGGTGCGAACGTCACGCTGGTTAGCGGCCCGGTGTCGCTGCCGACGCCGCCGTTTGTGCAGCGCATCGATGTTGGCAGCGCGCTGGAAATGGAAGCGGCGGTGCAGAATGGCGTGCAACAGCAGCATATTTTCATCGGCTGCGCCGCCGTTGCCGACTACCGCGCAGCGATTGTCGCCGACGAGAAAATCAAAAAACAAGGTGATGAATTAACAATAAAAATGGTCAAAAATCCGGACATCGTCGCCGGGGTGGCCGCACTAAAAAATCACCGCCCGTACGTTGTTGGATTTGCCGCCGAAACAAATAATGTGGAAGAATACGCCCGGCAAAAACGTGCCCGTAAAAATCTCGACCTGATTTGCGCCAATGATGTTTCTCAGCCAAATCAAGGTTTTAATAGCGATAACAACGCATTACACCTTTTCTGGCAGGATGGGGATAAGCGCTTACCACTTGAGCGCAAGGAATTCCTGGGCCAATTATTACTCGACGAGATCGTTACCCGTTATGATGAAAAAAATCGACGTTAAGATTCTGGACCCGCGTGTTGGCAAGCAATTTCCGTTGCCAACCTATGCCACCTCCGGCTCAGCCGGACTTGACCTGCGTGCCTGTCTTGACGACGCCGTAGAGCTGGCGCCGGGCGCAACCACCCTGCTGCCGACTGGCCTTGCGATTCATATCGCCGATCCGTCTCTGGCGGCGGTGATTCTGCCGCGTTCCGGCCTGGGCCATAAACATGGCGTCGTGCTGGGCAACCTGGTCGGACTTATCGACTCCGACTACCAGGGCCAGCTGATGGTGTCCGTCTGGAACCGCGGCCAGCAGAGCTTTACTATCGAGCCGGGCGAGCGCATCGCGCAGATGGTCTTTGTGCCGGTGGTACAGGCGGAGTTTAATCTGGTGGAAGAATTTGACGCCACCGACCGCGGCGAAGGCGGATTCGGCCACTCAGGGCGCAAATAAGCCCGGCTATACGGAACCCGCATCCCAAAGCGCATAATGCAATAACATCACCGCAAACTAAGGTTTGCGGTCGCTTTGTGGATGCCTGCCTGACAAGTGCTTATTTTCAGGGGTATTTTAAAACATGGCAGAAAAACAAACTGCGAAAAGGAATCGTCGCGAAGAAATACTTCAATCTCTGGCGCTGATGCTTGAATCCAGCGATGGTAGTCAACGTATTACCACAGCGAAGCTGGCGGCCTCCGTCGGTGTTTCCGAAGCGGCGTTATACCGTCATTTTCCCAGTAAAACCCGCATGTTTGACAGCCTGATCGAGTTCATTGAAGACAGTCTGATTACGCGCATCAATTTGATTTTGAAAGATGAAAAGGACACCACGGCTCGTCTGCGCCTGATTGTTCTGCTGATTCTTGGGTTTGGCGAGCGTAATCCTGGGCTGACGCGTATCCTCACCGGCCACGCCTTAATGTTCGAACAGGACCGTCTGCAGGGTCGTATCAACCAGCTATTTGAACGTATCGAAGTTCAATTGCGTCAGGTGATGCGTGAAAAGAAAATGCGTGAGGGAGAAGGCTACACCCTCGACGAGACGCTACTGGCAAGCCAGCTGCTGGCATTTTGCGAAGGCATGCTGTCGCGTTTTGTACGTAGCGAGTTCAAGTACCGCCCTACGGATGATTTCGATGCCCGCTGGCCGCTGGTCGCCGCGCAACTGCAATAAATCTCAATATGCAGCCGCAAGGCTGCATGACTCATGCATTCACCTTCTTAGCGTGCTCTGGCTATACCGGCAGCCAGGCTGCCGGTTTCTGCATCAGACGCCGTAGGCTTCGCGGTAAGCGCGTACCGATGCCAAATGCTCAGCCATCTCAGGCTTTTCTTCCAGATAGGCGATAAGATCTTTCAGAGTGACGATAGAAATCACTTTGCAGCCATAATCACGTTCCACCTCCTGAATCGCGGAGATCTCACCGCGGCCGCGTTCCTGGCGGTCAAGCGAGATCAGCACGCCGGCCAACTCAGCGCCATTAGCCTGAATAATTTCCATCGATTCACGGATAGCTGTACCGGCGGTAATCACGTCGTCCACCAGCATCACGCGGCCTTGTAGCGGGCTACCGACCAGGTTGCCGCCTTCACCGTGGGTCTTCGCTTCTTTACGGTTGAAGCAGTACGGCATGTCACGGTCATGATGTTCAGCCAGTGCGACGGCGGTAGTGGTGGCGATTGGGATGCCTTTATAGGCCGGGCCGAACAGCAGGTCGAACTCGATCCCGGAATCCACCAGCGCCTCGGCGTAGAAACGGCCCAGCAGAGCCAGATCGCGCCCGGTATTAAACAGGCCGGCGTTGAAGAAATAGGGGCTCTTACGCCCGGATTTCAGCGTAAATTCGCCAAACTTAAGAACCTGCTTGCTAAGCGCAAACTCAATAAACTGGCGCTGATACGGCTTCATGGATTCGCTCCTTTTAGTACTGTCATCATTGTCGGACTACGCGCCCTATCCTTCGCAGGTGTAATGAGGGATAAAGCGCAAAAAAAAGGCGACTTCTCAGTCGCCTTAATCATTAATTTTCTAACGCCGCTTTCTGCGTCGCAATAATAGATTCGATTCCCCCTCGCGCTAACGCCAGGAGAGTGAGAAGCTCTTCATGGGTGAACGGCTCGCCTTCCGCCGTGCCCTGCACCTCAATGATGCGACCGTCTTCGGTCATTACCACATTCATATCGGTTTCCGCGGCGGAATCTTCCACGTACTCCAGATCGCAAATGGCTTCGCCATTAACGATACCAACGGAAACGGCGGCCACCATTCCCTTCATTGGGTTGGTTTTGAGTTTACCGGCAGCAACCAGCTTGTTCAGCGCATCGGCCAGCGCAACGCAGGCACCGGTAATGGACGCGGTACGGGTACCGCCATCGGCCTGCAGCACATCGCAATCGAGCGTAATGGTGAACTCGCCCAGCGCTTTCAGATCCACCGCAGCGCGCAGCGCGCGGGCAATCAAACGCTGAATTTCCATCGTGCGGCCGCCCTGCTTGCCTTTTGCGGCTTCGCGAGCGTTACGGGTATGGGTGGAGCGCGGCAGCATGCCATATTCGGCGGTGATCCAGCCCTGGCCCTGACCTTTCAGGAAGCGCGGCACGCCTTCGTCGATGGAGGCAGTGCACAGCACTTTGGTGTCGCCAAATTCGACCAGCACGGAGCCTTCAGCATGTTTTGTATAGTTACGGGTCAGGGTTACTGGACGCACCTGATTAGCGCTACGGCCTGCTGGACGCATGATTACTCTCCGGCTTGAAACGAATGTGGCTGCGCATTATACACAAATTCGACCAAGTTGCATCGCGACGACGCACGCCTGCCGATGCGGATAATGCGCGCTTATTCCTATCCTGAAAGAGCCTCGAAAGCTATAATCCTCCCCACTCTCCTTAAAAAACAGGAACGTCTATGATCCGCAGTATGACCGCCTATGCCCGGCGTGAAATCAAGGGTGACTGGGGTAGCGCCGCGTGGGAACTGCGCTCGGTAAACCAACGCTATCTGGAAACCTACTTCCGCCTGCCGGAGCAGTTCCGGAGCCTGGAACCCGTGGTTCGCGAGCGCATCCGCTCTCGTCTGACTCGCGGCAAAATCGAATGCACCCTGCGTTTTGAACAGGATCCCAGCGCCCAGGGTGAATTGATCCTCAATGAGAACCTGGCGAAGCAGCTGGTGAACGCCGCGAACTGGGTAAAAATGCAGAGCGATGAAGGCGAGATCAACCCGGTTGATATCCTGCGCTGGCCTGGAGTGATGGCGGCGCAAGAACAGGACCTTGATGCGATTGCCGCTGAAATCCTCAACGCCCTGAACGGCGCGCTGGACGACTTTATCGTCGCCCGTGAAACCGAAGGTCAGGCACTGAAAACGCTGATCGAGCAACGCCTGGAAGGCGTCAGCGCCGAAGTCAGCAAAGTCCGCGCCCATATGCCGGAAATCCTGCAGTGGCAGCGTGAGCGCCTGGTCGCCAAGCTTGAAGACGCCGAAGTGCAGCTGGAAAACAACCGTCTCGAGCAAGAGCTGGTGTTGATGGCTCAGCGTATCGACGTCGCCGAAGAGCTCGATCGCCTGGAAGCGCACGTTAAAGAGACCTACAACATTCTGAAGAAGAAAGAAGCCGTGGGTCGCCGCCTTGACTTCATGATGCAGGAGTTCAACCGAGAGTCGAATACTCTGGCGTCAAAATCCATCAATGCCGACGTGACCAATTCAGCGATCGAGCTGAAGGTGCTGATCGAGCAGATGCGCGAGCAGATTCAGAATATCGAGTAATGTCCTCTCCTGCTGGCTCGCCTTACGGGCCAGCATTATTTTTTCTTATCACTTTTAAAAAAGAAAAATATACATAACCCCATATCAGGGGACTACCCCTTCATTTTTGCATTAGATTTTTTCATGTAAATGAGCTCGCTTTAGAAAAACTCAATCGTGATCTGCCGCACAAATCGCTACCCTTTGCCCATCATTGTGGGGGATTTATGCTGCTTCATGTTCTTTATCTGATTGGTATTACGGCGGAAGCGATGACTGGCGCTTTAGCAGCCGGGCGTCGCCGTATGGACACCTTTGGGGTGATTATTATCGCCACCGCTACCGCACTCGGCGGGGGTTCTGTACGCGATATCCTTCTCGGCCATTATCCGCTCGGTTGGGTGAAGCATCCGGAATACGTCATTATTGTGGCGGTAGCCGCCGTCCTCACGACTATCGCCGCGCCGGTAATGCCACACCTGCGCCGCCTGTTTCTGGTGCTGGATGCCCTGGGTCTGATTGTGTTCTCGATTATTGGCGCGCAAATCGCGCTGGATATGGGCGAAGGGCCGATAATCGCGTCTATTGCCGCCGTGATCACCGGCGTCTTCGGCGGCGTACTGCGTGATATGTTCTGTAAGCGCATTCCGCTAGTGTTTCAGAAAGAGCTGTACGCCGGCATCTCCTTTGCCGCGGCCATTCTGTACATCGCCTTACAGCATTACATAAGCGACCATGACGTGGTGGTTATCACAACGCTTCTGTTTGGCTTTACCACCCGGCTGCTGGCTATACGTTTAAAATTAGGTCTACCGGTTTTTTATTACCGACATGGGTCACACTAATTGACGGGAGGGCACATATAACCCCCACCAACAATCAGAAAAGACTTATAATACCGACCTTATTTCACTAAAGCCCATGTTAAGCACTAATGTCATTTGCTAAAAGCCTTGCTCTGACCATCAACAGAAAATTTTCTGGGCACTTTATCGCCTTATTGGCGATATCTATCCTCATCCAGCTCTGGCCTGTTTTTTTCACGCAGCCCATCCGATTTGCATTGCGCATCGCCATCTGCAACGCGCTTTTGTTACTAAGCGTGTCGTGGATTTATCGCTATACATCCGGGAAAGTCATTCTCTTTTTGTTAACCAGCGCCCTGACGCTTAATTTCGCCATCGCTTTCAGTACCTGGGATATCTACAAAAGCGAGTTCAATACCGTTTTCGCCATGAGTATTTTGGCAACTAATTATTCTGAAGCGAAAAGCATAGCCGGTTTGTACCTCTATATTCTGCCAATAGCGGCTTTCTACTTCGTGATTACCTGGTGGGCGGTGAAGTTGCTCAGCGAGAAGCTATCAACGCGAACCAAAGGTATCAGCGTTATTCTACTCGCGCTCTTTATGGGCTATTTCTCCATCTCCAGCATCATCAAAAAGAACCAGGATTTAGAGGTTTATTACCCGCTTAGTTCGCGAATTCTGGTTAACACTCCGTTGTATACTGCTTCTGAATTCGTCATCGCCGATCGCGATAATTCACTAGCCGAACACATTACGCAGTCAACGCCTCACTATCCTGCGCTACAGGCACATGATACGGGCATCGACACTTATGTTGTCATTGTTGGTGAATCCGCACGCAGAAGTAACATGCAGCTCTACGATTTCTCCCAGCAAACGACACCGGTTGCCAGCGCATTTACCCACAACGCGCTTATTTTTAAACACGCTATCGCACCTGCCTCCGCCACGGTACTTGCTGTACCTATGGTTCTCAGCAAGGCCGATCCGGATAACTTTACCGCCGACTCGATGGCCGATAATATCGTGAATATTTCCCGGCAATCCGGCTTTTATACCGAGTGGATCAGTGCGCAGGGCAACTCAGGAAAAAGTAATAACTATATTGTGGCGATCGCCTCAACCAGCGAAAAGCATCAATGGATACATACCCAATACGATAGTGACCTGCTTCCCGCGCTGGATGAAGCATTAAAAGTGCCGGGCAAAAAAGTCATTTTTTTACATATTAACGGTAGCCATGAAATGGCCTGCGACCGATATCCACAGTCCGCCGCAATTCTCAATACCGGTGATAAATACGAGGATTGCTACAATAACGCCATCCGATTCACCGACTCTTTTATCGGCGAAGTCGTTAAGCGCATACAAAATAGCGCCTCTTCTCTAATTTATTTTTCCGATCATGGTCTGGAAAAAAATCCCGATCTGGCTTCACTGTATATGCACGGTTCCCGTAATCCCAGTAAAGAGGCTTATGACGTGCCACAGTTCATTTGGTATAGCCAAAGCGCCCTGGCCAACCAGAAACGACGTATTGGCTGGGTAAACGAACGCTGGCCAACCACCAACAACTACGCCCTGATGTTAAGTTGGTTAGGTATCAGCACCGGTATCGAAAATTGTGATTCTCTCCTCGAGAAGTGCTATCAACCCGAATCGCAAATTTCGGTCATGGACGGCGGACGGCATATATTCAATTATGACCAGTTACGCAATACATTCAGCGCACCGGACCAAAAGACCCCATGGCGTAAAGTAAAAAGAAATTCGCTATAGATTACGAAAAACCGTCCACCTCCAGTTGACCAAGTTTTAGCACTATCGACTTGATGACCGGATGGTGAATAAACTCAACAAGCCGTTGAGCATTCTTTGGCCCAACGCCGGGTAACGTTTGCCAGCTCGTGACATCACGCTTCTCAATTAGCCGCCATGAATTATCTTTTAAGACCCGCATGGCAGCGCGCGGAAGCGGCACACCAAGCGCGCTTATCCATCGATGAAAGGGTGCGCGCCGTGTTAGTGCAAAGCGATGCCAAAGTTGCTCTGCGCGGGTTGCCGTTAAGCCAGGAATGTTTTCCAACTGCGACACCGTCAACTCAAGCCAGGAGAAGATATGTTGGAAATGGCGCGACTGAGCAAGCTGTCTCCATCCTGCTTCTCCCAGGCTATCAATGCCTAATCCTTGCTCGGAGCTTATCCAAACCAATCGCGCGATGAACTGCTCCCGGCATTCATCGGAGTTTTCAAAACAGGTAAGAGAGTGATAGCGAGTATAAGGCACCAACGGCTTCGTTCTGTTCAGGCCACGCCATACTACATCATCCAGCCGCGGGATCCCTTGCCCCGCAAGGCTCACCAGGATCTGATCGCCTGGGGCGAGATCTAACTGCCGCCAGCGGGCCACCGAACCAACATTGACCCGCCGCACGTGCTTGTCGTCCAGCTTTATCGGTTGTAGATGCGCCACAACAGTTATTTTACCGCTACGCCCGATGGCAAACTGGATTGTGCTCACTTCCGCCACTTGTGAAACTGGCTGATATTTCCAGGCCGCCACCCAGAACCCCTGTCCGGGAAGCCAACCGTCACCGGCGGGTTCTCTCTGGGTACGGATTACGATACCGTCGGTGACAAAGGGCAGCGGCGAGGTAAACCAGCGCTCCCGCCAGGCGGCAGCCTGCTGCCAATCTTTAACCGGATGGGAATAGCGCTGCGCTACAGGAAACCCACCGTCAGCAAGCAGCGCCAGACGGGTAGACATCCGGGCCGGGCCATCAGGCCAGGCCCAGATAAACACCCCCAGCGTGCTCAACGCCGCCGACGGTGCTTTGCGCATCAGTATCCCGGCCACTCTCGCCCGTGAATTCATACCGCCCATCCCCTTTTGTATATGCCCCTCTCGCCGCTGAAAAATCTCGCCCTGCAGAACGCTATTCGCCAGCGTCCCGGAGGTGGTCAGCGGTACGCCGGGGATCTGGCGCACTTTTGCCGTCCAGTCTTCACCCGCCAGACCGTCGCCGCGGCTAATCGCCCGTATAAACCTACCGCCGCGATAAACCAGCGTCACCGCGACACCGTCGACTTTCGGTTGTACCCACAGGTCGGTTTTATCGCGCATCCAGCGGCCAACGCTCGTGGCATCAGGCAGTTTGCGCACGCCGGTATGCGCAATAGGATGCTTGACTTCGCCGCGTGGCGGCGGCAGCTCGTCTTCAGGCGGCGCCTTCTCACCGAAGCAGCGCCGCCACTGCGCCAACCGGGCCGAGAGCATGTCGTAGACCTCGTCGCTGACCCCGCTGCTGCCCTGCTGCCAGTAGGCCTCTTTCCAGTCGGCAATTTGCCGACTGAGGTGGCCTATCTCCTGCTCCGCGCGTTGCAAAGACCACGCCGGGCAGGCCGCCATTGGGCTTGCCGCCGCCATCCATAACGCTGCCGCTATCAGCCATCTGCGCATGTTTCCCTCCTTGTTCTACCTTGCGGCATCGTGCGCTAAAGACCGAAGCCGCGGCGACAGGCAAATCATCACGCTGCGAGCGACTTTCCAGAATTTACGCATGGTTGCTGCAACCGCTTAAGAAATCAGGAAAGCGGCAGACAAAATGAAAGAAACAGCGGCAAAAAGTGTGACAATGACTGCGTCACGCAGCGGCGGCGTGTATAATAGGCTCGTATGTAGGATCTCTTTCGACAATCACATACAAAAGACACTCATGGCTCAAGGCACGCTTTATATTGTTTCCGCCCCTAGCGGCGCGGGTAAATCCAGCCTGATTCAGGCTTTATTGAAAACCCAACCGTTGTACGATTCCCAGGTTTCTGTTTCGCATACCACGCGCAATCCGCGCCCGGGTGAAGTTCACGGTGAACACTATTTCTTTGTCGATCACGATAAATTCAGGTCGATGATTAGCGAAGACGCTTTCCTTGAGCACGCTGAGGTTTTTGGCAATTATTACGGGACCTCTCGTGAAGCTATCGAGCAGGTTCTGGCGACCGGCGTTGATGTTTTTCTTGATATCGACTGGCAGGGCGCCCAGCAAATCCGTAATAAAATGCCCGGCGCGCGCAGTATCTTTATTCTGCCGCCGTCAAAAGACGAACTTGACCGCCGCCTGCGCGGCCGCGGCCAGGACAGCGAAGAAGTCATCGCAAAACGTATGGCGCAGGCAGTTGCAGAAATGAGCCATTACGCGGAATATGATTACCTTATTGTGAATGATGATTTTGATACCGCTTTAGGCGATCTGAAAAACATTATCCGCGCTGAACGTCTGCGCATGAGCCGCCAAAAGCAGCGACATGGCGCTTTAATCACCAAACTATTGGCAGACTGAACCCACATTCAGTATCATGCCCAGTCATTTCTTCACCTGTGGAGCATTTTAAGTATGGCACGCGTAACTGTTCAGGACGCTGTAGAGAAAATTGGTAACCGTTTTGACCTGGTACTGGTCGCCGCGCGTCGCGCTCGTCAGATGCAGGTAGGCGGAAAGGATCCGCTGGTACCGGAAGAAAACGATAAAACCACCGTTATCGCACTGCGCGAAATCGAAGAAGGTCTGATCAACAACCAGATCCTCGACGTACGTGAGCGCCAGGAACAGCAAGAGCAGGAAGCCGCTGAATTACAAGCCGTTACCGCGATTGCTGAAGGTCGTCGTTAATCACACAGCGGGTCGCCCTTGTATCTGTTTGAAAGCCTGAATCAGCTGATTCAAAACTACCTGCCGGAAGAGCAAATCAAGCGCCTTCGGCAGGCGTATCTCGTTGCACGTGACGCTCACGAGGGTCAGACACGTTCAAGCGGTGAACCCTATATCACGCACCCGGTAGCGGTGGCCTGCATTCTGGCCGAGATGAAACTCGACTACGAAACGCTGATGGCCGCGCTGCTGCATGATGTGATTGAAGATACCCCTGCCACCTACCAGGACATGGAACAGCTTTTTGGTAAAAGCGTCGCCGAACTGGTAGAGGGGGTGTCGAAACTTGATAAGCTCAAGTTCCGCGATAAGAAAGAGGCGCAAGCCGAAAACTTCCGCAAAATGATCATGGCGATGGTGCAGGATATCCGCGTCATCCTCATCAAGCTTGCCGACCGCACCCACAACATGCGCACCCTGGGCTCGCTACGCCCGGATAAACGCCGTCGCATCGCCCGCGAAACGCTGGAAATTTATAGCCCTCTGGCGCACCGTTTAGGTATCCATCACATTAAAACCGAGCTCGAAGAGCTGGGCTTTGAAGCGCTGTACCCTAACCGCTACCGCGTCATTAAAGAAGTGGTCAAAGCGGCGCGCGGCAACCGAAAAGAGATGATTCAGAAAATCCTCTCTGAGATCGAAGGGCGTTTACAGGAAGCAGGGATCCCCTGCCGCGTTAGCGGTCGCGAAAAGCATCTGTACTCTATTTACTGCAAAATGGTGCTCAAAGAGCAGCGTTTTCACTCGATTATGGACATCTACGCCTTCCGCGTTATCGTTCACGATCCCGATATCTGCTATCGCGTGCTGGGCCAAATGCACAGCCTCTACAAGCCGCGTCCAGGCCGTTTCAAAGATTACATCGCCATTCCGAAAGCGAACGGCTATCAATCTTTGCACACCTCGATGATTGGCCCCCACGGCGTCCCGGTCGAGGTACAAATCCGTACCGAAGATATGGACCAGATGGCGGAGATGGGGGTTGCGGCGCACTGGGCTTATAAAGAGCACGGGGGCGAAAGCAGCACGACCGCGCAAATCCGCGCTCAGCGCTGGATGCAAAGCCTGCTGGAACTGCAGCAGAGCGCCGGTAGCTCGTTTGAATTTATCGAGAGCGTTAAATCCGATCTGTTCCCGGATGAGATTTACGTTTTCACCCCGGAAGGGCGCATTGTCGAACTGCCTGCCGGCGCCACGCCGGTGGACTTCGCCTACGCGGTGCATACCGATATCGGCCATGCCTGCGTCGGCGCGCGCGTCGACCGTCAGCCCTATCCGCTGTCGCAGCCGCTCTCCAGCGGCCAGACTGTCGAAATCATTACCGCGCCGGGCGCGCGTCCGAATGCCGCATGGCTGAACTTTGTCGTCAGCTCGAAAGCGCGCGCCAAGATCCGCCAACTGCTGAAGAACCTTAAGCGCGACGATTCCGTCAGCCTTGGCCGCCGATTGCTCAACCACGCGTTAGGCGGCAGCCGCAAGCTGGCAGAAATCCCGCCGGAGAACATCCAGCGCGAACTTGACCGCATGAAGCTTGCCACGCTTGACGATCTGCTGGCGGAAATCGGTCTCGGTAACGCGATGAGCGTGGTGGTGGCGAAAAACCTGCAGCAGGGCGAAGCCTCTGCCGCACCGGTGCCGGCCAACGCGTCGAATCACGGCCATCTGCCGATCAAGGGCGCCGACGGCGTGCTGATTACTTTCGCCAAGTGCTGTCGTCCGATTCCGGGGGATCCGATCATCGCCCACGTCAGCCCAGGCAAAGGGTTGGTTATCCACCATGAATCCTGTCGTAACATCCGCGGCTACCAGAAAGAGCCTGAGAAGTTTATGGCGGTCGAATGGGATAAAGAAACTGCGCAGGAATTTATCGCCGAAATTAAGGTGGATATGTTCAACCACCAGGGCGCGCTGGCTAACCTGACGGCCGCAATCAACACCGCGTCTTCCAATATTCAGAGCCTGAATACGGAAGAAAAAGATGGCCGCGTTTACAGCGCCTTTATCCGCCTGACCGCGCGCGATCGCGTGCATCTGGCGAATATCATGCGCAAAATTCGCGTCATGCCGGACGTGATTAAAGTCACTCGTAACCGAAATTAGCTTTTACAAAAATCGAATCCCCAGGAAGGTACTGAAGTACGTGACTGGGGGTGAGTGAGTGCAGCTAACGCCGAGGCAGTTCGAAGGATTAAGTAGAATGAATTCACAGCGTTATGCGCGTATCTGCGAGATGCTCGCCAGGCGTCAGCCTGATCTGACGGTCTGCATGGAGCAGGTCCATAAACCCCATAACGTCTCTGCGGTCATCCGCACCGCAGACGCCATCGGCGTACACGAAGTACACGCCATCTGGCCTGGCAGCCGTATGCGCACCATGGCCTCTGCCGCCGCCGGCAGCAATAGTTGGGTGCAGGTGAAAACACACCGCACTATCGGCGATGCCGTCAGCCACTTAAAAGGCCGGGGCATGCAAATCCTCGCGACGCACCTTTCCGACAAAGCCATCGATTTTCGCGAAATCGACTATACGCGCCCGACCTGTATCCTGATGGGCCAGGAGAAAACCGGCATCACCCAGGAAGCGCTGGCGCTGGCAGACCAGGACATCATTATCCCTATGGTCGGTATGGTGCAGTCGCTGAACGTCTCCGTCGCCTCCGCGCTGATCCTTTACGAAGCGCAGCGTCAGCGGCAGAACGCTGGAATGTACCAACGCGCCAATAGCATGCTGCCGCCTGAAGAGCAGCAGCGGCTGCTATTTGAAGGCGGTTACCCGGTGCTGGCGCGCGTCGCCAAACAAAAAGGACTGCCTTATCCCCACGTCAACGAGCAGGGTGAAGTCGAAGCCGATGCCTCGTGGTGGGCAACGATGCAGGCGGCGAGGTAAATCCAATGTCAGGCCGCCTGTTAGATGCCGTCCCGCTCAACTCGCTGACCGGCGTTGGCGCCGCACAGAGCAGCAAACTGGCGAAAATCGGTCTGCATACGGTTCAGGACCTGCTACTTCACCTGCCGCTACGCTATGAAGACCGGACTCACCTGTATCAAATCGGCGAACTGCTGCCGGGCGTCTACGCAACCGTAGAGGGTGAAGTGCTCAACAGCAATATCACCTTCGGCGGCCGCCGGATGATGACCTGTCAGATCAGCGACGGCTCCGGCATCCTGACCATGCGTTTTTTCAACTTCAACGCGGCGATGAAAAACAGCCTGGCGACCGGTCGTCGCGTGCTGGCCTACGGCGAAGCTAAACGCGGCAAGTTTGGCGCCGAGATGATCCACCCGGAATATCGCGTACAGGGCGATATGAGTACCCCGGAGCTGCAGGAAACCCTCACTCCGGTCTACCCAACCACTGAAGGCATTAAGCAGGCGACGCTGCGCAAACTCACCGATCAGGCGCTTGAGCTGCTGGAAACCTGCGCGATTAGCGAACTGCTGCCGCCGGAGTTGGCGCAGGGGATGATGAGCCTGCCGGAGGCGCTGCGTACGCTGCACCGCCCGCCGCCGTCGCTACAGCTCAGCGAGCTGGAGAGCGGTAAACATCCGGCACAGCAGCGTCTTATCCTGGAAGAGTTGCTGGCGCATAATCTCAGCATGCTGGCTCTTCGCGCCGGCGCCCAGCGCTACCATGCGCTGCCGCTCAGCGCCAACGACACGCTGAAAACCCAGCTCCTGGCTTCCCTGCCCTTTAAACCAACGGGCGCGCAGGCGCGCGTCACCGCGGAGATCGAGCGCGATATGGCGCTGGACGTGCCGATGATGCGCCTGGTGCAGGGCGACGTCGGATCCGGTAAAACGCTGGTTGCCGCGCTGGCCGCCTTGCGCGCTATCGCCCATGGTAAGCAGGTGGCGCTGATGGCGCCGACCGAACTGCTGGCCGAGCAGCACGCCAATAATTTCCGCAGCTGGTTCGCGCCGCTGGGCATTGAAGTCGGCTGGCTGGCTGGCAAACAGAAAGGCAAAGCGCGCCAGGCGCAGCAGGAAGCCATCGCCAACGGTGAAGTGCAGATGATTGTCGGCACCCACGCCATTTTTCAGGAGCAGGTGCAGTTTAACGGCCTGGCGCTGGTGATTATCGACGAACAGCACCGCTTTGGCGTTCATCAACGCCTGGCGCTGTGGGAAAAGGGCCAGCAGCAGGGCTTCCACCCGCATCAGCTGATCATGACCGCTACGCCGATTCCGCGCACCCTGGCGATGACCGCTTATGCCGATCTCGATACCTCGGTTATCGATGAGCTGCCGCCGGGTCGTACCCCGGTAACGACCGTCGCTATCCCGGACACGCGCCGCAGCGACATTATCGACCGCGTGCGTAACGCCTGCATCCAGGAAGGTCGCCAGGCCTATTGGGTCTGTACGTTGATTGAAGAGTCCGATCTGCTGGAAGCCCAGGCGGCGGAAGCCACCTGGGAAGAGCTCAAACTGGCGCTGCCGGAACTTAATATCGGCCTCGTCCACGGGCGGATGAAACCAGCGGAGAAACAGGCCGTGATGCAGGCCTTCAAGCAGGGCGAGATGCATCTGCTGGTCGCCACCACGGTGATTGAAGTCGGCGTTGACGTCCCTAACTCAAGCCTGATGATTATTGAAAACCCGGAGCGTCTTGGTCTGGCGCAACTGCACCAGCTACGCGGGCGCGTTGGGCGCGGCGCCGTCGCCTCCCACTGCGTGCTACTCTATAAATCGCCGCTTTCCAAAACGGCGCAGAAGCGCCTGCAGGTGCTGCGCGACAGCAACGACGGTTTCGTCATCGCCCAGAAAGACCTGGAAATCCGCGGCCCCGGCGAACTGCTCGGCACCCGCCAGACCGGCAACGCCGAATTTAAAGTAGCGGACTTGCTGCGCGATCAGGCCATGATCCCCGAGGTTCAGCGCATTGCTCGCCATATTCACGAACGCTATCCGCTGCAGGCACAGGCGCTGATTGAGCGCTGGATGCCGGAAACCGAACGCTATTCCAACGCGTAGCGCGTCCTTCTTGCCGCGCTACGGGCAACTTTTCTACACAATGAGTGGATTATGAAACGAGAACTGGCCATCGAATTTTCGCGTGTCACCGAAGCCGCCGCGCTGGCGGGTTATAAATGGCTGGGCCGCGGCGATAAAAATACCGCCGACGGCGCAGCGGTTAACGCCATGCGCATTATGCTCAACCTCGTCAATATCGACGGCACCATCGTCATCGGCGAGGGCGAAATCGATGAAGCGCCGATGCTCTATATCGGCGAAAAAGTGGGTACCGGCAAAGGCGACGCGGTAGATATCGCCGTCGATCCGATTGAAGGCACCCGCATGACGGCCATGGGCCAGGCCAACGCGCTGGCGGTGATGGCGGTTGGCGATAAAGGCTGCTTCCTCAACGCGCCGGATATGTATATGGAAAAGCTGATTGTCGGCCCCGGCGCTAAAGGCGCTATCGATCTCAATCTGCCGCTGGAAGAGAATTTGCGCAACATCGCCCGCGCGTTGAATAAACCGCTCGCTGAACTGACCGTCACCGTGCTGGCAAAACCCCGCCACGACGCGGTCATTGCGCAACTGCAGCAGCTGGGTGTACGCGTGTTCGCAATCCCCGATGGCGACGTGGCGGCCTCTATCCTTACCTGCATGCCGGATAGCGAAGTCGACGTGCTGTACGGCATCGGCGGCGCGCCGGAAGGCGTGGTTTCGGCGGCGGTGATCCGCGCGCTGGACGGCGATATGCAGGGCCGCCTGCTGGCTCGCCACCACGTGAAGGGCGACAGCGAAGAGAACCGCCGTATCGGTGAAAACGAACTGGCGCGCTGCAAAACCATGGGCATCGAAGCGGGCAAAGTGCTGCGTCTTGATGAAATGGCGCGCAGCGATAACGTCATCTTCTCCGCCACCGGGATTACCAAAGGCGATCTACTGGACGGCATTACCCGCAAGGGCAATATGGCGACCACTGAAACGCTGCTAATCCGCGGTAAATCGCGGACTATCCGCCGTATTCAGTCGATTCATTACCTCGACCGAAAAGACCCGGACGTCCAGCAACACATCCTGTAAAACATTTGATCAATCGAGCTTTCCAGCCTTTTCGGGCTGGAAATCTTCTCCCGTCGCGGTGAAGATAGACTGACGAGATTGAAAGGAGAGACGCAATGGCAAACTGGGTTACAGGTAAAGTTGTAAAAGTGCAAAACTGGACCGATGCACTGTTTAGCCTCACCATTCACGCGCCCGTTGAGCCGTTCACAGCAGGGCAGTTTGCTAAACTGGGCCTGGATGTTGACGGCGAGCGCGTGCAGCGCGCCTACTCCTACGTCAACGCCCCCAGCAATCCCGATCTTGAGTTCTACCTGGTCACCGTTCCGGAGGGTAAACTCAGCCCGCGACTGGCCGCGCTGAAACCCGGGGACGACGTTCAGATAGTCAGCGAAGCCGCCGGTTTCTTCGTGCTGGAAGAGGTGCCGGACTGCGACACGCTGTGGATGCTCGCCACCGGTACGGCGATTGGCCCCTATTTGTCGATTCTGGAAGAAGGGAAAGACCTGGATCGCTTCAAAAACCTGGTGTTGGTGCATGCGGCGCGCTACGCAGCCGACCTCAGCTATTTACCGCAAATGCGCGAGCTGGAGCAGCGCTACGCCGGCAAATTGCGTATCCAGACCGTGGTCAGCCGCGAGACAGCGGAAGGTTCTCTGACCGGCCGGGTGCCGTTTCTGATTGAAACCGGTGCGCTGGAAGAGGCGGTCGGCCTGGCTATGACCGCCGATACCAGCCACGTGATGCTGTGTGGTAACCCGCAGATGGTGCGTGATACCCAGCAGTTGCTGAAAGAGACCCGGCAGATGACCAAACATCTGCGTCGCCGACCGGGCCATATGACGGCAGAGCACTACTGGTAATCAGGCGTCCGCTTTCCAGCGGACATCCTGCGTCTCTTTGCCAAACTTATTTTCGCCCTGGGTGCCGACGAACGCGCCCAGGTCGATCAACATCATGACGATAATCAGCGTCGGTACAAAGCGCCCGACGCCCCACTGCCAGACCTGCGGCAACATCGCCCAGTTACCCGCCAGCAGCATCCACGCCAGAATCATCAGCAGCGCCCAGAGGCCGGATCTCCCGCGATCGTGCAGACGCTTCACCACCACCGCCGCCGTCGGCCAGAGCAGGCAGACGAGAATAAACGCCGCGGTCTGTAAACTCAGCAAATTGCTGCCCGCGAGGGTAAACAGCGCGCTCATGGTCAACACCCAGATAACGATCCAAATCCAGAAATCCCGGCGGCCAATACGGCCTTTAATTGAGAATAACCACTGCTGTAGGGTCATGTTTTATTCCTTATCATCATCATTCGCGTAGTTTACCCTGAAGGCGTCACTTTTTGACAAGCGTGACGGTTCCCGTTTTAATCGTCGGCAGGCAAAAAAAGGAAAGACAGGCATGAAGAAGTGGGCAATCTTAAGTTTGATTGGGCTGACAGCGTTATCTGTCGGCCCGATGGCGTTGTCCGCAGAAACAGAATCCGCCGCCACCGCCCCCTATCTTTTACCCAGCGCGCCGATTTTTGATGTCAGCATCAGCGAGTTCCGCGAAAAATTTAATGCCGATAATCCGAAACTGCCGCTTAACGAGTTTCGTTCTATCGCCTCCAGCCGCGATAAAGCTAACCTGACCCGCGCTGCCACCAAGATTAACGAGAATCTGTATGCCTCTACCGCGCTGGAGCGCGGCACGCTAAAGATTAAATCGATGCAGATAACCTGGCTGCCGATTCAGGGGCCGGAACAAAAAGCGGCGAAAGCGAAAGCGCAGGAATATATGAGCGCTATTCTCCGCGCTTTTGTACCGACGCTAAGTCCACTGCAGAGCCAGCAAAAGTTGCAAAAACTGCTGACCGCCGGCAAAGGCAAACGCTACTACACCGAAACCGAAGGCGCGGTGCGCTATGTAGTGGCAGATCACGGGGAAAAGGGGCTAACTTTCGCCATTGAACCGATTAAGCTGGCGCTATCTGAAACGCTGGAAGACAACAATAAATGACAAAAAGCAAAGCCTTTCCAGTGACGAGTCTCTATACTGTTTCACAGACCATGCTGCCCTCTGGGGCGGCTATATTCCTTAATTCGCTTAGTAGCGTGGAGAATTAAAATGCGACATCCTTTAGTGATGGGTAACTGGAAACTGAACGGCAGCCGCCACATGGTAAACGAACTGGTTGCTAACCTGCGTACTGAACTGGCCGGCGTAAGCGGCTGTGCAGTGGCAATCGCGCCGCCGGAAATGTATCTCGACCTGGCTAAGCGTGCGGCAGAAGGCAGCCACATCCACCTGGGTGCGCAGAACGTTGACGTGAACCTGTCCGGCGCATTCACTGGTGAAACCTCCGCCGAAATGCTGAAAGATATCGGCGCGCAGTACATCATCATCGGCCACTCCGAACGCCGTACCTACCACAAAGAATCCGACGAGCTGATCGCGAAGAAATTCGCTGTACTGAAAGAGCAGGGTCTGACGCCGGTTCTGTGCATCGGTGAAACCGAAGCTGAAAACGAAGCGGGCAAAACGGAAGAAGTGTGCGCACGTCAGATCGACGCGGTGCTGAAAACTCAGGGCGCAGCCGCTTTTGAAGGCGTGGTTATCGCTTATGAACCAGTATGGGCTATCGGTACCGGTAAATCCGCTACCCCAGCGCAGGCTCAGGCGGTACACAAATTCATCCGTGACCACATTGCTAAAGCTGACGCTAAAATCGCTGAGCAGGTCATCATCCAGTACGGCGGTTCCGTTAACGCCGGCAACGCCGCAGAGCTGTTCACCCAGCCGGACATCGACGGCGCGCTGGTTGGCGGCGCATCCCTGAAAGCAGACGCTTTCGCGGTGATCGTTAAAGCTGCAGAAGCGGCGAAAAAAGCGTAATTCGCTTTCCCGGTGGTGAAACGCTGCCGGGGTTGCTGACAAATTCGCCAAATGAAAACCCGGCTTAGCGCAGCGCGAGCCGGGTTTTATATTATCGCTACAATTTCCCTAATAGCTGATACCACGCGTAATCCAGCGGCAGCAAAATCAAATAGCTCACCGCCGCCAGCGCCAGGCATAGCAACATCCCCGCTTTCGCCGGGACTTTACCTAATCCCATCGCCACCACGATCGGTGACGCCTGGTATGGCAGCAGCGGCGTGGAATAACCCAGCACCTGAATCATAATCACGCTCAGCAGCGGAAAGCCGGTCGCGTCGGCAAAGCTCTGCGCAAAAGTCGTATACAGCGCCGGGACGCCGTTGGCGGTCATAATAAAGTTCAGCGCACTGGTAATTCCGGTCAGCGCCAGGAAGCTGGTGAACGGATTATCTTTATCCAGCGGCATTACCTGCAGCAACGCGTTACCCACCGCGCCGCCAATCCCGGTTTGGGTCACGGTAATCGCCAGTCCCAAAATGCCGGCAACATAAATGCAGGTGCGCATATTCACCCCGCTGGCGAACTCCTCACCGCTGATAAATCCTACTCGCGGCAGCAGCGTGACCACCGCTGCCGCCAGGCCGGTCCACGCCGGGCCGACGCCGTGCCAGCTCTCTGTCACCCATAACGTCAACACCACCGCCAGCAGCCACGCCAGACGCTTTTCGTCACGGCTCATTGGCGCCTGCGGCGCCTGCTCGCGCGGCGGATGCGGCTTGCCGGGAAACAGCCAGCAGATCAGCGCCACCAGCACCGCCCCTTTCAACCAGCCAAGCACTGGCGTATGCAGCAGTAAATAGGGAACGTAATTCAAATGGATCCCGTAAGAGCCTTCCGCCGCCCCGCTCATCACCAGATTTGGCACGTTAGCAGGCAAAATGGTCGCAGATAGCTGGAAGGTGCCAAAGCCCACCGCCAGCGCCAGGCCGTACCAGCCGCGCGTGCCGTCGGCTATCCCCGCGCGCCGGGCCATCGCCGCCACAATCGGCATCAACAGCGCGATGCGCCCCATGTTTGATGGCATCACGAACGCCAACGCATAACTCAGTAATACCACGCTGCCGACCATCCGCGGCCAGGAGTCGGTGAGCCGCGCCGATAGCGCCTGCGCCGCTCTATCCGCCAGTCCGGTTTTACGGATGGCGATCCCCAACACAAAGCCGCTGAACACCAGCCAGAACGCGGAGGAAGCAAAACCGCCGAAGATCACCTCCGGCGGAGCGATTTTGGTCATCATCGCCGCCGCGAAGAACAGCAGCGCGGTGATAAATTCCGGTAACAGCGAAGTCGCCCAGAGCACAATGGTGATGCCGACGATCAGCGAAGGGAGGAACAGCGGGTGGGTTAGCCAGAGCGACATGCCTGTCTCCTGTCGTTTTTTTCAGCAAGAATACGACGACAGGAAAGACAGGTAAACGCCAGAACTAGTGGTTTGCGTTAAGAATTGCGCAGCTATGATCCTGAATTTCTTCCGCTGAAGCACGGTTGAGAGTCAGCAGGTTACGCTCTGTCGCCAACAGCACCAGCGAGCCGTCGCTTTGCCGCGCCATCGCTAACGCATAACGCCCCATATGTTCGCGCGCTTCCGGTACCTCTTCCGCCAGCATCAGGAACGGGCTGCGCTGAGCCAGCTCGGCTTCCGTTACCCGACGCGCCAGATACTCATGGCCCTGCAGACCGCCCGGCAAGGGTAGCCAGCGGCTGCTAATTGTCGCCGCATCATTATCTAACTGCGCGCGGACATCGGGACGCAGGCAGGAGATATGAATATGGAAATGGTTTTGCGTGCGCCCGCTGCGCGAGTTAATCGCCAGCGATACCGCATTATCATCAATTGGCGCGCCGCGGCGCTGGCTCATAATTTCGCGCCCCTGCCAGGCCTGCCAGAAGAAATTCGGCGTTAACGGATCCAACAGCAGCGGACTTTCGGTACCGTTAATACGGTAGGTCGGCATTAGCAGATATTGCAGCGGGCCATTGCGATCTTTAAACAACACGTAGCCGCCTTTCAGGTTCACTTCCGCGCACGGCGACGGGTTCTGATGTTGCTGCTGATTGGGTACGCACTGCTGCAGGACAATATGACGTAACGCGTTCGGGTTGCCGGAATGCAGCCAATAGTAGCCGCCGGCCAAAGCCGCCAGAATAACCACCAGCAGCGCCCACAAAAAGTATCTTACTCTTCTCATTATCGTTCCCTGTTAAGCCTGAACCGGAAGAGTAACGTAATTTGATGACTAAATGAAAACAGATGGTCGGCGAGGAGTTATCCCGGGTAGCGGCTAACGCCTTACCCGGGCCACCGGACGGCGGAGAACTGTAGCCCTGCTAAGCGTAGCGCAAGCAGGGACTCCCGGGTAGCGGCTAACGCCTTACCCGGGCTACCGGACGGCGCAGAACTGTAGCCCTGCTAAGCGTAGCGCCAGCAGGGGCAAGAGGATTAACGCTGGCTAATCTGGTCGAAGGTACCGCCGTTGGAGAAGTGCTCCTTCTGCGCTTTCGTCCAGCCGCCGAACTCCTGATCGATGGTAAACAGCTTCAGTTTCGGGAACTCGTTGGCATATTTCTTCGCCACATCAGGATCGCGCGGACGATAGAAGTTCTTCGCCGCAATCTCCTGGCCTTCCGGCGAGTAGAGATACTTCAGGTACGCTTCCGCCACCTGGCGAGTGCCTTTCTTATCCACCACTTTATCGACGACGGAAACCGTCGGCTCGGCCAGAATGGACTCGCTCGGCGTCACGATTTCAAACTTGTCCTTGCCCAGCTCTTTCGTCGCCAGCAGCGCTTCGTTCTCCCAGGCAATCAGCACGTCGCCAATCCCGCGTTCCACGAAGGTGTTGGTGGAACCGCGCGCGCCGGAATCCAGCACTTCAACGTTTTTATACAGCGCTTTCACGAACTCCTGCGCTTTAGCCTGATCGCCGTGATTCTGATGCAGGGCATAGCCCCATGCCGCCAGATAGTTCCAGCGGGCGCCGCCGGAGCTTTTCGGGTTCGGGGTGATGACCGATACGCCGGGTTTAATCAGGTCGTTCCAGTCATGGATCTGTTTTGGGTTGCCCTTACGGACGAGGAACACGATGGTTGAGGTATACGGCGCGGAGTTATCCGGCAGGCGCTTCAGCCAGTTTTTATCGATACGACCACGTTCAGCAATGGCGTCTACGTCGTAGGCCAGCGCCAGGGTGACGACATCCGCTTCAATCCCGTTGATAACCGACGTCGCCTGTTTGCCGGAGCCGCCGTGCGACTGACGAATCACCACGTTATCGCCGGTTTCCTGCTTCCAGTGCGCGCTAAACGCTTTATTGTACTGTTCGTACAGCTCGCGCGTCGGATCGTACGATACGTTTAACAGCTGATAATCTTTTGCCAGCACGCTGGCGGATGCCAGCAACAGAGTTAACCCTACGCCCCACTTATTCATCGCACCGCTCTCTTTATGTCGTGTTGTGATGAACTAAGCGTGCCAGAAAGCGAATCAATGATTAAAGAATAAAAAAAGATTGGCTATAACCTGGAGATATAAAGCGGGGGGATAGAGAAAACCCCTTCCCGGGCGGGAAGGGGCGGGAAGCGATTAGACTTCTTCCATGCGGCCCAGCAGCGCCTGCAGACGATCCTGCCAGCCTTGCTGTTGTTCTCTCAGTTGGCTATTTTCACGCTCCAGCTCCTCGCGGCCGTGCTGCGCGCTCTGCACTTCCTGCGCCAGCGTGGTGTTCTTTTCTTTCAGCTCTTCGATTTCCATCTGCAACAGAGTGATGGTATCAATCGCCTGCTGAACTTTAGATTCTAATTTCTCAAACACTTCTAATGACATCGTCATACCTCTCCTGATCTTGCAAGGCGTTGATAGAAACTCGTGTTTCGTATACGCGGTCCCGCCTTAACGAATTAGCGCACAATAGCGGTGTTGTCGTCGATTGTATGAATCCCCGCCTCACCTGTCCAGCGACAACCCGCGCAGATTGCGGTTTGCAACACTTTTCAGTCTTTACCTGGTGCGTTCGCGGCAATTGCCCCGAACTTCTCTGGCGATTGTTAATCAATGAGATAACAAAATACGCAGAAAAAGGTGGGTAAATGTGCCGCAACACGCGTTTATGGCGCGAAAACGCTCATTTTCTTGACGAGGGACACAAATTTAAATTTCGATATTTCTCGTTTATGCTCGTTAACGATAAATTAACACTATGCCTACAAGGCACCGTGGTCGTCCGCGACCAACATACTTACAATAATCACTTCGCTTCAGGATCCGATTATGAGCCAGACATCAACATTAAAAGGCCAGTGCATCGCAGAGTTTCTCGGTACCGGGTTGTTGATCTTTTTCGGCGTTGGGTGCGTAGCTGCGCTCAAAGTCGCAGGAGCCAGCTTCGGTCAGTGGGAAATCAGCATCATCTGGGGTCTGGGGGTGGCTATGGCTATCTACCTGACCGCGGGCGTATCCGGCGCGCACCTTAATCCGGCAGTCACCATCGCCTTATGGTTATTCGCCTGCTTTGATGGGCGCAAAGTTGTTCCTTTTATTATTTCGCAATTCGCTGGCGCCTTTTGCGCTGCGGCATTAGTTTACGGGCTTTATTACAATCTTTTCTTCGATTTCGAACACACCCACAACATGGTACGCGGCAGCGTGGAAAGCCTTGAGCTCGCCGGTATCTTCTCGACCTACCCTAACCCGCATATCAATTTTGTGCAGGCCTTCGCGGTAGAAATGGTGATTACCGCTATCCTGATGGGCGTGATTTTAGCGCTGACCGACGACGGCAACGGCGTGCCGCGCGGCCCGCTGGCGCCGCTGCTGATTGGTCTGCTGATTGCCGTTATCGGTGCTTCTATGGGTCCGCTGACCGGCTTCGCGATGAACCCGGCGCGTGATATCGGACCGAAAGCCTTCGCCTGGCTGGCAGGCTGGGGTAACGTCGCCTTCACCGGCGGCAAAGATATTCCTTATTTCCTGGTGCCGCTGTGCGCACCGGTGGTCGGCGCGGCGCTGGGCGCATTCAGCTACCGCAAATTCATTGGCCGCCATCTGCCTTGCGACACCTGCGTCGAGGAAGAAAAAGAATCCGCTTCTTCCGCGTCGCAACAAAAAGCTTCGCTGTAATCTGACTACGGGACACCAATTATGACCGAGAAAAAATATATCGTTGCGCTCGACCAGGGCACTACCAGCTCCCGCGCCGTCGTGATGGATCACGACGCCAATATCGTCAGCGTGTCACAGCGTGAATTCGAACAAATTTATCCGAAGCCAGGCTGGGTTGAGCACGACCCGATGGAGATTTGGGCCTCGCAGAGCTCTACGCTGGTCGAAGTGTTGGCGAAAGCCGATATCAACTCCGACGAAATTGCCGCCATCGGCATCACCAACCAGCGTGAAACCGCCATCGTTTGGGAGCGTGAGACCGGTAAGCCTATTTACAACGCCATCGTCTGGCAGTGCCGCCGCACCGCGGATATCTGCGAGCAGCTCAAGCGCGACGGCATGGAAGAGTACATCCGCAAAGCCACCGGCCTGGTGGTGGACCCGTACTTCTCCGGCACCAAAGTGAAGTGGATCCTTGACCATGTCGAAGGCGCCCGCGAGCGCGCCAAGCGCGGCGAGCTGCTGTTTGGTACCGTGGATACCTGGCTTATCTGGAAAATGACCCAGGGGCGCGTGCACGTCACCGACTACACCAACGCCTCACGTACCATGTTGTTCAACATCCATGAACTGGACTGGGACGACAAAATGCTCGACGCGCTGGATATTCCGCGCGCCATGCTGCCGGAAGTGCGTAAGTCTTCTGAAGTGTACGGCCAGACCAACATCGGCGGTAAAGGCGGCACCCGTATTCCTATCTCCGGCATCGCCGGCGACCAGCAGGCGGCGCTGTTTGGCCAGCTGTGTGTGAAAGAAGGGATGGCGAAAAATACCTACGGTACCGGCTGCTTCATGTTAATGAACACCGGTGAAAAAGCGGTCACCTCAACCCACGGCCTGCTGACCACCATCGCCTGCGGCCCTACCGGCGAAGTGAACTACGCGCTGGAAGGCGCGGTGTTTATGGCCGGAGCGTCGATTCAGTGGCTGCGTGATGAAATGAAACTCATCAACGATGCTTTCGATTCTGAATACTTCGCCACTAAGGTGAAGGACACCAACGGCGTGTATGTGGTACCGGCCTTTACCGGTCTTGGCGCGCCTTACTGGGATCCGTATGCGCGCGGCGCGATTTTCGGCCTGACCCGCGGGGTGAACGCCAACCATATTATCCGCGCCACGCTGGAATCTATCGCCTATCAGACGCGTGACGTTCTGGAAGCGATGCAGGCCGACTCCGGTATTCGTCTGCACGCCCTGCGCGTGGACGGCGGCGCGGTAGCCAACAACTTCCTGATGCAGTTCCAGTCCGATATTCTCGGCACCCGCGTGGAACGCCCGGAAGTGCGTGAAGTCACGGCGCTGGGCGCCGCCTATCTGGCAGGTCTGGCGGTCGGCTTCTGGCAAAATCTCGACGAGCTGCAGGAGAAAGCGGTGATTGAACGTGAGTTCCGCCCGGGTATTGAAACCACCGAGCGTAATTTCCGCTACAGCGGCTGGAAGAAAGCGGTGAAACGCGCGTTAGCGTGGGAAGAGCACGACGAAGCGTAAGATTGTGGAGGTATTCCCGGCTTGCGGCGTAAACGCCTTAGCCGGGCTACAAAACCCCAAACAGCACGATCTTGTAGCCCGGACAGGTGCGCAGCACCGCCTCCGGGTTTTTTATCAGCCAAATATCGGCAACAACAGGTACAGCTTAATCACCAGCGCGTTGACGATGTCGATAAAGAACGCCCCCACCATCGGCACCACCAGGAAAGCCATATGCGACGGGCCAAAACGGTCGGTAATCGCCTGCATATTGGCAATCGCCGTCGGCGTCGCGCCAAGCCCGAACCCGCAATGACCGGCTGCCAGAACGGCGGCATCATAGTTCTTACCCATCATCCGGTAAGTCACAAACACCGCATACAGCGCCATCGCCACCGCCTGTACCGCCAGAATAATAATCATCGGCAGCGCCAGCGACGCCAGTTCCCACAGCTTGAGGCTCATCAGCGCCATCGCGAGGAACAGCGACAGGCTGACGTTGCCCAGTACCGATACCGCGCGGTCAAACACGCGATACAGCCCAGCCAGCGCCAGGCCGTTGCTGAGGATCACGCCGATAAACAGCACGCAGACGAAGGTCGGTAATTCAAACACGGTACCCGCCAGCAGTTGCGCAACCACCTTCCCTACGGTCAGGCAGATAGCGATTAACGCAATACTTTCAATCAGCACCAGCGAGGTGATCATGCGGCCCATATCCGGCTTCTCAAACGCCGTCGGCGCCAGCTGGTCGTCCGGTGTACCGTCCGGCGAGGAAGAGTGCTTCACCAGATAACGCGCCACCGGCCCGCCGATCAGGCCGCCGAGCACCAGGCCGAAGGTTGCGCAAGCCATGGCGACCTCGGTGGCATTGGCAAAACCGTAACGCTCAACGAACAATTTACTCCACGCCGCCCCGGTGCCGTGGCCGCCGGAAAGCGTGATAGAACCGGCCAGCAGACCCATCAGCGGATCCAGCCCCAGCAGCTTCGCCATGCCGATACCGAGAGCGTTCTGCAGCAGCAGCAGGCCCACCACCACAATCAGGAAAGTGCCAAGCACTTTGCCGCCCGCCCGCAGGCTGGCAAGGTTAGCGTTAAGGCCGATAGTGGCGAAGAACGCCAGCATCAGCGGGTCCTTCAGGCTCATATCGAAATCGATTTCGATATCCATGCTTTTTTTCAAAACCAGCAGCGCCAGCGCCACCAGCAGGCCGCCGGCGACGGGTTCAGGAATGGTATATTTTTTGAGGAATGGGACGTTCTGAACGAGCTTTCGCCCTAAAAGCAACACCATGGTTGCGGCAACGAGCGTCGATAAGGTATCGAGATGCAACATAAAAAAGAGCTCCTTATGGGCGCATGAGTCATTCACACGCGACGGTATTCCCGGTGTCGATTACTTCTCATCTTGAGGAGTCGGAGAGCGATTTTAAGCAGAAGTGCGCAAAAAATGACAGAAAAAGATATTTTGTATTAGCGTTGATGCGATCAAGCATACAAAATGTTAATTAATTTGTTACATCTATTCAGTGAGGATATTTTTTGCGCCAAATCGTGGCAAACGTTTGCTTTTGGTCTACAGTCCGATAAAATTCCCGCTTTGCCACCTTGGGATTGTTTGTGATGTCCGTTACGACCGCAGAGTCAGAAAATGCGCAACCGGTTGCGCATAAACCAGCCAGCGAATTAATCTATCGCCTCGAAGACCGTCCGCCGCTTCCGCAAACGCTGTTTGCCGCATTCCAGCACCTGCTGGCGATGTTTGTCGCGGTCATCACCCCGGCGCTGCTTATCTGTCAGGCGCTCGGCCTCCCGGCCGAAGATACGCAACACATCATCAGCATGTCGCTGTTCGCCTCCGGCGTGGCATCCATTATCCAGATTAAAGCCTGGGGACCAGTTGGCTCCGGCCTGCTCTCCATCCAGGGCACCAGCTTCAACTTCGTCGCCCCGTTGATTATGGGCGGCACCGCGCTGAAAACCGGCGGCGCCGACGTGCCGACGATGATGGCCGCGCTGTTCGGCACCCTGATGCTGGCGAGCTGCACCGAAATGGTCCTCTCGCGGGTTCTGCATCTGGCGCGCCGCATTATTACGCCGCTGGTCTCCGGCGTGGTGGTGATGATTATCGGCCTGTCGCTGATTCAGGTTGGCCTGACTTCTATCGGCGGCGGCTATGCGGCGATGGCCGACCACACCTTCGGCGCGCCGAAAAACCTGCTGCTGGCGGGCATCGTGCTGGCGCTGATTATTATCCTCAACCGCCAGCGCAACCCGTACCTGCGCATCGCCTCGCTGGTAATCGCGATGGCTGCCGGTTACCTGGCAGCGTGGTTCCTCGATATGCTGCCGGCTAACACCGCGCCTACCAACAGCAGCCTGATCACTATCCCTACGCCGCTCTATTACGGCCTGGGCATCGACTGGAGCTTGCTGCTGCCGCTGATGCTGGTCTTTATGATCACCTCCCTTGAAACGATCGGCGATATCACCGCAACCTCCGACGTTTCTGAACAACCGGTCTCCGGCCCGCTGTATATGAAACGCCTGAAAGGCGGCGTACTGGCGAACGGCCTGAACTCATTTGTTTCCGCCGTTTTCAATACCTTCCCGAACTCCTGCTTCGGCCAGAACAACGGCGTGATCCAACTGACCGGCGTCGCCAGCCGCTATGTGGGCTTTGTGGTGGCACTGATGCTGATTGTGCTCGGCCTGTTCCCGGCGGTAAGCGGCTTTGTGCAGCATATTCCTGAACCGGTACTTGGCGGCGCGACGCTGGTGATGTTCGGTACCATTGCCGCATCCGGCGTGCGCATCGTCTCCCGCGAGCCGCTGAATCGCCGCGCTATCCTGATTATCGCCCTCTCTCTGGCGGTGGGTCTCGGCGTATCGCAGCAGCCTCTGATCCTGCAGTTCGCACCGGACTGGCTGAAAAACCTGCTCTCTTCCGGTATTGCCGCTGGCGGTATCACGGCGATTGTTCTGAATTTAATCTTCCCGCCTGAGAAGAACTAACGCATTGAAGTTGCGCTCCCCGGTATCGCCACGGCGACCAGGGAGCGCGCCGGCTGTAACATCTCTTCACCTCACTTCATCTCATTTCACTATTCCCGCCTTGAGGATTGCGCATAAATCGTGCATAACACGGTGATGTGTACTTATCAGGATGGAAGATCATGAAATTTCTTGGAAAGCTGATTCTCTGGCTGCTGATCGCCCTGCTGGTCGTTATCGTCGCCGCTTACTTTGCGCTGCAAACCCGCTGGGGGGCGCGCCAGGCGAGCAGTTGGTTAAGCGAAAGCACCGGCTGGAAAATCGCCTTCGATAAGATGGCGCATGACTTCTCTTCCCCACTACATCTGCAGTTGCAAAATGTCACCTTTGGCCGCGACGGCAAGCCACCGACGCTGGTTGCCAGAACGGTGGATATCGGTTTTAGCACCCGCCAGTTCAGCGACCCGCTGCACGCTGATGAAATCGTTCTCAGCAACGGCACGCTGAATCTTTCTCCGGCTTCCGCCTCGATGCCGTTTGCCGCCGACCGCCTGCAGCTACGCGATATGGCCTTTAACAGCCCGGACAGCGAGTGGAACCTGAGCGCGCAGCGGGTGACCGGCGGCGTGATGCCATGGCAGCCGGAAGCGGGCGACGTGCTGGGCAGAAAAGCGCAAATTCAGATGAGCGCGGGCTCGATGAATATTAACGGCGTCGAAGCCAGCAACGTCCTGATCCAGGGGGCAATGGATAACGGCGAGGTGACCCTGAACACCCTTGGCGCCGATATCGCGCGCGGCACGCTGACCGGCAACGCCAAACGCCGCGCCGACGGTAGCTGGCTGGTTGATAACCTGCGTCTGAATGAAATTCGTCTGCAGAGCGCCAAACCGCTGAATGAGTTCCTTGCGCCGCTCACCTCGGTGCCCTCGCTGCAGATTGGCCGGCTGGATGTGACCGATGCTCGTTTGCAGGGGCCAGGCTGGGCGGTGACCGACCTCGACCTCAACTTGCGCAATCTGACCTTGAGCCATAACGGCTGGCAAAGCGACGACGGGACGCTATCGATGAACGCCAGCGAGTTTATCTACGGTTCGCTGAATTTCCTCGATCCCATCGTCAATGCCGAATTCTCGCCGCAGGGCATTGCGCTACGCCAGTTCAGCTCCCGCTGGGAGGGCGGCATGGTGCGTACCTCTGGCAACTGGCTGCGCGCCGGTAATGCGCTGGTGCTCGACGATGCCGTCTTCGCCGGGCTGGAATATACGCTACCGTCCAACTGGAAACAGCTGTGGATGGAGCCGATGCCGGGCTGGCTGCAAAGCCTGACGCTGAAGAAATTCAGCGCCAGCCGAAATCTGATTATCGATATCGACCCAGCCTTCCCGTGGCAGATCACCGCGCTGGACGGTTACGGCGGCGAATTACAGCTGGTGAAAGATGGTCAGTGGGGCGTGTGGAATGGCAGCGCCACCCTCAATGCCGCCGCCGCGACCTTCAACCGCATCGACGTGCGCCGTCCGTCGCTGAAGCTGAACGCGAACGCTTCTACGGTCAACATCAGCGAGCTGAGCGCTTTTACCGAGCGCGGCATTCTGCAGGCGACCGCCGCGGTGTCACAATTGCCGCAACGCCAGGTCAATCTGAGCTTGAACGGCCGCGGCGTGCCGCTGAATATTCTGCAGGCCTGGGGCTGGCCTGCGCTGCCGATTAGCGGCGACGGCAACTTCCAGCTAACCGCGAACGGTAGCGTGCAGGCCAATGCGCCGCTGAAACCGAGCGTCAACGGCCAGCTCAGCGCCACCAATATGGACAAGCAGCAGGCGGCGCAGGTGATGCGCAACGGCGAGGTTAGCAACGCGCCTGCCGCGTCGGTTCCCGTAACGCCGTAGCCATTTTCCTCTTGCCCTCTTCCCGGCGGAAGAGGGCTAATCCCCCTCCCTGAAACCTGTATACAATTAGCGGCTATCTGTGCCTATTTCCCGCAACAGGTTCCTTTCAAATATCAGAATTGCTATAACCAAAATACTGGAAGTTGATAAGAATAATGATCCCCTGTACCTACAAAAATAAAAGGAACAACCATGTCTGTAATACGTCAACGTATTCTGGAGAATATGCAAAAATTCTCCAGGGCCATGATCGGCGCAGTATTGTTCTTGCCGGTCATTGGATTAATTCTGGCTCTCAGTTCCGTCTTAACTAACCCGACTCTTATTGCTGAAACCAGTTTCCTTCATCAATTAGGGCAAGTGCTTGGCGATACCTTCTGGCCATTATTCGGTAACCTCGGATTATTGTTTTGCGTGGGAATAAGTTACGGCCTGGCAAAAGATAAAAAAACGGAGGTCGCGCTTGTCTCGGTGATGTGTTTTATCATGTTTCTCGGCGCCAACCATTCATGGCTGGAACATACTCATGCGGTGGCGGAAAAAATTAACGGCGAATATTACGGTACCGGGCAAACGCAGCTATTAGGCTTTGTGGTCGTCGATATGGGAGTATTCCTCGGAATCATTCTTGGCTGCACCATTGCCTGGGTACATAATAAAGTCTCCAATATTGAGCTGCCCGGCGCGCTATCGATGTATGGCGGGGCGAAGCTGACGCTGGTCGCCATGACGCCGGTCATTATCTGCTACGCCATTGCTTTTACCTGGATTTGGCCGTTTATGACCCACGGCATTAGCGCGCTGACCGGGTTTATGAAGAACGCCGGCGTTGCGGGAGTGTTTGTCTACGGCTTCTTTGAAAAATTCCTTATTCCCACCGGTTTGCACCATTTCGTGTGGTCGCCTTTCCAGCTCACGCAAATCGGCGGCACGCTAAATGTCGATGGCCAGGTCGTCTCCGGCACCCAGGCGATTTTCCTCGCCTATATGCGCCATCCCGATCTGACGCCGGTGATGAACGATGCATTACGTTTCTCGCAACAGGGGATGACCACCATCTTTGGCCTGGCGGGCGCATCGCTGGCGTTTTATCACACCGCGAAGCCGGAGAAGAAAGCGATGGCGAAGGCGATTCTGCTGCCGGCAATTATCACCTCGATGCTGACCGGCATCACCGAACCCATTGAATTCACCTTCTTATTTGTCTCGCCGCTGCTGTGGGTGATCCATGCGACCTTAACCGCCGCTTCGCAGGCAATTTGCGACATCTTCACCGTGCGGCCGTGGGGCGCCTCCGGTCTGATTGAATTTCTGATCTACAACCTGCCGCTGCCGGTGTCGTTAACCCGCTGGCCGGGGTACGTGCTGATCGGTATTGGCCAATTTATCGCTTATTACGCGATATTCCGCACGCTGGTAGTGAAGTTAAATCTGAAAACGCCGGGCCGCGAGGATGACGATAACGTTAAGTTATACAGTAAGGCGGACTACCGTAAAAAAGTCAGCGGCCCGCAGTCGATGACGGATGAAATTATTAATGGCTTAGGTGGTAAAGCCAATATTATCTCCGTTGATAACTGTTTCACGCGCCTGCGGGTGGTTGTCCATAATATGACATTAGTTGATGATGAAATATTAAAAAGCACCGGCGCAAATGGCGTAGTACGCAATCGTAATGAAGTTCAGGTTATTTATGGCGTCAAAGTCGGGCAAGTCCGTTCCCGGGTTGATAGCTGGCTAGCAGAAAATTAATTGGGAGTGATGTATGAAATTAACCGTATTAGGCGGGGGCGGCGTGCGCTCTGCATTTCTGGCAAAGTCGCTGGCTTATAACGCGCACCGCATTGGTTTAACGGAAGTAGTATTTCAGGATAGCTCAGCGGAGAATTTATCGCTATTTGGTGAAATCGCCCGCTATGTATTTAATACCATTCGACCGGATATTCATTTTACTACCACCAGCGATCCGGTCGCCGCGCTGCAGGGTACCCATTACGTGATTACCACGCTGCGCGTCGGCGGTGATGAGAGCCGCATCCGCGACGAGCGAATCGCGCTGGAGCATAACACGCTGGGTCAGGAGACCACCGGCGCGGGCGGTTTTGCCATGGCGATGCGCTCGATCCCGGCGATCCTGCGCTACTGCCGTCTGATCGAGGAGCACGCCGACAAAGACGCGATCCTGTTTAACTTTACTAATCCGTCCGGGCTGGTCACCGAAGCGATTATCAAATCCGGTTTCAAACGCCGGGTGTACGGGATTTGCGATGCGCCGTCGGAACTCATCCGCGAGCTGCCGGAGATCCTCGGCTGCGACCCGCACGACCTGAGCGTGGAATGCTACGGTTTAAACCACTTTTCCTGGTTTACGCACTTCACCGTGCGCGGGGAAGAGGTTACCGCGCAGCTGGTCGCTAACCCGGATTTATACCGCAAAACGGCGATGCAGTACTTCTCGCCGGAGCTGGTCAAACTGTGCGATAACCAGTTGCTTAACGAGTATCTCTATTACTACTACTATCGCGAAGTGGCGCTACGGGCGATTCAACAGGCGCCGGAGACCCGCGGCGAGCAGATTGCCCGTATCAACCACGATATGCGTCAGGAGCTCAGCGGCGTGGATGTTAAAGCGGATCCGCAGGCGGCCTTTACCATCTGGATGAAGCACTACCTACGCCGCGAAAACAGCTATATGCAAAACGAGTCGCAGCAGGAAAAATTCCATACCCGCGAGCCGTTAACGCTGCGGCAGTTTATCGAAGAGCCGGATACCGGCGGCTACGCCGGGGTGGCGCTGGATATTCTGGAGGCGGTCAACAGCATCACCACCAAACGCATCGTGGTGTCGCTACAAAATAACGGCACGCTCGATTTTTTACGCCCCGACGATGTGATTGAAATCAGCTGCGATCTGAGCAAAGAGGGTCTTAAGCCGGTGACGCCGGTTAACGTGCCGACGGCGCAGAAAAATATGATTGCCAGCGTGAAGGAGTATGAGCGGCTGGCGGTGGCGGCAATTCTGCAGCAGGACAAATCGCTGGCGCTGCAGGCGTTGATGGCTCATCCGCTGGTCGGTTCATATTCGCTGGCGAAGAAGCTGGTTGAGGCCTATCTCGACGATGAACAGTTCGCCGGGTGGCGGTAACGAGTCGCCCCCGCTCGATTGAGTAGATACTGTTATCGGTTTGCAACCTTTTAGCTTGAGAAAAGCGTTTATCTCGTTTCGCTCCAGAGGATATTGCGCTCCCGGTTAATTTTTCTGCAATATGCTTTCCGTGGCGCAGGGAGCGCACAAAGGGCGGCCAGTCGCCGCCGCCCTCTGTACTCCCGGGCTCTGGCCGCCAAAATCGCCGCTACGCGGTCCCCTCGCCTTATCCCGGCAGGCTTCGGGTCGGGCCGAGGCAGCGTCCTTGCAAATCACGGCCCTCAGCCCGCATCCATGCGGGCTGCCCCGGCCTTCCGGGAACGTCTCAGCGATTTTGAGGCCACCAGCACTGGCAGTTTCAGCCAGCGTGGTGAAGACATTAAAGGCAGGTCGCACGGACTGTAGGCCGGGTAAGGCGAAGCCGCCACCCGGCGCAAAAGCGGCTCCTTATCCGCGGATATTGCCCGGCGGCGCTACGCTTAGCGGAGCGGGGCTACCTTTGCTATGTACGCTGGTAAACCACATTTTTAACAGCCGCTCAAAGCCCAATATGCAGTAGCCAAAAAACGGGTTGCTCCAGTAAATATCATCGTCGAACTTCTGCGGGTCGTGAATAATAAACGCCGTATTCGCGGCCTGCGCCAGCGGGCTTTGATAATCGCCGGTAAAGCAGACAAGGTTTATCTCTTTGCCTTCCAGCGCCTTGACCCAATTTAATGCCGAACTGCTGCGTCCGGATTTAGAAATGATCCAGATGGAATCAAAGCGGGCAGCGTTTTTTTGCTCAAGGATTTCGTAATCGGGCCACAGCGCCAGGCTGGCGTTCACACCGGTAACGAGAAACTTATTATAAATATACTGGGCGATCAGCTGCGAAAAACCGCTGCCGTGGATCAAAATACGCTGCTGCTCAAGGCCTGCCAGCAGCGGCGTCAGCGCTTCTGCCGGTTGAATGCTCATATAATCAATATCGTTGGTGACATCGAGCTTTGGCATGGTGATATTGAACTTGATGAAATAGACCAGCTCCAGCCAGCCGCTGAACTTAAGCTTCTTCGCCAGCCGCACCAGCGAAGAAGGATTACTGTAGCAGCGCTCCGCGACGGTGCGGATCCCTTCGCGGATACATAGCTGCGGGTCATTTTGAATAAAACGCAGCACGGTCATTTCGGTTTTACTCAACTTCACGTCACGAAAGATATTTTCTAAGTCCATTACGGGCTCCTCTCAGCGGCAGATTACGCTACCACCGGAGAGCAAATCGGTCTGTGGGATGGCTCTCAACGTCACTGCCGGTATTCACTGCACAGCAGCCATCTTGCAGGTTCATCTTCCTCAATGGAGGGAAAGCGCCCGCCCGCCTCGAGAAAACGATTATCCGTATGGTCGTCATTAACCATTGAAATTTCCCAACCCATCACTATCCCTTTTTCGGCCCAGAAGCGATGATAGAGCCCCACCGGTAGACAGACGCTCTGCCCCGGATGCAGCACCAGCGTCTCAGCGGGTTTCAGCGTACGCTGGCAGCCATCGATCATCACGCTAACATGGCGCTGTTGGTCTAACTGTTCGTCCTGTGTCGCCCAGGCCAGTTGCATGCAGAGGTCGCCGCCGCCGCGGTTAATGATGTCCTCCATTTTGTGGTAATGGAAATGCCAGGGGGTTTGCTGATCTTGCTGAATCTGCAACATTTTTTCCGCGTAGGGTTTGGTATAACGCGGGTCGGATAAAGAACCGTTGCGTAACGTCAACAGCGTAAGGCCCGTTTCGCGAAAGCAACCGCTGGCGAAATCCGTCACATCCCATCCAAGCTGTAGATCCTGGACTTCATGCCAACCTTCATGCCGTTTTTGTGGCCAGCTTGACGCCGTAAAGTGGGCAAATTCCGGCAGGCTGATACGAAAAGTTTCGGCCATCGCCAGCGCTTTATCTATCGCATAGTTAATCTGGGAACGTTTCATGGTTTAACTCCGCTTCGCACGGCAAGCCAGGCGGCGCCGCGCATACCGCTATTGTCGCCATGCCGCGCAGAAATGATAGGGGTAGAAAAATGGTCGGTGAAGACGAGCGGTGCGACCGCCGATGGTAAATCCGCTACCAGCTGCGGCGCGTTGGATAAACCGCCGCCCAACACAATCACGCCGGGGTCGATGATATTGACAATAGTCGCCAGCGTCCGCGCCAGCTGTTGACGAAAGCGGTGGACCTGATGGCAAGCGGCGGATTCTCCCGCCTGCGCGCGGGCGAGAATCTGCTCGCTCGACACACACTCTCCGCTGAGCAGTCGATAGCGTTCACGTAGCCCCGTTGCGGAAATAAAAGACTCCACACAGTTAAATCTGCCGCAATAACAACGTGTCGGCGGCCCATCCTCCTCAGGAGAATAGCCGGGCAAGGCGATATGCCCGCACTCTGCGGCAATACCTGAGGCGCCGACGAAAGGCTGCCGCTCCAGGGCAATACCACCTCCGCAGCCGGTCCCTAACGTCATGCCGAAAACCGATGAAAACCCTTCTCCGGCGCCATCGCATGCTTCTGATAAGGCGAAACAATTGCCATCGTTGGCTAACACCACCGGCTGACCGAGCGCCTGTTCAAGCGCATCCTGTAAACGATAGCCGTTAATCACCTGAATGTTGGCGTTACGAATGACGCCATGCTGTGGCGAAACGCTACCCGGCAACGCGATGCCAATAGCCATCGGCGTTCCCGTCCGCGCGCGAATATCGGCAACGAAATCCACGATGCACGACATAAATGCCTGACGGTTTTCTTTCCGTGTTGCGCGGCGGTAACGCCCCCGCTCCCGTCCCTGCTCATCCATCACGACGGCGGCGATTTTCGTCCCACCGACATCCAGTCCGAGGTAATTCATCTTTGCCTCCTGCCGATTGGAAGGCGGGCGTACCCGCCTTCCGACTGGGTCAATACAAGCTTGCTTTGCCGGTGGAACCAAACAACTTCATTTTGTGGCGAATAACTTCACGTGCGGCATTAATCGGTTCCGGATAAATCACATTCGGATCCCACCAGCTCTCTTTACTTAAAATTTCACGTACTTTCAGGAAGTAGGCGTGTTTCATATCGCTGGAGATATTGATTTTCCCGACTCCGAGCGTGACCGCCTCGGCAATTTCCGCATCCGGATTGGCGGAGCCACCGTGCAGTACCAGCGGGATCGACACTCGTCCGGCAATATCGCGCAGGATGTGCATCTGCAGTTCAGGTTGCATCCCTTTTGGATAGATGCCGTGCGCGGTACCAATCGCCACCGCCAGGGTATCGACGCCGGTACGCGTGACAAAATCCTGCGCCTGCGCCGGGTCGGTATAAGTCACTTTCGACACTCCGCCCTCTACCGACGTTCCCGTCTGGCCGATGGTCCCCAGTTCACCTTCGACAGAGACGCCAACCGCATGCGCCAGCCTGACCACTTCCCGCGTTAGAGCGACGTTTTCTTCATAGGGCAGCAGCGACCCATCGATCATCACCGAGGTAAAACCGCACTGGATCGCACGCAGCACATGCTCCACCGAGGCGCCATGATCGAGATGTAATGTAAACGGCACCCGGCTACGCTGGGTGATATCCCGCACGTAGCTAAAAAAGGAATCGCCGACAAAGTCGTGCTCGCTGGGGTGAATTGAAATGATGGCGGGAGTATTTGTCGCTTCCGCCTCTTCCACGACGGCGCGAATAAAGCAGCTGTCCGCAACGTTAAATGCACCGATGGCAAAGCCGTGTTCACGAGTCGGTTTAAGTATTTCTTGCATGGAAACTAACATGGTCTTCTCCAGTTTCAGGGTGTAGTTCGCCCTGCCAGGGCGAATATGCGCTGGCATAAAGGGCGTGACTGATAAGTGAATCAGGCGCGGTTTATCGCGCCGGATGCTTGTAAGTAAGGGACGATAGCTTCAGCGCTGGCGTGTTCCATCACCGCCATGGCATCGGCCAGTTCAATAGAGCTGTCATGGCAAAGGGTATGGAGTAGTGCGGCTTTACCTGCTTCAAACACCGCCGCGCCGACATTAATCTTCGCCACGCCAAATGCCGGGCAGCAGGCAAGCTGATCAAATGGCGTGCCGCTGCCGCCGTGCAGGGCCAGGGGCACCGAAGAGGCTCGCTGCACCTGCGCCAGACGGTCAAAGTCCAGCGCGGGCGTGACCCCAGGCGCATACATGCCGTGGGCCGTGCCGACGGAGACCGCCAGTAAGTCGATACCGGTTTGCTCGATAAACGGGGCGACGTCCTCAGGTTGCGTCATCAGGTCGGCGTTCGTCGCAGAGTCATAGCGCGGAGCATCAGCCAGATGCCCCAATTCCCCTTCAACACACAGCCCGATGCTGGCAGCCAGAGTGGTGACCTCTCGGGTCTGGCGGATATTTTCCGCAAGTGGAAATGCAGAAGCATCAATCATCAACCCGCTGAATCCAGCGCGAAAAGCCTGGCGGATCTTCACCGGTTCTTTCCCATGATCGAGACTCAAGGTCACGGGAACGCTGGCCTCTTCGGCAAGGGTCCTGGCCACCGCCATCGCTGTCGCTGGCGGAAAATGCGCCAGATGGCCCTGATAGAGATTGAGAATAATCGGCGCGCGGTATTTTTCCGCCACGCGTACCGCGGCGCGGGCGCTCTCCAGATTCATACAGTTAATCGCCAGCAGGGCATACTGTTCACGCCAGGCTTTCTCAACCATCTGCTTCATATCGGCAAACATAGGGCCTCCGTTTACTCAAGGGTAAAGGTGATTTCATCATCGGCGACTTTTTGGTCGCTCAGTTCATCAAACTCTTCATCACGCTCCGTGACCGGTTTTTTCCATAGCGACAACATCACGCCGCAGATAACCGTCCCAATCGCCAGCGCCAGACAAAACAGCAGTGGATGGGTGAATAGCGGCACCACAAACATACCGCCATGTGGCACCGGGCTTTCCACACCCCATGTCATAATCAAGCCGCCTGCCACCGCTGAAGCCACGACGCAGGATCCCACCACCCGCAGCAGATCGCGGGCCGCGATAGGGATCACCCCTTCGGTGATCATGCAAATACCCATCGGGAAGGCGGCCTTTAACGCTTCACTTTCAGCACGGGTATATTTATGGCGGGTCAGCAGGAAGGACAACGTAATACCGAACGGCGGGATCATGGAGCCGACAAACTTGACCGCCTCCGGACCATAGACCCCGCTCACCAGCAAGCCATCGGCGAATAACGACATGGTTTTATTCACCGGCCCGCCAAAATCAAAGGTGGCCATCGCGCCAAGAATGGCCCCCAACAGGAATCGTGAACCACCCTGCATCGACTCCAACAGATGAATCAAGGCCTCCTGCAGCCAGGCAATCGGCTTGCCTATCAGGGTCATCATCAACAGACCGCTGATAATGGTGCTTAATACCGGCAGCACCATAATGGGCATCAGCCCTTGCATCGATTTTGGCAACCGCACGTAATGCTTTAACAGCAGCACCGTATAGCCCACCAGGAAACCGCCCAGCATTCCGCCGATGAAACCGGTGTGGATTTGCCCGCAGACAAACCCAACAATCAGTCCAGGGGCAAAACCAGGTCTGTCGGCAATGGAATAGGCAATCGCCGCACAGATGAGCGGGACGATGAGCCCCATCCCCCAGCCGCCGATTTGATTCAACATCCATGGAATAGTGCCGACTTTCTCGGCGACATTGGTACCGCCCAGAACCTGACCGAGGGCAATGCAGATCCCGGCGGCAACAATCAGCGGTATCATCCATGAAATACCCGTTAACAAATGCTTTTTAATTTCCTGCGAGACAGGTGGTTTATTCTCACTCATGGTAGATCCCTCCAGAATAAGGATCAGGCATTAGCTAAGGATTTCTCGACCTTTTCGATAAACTGAATCGGTGACTTAATAACGACCTCCGTTTTCACGCGGACAATTCGTTTGTTTTTAAAACGCTCTTCGCCTTTAATTTTCACATCAACGGCAAGAATAACGACATCGGCGGCAGCGATATCTTCGGTTGTCAGTTCATTCTCAGTACCTATTGTTCCCTGAGTTTCAACTTTGACATTATGGCCCAGCGCTTTCGCGCCTTTCATTAACTTCTCACGTGCGATATAAGTATGAGCAATACCTGCCGTACAGGCGGCAACACAGACAATATTCATCTCAGACTCCACTAGTTATTGTTAGTAAACGTCCGATTCAGCATATTGACTAAAGAGATCAATAATCTTCTGCGGACTGGTTTCTTCGAGCAATTGCGCAATAATGTCATCATCGGCCAACGCTCCAGCGACCTGGGAGAGTAAGCGGATATGGGTGGTATTTTGATCTTCCAGACGGACGGCAAATAAAATAATGCAACGAACCTGGCTTCCATCAAGCGTTTCCCAGGCAATATCCTGATGAGTACGGCCAATGGCGAGCGTAGTATTCAGCACCGCGGATGATTTTCCATGAGGAATAGCGATGTGGTTTTCAAATCCGGTCGAACCTTCCGACTCACGCTGCCAAACGTCCTGAATAAACGTTTCACGACAGCTTATGGCCCCATCTTTCTGCAGCAGGTCGGTTAATTCTTCAATAACTTCCGCTTTAGTCGTGGCCTTCATATCCAGCAATACACGCTTAGTATTTAAAATCCGGCTGATGTCCATATTATTTACCTCATGGATATAAAATTTCATTGCTGGCAGTTGACGTTGCAGCATGGTGTAATTTCTCGGTGATAACTTTTTCTGTTACCCGCTTAATATCAGCATCGTTAAAAAAAGCCGTGACATAGACTACCGGTAACGCAATCTCCGGCAGATGAATGGTTGAAATGACCAGTTCAATATCATCCTGTCGCTGTAGCGTATGTAGACTACCCGCAGGCAGTACGCCGACGATGGTCCAGTCAGGAAAGGCCCTGAGGACCCGGCTTTTTAACAGATGCGAGGTACCAATCCCGGTCGAACACACCAGCAGTACTCGCTTTCTGGCCACCTGCCTCTCCATCGCGGCCTGGAAATGCACGGTTAAATAACCCACTTCATCTTCCGAAACCGCGTTCTCGCCCCAGGCGGCAAATACCTGATTCACCACCCGCAGAGTTAATGGCCACACCTCTGTTAATTCGCCCTTGATATCTTCCAGCAGCGGATTACGGATATAGATACGATAATTCAGCCGGTTGATCAGCGGCTTGATATGAATGAGCAACCCTTCATATAACGCGGTGTCATGCGTCAGATCGATATCAACCACCGAGGAAAACAGGGCGATCAGCCGGGAGGTGATTTGCCGGGCCTCATCGCTGGAGCGTATATTGCGCAGCATGCTGACATCATCACGCTCTTCCACCAGCATGCCGGACGAAATAATGTATTGATAAATAAACCAGCTTTCGTCCTCTGGTAAAGGGTGGGCAATGCGGGCCTCAATTTTTTGCAGCATATTCTGCGCGATACGAAAGATGGACTCATCAAATAACGGATGTCCCTGTTCCCGGCGCGGTAATGCATTGCCGCGGGTGATGCGATACATCATAATCAGGATATGGGTAAAAATATTGACGTAATACGGCTCGCCCAGCGACCAACTTAATTTTCGTTCCATATCCTGAAGAAGCGACTGCACAAAGATGACATCTTCTTCACCGAAATAATGCACCAGGGCTTTATAGCTACCGCTATCCAGACGGGAGTGAATAATATTTCCTGGTTCATTATGGTTAATAACACCATTAATTAATAAGGCCATAGCCTGGCGAACATGTGATTCACTCCCCTCAATATGAGTGCCGCTCTGGCTACGAATGAGCATCAGACCTAGTGGCCTAATCCATGATTCGATCACTTTTAAATCATTCACAATTGAGGCGCTGCTAATAAAATAACGTTCAGACAATTTACTGATCGATGTTTCGCGCGGCGTTTCACTTAATAACTGAGAAGCAATTTTCACACGCCGGGAATTATTCATCATGGCATCTGTATCATCGCTTTCGCTACTGAGCAACTGGTCTAATTGCAACAGATCGGCGACGTTATCAGCCAATAGCATGACGCCCGCGCCGGCACGTTTATCAATACTGATTTTCCAGTCAGAGAGCCATTGTTCAAGAAAACGTAAGTCACGCTGAACTGTTTTTTCTGAAACATTTAAGTATTCAGCCATTTTTAATAACGTAACGTATTCTCGTTTAGGCAAGAGAAATTTTAATAATCTGTTCTGTCGCGAGGTAACCATTTGCATTATTTACCCTTATTGCATAGCAGATTAATGCCAATAAGATATCGCTATACGACGCGATCTCTATGAAAATCATTGAGGATAAATATAGGGAGGCGGGGAGTAAACAACAATACTAAATCGTGTCCGGATATCCGGACAGAAATAAGACAAGACAGAGAAAGGACCGATATTTATAAGTCAGATCACATTTCAGTCATTAATATACGTGATAACGATCTCAAATTCGCAGAAAGAAAAACTCCCGCGATATGCTGCGGGAGTTGTTATTTACAGCGTAATCGTCAGCACATTGCCCTGGGCGCTCACCACCACGCCCAGTTCGCTGCCCGCCTGCGTCCCGCCCTCCACGCCCGCTATCTGCGGGATATTGCGCAGACACAGCGTCCAGCCGCGGGCTTCGCCTTCGCCGCTCACGGTGATGGTGTTACCCTGGCGCTTCGCCTTCAGAGTGAAGATCGCGGAACCGTCGGCCGCCGGAACCTGACAGACCGTTTCATTGCCATCGCCCAGCTGGAACAGCTGGAAGGCGGTGCCTTCATGCCAGGCATAATCGGGTTTCTGGTCGTTGTTGCCCAGCGCCAGCAGGGTGTTGTCACGAACGTAGACCGGCAGGCTCAGTGCATCGTGACGCTGCTTATGCCAGCGGCTACCCGGCAATTCATCGTTATGCCACAGGTGCGTCCAGCGCCCCTCCGGCAGATAAAACTGCACCTCGCCCGCTTCGGAGAACACCGGCGCCACCAGGACCGAATCGCCGAGCATATACTGACGGTCGAGATAGTCGCAGGCCGGATCGTCCGGGAATTCGAGCATCATCGCACGCAACATCGGAGTGCCGAACTCGTTGGCCAGCGCCGCCTGGCGATAGAGATACGGCATCATGCGGCATTTCAGCTGCGTGAAGTGGCGCACCACGTCACAGGACTCTTCGTCGTAGGCCCACGGCACACGATAGGATTTGCTGCCGTGCAGGCGGCTGTGGCTGGAGAGCAGGCCAAAGGCGCACCAGCGCTTATAAACGTGGGCCGGCGCGGTGTTTTCGAAACCGCCGATATCGTGGCTCCAGAAACCGAAGCCGGACATGCCGATCGACAGCCCGCCGCGCAGGCTTTCCGCCATCGATTCGTAGTTGGCGTAGCAGTCGCCGCCCCAGTGCACCGGGAACTGCTGCGCGCCCACCGAGGCGGAACGGGCGAACAGCACCGCCTCCTGCTCGCCGACGGTCTCTTTCAGCACCTTCCACACCAGCTCGTTATAGATGAATGCGTAGTGGTTGTGCATTTTCTGCGGATCGGAACCGTCAAACCACTGCACGTCGGTCGGGATACGCTCGCCGAAGTCGGTCTTGAAGCAATCGACCCCCATCGCTACCAGACCTTTTAACTTGCTGGCGTACCACTGGCAGGCTTCCGGGTTGGTGAAGTCATAAATCGCCAGCCCCGGCTGCCACTTATCCCACTGCCACAGCGAACCGTCCGGGCGCTTAAGCAGATAGCCCTTCTCTTTCAGCTCCTTGAACACCGGCGAGCGCTGGCCGATGTACGGGTTGATCCACACGCAGACCTTCAGCCCTTTCGCCTTCAGGCGCTTGATCATCCCTTCCGGGTCCGGGAAAGTTAGCGGATCCCATTCAAAATCGCACCACTGGAAGGCCTTCATCCAGAAGCAGTCGAAGTGGAAGACGTGCAGCGGCAGATGGCGCTCGGCCATGCCGTCGATAAAGCTATTTACCGTCGCTTCGTCATAGTTGGTAGTGAACGAGGTCGTCAGCCACAGACCGAACGACCATGCCGGCGGCAGCGCCGGGCGGCCGGTGAACTGCGTATAGCGGTTAAGCACCGCTTTCGGCGTCGGGCCGTCGATCACGAAGTACTCGAGATATTCGCCTTCAACGCTGAACTGGACTTTAGAGACTTTCTCCGAGCCCACCTCGAAGGAGACGCGCTGCGGGTGATTCACCAGCACGCCGTAGCCGCGGTTGGTCAGATAGAACGGAATGTTTTTGTAGGATTGCTCGGTGCTGGTGCCGCCGTCTTCGTTCCAGGTTTCTACCGTCTGGCCGTTGCGCACCAGCGCGGTAAAGCGCTCGCCGAGGCCGTAGACGGTTTCGCCGACGCCGAGGTCGAGGCGCTCAAACATGTAGTTGCGCTGGGTCTTACTATCCTGCACGTAGCCGTTGTTTTTCAGTTGGCTACCGGTGATACGCACGCCGTCGCGCAGAAAATCCAGCGCCCAAAATTCACCTTTAGTCACCCGCACGCTGAGGCTGCCACTTTTCAGCTCGGCGAATTCGGCCGTATTTTCTATTTCGACATGGACGTCTTTCTGCACGTTCAGCGGATAGTGCGGGCTGTTATCCAGCGCGCCCTGGAAGTGCTCCATGCGCACGCCGATTATCCCTTCCTGAGGCGAGAAAAAGCGCAGGGTGAACAATGGCGTATCCAGCTGCCAGGCGCGTTCGCGGACATCGCGTGGCGCGGCATAGACCACCATTTCATTCCCCTGCTGCTCCACCTCGTAAACCTGTACGGGTTGGATCAGGTTGAGCCCTGGTTGAATGAGCCAGTTTCCATCACTGATTTTCATTAAAACGTCCTCTTAGTTTTGCCATTCTTTTTCGATCGGGGCTGCCGTGAACTCTTGTTCGTTGCGACGCGCGCCCTCGGCCAGCTCGGCCATCATTTTTTTCAGGAACGGCGTTTTCAGCGTGTAGTAGCGTTTGGCGATTACCGCGCTCAGCAGGTAGCACACCGCCGGAACGAGGGTGAACAAGGCAATAATGATGGTGAGGGTGGCGCTGTTCTGGGTTTTAGCGGCGGCGTCATAGCCGCCGCCGGCCAGCATCCAGCCGATCAGCGCGCCGCCCAGCGCCAGCCCTAACTTGAGCACAAACAGGGTGCCGGCGAAGCTGATGCCGGTCAGGCGTTTGCCGTTGCACCATTCGCCGTAGTCGACAGTGTCGGACATCATCACCCACTGGATTGGCGTCACCAGCTGGTGCAGTACGCCAATGATGAAGATAAAGACGAACATGGTGATTTCGGCGTCCATCGGTACGAAGAACATCGCCACGCTGAGCGCCGCCAGGAGGGCGTTGGTCCACCAGAAGACGCTGACTTTGCATTTCCAGTCGGTCAGCGGCTTCGCCAGCGCCGAGCCAATCAGGTTGCCGACGCAGTAGGTGGTGAGGAAGACGGTGAACAGCGCCGCCGAGCCCATGATCCAGGTGGTGTAGTACATCATCGCGCCACCGCGAACGCAGACCGCGAGGATATTGAGGATGGTGAGTACGCCAACGATGCGCCACTGGTCATTGCGCCAGATATCGCGCAGGTCTTCACGCATCGAGGTACTGCTCGGCGGTGCTTCGACACGCTCTTTGGTGGTGAAAAAACAGAAGGCCAGCATCAGGAAGGCGACCACCGAGAGCACCGCAATGCCGCCCTGGAAGCCGAGCGCTTTATCTTCGCCGCCGATAAAGTTGACCAGCGGCATCATCAGCACGGTGGAGAGCATGCCCCCCGCTGTCGCCAGCACGAAGCGCCAGGACTGCAGCGAGATGCGCTGCGTCGGATTGTCGGTGATCACACCACCGAGCGCGCAGTAGGGGATATTCACTACGGTGTAGAGCAGGGTCAGCAGCGTGTAGGTCACGGCGGCGTAGATCAGCTTGCCGTTGTGGCTTAAATCCGGCGAGCTGTAAGCCAGCACGCAGACGAGGCCGAACGGGATAGCGCCGAAGAGGATCCACGGGCGGAACTTACCCCAGCGGCTGCGGGTACGGTCGGCAAGCAGGCCCATGCACGGGTCGGAAATCGCATCCAGCGCCCGCGCCAGCAGGAACATGGTGCCGACAAAGCCGGCGGGGATACCGAAAATATCGGTGTAGAAAAACATCATGTATAACATGACGTTATCAAAAATGATGTGGCTGGCGGCGTCACCCATACCGTAGCCAATTTTCTCTTTGACGGACAGAATATGATCTTTCATTTGCGCACTATTCCCTTAGCGGCACCGCGGATTGGTACCGGTTACGGTTTTTGTAACCCTTTGGCGCAGTAAGATGAATTGCGATATCTCGTTATCAAATTACGTTTCTTGTTTTCTGTGATCGCGGTAGCCCGAAAGAGTGTGAAAAAGTGTAACCCATGGATTTTGAACGGATTTGTCTAAGACTGTTCTGCAAAGTCCAGTTTTAACAGTAAAAAAGTGCGTTTAGGTATGTGGTAAATGCCTGAAAGTAGCTATAATGCGCCCGCCTCCATGTAGCAATCGAGGCGCGGAAGATCGTCATCTCCGGTGAGGTGGCTGGACTTCAAATCCAGTTGGGGCCGCCAGCGGTCCCGGGCAGGTTCAACTCCTGTGATCTTCCGCCAAAGTTTCTCACCCTCTATCGGCCATTCGGCATGTATTCAATATCTTACAGTTAGCCTATCCTATTGAATTCTTTTTTTTATTCTAACTTTATATCTTATAAAAATATGGATTCTAAAATGAGTTTAATGCTATCGATCACAACGGTAATAGTGACTTTAATCAGCCCTGTTGTTGCCGTTCAAGTTCAGAAATTTATTAAAAGATATACTAATAGAAAGACACTCAAAATAGATATTTTTAAACAATTGATGGCCACCAGCTCGCAGAACGCAAGGCTATCAAATGAACATGTCAGAGCACTTAATATGATCGATATTGCTTTTTATGGTCGGGTACGGAAAGGTCTGGCATCAATATTCACTGATGAAGGGGTTATAAAAATAGAGATTGTTGGTGTTCCCAGCCGAGTGGAGAGTTAAATTAATCGACCCCATCAGGTACTCGCAATACCTGATGAAAGCTAACCTCACCAACTATCAAGGAGTTGATTATGGCTGATTTGCATTCTACCCCCAGATATCATCGTTAGCGGAACCGAACGTCAGCTGCTGGTTGGCTATCGGCCCAATGGCCGGGATACCAGTACACCAAGTCTTACCCTTTCCGGCAAGTGGCTACGCGAAGCGGGATTCGATACCGGGAAGCCGGTCACGGTTAAGGTGATGGATGGCTGCATTGTATTGCTGCCTCTCAGCGATAAAGAAGAGAAGCTAACAGCCGAATTACGGCATATTCAACAATCGCTGAAAAGCGTCAACGGCACGCTGCAACATACCTGATAGCGCGAGCAAGAAAAACCCCGGGTGGCGGCTAGCGCCTTACCCGGGCTACCAGACGGCGCAGAACCGTAGCCCTGCTGAGCGCAGCGCGAGCAGGGAAAATTCCCGCGTCTTAATACCTTCACTTTCCGGATAACCGCTCGCAAACGCGCCAGATTAATCGTTCGTCTAATGAAATTTATGCCCCGCTTCTGACATACTCTACCGTTGTGAACAGGTTGACCCGGAGACCATATGGCAAAGGAAACTATAACGTCGTCCCCAGCAGGTGAATTCATTATGTTTGCCAGCGATGACGGGGAAGTACGCGTTGAATGCCGCTTTGAGCAAGAAACACTATGGCTCCCTCAAGCAACTATCGCCAGCCTTTATCAAGTCACCCCACAAGCCGTTACACAGCATATTAAAGCTATATATGAGGAAGGTGAGCTTGAACAAAACGCAACCTGTAAGTCTTACTTACAAGTTCAACAGGAGGGCAGCCGTCAGGTAAGCCGCAACCGGCTTCACTACAGCCTGCCTGTCATACTCGCTGTTGGCTATCGCGTTCGCTCCTCTCGCGGCACGCAGTTCCGCCAGTGGGCGACCCAGACGCTCCAGGAATACCTGATCAAAGGTTTTGTGATGGACGATGAGCGGCTGAAGAATCCGCCTGTGGGTTCATCGGCTGTACCCGACTATTTCGATGAGATGCTGGAGCGTATTCGCGATATTCGCGCCAGCGAACGCCGCGTTTATTTGCGGGTGCGAGAAATTTTTGCCTTAGCGGCTGACTATCAACCGTCGTTAAAAGAAACCACGCAGTTTTTTCAAACTATCCAGAACAAGTTACATTTTGCCTGTACCGGACATACCGCCGCTGAGCTCATTCATCAACGTGCTGACGCCAGTCTGCCGCATATGGGGCTGACCAGCTATAGAGGCGAAGAGGTGCATAAGGGCGACGTGACGGTAGCAAAAAATTATCTCACTCAGGATGAAGTCAGCGAGCTTAACCGCGTAGTTAACATGTGGCTGGATTTTGCCGAGGATCAGGCCCGTCGTCGTCAGCAGGTCTTTTTACGCGACTGGCAGGATAAGCTGGATCAGTTCCTGCAATTTAACGACCGTGAGGTTTTGCAAGGCGCAGGTAAAGTCAGTAAGAAAATGGCCGATGAAAAAGCGCAGGCGGAATATAGTCAGTTTGCTGAGCAACAGCGGCGCTTAAAGGAAGCCGAAGGTGAAAAGGATATCGCCGGTTTGCTACAGTGGGAAACAGGGCCTAAAAAGTAGCTCAGGATGCCTGATAGCGCGAGCAAGTCCCCGAGTGGCGGCTGACACCTTACCCGGGCTACGCCCGGCATGTGATCTGTAGGCCCGCGCAAGCGTAGCGCCGCCGGGCAATAACCGCGAGTAAAGAGCCGCTTTTGCACCGGGTGGCGGCTAGCGCCTTACCCGGGCTACCAGACGGCGCAGAACCGTAGCCCTGCTGAGCGCAGCGCGAGCAGGGAAAATTCCCGCCTCAGAAGTAATAACCAATATTAACGTTGGTGCGGAAGTACCATTTGCCGCTGCCCTCGGACTGGGTGCTGGTCCAGCCGGTGGCGTTCAGCGCGCCTCCCCACGGATTAACATTCTTCGCCCAGCTGAGATCGACCCAGAACATCACCGGCAGCGCAAAGACCTGTACGCCAAGGGTGTTCATCTGCGAATCGCTCCAGCCGCTTTTATCTTTCCACAGCACGCTGTAGTCGTTGTAAAAACGCAGCTTCGATACGCCGCCCCACTTCACGTCGACATCGCGGGCGACGTTCAGCGACGCGGTCGTCGCTTTCGCCGGGATCAGGTAGGCCGGCGTCAGGCCGTTGCCGCCCATCAGAATCGTATCGTCGCTGACGCCCGCCGGGTTCTTCGGATCGTATTGGTAGCGAATCAGCTGCGAAGTCAGCTGCCACGGCCCGTTATGTAACATGCCGTGCACGCCTGCCGCCCAGAAGGTGCCGTCGTCGTCGGTCTCGCGGTTGTGCAACCGCGCCAGCGCCAGTGAGCCGCCCAGCTCGTTATTCCAGCCGCCGCCGTGAAAATCCCGCGCAATACGCACATTCACCTGGTCCCGCTTTTCATTATGCTGCTGATGCTGAGTCGGATAGATAGTGTTTTTCAGCCGATCGTAATCGCCAACGTCCGGCGCATAGCGCAAATTCTCCGGTTCCATCCACGGGAAATAGGCCACATCCAGCGACCAGTTATTATCATGATATTGATAGTTCACGCCGCTACCGGCGCTCACGCCAAAGCCTAAATAAAACGGAATACCATAGGACCAGCCAAATTGCGGATAAGGTTCAAGGCCAAATGGTTTGCCGGGGATCCCCAGCTGGATATTATTATTATTGTCGAAGCGATACCCTACGTAAGCGCGGTCGATGGCGTATTTACGGTGATCCTGGAACCAGAACCCGGCATCAAAGAAATAATTATCATAAAAGCCGCTGCTGTCGATACGGAAAGTATCAAAACGCAGATGCGGCGGGTTGCGATAATTACTGCCTTTCCAGTCTTCATAGCGATAATTTGCCCGCAGCGCGCCGCCGAAATCCAGCCCGGCAAGATTATCCGCGCTGCGCCAGCCGATATGCGGGAACGGCTTACCGTCGTCCGCCAGCGCCAGCCCGCTGGTCACGGCAGCCAGCAGCAGCGAAAGGAGTATTTTACGCATAGCACATCCCTCACTTTATTTTTATAAGCGATAAAAGACCGTCGATTAATATCGACTTATTATTTTGTCTCAGTGGTGAAACTCTTAATTAAATAGCACGATGGTTTTATTTTTGTTCCAAATATGAAACTCTGTTTATTATTTGATAGAAGAAAAATCGCACGCAGGATGTCGGGAGTCAAGGTATAAACCTTGAGCCATAACGCAATCTTATTATTCTTCCGGAGTGATATTAATATTTGCGACATGGAGGAGGAAACTTTCTCAAATATGAAACGCTATGCTTGTGATAATTTATATTGTTGAACCATCATGGTCCTGGTACCTGACCATCGCACTGTTTATCTGTAGTGACAGGCGGGCGCAGGATGGGTGGTGTCGCCGATTTTCACTTTTTTTATATAACTGTTATCGCCGCCGGGCCGTTTTTCCCGACGCTAGACCGGTCTATCCTCGACGCATTCGCACCATGAATCCTTTTTGTAGACCGGAGAACCTATGAAAGCCATTGCCATTACCCAGGCCGCCGCCGACGGCAGCAACATTCCCTTTTTACGCGATATCGATCTACCGGATCCGCAGGCGCAGGGGCACGATCTACTGGTCGAGGTCAAAGCCATTTCAGTGAACCCGGTCGACACCAAAGTGCGCGCCGGGTTTAATGCCGATACCCCGCGGGTGCTGGGCTGGGATGCGGTTGGCGTGGTGAAAGCCGTTGGCGACGCGGTGACGCTATTCACGCCGGGCGATGAAGTGTGGTACGCCGGCGCGCTGGGCCGCCCCGGCAGCAACAGCGAACTGCAGCTAGTTGATGAACGCATCGTGGCCCTGAAGCCGCGCTCGCTGGAGAATGCCGCCGCCGCTGCGCTGCCTCTGACCGCTATCACCGCCTGGGAATTGCTATTCCACCGTCTTGGCGTGCAGGAAGGCGGTAACGGCGGCGATACGCTGCTGATTGTCGGCGCGGCGGGCGGCGTTGGGTCTATCCTCACCCAGTTGGCCAGCAAACTCACCAACATGACGGTGATTGGTACCGCATCGCGCCCGGAAAGCCAGAAGTGGGTACGCGAAGCCGGGGCGCATCACGTCATCGACCACAGTAAGCCGCTCAGTGAAGGACTGGCGAAAATCGGCATTCATGCTGTGACCCACGTCGCCAGCCTGACCAATACCGATCAGCACTTTAACGAACTGATCGCCGCGCTCGCCCCGCAGGGTAAGCTGGCGCTGATTGATGACCCGAAGAGCCTGGATGTGGTGCCGCTGAAAGCGAAAAGCATTTCGCTGCACTGGGAATTTATGTTCACCCGCTCAATGTTTGAGACGGATGACATGATCGCCCAACATCAGCTACTGACCCGCGTCGCCGCGTTGATTGACGATAACACGCTGCGCACCACCCTTGGCGAGCACTACGGAACCATCAACGCCGCCAATCTGCAAAAAGCCCACGCTAAGCTGGAAACCGGGCGCTCGGTCGGCAAAATCGTGCTGGAGGGTTTCTAAATGCGCGACGACACCATTGCGCTTATCGCGGTTCTGAAGGCGAAAGCCGGGCAAACCGAGGCCCTGCGCGACGCGCTGCAGGCGCTGCTGCTGCCAACCCGCGAGGAGCCAGGCAATCTCGACTACGCGCTGTTTCAGCTGCGTGACGTGCCGGATACCTTCTACATGCGTGAGTCCTGGCGCGACCAGCAGGCGCTGGATGAGCATATCGCCCAGCCCTACTTCCAGGCCTTTATCGGCCAGATGGAGAGCCTGCTCGCCGAGCCGCTGCGCCTGGATTATCTGACGCCCATCGCGCCTTGATATCACGAGCGCCTCACCTCTGTGAGGCGCCTTCTTTAACCCTTCGAGCTGCGCTTTTCTCATCCTGCCCTAACCAGGCTACGCTTACCCTTGCCGCGCAAAAAACGCTCACTCCCTTCCGCTTGATTTATCACGCTATTGCACAAGAGGTAATGCTATGCAGATCAACGCTATAGGTACGTACTCCGCCAGCCAGCCGCTCGAATCGATGTCTATCACCCGCCGCGAACCCGGCCCACAGGATGTGCAGATCGCCATTGCATACTGCGGCGTTTGCCATTCCGATCTCCATCAGGCGCGAGCGGAATGGGCCGGGACGCTGTATCCCTGCGTGCCGGGCCATGAAATCGTTGGCCGGGTGACGGCGGTCGGCGATGCCGTCTCAGGTTACGCCGTTGGCGATCTGGTGGGCGTCGGCTGTATGGTGGATAGCTGTAAACAGTGCGAGGAGTGCGCTGAAGGGCTGGAGAACTACTGTGACCATATGGTGCTGACCTATAACGGGCCGACCCAGGACGCGCCAGGGCATACGCTGGGCGGTTATTCACAGCAGATCGTGGTCAATGAACGCTACGTACTGCGGATAAACCATCCCGAAGCGCAGCTCGCCGCCGTCGCGCCGCTGTTGTGCGCCGGGATCACGACCTATTCGCCGCTACGCCACTGGCACGCCGGGCCGGGCAAAAAAGTCGGCATCGTCGGCATCGGCGGTCTGGGACATATGGGGATCAAGTTGGCCCACGCCATGGGGGCCCACGTGGTGGCCTTTACCACCTCCGAATCCAAGCGCGACGCGGCCAGAGCGTTGGGCGCGGATGAGGTCGTGGTGTCGCGCAACGAAGACGAAATGGCGGCCCACGTCAAAAGCTTCGATTTCATCCTCAACACCGTGGCGGCGCCGCACAATCTCGATGCCTTCACCACGTTGCTGAAACGCGATGGCACCATGACGTTGGTTGGCGCCCCGGCCACGCCGCATCCATCGCCGGAAGTGTTCAATCTGATCTTCCGCCGCCGCTCGATTGCCGGCTCGATGATCGGCGGTATCCCGGAAACCCAGGAGATGCTCGACTTCTGCGCCGAACACGGCATCGTCGCCGATATTGAGCTGATTCGCGCCGATCAGATCAACGAAGCCTGGGAAAGAATGGTCAAGGGCGACGTGAAATATCGCTTCGTGATCGACAGTTCGACTCTCGCCGGCTAAACGCCGCGGCGGAAAGTCCGCCGCCACTCCGTCGGGCTAACGCCAAAACGCGCTTTAAACTGCTGGCGCCAGGTCACGGCGGAGAGATAGCCCACTGCTTCCGCCACCTGCTCGACCGGCAAATCCCCCGCTTCGAGCAGGCTCTGGCTGCGGCGCAGACGTTCAGCGGTCAACCAGTCGGCAATGCTCATCCCGGTCGCCCTGGCGAAGTGGCGGGTCAGGGTACGGCGGCTCATCGCCACCACCTCGGCCAGCGAATCAAGATTATGCGGCTCGGCAATGTGCTGCTGCAGATAATCCAGTAGACAATTAATCCGCGCATCGCGGGTGTTGCGCGGCACCGGCTGGGCGATAAACTGCGCCTGGCCGCCCTCGCGGTGCGGCGGCACGATCATCCGCCGGGCGATCTGGTTGGCGGCGAGGCTGCCAAAACGCTGGCGAATGATATACAGGCAGCAATCCAGCGCCGCGGCGGTCCCCGCCGAGGTAATCACCTTCTGGTCATCGACGTACAGGGCGTTGATATCAAGCTGAACCTGCGGAAACAGGCGCTGGAAATCCTGCTCGAACTCCCAGTGGGTCGCCGCCCGCTTACCGTCGAGCAGCCCGGCGTAGCCAAGGACAAACGCGCCGAGGCACAGGCCGACGATTTCCGCGCCGTTATCGCGCGCTCGAACCAAACTCGCGATCAACGCCTGCGGCGGGCGCTGGTTGACCTCGCCCCAGTAAGGCACCACCACGATATCCGCCTGTTCCATCGCGGTAAAATCACCGCTGGCGTATAGCGCGAAGCCGTCGCGGGCGCTGAGTAATCCCGGCTGTTCGGCGCAAATCTGCAGATTAAAACGTTTGGTTTCCGAGACCGTATCGCCAAACAGCATACAGGGGACGGAATAATGAAACGGGCTAAAGCCTTCTACGGCGACAATCGCCACGTCGGTTAATGTCATCATCCCTTCCCCTTGAGCAGGTTAATAAACAACGGTTTCCCCATCCTGCGGAATACTGACTACCCCGGCAATCTGATTATCCGCGACGTACTGGCGCATCTCTTCGCGGCTCACCAGACAATGGTTGACCGCCTCCAGGTGGATGGCCATGATTTTCGCTTCCGGCAGGGCGAAATGCGCCTTCAGCAGGTCCTCTTTGCCCATGATGATCGGGCCAAAGCCGATAACGTGAGCGTAGCCGGCGTTCAGCACCACCACATCCGGGCGCAGCTTCAGCATGTCGGCTTCAATCTCATCGCGCCAGATGGTATCGCCAACCAGCCACAGCGTCTTCTCCTGCGGATGACGGAACACCACGCCGCAAGCCTCGCCCAGACGTTCAGCCATCGCCGGTACCGCATAGGTACGGTCGCTGCCATGTTGCCCGGAAGTGGTTTTCTGCAGATTTACGCCGGCAAATTCACTGTTTGCCGACAGCAGGCGGATATCCTGAAATCCCTGGCTGCGCAGCAGCGCGGCGTCGGCCTCATGCTGGACGAAAACCGGCAGGGTTTTCGGGATCGCCGCGATCGCCGCCTCGTCCCAATGATCGTCATGGGTATGGGTGACGATAACCGCATCGACGTCGATAATTTTTTCACGAGAAAACGGCAACGCCACCAGCGGATTGCGCAGCTCGCTGCGCGCGGTTCCTGGAAATCCCGGCCAGGCGCCTTTGTCCGCCAGCATCGGGTCGATCAGGAATTTTTTACCTGCGTATTCAATAACCTGTGTAGCATTACGGATATGAGTGATGTTCATGTTAGCGTTCCTCTGGGGGGTAATCTGACGAACATCGTATTGCGCACCAGCCTGGCGCAATATGGGCGTTTGGGCAATGATCGATGGAATCGGGCCAACCTGCGACGGTTGCCAATCACAGCCGGCTATGTTGTTCTGAAGGTTAAACTTTCTACAGGAATGGCAGGATGAAAAAGAAACTGACCGCCGCCGATATGCACAACCCGCAGGTCATCGCCGAAACGCCGTGGTTCAGCATGCGCAAGGTAGGTATTGATGTCGCCCCCGGCGAGCGGCGCGATTTTTATTCCATTCACTATCCGCGCCCTGCGGTCGGGATTGTGGCGCTCCGGGATGACAAAGTGCTGCTAATTCGCCATTACCGCTATCTGATCGATAAGGTGGTGTGGGCTATCCCGTCAGGCGGCGTCGATGAAGGGGAAGAGCCCGCCGTCGCCGCGCTGCGCGAACTGCGCGAAGAGACCGGCTGGCAAGCGCAACACGCTGAGGAAATCATCCGCTACAACCCGTCATACGGCAGCAGCGACCAGCTGTTTATCACCTGGCTCGCCACCGATTTAAGCTGGGTTGGCATGGACGCAGATCAGGATGAAGTGATGGAAACCGGCTGGTTTACCTTCGAGGAGATAAACCAGCTGATCGCCCGCGGCGAAATGCCGGACGGGCTGTCTCTGGTGCCGCTGCTGCACCTGATGGCGCAGCGTAGATGATTACCAGCCCGGTACCGCGCCGCCGTTGAAGATGGTTTCTGCCGCCTTCGCCACTTCCGGCGACTGGTACGACTGCATAAACTCTTTCACGTTTTCGGCATCTTTATTGTCTTCACGCGCCACAATGATGTTCACGTACGCCGAGTTTTTGTCTTCAATAAAGATGCCGTCGCGCACCGGCGATAAGCCAGTTTGCTGCAGGTAGGTGGTACTGATAATGGCGACATCGACCTTCGGATCGCCCAGCACCCGCGGCAGCTGCGCGCCCTCCAGCTCCATAATTTTCAGGTTACGCGAGTTACTGGTGATATCCACCGCCGTCGGCAGCAGGCCGGTACCCGCTTTGAGGGTAATCAGCTGCTCTTTTTGCAATAACAATAGCGCGCGGCCGAGGTTGGTCGGGTCATTGGGAATGGCGATGGTCGCGCCATCTTTAATATCGGCAACGGATTTAATCTTGCGCGAATAGCCGGCCATGGGAAAGACGAAAGTATTGCCGATGGCCACCAGGTGGTAGCCGTGCGCTTTGTTGTCTTGTTCCAGATAGGGACGATGCTGGAAGACGTTGGCATCCAGCTCCCCGGCGTTGGTAGCATCGTTCGGCAACAGCGAGCCGCTAAAGCCCACCAGCTCGACGTCGAGGCCATACTTTTCTTTCGCCACCTTCTTCGCCACTTCCGCCACATCCTGTTCCGCGCCGTTAATCACGCCGACTTTTATGTGTTTGGCATTGTCATTCTTCTGGTCACAGCCCGCTAACAGCAGGCCAGCCAGCATCACTGCCGCCGCCGTGCGTAAACGCAATTTCATCATCAGTACCCCATCAGTCCATGGAAAATCATTATTATTTTTCGAGCAAAACTATAACGATTTTGTGCTCGATTTTTAAACACGAAAAGGTATCAATAAGATGAAAATCGTCTAAGCGCCTTCCCCGGTAGCGCTTACGCTTACCGGGGCTACCGACCAAATACCTAACCGTAGCCCGGATGAGGCGTTAGCCGACATCCGGGACCCTTCCCCGGTAGCGCTTACGCTTACCGGGGCTACCGGCCGAATGCCTAACCATATCCGGGGAAATACGCTTAACTCAGGTCGACGTTTTTACTGGCGAACAGCCAGGTGAGGACAAAACCGCATAAATACGAAACCGCCAGACCGCCGGCGTACACCGCCATCCCGGCATAAATTCCGCTACCGGAGGTCATCAGCGGCAGCGCCACCAGCCCGGACGGGCCAAACACCGTGTTCAGGCCCACCGGCAGCCCCAGCCAGGCAATCAGGCCCACGAAGAAACCGCCGCAGGCGCCGCCGATACAGGCGGTGATAAACGGTTTCATGCGCGGCAAGGTCACGCCGTAAATCAGCGGTTCGCCAATACCGAGGAAGCCCGGAATAATCGCCCCTTTGATTTGGGTTCGCAGCAGCGAATCGCGCTTCGCGCGCCAGAACAGCGCCAGCGCCGCGCCCACCTGCCCGGCCCCGGCCATCGCCAGGATAGGAAACAGCGAGTTAAAGCCCTGCGCATCCACCAGCGCAAAATAGACCGGCACAAACCCCTGATGCACGCCGAACATCACCGCCAGCAGGAACAGCCCGGCCAGCACCGCCGAGCCAAACGGATTGCCGTTAAGATGCAGGAACAGCCACGACATACCGGTAAACAGCCAGCCGCCAATCGGCATAATCACCGTAAAGGTCACCGCGCCCATAATCAGCAGCGTCACCGCCGAGGTAAGGATCATATCGAGGTTAGCGGGCATTATCCGCCGCACCTGACGCTCCACCCACGCGCCAAGAATCGAGGCGATTAGCACGCCGATAATATTGCCGCGCGGGTCGATACCATGACCGAAGAAGGTCGAAATTCCGGCGTAGAATCCGCTGGTCGCTTCCGGGTTGTAGCCCAGCACGAACAGCGAGGCGATAATCGCGCCGTTCACGCCCGAACCGCCGAAGGCTTTCTGAGCGTTATAGCCAATCAGGATACTCAGGAAGGTAAACATCCCTTTGCTGAATACCTTCATATAACCAATCAGCGCCACCAGACTGGCGTTAGGATGCGCGTTCTCCAGCACGAAGATTTGTTCCGCCAGTGTGGCGAAGCCTAACAACAGCCCGACGGCGATAAAGCCGGGGATCAGCGGCGTAAAAATAGTGGCGAACTTCGCGAGAAATTTCTGTACCCCGCTGGTCTGCTTGCTCTTCAGCGCCTGCTTTTTCTCCGCTGCCACATCCGCCAGCGAGGCGGCTGCCTGCGGCGCCGCTTCCATCAGGCCGTTCATCATTTCCGCGGCGGTCTGCGCCTTGCCGGGCCCTAATACCACCTGGAACTGTTCATCGCTGACGATAACCCCCATCACGCCGTCAATCTGGCGAATGGCGGCGCTATCGGCCAGGCTTTCATCGCGCAGGGTCAAGCGCAGGCGCGTCATGCAGTTACCCGCCTGCGCCACGTTTGCGGCCCCGCCGACGTGAGCCAGGATCCGCGCTATCATCTCTTTAGTTATTTTTGCCATTGCCTGTTACCTGTCTGTCGACGCTCAGGTGTTGCTTAGCGCCTTGCGGATATAACCGTTGTTTTTCGCCAGCAGCGACTGCGCTTCTGCGGCGCTTAAGTCTGCCAACACCATCACAATCGCCGTCTTACAGTGGCGGCCACAGGCATCCAGCGCATTCTGCGCGGTGGCGCGATCGCAGTCGGTCGCTTCCATCACGATAGACACCTGGCGCTCAATCAGCTTGGCGTTGGTCGCTTCGACATCCACCATCAGGTTGCTGTAGACCTTGCCGATGCGGATCATCGCCCCGGTGGAGATCATGTTTAGCACCAGCTTCTGCGCGGTGCCGGCTTTCAGGCGGGTCGATCCGGTAACCACTTCCGGGCCGACCACCGGGGTAATCGCCACGTCCGCCAGCTGCGCCATTTCACCGTGCGGGTTACAGCTGACGATAGCGACAAACGCATTTTGGCTATGGGCGTATTCCATCGCGCCAATGACGTACGGCGTACGCCCGCTGGCCGCCAGCCCCACCAGCACATCACGGTTGCTGAAGTTTAGGTTTTGCAGATCCATCGCCCCTTGCGCTTTATTGTCTTCCACGTTTTCCACGGCGCTCAGAATCGCTTTATGTCCGCCGGCGATAATCCCCACCACCTGCTCCGGACGGGTGCCAAAGGTCGGCGGGCATTCGCTGGCGTCCAGAATACCCAAACGCCCCGACGTGCCGGCGCCGATGTAAATCAGCCGTCCCCCGGCCCGCAGCGCCGCCGCCACTTTATCCACGACTTCCGCTATCTGCGGCAAGTAAGGCGTTATCGCCTGCGCCACTTGCTGATCTTCCTGGTTTATCACCGTCAGCATGTCGACAGTGGAGAGGGTGTCAATGTTGGCGCTGTTGGCGTTGCGTCGCTCGGTCAGCAGTTTGCTCAGGTCGATACTCATAAAAACCTCGTTATTCTCAGTTGCGCGCAGTATAAGGAATTTTTTATTCCATTCATGTGAAGAGTATCACGATTAATACGCTTGGGATAATAGGAGAATTGTAGGTATAGGCAGAGATATTGCGGTAATAAAGGTGGAATATTTTATTACCGCAATCTGGAGTTAACGCATGTGCCAGGAGTGATTAAGGTGCTATAACGCGTCCGAAGAGGAACATTAACTGGCGCCGCCGCCCAGCGATTGCCAGAGCGTAATGCGGTTATTGAGGTCGGTCTGCTGCAGCGACAGCAGCGTCACCTTCGCCGACCACAGCGTCCGCTGGGCGGTCAGCACCGACAGATAGTCGCCGACCCCGGCCTGATAACTCTTCATCGCGATATCCAGCGACTTCTGCTCGGCGGCAACATACTGCTGCTGGGCATCGAGCTGTTCACTCAGCGTTTCCCGGCGCGCCAGCGCATCGGCAACGTCCTTAAAGGCGCTCTGAATGGATTTCTCGTAGGTGGCAATCAGCCCCTTTTTCTCAGCCTGCGCATAGCGTAGCTGCGCCAGATTACTGCCGCCGGTGAACAGCGGCAGGCTGATGGACGGGGCGAACGACCACACCTGCATGCCATGGCTAAACAGCGACGATAGCGAGTCGCTGCCGACCCCGGCGCTGGCGGTCAGCGAAATGGACGGGAAAAAGTTCGCTCGCGCCGCACCGATATCGGCATTAGCGCTCTTGAGATTATGTTCCGCCTCCTGAATATCCGGCCGGCGCAACAGTACCGATGATGATACCCCCGCCGGCACCAGCGCGATGCTGTTATCCCCCAGGCTCTCCAGCGTACCGGGCAGCAGGCTCTCCGGTACGGTTTCCCCGGCCAGTAGGTTAATGGCGTTTTTATCTTGCGCCACCAGCGTACGATAGCTGGCGACGCTGGCTCGCGCCTGCTGATAGACGCTTTCCGCCGAACTTAAATCACCGGCGGAGGCGGTGCCCACCGCCATCTGGCGAGCGACGATTTTGCGCGAGTTCTCTGCGCTATCCATCGTCTGCTGCGCCAGCGCCAGATTGCTATTATCCGTCGCCAGCGTCACCCAGGCGGTGGTCAAATCGGCAATCATCGTCAGTCGGGTATTTTGCGCGGTGAATTCGCTGGCAAGCCAGCTTTCTCGCGCCGCGCGCGACAGGCTCTGGTTCTTGCCGAACAAGTCCAGTTCGAAGCTCGAGACCGCGCCGTCAGCCTGCGAGGTAGAACTTAGGCCGCTGGCGATCGTTTTGCTGCGGGTATGGCTCAGCTCGGCATCGACGGTGGGAAACAACGATGCGCGCGTTTCGCCATACTGGGCGCGAGCGGCTTCAATATCGGCCAATGCCTTTTGCACATCGCGGTTGCTATTAAGCGCGATGCTGACCACTTTTTTTAACCGCGCATCATTGACCACTTTTTGCCAGTCGCCGACCACCGCCGTTGATTCGCCGTGCGCGCCGGGAAGGGTCGCCGGCACCGGCGCGGCCGGGCGCTCGTAGTGCGGGTCAAGAGAGACACAGCCCGCGGTCAGGAGCGCGATAAACATTAAACTCAAACGAAACATAACTTACTCCTGAGAAGGACGTGGGCGGGTAAAGAGACGCTTCACCAGCACAAAGAACAGCGGGACGAAGAACACCGCCAGCAGCGTCGCCGTCAGGGTGCCGCCGATAATCCCGGTACCAATCGCCACGCGGCTGTTGGCCCCGGCGCCGGTAGCAATGGCCAGCGGCAGTACTCCGGCGATAAATGCCAGCGAGGTCATGACAATCGGGCGCAGACGGGTCTGCGCGGCGCGGATCGCCGCCCGCGAGAGCGAATAGCCCTCATCCACCGCGGATTCAGCGAATTCAACGATAAGGATGGCGTTCTTCGACGACAGGCCAATAGTCGTCAACAGCGCCACCTGGAAATAGACGTCGTTACTTAAGCCGCGCAGCGTGGCCGCCAGCGCCGCGCCAAGCAGGCCTAACGGGATGACCATGATCACCGAGAACGGCACCGACCAGCTTTCATACAGCGCCGCCAGGCACAGGAACACCACCAGAATCGAAATGGCGTACAGGCTCATCGCCTGGCCGCTGGCCAGTTTTTCCTGTAGCGAAATACCGCTCCATGCCCAGGTGGAACCCGCCGGCAGGCTATTGGCCAGTTTTTCCATTTTGTCCATTGCCGCACCTGAGCTGAAGCCCGCGGCGTTTTCCCCCTGGATCTCAAAGGCGGCCGAGCCGTTGTAACGTACCAGGCTTTCCGGGCCGTATTCCCAATGGGTGGTGGCGAACGCGGTGAACGGCGTCATGCTGTTATCGCTGCCGCGGACAAACCATTTACCAAGATCGGACGGCACGGCGCGCGCGTCGCTCTCGCCCTGGATGTAGACCTTTTTCACCCGGCCGCGATCGATAAAGTCGTTGACGTACGTGCCGCCCCAGGCGCTGGAGAGCGTATCGGTCACGTCGCTGAGCGACAGCCCCAGCGAGACGGCTTTATTGTTATCGATATCCACCTGCAGCTGTGGCATTTGTGGCAAATCGTTGGCGCGAACCGACTGCAGTTCGCCGCTCTGATTGGCTGCGGCCAGCAGTTGGCTGCGCAGCTTCATCAGGCTATCGCGATCGGTACCCCCGCTGGCCATCAGCTCGAAAGTGAAGCCGTTACTTTGCCCAAGGCCGTCCACCGATGGCGGCGTCATGGCGAACAGGGTGGCGTCGCGGATCGCGCCCAGCTCTTTGTTGGCGCGCAGCGCAATGGCTTGCGCGGTATTTTCGTCGCCTTTGCGCTGCGACCAGTTTTTCAATGAGACGAAGGCCATTCCGGCGTTCTGACCGCTGCCACTGAAACTGAAGCCGTCGACGGTGAAGATAACCTCGGTATTGGCTTTCTCTTTGGTGAGGAACCAGTTGGTCACCTGACGGCGCACCTCGGCGGTACGCACCGCGGTCGCCCCGGCAGGCAAGGTGTACTGGACCATGATTTCGCCCTGATCCTCCACCGGCAGGAAGCTGCCCGGCAGTTTCCACATCGCCAACGCCATCGCCCCGCAAATCAAGGCGTAAGCGCCCATCATCACCGCGCCGCGGCGTAGGCCGCCGAGTACGCGACGCTGGTAGCCATCTTCCGTACGCCCCCACAGGCGATTAAAGGCGCCGAAGAAACCTTTGTCATGAGGTTTGGAGTGGCTTAGCAGCGCGCCGCACAGCGCCGGAGTGAGGGTTAACGCTACGACCACCGACAGCATCATCGCCGAGATAATCGTCACCGAGAACTGGCGATAGATTACCCCGGTCGAACCGCCGAAAAAGGCCATTGGCAGGAATACCGCCGACAGCACCAGGGCGATCGCCACCAGCGCGCCGGAGATTTCGCCCATCGATTTTTCGGTGGCTTCGCGGGCGGGCAGCCCTTCGTCGCGCATAATCCGTTCGACGTTTTCCACCACCACAATGGCATCATCCACCAGCAGGCCGATCGCCAGCACCATGGCAAACAGCGTCAGGGTATTAATGGAGTAGCCGAACAGCGCCAGCACCCCAAAGGTGCCAAGTAACACGACCGGTACCGCTACCGCTGGAATGAGCGTCGCGCGGAAGTTCTGCAGGAACAGATACATTACGCAGACCACGAGAATAATCGCTTCAAACAGCGTCTGGATAACATCCTCGACCGAGATTTTGATGAACTCGGTGCTGTCTTTCGGGTAGGCGATATCGTAGCCCTGCGGCATCTGACGCTGGAATTCAGCGATTTTGCTTTTCACCAGCGTCGCGGTATCCAGCGCGTTGGCGCCGGGCGCCATCATCACCGCAATCCCGGCGGCGGGGTGGCCGTTCAGATTAGCGGTAGCGGTGTAATCCTCGCTGCCCATCTCCACCCGCGCAACATCGCTCAGGCGCACCACCGACCCGTCGGACTGGCTCTTTACAATGATCGCTTTGAACTGGTCAGGCGTTTGCAGCCGCGACTGCGCGCGCACGGTAGCAGTCAATTGCTGGGCATTGGACGACGGTAGCGCGCCGATTTTACCCGCGGAGACCTGCACGTTCTGCGCCTCAATCGCCGACTGTACATCGGAAGGCATCAACGAATAAGAGGCGAGTTTGGTCGGATCCATCCAGATGCGCATCGCGTATTCGGCGCCGAATACCTGCAGGCTGCCGACGCCCTCCACGCGCGCCAGCGGGTCCTGCATATTGCTGACCAGCCAGTCGGAGATATCAGAACTGGTGGCGCGGTTGGTTTTGTCATACACCGCGAGGATTAACAGGAAGCTGCTTTGCGATTTTTCTACCGTTACGCCAGATTGCTGTACTTCACTCGGCAGACGCGATTCCGCCTGCTGCACTTTGTTTTGCACCTGTACCTGAGCGGTATCCGGATCGGTCCCCTGCTCAAAGGTGACGGTAATACTTACCGTACCATCCGAACTGCTGGTGGAGGTGAAATAAAGTAAGTTATCCAGCCCGGTGAGCTGCTGCTCGATAACCTGGGTGACGCTGTTTTCCAGGGTTTCTGCGGAAGCTCCAGTATAGGTCGCGGATATTTTTACCGCTGGCGGGGCGACGTCCGGATATTGTCCCACCGGCAGCGTGCGGATCGCCAGCGCCCCGGCAAGCATGATAAGGATAGCGATCACCCAGGCAAAGACCGGGCGACGCACGAAGAAACGGGAGAACATCAGGCATTGCCTCCGTTATTTTTGACGGCAACGGCCTTCACCGCTTGTCCGGGGGACACTTTACCGGTGCCTTCGACAATCAGCTTGTCGCCCGCTTTCAGACCGCTCAGCACCAGCCATTTATCGCCGTAGGTATCGCCGGTTTGCACGGTACGCTGCTCAACGTTGTTGTCGGCATCGACAACCAGCGCCGTGGCGTCGCCTTTGGCATCGCGGGTGATACCCTGCTGCGGCGCGAGGATCGCGTCGTTCATGATGCCTTCATCGATACGCGCGCGGACAAACATTCCCGGCAGCAGGACGTGCTGCGGGTTGGGGAAGATGGCGCGCAGAGTCACCGAGCCAGTGGATTCATCGACGGCGACTTCGGTGAGCGCCAGACGCCCTTTTTCGGGATAGGTACTGCCATCTTCAAGGGTTAACGTCACGCTGAGGGTATCGCTGTTGCTGGCCAGGCTCTGCCTGCGTAAACGCAGGAGATCGACACTGGATCGCGTCAGATCGACATACATGGTGTCGAGGCCGCGGATCGTCGCCAGCGCGGTATCCTGATCGGCAGAGACCAGCGCGCCCGGCGTAACCGAGGAGATGCCGATGCGCCCGGCGATCGGCGCGGTGACGGTGGTCCAGTTCAGGTTGATGCGCGCGCTCTCGAGCGCCGCTTTTTTCGACTCCACGCTGGCCTTGTCCTGGGCGCAGGCGGAGGCAGCGTCGTCGGCATCCTGGCGAGAGACGCCGTTATCTCTGACCAACGACGCGTAGCGCTGGGCTTTCTGGCAATCAGAGACCACCAGCGCCTGCGCCTGCTTCAACGCGGCCGCCGCTTCGTTCCAGGTGGCGCGATAACTGGAGGGATCGATCTGGTAAAGGGCCTGCCCGGCCTTCACCATATCGCCTTCGGTAAACAGGCGCTTCTGAATGATACCGCCGACCTGCGGGCGCACTTCGGCGCTGAGCGAGGCGGTAGTGCGGCCAGTCAGTTGGCTGACCACCGGCACCGGCTGGGCTTGCAGCGTAACAATTCCCACCTCCGGCGTGGGTTGTTGCGGCGCAGTTGTCTGCACATTATCGCATCCGCTCAGGAGAAATAATGCTGTCGCGATGGGGGCTATGATGTGTTTCATTTTATTTTCTCAAGATGTAAGACGTCCCCCCGTGAATTAAATCGCGAGGAAAAGAGGGGCGCTGTGACATTTCGTCTCAATGGAAATATCGCAATGGAGCTCAGATGTTCCTTAACACTATTATTATTGTGGGGATTCTCAGCCCGCCCTTTCGAAAGTCATGGAAAGGTTATTTCGCTTACTTTGAAGGTCAAAATTAAGACAAAAAATAATGGAGAAAATAAGAATATTTTGTGAAAGTCAGGAGAGGAAAATATAACGAAAGCCTGTGCAACTGGAGAAACTTAATGGCTCTAATAATTACAAAAAGCATTAATCCCGACGATCAACAAGAATTGTTTGCCGGCCTACGGCAGTATAATCAGCAGTATCTCGACGCAGATCAGTTTGGCGATCTGGGCATTTACTCCCGCGATGAGCAAGCGGTGATGCGCGGCGGGCTTATCGCCAAACGCAAAGGCAACTGGCTGTGTATCGAATACCTGTGGGTGAGCGAAGCGACGCGCGGCAACGGTCTGGGCCGTGAGCTTATGCAGGAAGCGGAACGGCAGGCGCAGGCGTTGGGCTGCAGCCATCTCCTGGTCGATACCTTCAGCTTCCAGGCGCTGCCGTTTTATCAGAAATTAGGCTATCAGTTGCAGATGTCGCTGCCCGATTTCCCGCACGCGGGTATGCAACGCCACTATTTATCGAAGACGCTGTAACGATAACCGTGGATAAGGCGCGACTTTTGCGCCGGATGGCGGCTACGCCTTATCCGGCCTACAGTTCTTTGGTAGCCCGGACAAGGCGCAACGCGCCGCCTCCGGGAAAATCCCTGCGCCAGGAGAGCCATAAGGCAGAAGCAGTATCAGCATCTGAATTAACACAACATCACGCCTTAACCGCCGACCCCGTGGCCCATTAACGCCAGCGCGTGGCTAACAATGGTCTGCCGGGTTACCGCCTGTAAACGCGGGTCGCTATGGATGCGCGAGAACGGCACCAGCACCAGGCTAATCACCGTGGTAAACAGCAGTTCCGGCGCCAGCGCCGGGTTAATTTTCCCCTCCTGCTGCCAGCGGCGAACCGTCTCCAGCATCACCTGAAAACGCTCCTCGCCGAAGCGCGCATCCATGTGCTGGCGCAGCATCGGCATCTCGCCGATGATCTCCTGCATCCACAGCGGCGCGAACCAGGCATTTTGCTCCGCCATGTCCGCCAGCGTCTCAACCATCATCGTCAACGCCGTTACCGGATCCTGCGGATGGTCGACGAAAATGCGGCTGATATCGTTGCGCAGCGGCATAAAGCGCTCTTCCAGCAAATTCTCAATCAGCGCTTCCCGCGACGTAAAATAGTAATTCAGCATCGCCGGCGTCACCCCGGCCTCTTTGGCAATGGCATTGAGCGACACGCGGGCCGCGCCGTGACGAGCAAACAGCGCCAGGGCGATATCTATCAACTGCTCGCGGTTAGCGGTTCCCGGTTTTTTACCGCGTGGCCGACCGGGGCGGCGCGGCGCTTCATTAGCTTTTTGTGCTGGCATATGTTGGCGATCTCTTGACCCGATTCATCATTTCCCTAAATATTAATTATGCATTTAATTAATTTCAAGCGAGTGATGCAATGACATCTGAAGTCGCAAACCAACCGGCGCCCTCAATCCGCCTGCTGTTCAGCGCCCTGCTGCTGGTGATGCTGCTGTCGGCGCTGGACCAGACCATTGTCTCCACCGCCTTGCCTACTATCGTTGGCGAGCTCGGCGGGCTGGATAAACTCTCGTGGGTGGTCACCGCCTATATCCTCAGCTCGACCATCGTGGTGCCGCTGTACGGTAAATTCGGCGATCTGTTCGGGCGTAAAATCGTGCTGCAGGTGGCGATCGTGCTGTTTCTTGCCGGTTCCGCGCTCTGCGGGCTGGCGCAAAACATGACGCAATTGGTACTGATGCGCGCGCTACAGGGGCTCGGCGGCGGCGGCCTGATGGTAATCAGCATGGCGGCGGTCGCCGACGTTATCCCACCAGCCAACCGCGGACGCTATCAGGGGCTGTTCGGCGGCGTCTTCGGCCTGGCGACGGTTATCGGCCCGCTGATCGGCGGTTTCCTGGTACAGCACGCCTCGTGGCGCTGGATTTTCTATATCAACCTGCCGCTGGGTCTGTTCGCGTTGCTGGTCATCGGCGCGGTATTCCACAGCAGCAACAAACGTAGCCAGCATCAGATTGACTGGCTGGGGGCGATTTACCTCAGCATGGCGCTGTTGTGCATCATCCTGTTTACCTCCGAAGGCGGCAGCGTCCATGCGTGGAATGACCCGCAGCTGTGGTGCATTCTGGCCTTCGGCATTGTGGGGATCATCGGCTTTATCTATGAAGAACGGATCGCCGCCGAGCCGATTATTCCGCTGTCGCTATTCCGCAACCGCAGCTTCCTGCTGTGTAGTCTGATTGGCTTTGTTATCGGCATGTCGCTGTTCGGTTCGGTCACTTTCCTGCCGCTCTATCTGCAGGTGGTGAAAGAGGCGACGCCAACCGAGGCCGGGTTACAGTTAATCCCGCTGATGGGCGGCCTGTTGCTGACCTCGATCATCAGCGGCCGGGTGATTAGCCACACCGGGAAATACCGGATTTTCCCGATTATCGGTACCCTGCTCGGCGTGACCGGCATGGTGCTGCTGACCCGCATCACCATACATTCGCCAATGTGGCAGTTATACCTGTTTACCGGCGTGCTCGGCGCGGGCCTGGGGCTGGTGATGCAGGTACTGGTGCTGGCGGTACAGAACGCGATGCCGGCGCAGATGTACGGCGTCGCCACTTCCGGCGTGACCCTGTTCCGCTCGATTGGCGGCTCCATCGGCGTGGCATTGTTCGGCGCGGTCTTTACCCATGTGCTGCAAAATAACCTGCAGAAACTGCTGCCGGAGGGCGCGGTGCTGCCGCCAGCCATGAACCCGGTGGCGGTACAGCATCTGCCAGCGGCGATCCGTCTCGATTATCTCGACGCCTTCGGCGCGGCGATCCATGCGGCATTCCTGATGGCGGCCTGCATTATGGCCGTCGCGTTTGTCCTTTCCTGGCTATTGAAGGAGGCGCCGCTGAAAACCGCGGCGCATTAAACGGCCCCGGCAATGCGTAGCAAGGACTGGCGCAGCGCCGGCGCGGCAAAATCGATAAATTTCCGCAGCTTAAGCGGAGCCAGCTCCCGCGCGGTATATAACAAATGAACCGGCGCGGGCTCCGGCTCGACGCTTTCCAGCAGCAGACGCAGTTCCCCGCAGCGCAGGCCATCCAGCGCCTGGTAGTGTAGCAAGCGGGCCACGCCAACGCCCAGCCGCGCGGCATCGGCGGCGCTCTCCGGCGTGGTGACGGCTAACACCGGCGGCAGATGAATGAGCTGGTCCTCGCGCTCAACGGCGCGAAAGCGCCAGCCGCGATAGGGCATCGGCGATTCAATACGGATGATCGGCAGCGCCGCCAGATCGCGCGGCCGCTGCGGTTCGCCGTATTTCGCCAACAGCGCGGGATGGGCGCAGGCGACAATGCGCATCGCGCCGAGCCGGGTCGCCACCATGCTGCTATCAGCCAGTTCGCCAATCCGTACCGCCAGATCGATATGGTCGTCGACCAGATCGGCATTACTGTCGCTAAGTAACAAACGTACGCGAATTTGCGGATAACGGGCGATAAATTCACTAATGACTGGCAGAACGTGCTGGCGACCAAACATCGTCGGCGCGGAGATCACCAGCTCGCCCTTCGGCTCCTGGTATTCACCCGTTGCCCGGCGTTCGGCGTTTTCCACCTCTTCGAGGATTCGCCGCGCGGCGGCGACATAATCGACGCCGGCATCGGTGAGGGTGAGCTTACGGGTGGTACGCGTCAATAAACGGACTCCCAGCGCGCTCTCCAGCTCGCCGATATTACGGCTCACGGTAGTCAACGGCGTATTCAGCGCCCGCGCCGCCGCCGACATACTGCCCAGTTCAGTAACTTTCACCAGCAGCGCCATAGCGCTTAATCGGTCCATTATTCTCCCGCTTTTCGGAAAGATGATTACCAGAGAAGCAGTATTATCATTTTTCACAGCACAGTCCATGATAGCCCCCTACCTTCAGGAGGCGTTATGGCAGCAACCTTTCTCGATATAGCTATCACCCCGGATGTCATGGATGTGCAACATGAAATGGGCAGCGACCAGCTGTGGCAAACGCCGCACAGCCGCCGTCAGGCGGATCGCTTCGGCGCCAGCGAAGAGGGGATGATCGCTACCCGCGACAGTTTTTATCTGGCGACGGTGTCGCAAAGCGGCTGGCCCTACATTCAGCATCGCGGCGGCCCGCCGGGTTTTCTGCGCCTGCTGGATGACACCACGCTGGCCATGGCCGATTTCGGCGGTAATCGCCAGTACATCACCACCGGCAACCTGCGCGGCAGCGACCGGGCCTGCCTCTTTTTGATGGATTACCCGCGCCGTGCCAGGCTGAAAATCTACGCCACCGTCGAGGTGCTGGCGGCGGAAGAGCAGCCTGAGCTGCTGGCATTAGTGACGCCGACAAACTATCGCGCCCGCATCGAACGCCTGTTTCGTTTTCATCTGCAGGCTTTTGACTGGAACTGCCCGCAGCACATTACGCCGCGCTACAGCGCACAGCAGGTCGCGGAATACAACCAGAGCCTGCAAGAGCGTATTCATGAACTGGAGCAGGAGAATCAGCGCCTGCAGCAACAATTATCCCCAAAAGGAGAGTTTTGATGAGCGAACAACGTCCCCCGTTACCGCCGTTTACCCGCGATAGCGCCGTGCAGAAGGTGCGCGCCGCCGAAGATGGCTGGAACAGCCGCGATGCGCAAAAAGTCGCGCTGGCTTATACCGTGGATAGCGAATGGCGCAACCGCAGCGAATTTGTCCACGGACGGGGGCAAATCGTGGCGTTTCTGCAGCGAAAATGGCGTAAAGAGCTGCAATACCGGCTGATTAAGGAGCTTTGGGCGTGGCAGGATAATCGCATCGCCGTACGCTTTGCCTACGAGTGGTGCGACGACAGCGGCAACTGGTTTCGTTCATACGGCAATGAAAACTGGCAGTTTGATGAGCACGGGCTAATGTCCACGCGCTACGCCTGCATCAACGATTTGCCGATCGCGGAAAGCGAGCGCCTGTTCCACTGGCCCCAGGGTCGCCGCCCTGACGATCATCCGGGGCTAAGCGAATTGGGACTGTAAACAGGCGCGCGACGACGGGTTAATCGGCTTTCGGGAAGTCCACTACCGTGTCGTTAACCCGGTTCACCATGTTGGTGAACAAGATGGCGCTGACGGCGCTGATGATCTCAATCACCTGCTGGTCGCTAAAACCGGCGTGACGCAGCGCGGCGACATCCGCTTCCGGCAGCGTACCGGTGGTGGTCACCAGGGTTTGGGCGAATTTCACCAGCGCGTCCAGGTGCGCATCTTCCGTATACTCGCCGCGGCGCAGGGCGTGGATTTGCTCGCCGCTGAAGCCCGCTTTTTTGGCCATCAGGGTATGGGCGGCCAGGCAGTAATCACAGCCGGTCGCTTCGCTGACCGATAAATTAATCGCCTCCAGCTCCTGCGCGCTAAGGCTGCTTTTATGCAGCATCGCGTTGTGCGCCAGCGCCTGCTGCAGCGCCGCCGGCGAGTGGCCGCCGATGGTCAGATAGGCATTCGGCACTTTACCCATCGCTTTTTTAATTCCGGCGAAAATATCGGCGGCTTTACCGGTGGCATCTTGTTCACGGATATCGGTTAAACGGCTCATGGTGTACTCCTGTTATTTGAGGGTATGTTGTGGCAATGGAGACATCTTAGTGGTCGGCGACGTGCTAGACTGGCGCTCTTCGTCTCATTTTTTTGTCTTATCGTCTCAGGAGTCGCATGGATAGTTTGAGCCATCTGTTGACGCTGCTGGCCCCGCGTTGCGAAGTGAATCTGCATTGCCGTTTCGGCGGCCGCTGGCAGGCCGGACACGCTCAAATGCGAGCGGGCGTGGTGCCGTGGCACTTTGTGTTGCGCGGCGAAGGGCGCCTAACCGTCGGTCATCAAACCCGCCACATGCGCGCCGGCGACGTGATCCTGCTGCCGCACGGTTCGCCGCATCTGATGGAGAGCCTGGTGGAGTGGGGTCAGGTACTGCCCGTCGCCCACCGCTTTAACGGCACGCTGACGGAAGTCCGCACCGCCGAAGAGAGCGATGCGCTGGAGATGCTGTGCGGCGAGTTTTACTTCGGCCCGCACGTCAACTGGCTGTTCGCCGAAGAGTCGGCGCTGATCCATTTACATACCGATGAGCGCGAAGATTGCCCGGAACTGGATATTTTGCTTAACGTGCTGGTACGCGAAAGCCTGGCGGAACATCCCGGCGGCAGCGCTATCGTACGCAGTCTTGGCGATACGCTGCTGGTACTGCTGTTACGTACCCTGCTCGGCGCGCAGGAGCCGCCGGGCGGCCTGTTGCGCCTGATGAGCGATGCGCGGCTGATGCCGGCCGTTCTCGCGGTGCTGGCCGCGCCGGAACAGCCTTGGACTATCGAGAGCATGGCGGCACGGGCGTTTTTATCGCGCGCCACCTTCGCCCGCCATTTTGCCCGCGTCTATCATCTGACGCCGCAGGCGTGGCTGTCGCAACTGCGGATGGCGATGGCCGCTCGCCTGCTGCATCTCGATCGCCAGGCGCGGCTGGAAGTGATTGCCGAACGCTGCGGTTTTCAATCACAGGCTTCGTTTGCGAAAACCTTTAAAAAACACTACGGCATGACGCCGGGCGAGTGGCGTCGGCAGTAAAGCGCGCGCCGCGTCGCGCCGTGCTATGATTCCTGCTTTGCGCTATTTCACGCGAGGGAAAAATGGGTTCCAGCAAAAGAGGGATGTTGAACGTATTGATCGCCGCCGTCCTGTGGGGCAGTTCCGGGGTCTGCGCGCAGTACATTATGCAGCAAAGTCAGATGTCATCGCCCTATCTGACCATGATCCGCCTGCTGTTCGCCGGGCTGATTTTGCTGATGCTCGCCTTCGTTCACGGCGACAAAATTTTCCGCGTTATGCAAAACCGCAAAGATGCCCTTAGCCTGCTGTTTTTCTCGCTGGTCGGCGCGTTAACCGTGCAGTACACCTTCCTGATGACTATCGAGAAGTCGAACGCCGCCACCGCCACGGTGCTACAGTTTTTGTCGCCGACGATTATCGTCGCCTGGTTCGCGCTGGCGCGTAAGGCGCGGCCCAGTCCCTTTGTGCTACTGGCGATTGGCACCTCGCTTGCCGGCACCTTCCTGCTGGTCACCCACGGCAACCCAACCTCGCTCTCCATCTCGCCGGCGGCGCTGTTCTGGGGGATCGCCTCAGCCTTCGCGGCGGCGTTTTATACCACCTATCCCTCAACGCTTATCGCCCGCTACGGCACGCTGCCGATCGTCGGCTGGAGCATGCTGATTGGCGGGGCGATGCTGTTGCCGTTTTATGGCAGCCAGAGCGCGAACTTTGTAGTGAACGGCCGTCTTCTGCTGGCGTTTTTCTATCTCGTGGTGATCGGCACCTCGCTGACCTTCAGCCTGTATCTCAACGGCGCTCAGAAAATTGGCGGCGCGAAAGCCGGGATCCTCAGTTGCGCCGAGCCGCTGAGCAGCGCCCTGCTCTCTCTATTGCTGTTGGGCATTACCTTTACTCTGCCGGACTGGCTGGGGACGCTGTTGATTCTCTCTTCGGTCATTCTTATCGCGGTGGATTCCCGGCGGCGGGTACGCGCGGCGTAATAGCAATCGTCTGATTTTAAACAACAAAAATTGTCTAACATTTGCGCAATTCACCTGCTGCGCATATAGTTGACTGAAGCGAAAAGTGAAGGAGAAGCGCCATGAAAGCGTGTTGGATGTTGTGTCTGGTTACTGCCCTTAGCGCCAGCGCGGCGTGGGCCGAATCGCCGCTGCAAAGCCTGCAGTTTGAGCAGCAAAAACAGCAGGTGTTGAAAGCGGTGAAGGAAAAATGCGCCCCGGCGAGCACCCTCAGTGATACCGATTTCGCCAATAAAATCCTCGCCTCGAAAGACAACCAGAGTTACGTTCGCGAAGCGACGCTGGCGAAAGAGCGCAATAATCAAAAAGGCTATCTGGCCGCCATTGATAAAATTCGCTGCCCGGAGAAATAACGGGCTGAATTATCAGGAAAACCGTTGCCTGCCGCGACGGTTTTTTATTTCCCCCAACGCTCGGGAATAATTAAGTCGCCGCGCAGCAGGCTGCCGCCGGGCTGCGGGCTTTTGCCGATCAGCCAGTTGACGATCCGCGAAGCCATCGCATCCATCGAATACTCAATCGCCGGGATGGTCGGAATACCCGGCATCTGCAGCGAACCCGCGAGACTGAAGACCATTACTTTTTCCGGCACCGCGCGGTTAAACGCCTGCAGCTGCGGCACTACCCGCTGCGCCTGCAGTTCATCGCTCACCAACAGCGCATTAAAGTTCAGGGTAGTGGCGTTATTCATCAACTCCTGTACCGCCACCGACGACGAGGCGCAGTCCAGGAAGACCAGGTTGCGATTAAACGGCAGGAAGTTCTTCTCCAGCGCATGCTTATAGCCCAGCAGCACCTGATCGGCAAAGCCGCTCCCCTGCGGATGGATCAGCGCAATCTGCCGCCGCCCCTGATTAATCAGATAATGACAGGCGGTTTCCGCGGCGAAGGCGTGATCAAACTGAATACTGTTCTCGCCATCGCTTTCCAGACAATCAATCAGCACCACATCGGGGCGCTCGATCTGCAGCGGAAAGCGCGCGCCGATGATCAGCACGTCATCGCACAGGCCACAGGTGAGTTCATCCAGCGCGCTTAATACGTCGCCGCGGTTATTGGCGAAGCGCAGCAGTAGATGCTTCTGATGCTGGCTGAGCTGTTTTTCCAGGGCGTAGAGATAGCTGGTGGTCTGATTGATGTTGTCCTGCGCGCAAATCACGCCGATACAGCCCGTCGACTGGCTCAGTAAGGATTGGGCAATCATATTGGGCCGGTAGTTCAGCGTTTCCGCCGCCTGAAGCACCGCCTGGCGGCTGGCCTCTTTTACCCCGCGCGAACCGCTCAGCACGCGCGAAACCGTGGCTTTCGATACCCCGGCTAACCGTGATACATCATTGATTGTCGACATCTTTTTTTCCCCTGGCAGGTGCGGCTTAGCCCCTGTAACGCTGTGTCCTGAATCGCTTCAATTATAACCAGCGGCAGTATAGCCGTTTCCTTTTTTATTTGGAAACCGATTTTCCATTTCGGCAAAAAACCACGCCAAATCGACATTATTTTGTGAGCGAAATCTAATTAGTAAGCCCGCTAACGGTGAGTTATTGACCGCGCTCACAGTTCTGTTTTTTATAAATGGAAACCGGTTTCCGTCTGATATCAAATCATCCTCGCAATAACTTTTTACATATGAGGAAAGCCGTCGATGTACAAGATTATGCTGTGTTGCTCCGCCGGGATGTCCACCAGCCTGCTGGTGAGGAAAATGGTGGATGCCGCAAAGGAACGCGACCTGCCGGTGCAGATTGACGCCTATGGCGTTGCCGAATTTGATATGCAGTTTCCACAATACCAGGTGGTGCTGCTTGGCCCCCAGGTCAAATACATGCTGAAAATGCTTAGCGAGAAAGCCGCTCCCCTGAATATTCCCGTCCAGCCTATCGATACGATGGATTACGGAATGCAGCGGGGAGATAACGTTCTGAATTATGCCCTGTCGCTGATCGCCGCGGCGCACTAAGAGGTGTTCAAATGAGTTCTCTGTATCAGTCGATGATTGCCGTGATCGAGCAATCTATTACTCCGCTGGCAGGACGCCTTGGGCAACAGAAATATGTTATCGCCATCCGCGATGGCTTTACCGCCGCATTGCCGTTCATGATCATCGGCTCTTTCATGCTGGTATTTATTTTTCCGCCTTTCTCGCCGGAGACCACTAACGGTTTTGCCCGCGGCTGGCTGGATTTTTCCCAGCAGTACCGTGAACAGCTGATGCTGCCGTTTAACCTCAGCATGGGCGTTATGACCTTCTTTATCTCAGTCGGCATCGGCGCCAGCCTCGGACGCCAGTTCCAGCTCGATCCGGTCATGTCTGGCCTGCTGGCGTTCATGGCCTTCCTGCTGGTCGCCGCGCCCTATGCCGATGGCAAAATTTCTACTCAGTATTTATCCGGCCAGGGCATTTTCACCGCGCTGATCACCGCCATCTACTCCACCCGCGTTTACGCCTGGCTTAAGCAAAACAACGTGACCATTCGCCTGCCGAAAGAGGTGCCGACCGGCGTCGCCCGTTCGTTTGAGATCCTCATTCCGGTACTGGTGGTCATCGGTACTCTGCATCCGCTCAACCTGTTCATTGAAGCGCAAACCGGCATGATCCTGCCGCAGGCGATTATGCATCTGCTGGAACCGCTGGTCTCCGCCTCCGATTCGCTGCCGGCGATTCTGCTGTCGGTGCTGATGTGCCAGATTTTCTGGTTCGCCGGTATTCACGGCTCGCTTATCGTTACCGGCATTATGAACCCGTTCTGGATGGCCAACCTGTCGGCAAACCAGGCGGCACTGGCGGCCGGCGCGGCGCTGCCGCACGTTTACCTGCAGGGCTTCTGGGATCACTATTTGCTGATTGGCGGCGTCGGCTCGACCCTGCCGCTGGCCTTCCTGCTGCTGCGTAGCCGGGTCACGCATCTGCGGACTATCGGCAAAATGGGCATCGTGCCAAGCTTCTTCAACATCAACGAACCGATTCTGTTCGGCGCGCCGATCATCATGAACCCAATGATGTTTATTCCCTTCGTCTGCGTGCCGATGGTCAACGCGGTGCTAGCTTACGGCGCAACCCGCCTTGGCTGGTTGAGCCAGGTGGTGTCGCTGACGCCGTGGACGACGCCCGCGCCGATTGGCGCCTCGTGGGCGGCTAACTGGACCTTAAGCCCGGTGGTGATGTGCGTTATCTGCATGGTGATGTCGGCAGTGATTTATCTGCCATTCCTGCGCGCCTATGAGCGTTCATTAATAAAAAATGAAGTCGAAAAGGCGAAAAGCGTTGCATCGGTCGCCGGGGCCGTTAGCCAGTAATTCCTGTATTACCTGAAAATATGAATTTATGCGGAAAAGGGATTTTCGCCAAATAATCTGATTATAAACTCAATAACCTCAGGAAATATATTTTGAGAAAAAATTAATACATCTGCATTTGTACTAGCCGTTAAATTTCGCCACTGAGAGTAAGATATTTATTCTCCGGCGTAGCTGTACCCTGAAAAAAACAAATCAGCTTATTTTGGTTATTTTTATTTTAACCAGAATGGGGCGGTTATTGTCTGCATATATTAATTATTAAAGTGAGATAACCATGAATACAGTTAAAAAGCTGCCATTGGCCATGGCGGTTATCGCCGCGCTGTGCCCAATTTCCGTACTGGCGCAGGAGTTTACCCAGGAGCAGATCGACGCCATCGTCGCCAAAGCGGTTGATAAAGCGCTGGCCGACCGCCAGGCTAAAATTGATGCCGCGGCCGATAAAAAGGTCGATGTTATTACCAACCCGCA